>CDZO01000320.1_pt1 | contig 335678 bp, 300 predicted proteins | sample 480641 | NCBI WGS metagenome assembly CDZO01 (sample SAMEA3182088, study PRJEB8094) | gut metagenome | biome: human; feature: gut; material: Stool; isolation source: human stools | place: Canada | collected 2013-02-05
GGCGGGTGCTATTTGAGTGAATGAAGGAGAGGAAGTTGTCGGTTGGGAGGGTTCAACGCCGCCATAATAATCACGGACCACATCTGCCTTGGCTTGTTTAACGCTATAGCCCCGTCTGGACATCCAGGAACTCATACCACCAAAAGTGGTATGCTGATCGCGGCAAACATCGGCTAAAGAACAATTGTAGTCTACTTTCAATGCTTCAAGGAAATGTTTCCAAGTTTTTCCAAATCGATTTTCTGCTAAATCCATAATGCTTCATTTTTATACATAGCAAAAATATAAGAATGAAAAAAGGGCGACAAGATAGAATCGCGGAGACGCTTACAAAAGAAAAAACGTGAAAGGATGGGTGAAGGGAACACCCTTCACCTATAAACTGCTTATAGATAGGATAATACAAGGAAAAGTGAAGGGTGAAGAGATTGTTCATTATAACTCTTCGCATACCCGCATTTCCATACCTTTATATACCACTACAATCTTGTGTAGTTGCGTGGAGCCAATAGCTTGTTTCACCGTGTCCGTGTCGGCATAGCGGTTGGCCTGGGCGATGGCTTCCTGACGCAATTCCTCCACACGGTTTTCAGAATCGCGATATTTGGCGTACTTCAACTCAACGATGTAGCTGTGCTTCATGTCAGAATATATGTCCAACATGGGACAGAGGAAAATATCGACGTAACCCGCTTGTGTATCTTGCTCGGAGATAGGACGGTAGAAGCGGTTTTGCGCAGTCATGGCCAAGGTGAAGCCGTGAACGAAGAATTCGCCCTTTTGCTTGTCACGCTGGGATGCATAACGTTTCAGGCAGTCGGCAATGTAACTGAAATAGGCTTGCCAATTGCCATCATAGGCGAGCTGACTTGAAAGTTCGCTCTTTTCGTAGCTGCTGAAATTTAAGTCTGCGTCGTTGTAGGTATTCAGCAAATAAGTGTAGAGCTGCTCTTGAACCACCAGGTTCGGAATGGTCAGTTTGGTCTTGCCTTTATCTATTCCGCTAATGGTTAACATTCCGAAATAGTAGAGCAGGCTTATAAAATTGTCCGGATTGGTGATGTTGAGGGCAGGGAAACCCTTCTTCAGTTCACCGGTGATATAACCTTGACTCACTAAAGTTTGAATGACGGAAGCATCGTGTGCAAACTCCTTATCCTTTCGAATGAGCATACGCAGCTTTTCATAGTCGATACGTATATTATCTTCTATCATTTCTCGTGGCGCTTTGCCGTTATCTATGTAATTCTTCACGAAGTAGAGCACCATGTTGGAGTTGTACATGGTAGTTTCACCGTAACAATCCTGCGCGAAGCAATAATTGTCGTACCATGGTTTCATTATTTCTATCAATTCGTCAACAGTATGGCGGAAAGGACTGTTCGTTGAATAGTAAGTCAGCATTTCGCGCACTTCTTCTTCGGTGAACCCCATCATTTGGTTAAATTGAGGGGTAAGTGAGTAGTTTGTGCCGATGTTGAAGCCACTCGTCAGGTCATCCATCGTTACGGGGCTTACGCCGGTGATGAAACAACGCTCTATGCTGGAATAAGTTCCTGCCTTCACCTTATTGAAGAAAGCACGCAGATAACCTTCGCCATGCGTTTCATCAGTGTAGCGGTGCAAACTTTCCGCATCGGAAAGGATGGCGTTGGTGAAGTGGTCGTATTCGTCGATGAAGAGATACATTTTCTGTCCGGCACGTTCGCACTCCGAAACCAAATAGTCCAGTTGGTTGACAGCCCCGTCCTTTTCGTCCAATCGTTCTCTGATACCTTGTGGCAGGAGGTCAGAATAGACTTCACAGAAGAAGTCGAAGCGGATTTGGCAATGTGCATCCAGTCCTTTTCGATAATCGTTCAGTTCGCCGGTGATACCTGAAAAGTTGAGGTAAAGCACCAGATAGCTGTTGCGGTTTGCTGTGGGATGCTTCCCAATGTAGAGGTCGCCGAATAAGTCGTTGAACTTATCGCGGGTACGCACATCGTAGTAGTGTTGCAGTACGTTCAGCGTGAGGCTTTTGCCGAAGCGGCGGGGACGGATGAAGAAAAAGAACCGGTCTGCCTGCTCTATCATAGGAATGAAGCGGGTTTTGTCTACATAATAATAGTCTTCGCGGCGGATGACTGCGAAGTTCATCATACCGTAAGGCAAACGCTTTCTGTTGGGTACTATATATTCCATTGGATCCATCTTCTGTCCTCCTGCTGATTTCTTATTTAACAACTTGCTTCTTTAGCGTTAACGACACAAAGATAGTAAAAGTTCTTGTTGGGTACGAGGCATCCTCAAAAAAGTATTGGAAAAACTCATTCACACAAAGAACTACAGCCCTGACAAAGCTATTCTGAAACAGCAGTGAAGTGGCGGAAATAATTCTCGAGGTTAGCTTGTATATATTGAAAGATACTGTATTTTTGTGCAGAACTAAAAAAAGAACAGACTATGTTGGACATTATTTTGATTGTAATTAGTGCCCTTTGTATGATAGCCGGGTTAGCAGGTTGTATTCTGCCGTTTCTTCCCGGTCCGCCTATTGCTTATGTGGGGTTGATCATTCTGCACTTCACGGATAAGGTACAATATTCTACGACACAATTAATCGTATGGTTATTGATTGTAGCTGTTTTGCAGGTATTGGATTATTTCACTCCGATGCTGGGAAGTAAATATAGTGGCGGTAGTAAATGGGGGAATTGGGGATGTATCATAGGAACTCTTGTCGGTCTTCTTTTCTTGCCTTGGGGGATTATTCTCGGTCCGTTTCTAGGAGCGGTGATTGGTGAACTATTAGGAAATAAAGAGTTCTCGCAGGCACTCAAATCAGGTGTGGGCTCTTTACTCGGATTTATATTCGGAACTTTACTGAAGTTCGTTGTCTGCGGTTATTTTTGCTATCAATTTATCATAGGTCTTATTCGGTAACCTATTTGATGTTGTAAAACATTCGTAAGAATAACCTATCTATTGCCTTTACATAGAGTACTAAATCGATGTGTGTTCGTCTTTATTGAAGTAGCACATTGAGGTAGTACCATGAAAAAGACTTTTACTTATCTTTCTTTTATCATTTTCTTGGGGTGGTTTCCCTCGCTTTTTGCGGGAGAAATTTATGTATCCCTGCAGGGGAATGATAAGAATCCCGGGACAAAGGAAGCCCCGTTTAATACATTAAACCGGGCAATCAAGCAGGCTCGTGAATGGCGTAGACTAAATTGGCCGGAAGTAGCCGGAGGAATTTATATTCGTTTGGAAGAGGGTGTTTATGCCCAGCGCAATTCTCTGTTTCTTCGTCCGGAAGATAGTGGGACACCCGATTCTCCAACAGTGATTTGTGCAGTAGATGGGGCTCATCCTGTGATTAGTGGTGGAGTTGCTGTTACGGGGTGGAAGCGTGGATGTAATCATCCGGCAGTTCCTGAAAAGCTAAAGCAGAAGATATGGTCGGCAGAGGCTCCCCTAATAGGAAATAGAAGAGTAGAAACCCGGCAAATGTGGGTGAACGGTCATAAAGTTCAAAGAGCTGCGCAATTTCCTGACGGAGGATTGGAACGAATGATTGACTTCAATCCGGAAGAGCAGACAATTACGATCCCCGTTTCTCAAAGTGTAAATCCGGAAAGACTTCAAAATGCCGGTCAACTGGAAATGATTGTCCATCAACGCTGGGCAATTGCTATTTTGCGTGTGAAAAGTATAGACGCGAAAGACGGACAGGCTGTAGTTCGCTTCCATGAACCTGAAAGTCACCTAGAGTTTGCGCATCCCTGGCCGCAACCCGTCATCGGAGGAGAGAAAGGAAATTCTTCCTTTTGCCTGACCAATGCACTGGAATTGCTGGACCAACCCGGTGAATGGTTTCAGGAATATCCTTCCGGCACGATTTACTATTATCCGCAGGCAGGCGAAAATATGGAAACAGCTGAAGTGATTATCCCTGCCTTGGAAACTTTAGTGACCATAGACGGTACATTGTCCCGTCCGGTAAAGCATATACAATTTAACGGAATTACTTTTGCGCATACCTCCTGGATGCGTCCTTCTTTTCAGGGACACGTCACCTTGCAAGGGGGATTTCCTTTATTGGATGCCTATAAACTACAAGAACCGGGGCTTCCGGAAAAAGCGGAACTGGAGAACCAAGCCTGGATCACCCGTCCCGAAACAGCGATACGTGTAAGAGGTGCCGAGCATATTGATTTCAAGCATTGCACCTTCCGTCATTTATCGTCCACCGGACTGGATTATGAATGGGCCGTTACAGCATCGAGCGTCGAAGATTGTCAATTTACGGATATTGGAGGAACGGCTTTACTGGTCGGTGCATTTCCGGACGGAGGATTTGAGACGCACATTCCTTTTATTCCTGCTGACGTACGGGAATTATGTTCCCATATTACTATCAGAAACAATTTCATCAGTAATGTGACTAATGAAGACTGGGGATGTGTAGGTATCGGCGCCGGATATGTCAGAAACATGGATATTTCTCATAATGAAGTCTGCCATCTGAACTATTCAGGGATTTGTGTAGGCTGGGGATGGACATCGCTGGAGAGCGGAATGTGCAACAACCGGATAGAAGCAAACTATGTACATCACTTTGCCCGTCGGCTATACGATGCAGGCGGTCTGTATACTCTTTCCAACCAGCCGGGTTCCGTCATGCGAAATAATCGGATCGAACATTTAATCGAAGCCCCCTACGCTACGAATGACCGTGCTTTTTATATCTATCTGGATGAAGCTACGGACGGATATACAATGGAAAACAACTGGTGTCCCGCTGAACGTTTTGATTCGAACCGCCCCGGGAAAAAGAACGTGTGGAAGAATAACGGGCCTCAAGTGGCGGACAGTATTAAATACAAAGCCGGAAGAATAAAGCAAGATTGAAACAAATCAATGGATTAACATAGTCATCAATGTACTAGTATAGCAATCAATAAACTAATGTAATAATCATTAGAGCTAAACTAGTATGGTAATCATTCAAACTAATCTGATAATTATAGTAATCAATAAACGATATTTAATCAATAAAATAGATGAAACCAACGAACTATCACTTATTTGATTTCCTTGATTTCGATACCGAGTTATCAAGGAATGAGTCGCTTTGGAAAGCATACAAGCCAACGGCTGTTTATGAAAAGGAAGGAGATATTTACGTAACAGTTCCCTTTCAGAAGCAAAAGCTGGCTAACGATATGATGGCGGATACCGATGTTCCCCAGGAGGAATATACGTTAATCATCCGTCAGTATAACATCGGCATCACCCGCCTGTTTCTTGGCTTCGGTGATTATGTACTGACAGATGAGTCGGAAATGCTGCAATTCAGTGACCGGATTCAGAAAGTGCCCCTGTTTATAAAAGAACAAAAAGGAAAATGGATTCTTTCGACGGAGGACGGAACGAAGCGTGCCGTTATCAATGTGGAAGAGCCTCTATTAGACCGATGGAGCGAATTGCTTCCCGACCCTCAAGAAACGCTTGACATCACTTTATACCCTGACGGAAAGCGTGAAATCCGCTTGTCAGCCTACGACCATTTTTCGCCTCCCCGCTACGATGCGCTACCTGTTGCCTTTTGCAAACGCGACGGTCGGAAAGAACGTGCAACGCTTTCTTTTGAATGTAAGCCCGATGAATGTTTTGTCGGAACCGGAGAACGTTTCTTTAAAATGGACTTAAGCGGACAGACTTTCTTCCTGAAAAACCAAGATGGGCAAGGAGTCAATAATCGGCGTACTTATAAGAATATCCCCTTCTATCTATCTAGCCGCATGTATGGAACATTCTACCATACATGTGCTCATAGCAAGCTCTCGCTGGCCGGACATTCCACCCGTTCCGTACAGTTTCTAAGCGACCAGGCATTGCTGGATGTATTTGTAATAGGCGGTGATACGATGGAAGATATTCTTCGCGGTTATCGTGACCTGACCGGCTATCCGTCTATGCCTCCTCTTTGGAGTTTTGGCGTTTGGATGAGCCGTATGACTTATTTCAGTGCCGATGAAGTAGACGAAATATGCGACCGTATGCGTGCCGAACACTATCCCTGTGATGTAATTCATCTGGATACGGGCTGGTTCCGTACCGATTGGCTCTGCGAATGGAAATTCAATGAAGAACGGTTCCCCGATCCGAAAGGATTCATCGGGCGGTTGAAAAAGAACGGCTATCGTGTCTCTTTATGGCAACTTCCATACGTTGCGGAAAATGCAGAGCAGATTGATGAAGCCAGAGCCAATGATTATATAGCCCCATTGACCAAACAACAAGCGACCGATGGTTCCAACTTCTCCGCCCTGGATTATGCTGGAACAATCGACTTTACTTACCCGAAAGCAACCGAATGGTACAAAGGACTATTGAAACAACTTCTGGATATGGGAGTAACCTGTATCAAAACCGATTTCGGTGAAAACATTCACATGGACGCCCTCTATAAAGGCATGAAGCCGGAATTGTTGAACAACCTGTATGCCCTGCTTTATCAAAAGGCTGCTTACGAAATTACGAAAGAAGTGACAGGTGACGGCATTGTCTGGGCACGTTCCGCATGGGCGGGATGCCAGCGTTATCCTTTGCATTGGGGAGGCGATTCATGTAGCTCTTGGGATGGAATGGCAGGTTCTCTGAAAGGCGGTCTGCATTTCGGTCTGTCGGGATTTGCTTTTTGGAGCCATGATGTTCCCGGCTTCCATACATTGCCCAATTTTATGAACTCGGTAGTAGCAGATGATGTGTACATGCGTTGGACCCAATTCGGCGTATTCACATCGCATATCCGTTATCACGGAACCAATAAGCGTGAACCCTGGCACTATCCGGCCATAGCTCCGTTGGTGAAAAAGTGGTGGAAATTGCGTTATTCGCTCATTCCATACATCGTAGAACAAAGTAAACTAGCCATAGAAAGCGGCTATCCGCTCTTGCAGGCACTCATTCTGCATCATCCGGAAGATAAACTTTGTTGGCATGTGGATGATGAATACTATTTCGGCAATGATTTCCTGGTAGCTCCGGTGATGAACAGCGAGAACCATCGGGATATCTATCTTCCCGAAGGAAAATGGGTGAACTTCTTTACGGGAGAACGTCTGGAAGGAGCATGCTGGCTGAAAGACGTATACGTTCCATTGGAAGAAATGCCCGTATATGTGCGTGCAAATGCCGTGATCCCCATCTATCCGGAAGACGTGGACTGTACGGATGAAATGGATTTAAGCAAGAGCATGGCTTTACGCATAGATAATGATTATAAAGGATTTTGGACTATGATAGATTGTGGTAGAAAATTAATTAATTTAGTATAGTATGAAAACATGGAAGAGTAATTTAGAAGAAACAAAACAACGTTATATAAATTGGTGGAACCATAAAGGAATCATTCTCAATATGTGGGAACATTTCCAGGAAGGAGTGCAACCACATGCAGAGATAACGCCTCCCGCACCGGCAAAAGACCTGTCACAAAAGTGGTTCGACCCTCAATGGAGAGCTGAATATCTGGACTGGTACGTAGCGCACAGCAGTCTGAAAGCGGATATTCTTCCGGTTGCGAATACCCAACTGGGTCCCGGTTCTCTAGCCGCCATTTTAGGCGGAGTGTTTGAAGGCGGGGAAGACACCATTTGGATTCATCCCAACCCGGATTTCACCGATGAAATAGTTTTTAACCCCGAACACCCGAACTGGATTCTTCATAAAGAACTCCTGAAAGCCTGCAAAGCGAAAGCCAACGGACACTACTTTGTCGGTATGCCCGACCTGATGGAAGGACTGGATGTCCTGGCCGCACTGAAAGGAACGGATAGGGTATTATTGGACACAGTGATGCAGCCCGAAATCCTGGAACAACAGATGCAGCAAATCAACGACATCTACTTCAAAGTATTTGATGAACTATACGACATCATCCGTGAAGGCGACGAGATGGCTTTCTGTTATTTCTCGTCCTGGGCTCCCGGAAAGATGAGTAAACTGCAAAGTGATATTTCGACCATGATTAGTCAGGATGATTATCGCCGGTTTGTGCAACCTTTTATTCGTGAACAATGTCAGAAGATTGATTATACCCTTTATCATCTGGATGGAGTGGGAGCCATGCATCACCTGCCTGCCTTGCTTGAAATTGAAGAATTGAATGCGATTCAATGGACTCCCGGAGTGGGCGAACCACAAGGAGGATCTCCCAAATGGTACGATCTGTATAAGAAGATTCTGGCAGGCGGAAAGAGCGTGATGGCTTGCTGGGTGACATTAGACGAACTAAAACCTCTATTGGATCATATCGGCGCGGACGGTGTACATTTGGAAATGGATTTCCATAACGAAAAGGAAGTGGAGCAGGCCATGCGGATTGTTGAAGAATATACCGGTTCTTCTACCGCTGTAAATACCAATGAACATCAACAGGATGCCGACTTGGCAGCTACCGGACAGGAACGTATTTGTATACGGGAAGAACAACACCAGGAAGAGGATAAACTGAAACCTCTGTATGAAGCCATTGTTGCCGGGAAACTGGAACCTGCGGTTGAAATCACCCGACAAGCCATTGCGGAAGGAGTAGCTCCCCAAATGATTATCAATAATTATATGATTAAAGCAATGGGCGAAGTGGGACAACGTTTCCAGGATGGAAAGGCTTTTGTTCCCCAACTGTTGATGGCAGGACGTGCCATGAAAGGGGCTTTGGAACTACTGAAACCTTTATTGGCAGGAAGTGCTTCCACTACAATCGGTAAGATTGTCATCGGTACAGTGAAAGGAGATCTCCATGATATTGGTAAAAACCTGGTGGCTTCCATGCTGGAGGGGTGCGGCTTTGAAGTCATAAATATTGGTATTGATGTGACTTGTGACAAGTTTGTGGAAGCTGTGAAGGAAAACCATGCTGACATCTTGTGCATGAGCGCATTGCTGACTACTACCATGACGTATATGAAAGAGGTTATTCAGGCATTGGAAGAGGCCGGTATTCGTAATCAGGTGAAAGTGATGATTGGCGGAGCACCCGTCAGTCAGGGGTTTGCTGACGAAATCGGTGCGGACGGATATAGTGATAATGCGAATACAGCCGTAGCAGTTGCCAAAGAACTGATTGGAAATAAAAAATAGAATAAAAAGGCACGGATTACACGGATCAACACGGCTCTTAATCACATAGCCTATTAAAACCGTGAAATCCATGTAATCCTTGCCTAAAAGAAAATTAGATTTAAACTTACGTTACTTATTTAATACTTGAATTATGCATGTGAAATTCTTAGAGACATTAGATTGGAGTATTCTGATTGCCTACTTCCTTATTTTGATAGCTATTGGTATATGGGCAAGTTCTAAACGAAAAAAGGGGAGTAGTCTTTTCCTTGCGGAGAATTCGTTGAGATGGTATCATATCGGCTTTTCCATGTGGGGGACGAATGTGGGACCTTCCATGTTGATAGCTTCCGCAAGTGCCGGATTTACTACTGGTATTGTTTCGGGGAATTATGCCTGGTATGCATTTGTCTTTATATGTCTGCTTGCTTTTGTCTTTGCTCCCCGATATTTGGGTAGTCGCATCACGACATTGCCCGAATTTATGGGAAAACGTTTCGGACAATCTACCCGTAACATCCTTGCCTGGTATACCATTATTACCATTCTTATTTCATGGCTTGCATTGACTTTATTTGCCGGTGGAGTCCTGATCCGTCAGGTCTTCGATATTCCTATGTGGCAATCGGCATTGCTGTTACTTGTCATCTCCGCTTTCTTCACGATGCTCGGCGGACTGAAAGCTGTGGCCTACACGAATGTATATCAAATGATACTGTTGATTATAGTATCAGCCACACTGGCTATCATGGGAATCTATAAAGTAGGTGGTGTAGGAGCACTGGTGGATGCCGTTCCGGCTGATTACTGGAATCTTTTCCATCCAAATGATGACCCGGCTTTTCCTTGGCTACCTATTATCCTGGGTTATCCTATTATGGGAGTTTGGTTTTGGTGTACGGATCAGTCGATGGTGCAACCGGTTCTTGCTGCCAAGAATCTCAAAGAAGGACAGATGGGAACCAACTTTACCGGATGGTTGAAAATATTAGATGTACCTCTTTACATTCTTCCCGGCATTATCTGCCTCGCTTTATTCCCACAATTGGAGAATCCCGATGAGGCTTACATGACAATGGTGACTCATCTGTTCCCGACAGGAATGGTCGGCTTGGTATTGGCTGTATTGACAGCAGCATTGGTAAGTACTGTCGGCTCTGCATTGAATGCATTAAGTACGGTATTCACGATGGATATCTATGTGAAGAAAATCCGACCGCAGGCCAAACAAAGAGAGATTATCAGAGTGGGACAAGTGGTTACGGTAGTCGGTGCACTGATTTCTGTGATAATAACCATAGCGATCGACAGCATCAAGGGACTGAATCTATTTAATGTTTTCCAGTCTGTACTGGGATTTATAGCTCCTCCGATGGCAGCTGTATTTCTCTTTGGCGTGTTCTGGAAACGCACCACTACTCTGGCAGCTAATATGGCTCTGACATTGGGAACTGTGTTCAGTATCGGAGTGGGAATTTTGTATTTATGGGTATTTCCGGCCGAACAATATAATGCGTGGCCTCATTTTATGCTGCTTTCTTTCTATTTATTCGTTATCATCGGAATAAGCATGGTAGTAGTCAGCCTGTGGGATAAGTCTCCGCAACTGGGAACCTTGAATATGGAAAAGATAGAGGACAAACCTGCACGAATTGTTCTTATCCTATGGGGACTGCTTATTGTAAGCATGATTGGACTTTACATCTTCTTCAATGGTCACTAGTTTTTATTCACCACAGAGGGCACAGGGGCTTTTATTATTAGATAATAATCTCTGTGCCCTCTGCGTCCTCTGTGGTGAAACTATTTTCTACGGAAACAATTTTCGAATGTACACAGTCCGCAAGTATATTCCAGCTTACGGACATGAGAACCCACTCCAATAATACCACTTACAGATTTGATGGGAATCATCAGACTGGAATCAGTCAACTGAATACCACAAGGCGAAGCAACCGGAAATAAGGAGAATAGTTTTTGTTGTTCCGATACGTGCCATCCGCAATAACCGGGGCTGTACCTATTAGTGTGTTTCCAACCTCTTTTTTCGATAAATACAGCCAACTCCTCTTCCATGCAATCAGCAGCCTTTTCTGCAATGATGCTCCCCAATGAATCTGCTATATATATTTTCACCATGTCATCCTCTTGCTGGAGGAGATGTTGGAACTCCTCAAATTCAACTCCGGCAGTTGCGGTAAAAAAGGCAAAAGCTTCCGAACCCCGTAATTGGCGGGTAATGGTTTTACCGATTGAGAGAACCGTATCTTTTACTGTCAATGTTGCTTTTTCGGTGTCGAGCAGTCCATCGGCGATGAAAAAGAAAAAACGGGGACGAAGAAGGGGAGTGGTACGGTCCAGTAAAGTATTTATTTCCTCTATAACCATTCCATCCGGCATAGAATCTTTATATCCCATCGCCTCGTAAATTTCGAGTGATGGGATCTGTAGTTTCTGATAAGTGAGTTCCTGTTCAAACATTATTGAATTCTTCCAATGCGGCATAAAATGCGTCTATATTTGCTGAAGGTGTGAGGGGTGGAATATCACAACCACTTGACAATACGAAGTTGGGATATGCACGAGTAGCTTCTAATAGTTGCAAAGTCGCTTCTTTCATAGTTTCCGGGCCTGCCATCTTGAAAAGACTCACCGGGTCCAGATTTCCCATTGCCAGTGCATCGGTCGGAACCTCTTTCAACGCTTCCTCCATCTTAATTTTATTCCCGAAGTGGTAAGCGGCTGCACCGGTATAAACCATCGCTTGCGTGCAATTCCCTGTGTTTCCGCAATTATGAAGTACTACGGCAAAGTGATCATCCTGTACCTTCTCTACTATTTCTTTCACAAATAAAGAAGAATATTGCAGGCAATCTTCGTTGGATAACAATCCCGCAGCAGGTTCAGCCATGATTACACCGTTCACACCGGTTGCTTTCAATGCCATACAATAGCGGGTGATGAAATCACTGCATTTTCTTAACAACGTATTGGCTGCATCGGGATTAATATAAATCAGCATCATGATTTCCGACATATCATACAAACGTCCGGCCAGCGAATAAGGACCGATGCAACCGGCAAAAACCGGGCGGTCTGTAATATTTCTGGCTGTCAGCATATTTGCTTTAAGATATTCCGGGATTCTTCCTTTATTCAACGCCGGAACTTCCAGCTTTTCAATAGCAGCTTCATCCGCCAGTAAACGGCCGGACACACTGGGCACCTCATTTTTCGGAAAGATAATCTCTGCCCCGAAAGCTTCCGCTTCTACCGTCAGATCCATGATAACGGTTGCTGCCGCAGCCGGATACTTGTCACAAAGAGCTTTGATAGCCTCATAATGAACCTGTCCGTTTGTTACCGCATCATGCACCGTTTTCCCGATAAATTCGATACCCGGATGTGTCATGATCGGAATTGCAATCGTTTCCTTACGTTGGATCGTTTGGCAGATCCATTCTTTCATATTCAGTTTACCCATAATTTCAGTTTTTAATATCGTCTTGTAATAAAGACGAAGTTGCTCTTCTTTTGTAATCTCGTATATGATAAAATCTTATACCGGTATAAAAATAAAGCTGTCCTTCAAAAAGAAGAACAGCTTTACACCTATTTGATTTATCTTCGAGCTTTATTTTACCGGAATCTTATCAATACGGTTCTGATGGCGTCCGCCGTCAAATTTGGTAGAGAAGAACTCTGTCAAAATCATGTCCGCTTCTTCAGTGCTGATGAAGCGTCCCGGCATAACCAGTACATTAGCGTCATTGTGCTGACGAGCCAGGTGTGCGATTTCTGCATTCCAGCAGAGAGCGGCACGAACCCCTTGGTGCTTGTTCAGCGTCATATTGATTCCGTTTCCACTGCCGCAGATAGCGATACCGGGATAACATTCTCCCGATTCCACTGCAAGAGCCAGCGGATGAGCATAATCCGGATAGTCTACGCTTGCGGTAGAGTTAGTTCCGAAATCCTTGTAAGCCCAGCCTTTTGCTTCCAGCCAGCCGCGAACATATTCTTTCAGTTCAAAACCGGCATGGTCGCATGCTAATCCGATTGTTTTCATTAGAGCATTGCTTTTACTTGGTTATATACGTTCTCGGCAGTAAATCCAAGTTTCTCATCCAATACTTTATAAGGAGCGGAGAAACCGAAAGATTCCAATCCCCAAACTTTACCGTGGCAACCTACCAGACCTTGAAGAGTGACAGGCAGACCGGCAGTCATACCGAAAATCTTCGCATCTGCCGGAAGGATAGCTTCCTGATATTCTTTCGGTTGGTTGCGGAACAGACCTTCAGACGGAGCAGATACAATGCGTACCTTCACGCCATCTTTGCGAAGTAACTCTGTGCCGGCTACCAATGTAGCTACTTCAGAACCTGAAGCTACCAGGATAACATCCGGATTTTCGTCGGAACCTGCTACGATATAAGCACCCTTGGCTGCCTGTTCGTAATCTGTTCCTGCCGGTAAATTGGCAATATTCTGACGAGAGAAGATCAATCCTGTCGGAGTAGACATATTTTCCATAGCAAGTTTCCAAGCAATGGTTGTCTCTTCTGCATCAGCCGGACGAAGTACCAACATAGAGTTGTGTCCCTTATGGTTTTTCAGTTTTTCCATCAGGCGGATTTGAGCTTCCTGTTCTACCGGTTCGTGAGTAGGACCGTCTTCACCTACGCGGAATGCGTCGTGTGTCCAGATGAATTTCACCGGTTGTTCCATCAAAGCAGCCATACGTACGGCAGGTTTCATGTAGTCGGAGAATACGAAGAAGGTACCGCAAGCAGCGATCACACCACCGTGGAGAGACATACCGATACAGATACAAGCCATTGACAATTCAGATACACCTGCCTGGAAGAATGCTCCGCTGAAATCACCTTTCTTGAAAGAATGAGTCTTTTTCAGGAAACCGTCAGTCTTGTCAGAGTTAGAAAGGTCGGCCGAAGCAACGATCATGTTTTCTACCTGTGTAGCAAGTGCGCCCAATACGGTTGCAGATGCAGCACGAGTAGCGCTACCTGCTTTCTGTTCGATAGCAGCCCAGTCCACTTTCGGAGCTTTGCCCGAGAAGAAGAGTTCCAGTTTTGCAGCCAGTTCCGGGTTTGCTTTCGCCCATGCAGCTTTCTTTGCATATTTTTCAGCTACAATTTTCTTCAGCTCTTCTGCTCTTTTTGCATACAGTTCGGCTACTTCCGGGAATATAACGAACGGGTTAGTAGGATCACCACCCAGATTCTTGATTGTATTTACATAAGCGTCGCCACCGAGAGGAGCACCGTGTGTAGCGCAGTTAGCTTCATAGCTGCTGCCGTCTGCCTTGCGTGCACCTTTACCCATTACGGTTTTACCGATAATCAGTGTCGGACGTTCTTTTTCAGCCTGTGCTTCTTTGATTGCCGCACGGATTTCGTCAGGGTCATTACCGTTGATATTAAGTACGTTCCATCCCCATGCTTCATATTTCATGGCAGTATCTTCAACGGTTACGTCTTTCGTTTCTGTAGAAAGCTGAATATCGTTGGAATCATAGAACATAATCAGGTTGTCCAATCCCAGTGCACCGGCAATACGTCCGGAACCTTGAGAGATTTCTTCCTGAATACCACCGTCAGAGATGTAAGCGTAAATGGTCTGATTCATCACCTCGTCGAAACGGGCTTTCAAGAATTTGGCAGCGATAGCAGCACCTACTGCAAAAGTGTGTCCTTGTCCCAGCGGACCGGAAGTATTTTCGATACCACGCATGATGTCCACTTCAGGGTGTCCCGGAGTAGGGCTTCCCCATTGACGGAATTCTTTCAGCTCGTCCAGTGTGAATTTTCCTGTCAATGCCAACGTAGAATAAAGCATCGGAGACATGTGGCCCGGGTCGAGGAAGAAGCGGTCACGTCCTTCCCAACGGGGATTTTCAGGATCGTATACTAGAAACTCAGAGAAGAGTACATTTACAAAATCAGCACCACCCATGGCGCCACCCGGGTGACCGGAATTGGCTTTCTCAACCATTGAAGCAGCAAGAATACGGATGTTATCCGCTGCACGATTCATAAGTTTGTTATCGTTCATATCATTAAAATTTAATTGATTTCTGTCAGATTGTTCGCAAAGATAACTCTTTATGTGGATTTAACAATCCAAAAGAGCTATCTTTTTTATCGACAATTTTACGGTCTTCTTGTTTGTGATACAATAAGTAATTGCTCTAAAATTACTGTAACTCTAAAGTAACAATGGACTTAGCAGGAAGTTTTACCTTCATTGTACCTTTATTGATTTTTACCTCTTTGAAAGGTGCCGGTTTTACAATATTAGGTTTTTCAAAAGAATTGTAATCGGTCAGTTTGGAAGCGGTCAGAATTTCTCCGACAGCTTTCTTGGCTTTCGTATCACCCAGATTGATGGTGATTTCCTGCGCTTCATCAGCATCTACATTGGAAAGAGAAATATGGATCACCCCATCTTTATTTTTGGAAGCTGTGGCGCTCACCATCGGTACAGTGCGGTTATCACGTACACTTATCTTTTCGCAAGTCAGGTCGATAGGAAGATAAGTGGCATCCTGATGTACTTTATACATCTTGAAGACATAATAAGTAGGCGTCAACACCATTTCTTTGTCTTTTGTCAGAATCATCGATTGAAGTACGTTGACAATCTGTGCGATATTTGCCATCTTCAAGCGGTCTGTATATTTGTGGAATACATCAAGACTTAAAGAAGCCACGAAAGCATCACGCAACGTGTTTTGCTGATACAGATGTCCTTTGATGGTTCCGGGTTCCTCATCCCACCAGGTTCCCCATTCGTCCAGTAAGAGAGCGATTTTCTTGTCCTTGTCATATTTGTCCATGATGGTACAATGTTTCTTGAGTACATCTTCCACTTCCAGACATTTGCCCATCGTCCAGTAATAATCATCCTTGTTGAATTGAGTGGCTGATCCTTTGCTGCCACTCCATCCGGTTACGGTATAATAGTGTAGAGAAAGACCGTCCATACGATGCCCTATGCGATTCATCAATACATCTGTCCATTTGTAATCATAGTCACTTGCGCCACTGGCAATCTTGAACAGACGGTTGCCGTCATAATTGCGGCAATAAGTAGAATAACGACGATATAAGTCTGCGTAATATTCCGGACGCATGCTGCCACCGCACCCCCAGCTTTCATTTCCTACGCCGAGATATTTCAATTTCCATGCTTTGTCGCGACCATTCTTACGGCGAAGGTTAGCCATAGGCGAGTCTCCGTCAGAAGTCATATATTCCACCCATTTAGCAAGCTCTTCCACTGTGCCGCTACCTACATTTCCACTTACATAAGGCTCACAATCCAGCATTTCGCAAAGATTCAGGAACTCATGTGTACCGAAACTGTTATCTTCAATCGTTCCGCCCCAGTTGTTATTCACCATCTTCGGACGGTTTTCTTTCGGACCGATGCCGTCCATCCAATGATACTCATCGGCAAAGCAGCCACCCGGCCAGCGTAGAACGGGAACAGCCAAGTCTTTTAATGCATTGAATACATCTGTACGGTATCCCTTGATATTGGGTATATCTGACTTTTCGCCTACCCAAAGACCACCGTAGATACATGAACCCAGGTGTTCGGCAAACTGACCGTAGATTTCTTTCGGGATAATTTCTTTGCCTTGGTCGGCATGTACGGTTATGGTAGCACTCTTTTGCGCGGAAAGAGATACTGATGCTGCCAGAAAGGCCGTGCTGACTAATAGTTTTGCTTTCATAAATGGTATTTGTTTAATGATTATATAGATGTTTGATTTTGATGATGGTTATTTCTTTTTGAACGTTTATTTTAGTAAACGCACTTCGTAAATTGCAGGTGTCCATTCCGTTCCGTCAGGGATGAAACGTATTGGACAGCTACCTGTATTCAGTTTTTGAGGCAGGACATAAGAAAGGGTGATAAAGCCATCTTTATCCGCTTCACTGATAGTCGGATGAACAGCCAACTTTTCGTTATTCAAAAGAATAGCCACTTTATTGCGGTCATCTTTCCGTACCGTAATCAGGAGGCGGCTTGCTTCTTCTTTCACTTTCAACTGATAGCCGAACCAACCTTTGGCACGTCGGAAATGCCGGTCTTTATTCGTCCCTGTTTCTGCCTGCTCATACTGGATGCCATGGTCAGATTCCGGTTGCTGTTCACCAGGGAAGATAAGGTCAATGGTTTGATTAGCCAATTCTGTTGCTTTTCGTTCAGCCGTTGCCATCTCTTCCTGAATCGCTTTAAACTGCTCTTCGCTTGCCTGCCGGAAATAAACGGCATAACGGGAATTATGCAGGCGGAAGAACGGAACGAGTTCCAATGCCTTGTCTTGTGCAGGATAAACCTCTCCGTTATAGCTGAAAGTAATCCGGCTATTCTGTTCTTTCTGAAGAGACTTGCAGATTGAATCTGGATTTCCTATCAGCATCGGAACTTCTTGCAGAGGAATTTGTTTGCCATGAGCGATATGTCCGCCACGACTGTCATCGGCATATAAACCGTCAAGATGTTCAGTGCCTGTGGAAGCTGCAAGAACGATCGGACCATATAAGAAAGCATAATAATCTTTCTTGTCGGGAATTTGTTCCACGCTGACTTTCATAGGCAAGTGGAAAGTAATGACATCCCCTTTTTCCCATTTGCGGGAGAGAGGAAGATACTGGTTACCTTTTGCCATAACGAACATTTTTCTTTTTCCATTGATGCTGACGCTATATCCTTTGGATTGGTTCGCCCATTCCGGAATACGTATCATTAAAGTACGTTTTTTCTTAGGCGCTTCATCTATTCGCAAAGTTACCTTGCCGTCATCGGGGAAACGGGTTTCCTGTGTCAAAATAATGCCTTGCTCTTTCCAGGTCAGTTGTGAAGGAATGAAGAGATTGACATAAAGAGTGTCTTTCCGATACGCATAGATAAATTCACCGTATTTGGTATGATTCTCCAAGCCTGAACCTACACAGCACCACATTGATGTTTCCGGTTGTGAGTACACGCGATAATGTCCCGGACGCATAGGAGTGAAGTAGACAAATCCACCTTTATCCGGCTCTTGTGACGCTAGAATATGATTGTAAAGCGCACGTTCGTAATAGTTTACGTAGTTGGGATCAGGTTCGTTTGTTTGATTCGGATTATGAGAATTCTGATAAAGCATTTTGGTAAGACGGAGCATGTTGTAAGTATTACAGGTCTCCGGTCCTTGAACGTCGTTCAGCATGGACGTGAAGTTATCCGACGGATGGAAATGTTCGCGTACACTATTTCCTCCGATGCAGACAGAACGGTGATTGACTACCGTGTTCCAGAAAAAACGGGCGGCATGATCCCACTCTGCAGCATGATTCCAATTCTTGTCGTCTTGTGAAAGTTCGGCTATTCGCTTGTAGCCGATCACTTTCGGAATCTGTGTGTTGGCGTGCATCCCCGTCAATTTGTCTTCCTCTTTGATAAGCGGGTCGAGGATAAGGTTGTGAGAGAAACGGCGTGCCAGTTCCAGATACTTCTTGTCGCCTGTGATTTCGGCCACGTCAGCGAACGTTTCGTTTAATCCGCCATGTTCGCTACGAAGCATATCCTGCATTTGTTCGTCGCTCAAGCCGGAAGTGATATCGATCATCCAATCTGTAAAAGCGATAAGCATTTGGCGTGCAAGGTCGCTTCCTGCATAGAGATATGCATCCCGCAATCCGGCGTAAGTCTTATGTATATTGTATAGAGGCACCCATTTACCGTTAAGGTCGAAACCTCCGGCACGGATTTTTCCTGCTTTTATATCTTTCCAAAGTTGAAGGCTTCCCGGAGTTCCTCCGATGAATCCTGTGCCGACAGTTTGTTGTGCCCGGTTCAACTCATTCAGCATGTAGTTGAGGCGATTATAGACTGCGGTATCTCCGGTGGCGGCATACATCATGGAAAGTGCGGATAAATAATGTCCGCCGATATGCCCGTCCAGTCCGGTATTTTCCCAATTGGTGTAGCTGGGGGCTTTAGGCTGTAACCCTGCTTCGCGGAGAAAAGGAGCGAGCAGACGATCGGGGTCTAATGCAAGTATGTAATGTAAATCAGTCTGTTGAGCTTGCAGAAACGGACTATCCAATAGTTTCACATTCTGTAAAGGGAAGTAAGACACTTGTGGGGCGTTTTGAGCTTTGCCCAGTGAAGTGGACAGGACAAGTGCAAGTATGAACGAGGTGGTTTTCATGATAATAGTCTCCCCATCTCCCTCTCCAAAAGAGGAGAGGGGTGGAGATAATTAATGTTTGTACTTAGTTAGAATTGACTCTTGATAAACAGCGATTTATCGACAATCTTTGATGAACAACAATGGATTGCCGACTGTCAATTATTTAAATTTGACTGCTGCCTCTTCGATAGGCAATCCTGCCTTATAGTTTTCGATGTATGTATTGAAGCCGGCTACATCTTCGGGCGTAGGTGATACCTCGATACCCGCGTCACCGACAAATACGCTTTCATCCAGAAAATCGGCAAGAGATTGTTTCTTTTCATTGTTCACGAGGTAAGAACCTAACAGGGCAATACCCCAGGCACCACCTTCGCCGGCTGTTTCCATCACAGAAATAGGCGAGTTGATAGCTGCAGCAAGTATTCTTTGACCTACTCCTTTGGTTCTGAATAATCCTCCGTGACCAGTAATTCTGTCCACTTTGATTTTTTCTTCGTTGAACAGGATATCGTTACCAATCTTGAGCACTCCTACTGAAGCATACAAGTGAGTCCGCATAAAGTTTGCCAGGTTGAACTTGTCATTTGCCGAACGTACAAACAAAGGTCTTCCATCAGCAAATCCTGTTACAGGTTCGCCTGAAATATAATTGTATGAAAGCAAACCTCCGCAATCGGTATCACCGGTGAGCGCAATATTGTAAAGTTTGCTATAGATTTCATCCATATTTACAGGTATGCCCAGAAGCTCCTGATATTCCTTGAACAGGTTGACCCATGCGTTGAGATCAGAAGTACAGTTGTTGCAATGCACCATAGCTACCAGACTTCCGTCAGGAGTGGTCACCATGTCAATCATTTCGTATGGCTTCGACAAATCTTTCTCCAATACAATCATAGAGAATGAAGAAGTACCTGCCGACACATTTCCGGTGCGTTGTTTGACTGCATTGGTTGCCACCATTCCGGTACCTGCGTCTCCTTCCGGTGGACAAACCGGTATTCCTGCCTTCAAATGACCCGATGCATCGAGCTTTTTACTTCCTTCCGGAGTGAGGACACCAGCATTTTCACCTGCCGACAATACTTTAGGCAGAATATCTTCCAGTTTCCAGTTATATTCTTTCGGAGCAATCAGTTTGTCGAACTTAGCCACCATTTCAGCAGAATAGTTGTTAGTAGTTGGATCTATAGGAAGCATACCTGATGCATCACCTATTCCCAGCACCTTTTCGCCTGTGATCTGCCAATGCACGTAACCTGCCAGAGTGGTCAGGAAGTCGATTTTATTAACGTGTGCTTCGTTGTCCAGAATAGCCTGATACAAGTGGGAAATGCTCCAACGCAGAGGGATATTATAGACAAATAGTTCGGACAAAGCAGCCGCTGCGCGGCCTGTATTGGTGTTTCTCCAAGTGCGGAAAGGCACGAGGATTTCTTCTTTTTTGTTGAATGGCATATAACCATGCATCATAGCGCTGACACCGATGGCAGCCAGAGTCTCGATCTCTATGTCGTATGCATTCTTTACGTTAGTACGAAGATCGGCATAGCAATCTTGCAGCCCTGACCAGATAGCTTCAATGCTATACGTCCAAAGTCCGTCAACTAACTGGTTTTCCCAAGTGTGGCTACCTTGAGCAATAGGCTTGTTTTCCTGGTCGATCAAGACAGCTTTTATTCGTGTAGAACCGAGTTCTATACCAAGAATTGCTTTACCTGCCTCGATGGTTGATTTTGCATCTAATTTCATGTTGAAATCAATATTTTAAGGTATAACGATCATTATAAAAAAATCAAGTTTCGCAAAAACTTAACGAAATAATTAAGCCATGCGAAACTTGAATAATTGTTTTTAGCAAAGTGCTTTATTCAACATGTAATAAACTTCGTTCATGCGCAGTTCTTTCTTGAAGCAGCTGATCGTAGTATCCTTGTTGATATGTACCATTTCGATACCTGCGATTTCAGCATAATCTTCCCAATATTCTGCTGTCAGGTCGTAAGAGAAGCAAGAGTGGTGAGTTCCACCAGCCAGAATCCATGCACCTGCACCTACTTCAAGGTTTGGCATCGGAATCCAGAGAGCAGAAGCAACCGGCAACTTAGGCAGCGGTTTCGGCTCGATACATTCTACGTCGTTCACGATCAGACGGAAACGGTTACCCATATCTACAATAGTAGCAGTGCAGCCTGTACCTACTTTTGAAGTGAAGACCAAACGTGCAGTCTGACTCTTGCGGATACCTATACCGAGGAAGTGTACTTCCAGGCGAGGTTTGTTGGCGGCGATAAGCGGGCAGACTTCCAACATGTGTGACTGAAGGATAGAGCTGTTAGCACCGTCGAAGTTCAGTGTGTAATCTTCCAGGAATGAACAGCCTTTAGGGAGACCTTGATTCATCACCCATACAGTACGGTAAAGAGCAGCCGATTTCCAGTCACCTTCAGCACCGAATCCGTAACCTTCCGCCATCAGACGTTGTGAAGCAAGACCCGGGATTTGATCGAAACCATTGTATTCAATGTCGCCCAAATCGTCGAAGTTGGTAGTAAATCCTTTGGCACCTTTGGCTTTCAGGATAGCACGTATAGCCAGTTCAGCCTTAGCAGCATTCCATACTTTCTGGTAAGCTTCAGTTGATTTATCTTCCAGAGAAGCATCGTGATCGTATTCCTTGAAGTAAGTAGCTACCAATGCATCTACCTCTTCATTTTTGATATCCTTGTGATATTCCATCAATTCGCTTACCGGACAGTAATCTACGTGGTAACCCATACGTTGTTCAGCTTCCACTTTATCACCATCGGTTACAGCTACGTTGTTCATCTGGTCGCCGAAACGGATAATCAGCATATCCTGTGAATCTGCCCAACCGGCACAAACACGCATCCAAACGGCAATCTTATGCAAAGTCTCTTCCTCTTTCCAGTAGCCTACCACTACTTTACGACGGATACGCATACGGGTACAGATATGTCCGAATTCGCGGTCACCGTGAGCAGACTGGTTCAGGTTCATGAAATCCATGTCCATTGTATCCCAAGGAATTTCCTTGTTGAATTGAGTATGCAGGTGCAACAAAGGCTTCTTCAACTGTTGCAAGCCGTGAATCCACATTTTAGCAGGAGAGAACGTATGCATCCAAGTGATAACACCGACACACTTTTCGTCATTATTGGCTGCTTTGAAAACAGCTTCCACTTCTTTAGAAGAATTAGCTGTTCCTTTGTATACCACCTTTACAGGGAGTTTACCGGATTCGTTCAATCCGTTAACCATTTCATTAGAGTGTGCGTCTACTGCGATTACTGCGTCACCTCCGTACAAAAGCTGTGCTCCTGTTACGAACCATACTTCATATTGATCAAATGCGTTCATAATGTTATTGCTTTAATTTTTAATTGTTACTTTTTAATTGATTATTGTCCATAATAAGCATTCGGACCATGCTTGCGGCTGAAATGTTTCTCTATCAGCAGCGGATTCATTGTTAAATTGGGATTTACCGCATAAGCGATACTTGCCATTTTAGCCACCTGTTCCATAACCACAGCATTGTGTACGGCATCATGCGCGTCTTTTCCCCAAGAGAAAGGACCGTGATTTTTTACCAATACTCCCGGTGTATGTACAGGATTCAATCCTTCAAAACGTTTCACTATCACATTACCGGTTTCCAGCTCGTAAGCACCTTTCACTTCCGCTTCTGTCATATCCGCTGTGCAGGGAATGGCATCATGGAAATAATCCGCATGAGTCGTTCCGATGTTCGGAATGTCGCATCCCGCCTGTGCCCAGGCAGTAGCATAAGTAGAGTGAGTATGAACCACTCCGCCAATCTCCGGAAATGCTTTGTAAAGTACTACGTGAGTAGGAGTATCCGAGGATGGCTTCAGTCGTCCTTCAACGACCTTGCCATCCAAATCCACTACTACCATATCTTCGGCTTTCATGTCATCATAACTTACACCACTGGGCTTGATTACTACCAGCCCGCTTTCACGGTCGATGGCAGAAACATTGCCCCAGGTAAAGATGACTAATCCATGCTTTACCAATTCGAGATTGGCATGAAATACTTTTTCTTTTAGTTCTTCCAGCATAATGATTAGATTTTAAATTTCGGGTCTTTGCGGTAAGCCTTGCTATTGAACTTATACAAGGCAGCACCACGTTTCGAACCCAGTTTATCAATTTTATCAGTCTTTTCTATATAATCCATTTCAGCTACTCTTTTACGGAAATTCCGTTTATCCATTGTTTCACCGTAAATGGCTTCATATAAACTTTGTAATTGGGATAATGTAAATAGCTTCGGCAATAGATTGAAACCGATGGGCTCTACAGATGCTTTCTGTTTCATCAGTTCCCGTGCTTTTTCTACCATTTCAGGATGGTCGAAGATAAGCGGGGGAAGTTCATTTATATTCACCCAGTAAGCGTTGTGCTTCTGAACAAGTTTCCGGTCGTATTCATTAATATTGATTAATGCATAGTAAGCTATGGAGATTACCCGTTCACCCGGATCGCGATCGATAGCTCCAAAAGCTCCCACCTGTTCCATGTAAACGTTTTCTAGTCCGGTAAGCTCATGCAATACACGTTTAGCGGCATCATCCACACTTTCATTGTTTTGTACAAATCCTCCCATCAGTGACCATTCACCCATTGCCGGCTCGAAGTTTCTCTTTAACAATAACAGGCTGATTTCCCCTTCGTAGAAACCGAAAATGATACAGTCTATGCCGACATAGAAGGCCGGATTCGAGCTATAATAAACCTTTTCCCGCCCCTTTTCCAAAGAGGGGGAATTAGAGGTTATCATTGGCTCTTGTGAATTATCTTTATCCATTTAGATTGTGATTTTAGTTATAATAAAACAGTCTTTCCGTAGATAAGGCTATTTTCAGGCTTCTCTTTTAACCCTTCCCTAAGAGGAGGGTTGAAAGAGAAGCTTATTTTTACCAGAAATACCAGTAGAAAGCAGCAGTAATGGCCAGAATAATTACCGTATGAATAATATCCCAGTGATTCCAGCTTGCACGTGTAGCGGCTTTTTGTTCCTTAGTAGCCGTACCGAATACTAGTCCCTGAATCTTTTCTGCAGTTGGAGCTTCTGTTGCCAGACTGACTACGATTACTACAATAATACAGAACAGGAACATCCATCCACAGAAGAATAACCAGTTCATGTCATAGAACAAATATTTGAATGTAGAATCAGCTACTTCACCTGCGTTGCTATAATATACTTTTGCGCCGAGGCGGGTCAACCCGATTACCATGCCGGAGATCAATCCCCACATACCACCCTGGGCGGAAGTACGTTTCCAGCAGATCCCCAGTAAGAAAGCGGCAGCGATACCTGGTGCCAATACAGACTGAACATCCTGCAAGTAAGTATAAAGTACATCACCTACACTACGCATGATAGGAATCCAAAGAATACCTAAAACAACGATTACGATTGTTGCAATCTGACCGATACCCACCAGCTTCTTTTCCGGAGTTTCCGGTTTGAAACGTTTGTAAAAGTCGATAGTAAACAACATGGCTGATGAGTTAAACAGAGATGCAAGGGAACTCATCAAAGCGGCAAGAATACCACATACTACCAAACCTTTCACGCCCGCAGGAAGTAATTTGGCTACTAATGTCGGGAAGGCGGCATCAGCATTTGCTGTTCCGTTAGCCAGCATCGGTAAGAAACCTTCACCACCGGCACCGATATATTTTTGATGTAATGCAAATGCAATCATACCAGGAATCAAGAAAAGGAATACGGGTAGCAGTTTCAGATAAGCACCGAAAATAGTACCACGACGAGCTTCCATTTCATTTTTACCTGAAAGTACACGTTGTACGATGAACTGGTCGGTACACCAGTACCAGAAACCGATAATAGCCGAACCGATCAAAGCACCCAACCAAGGGAAGTTTGCATCATCGTTGCTACGAATCAGGTTAGTCATTGTATCACCGTAATCATTTACAGTAACAGCGCCGCAGACTCTCATCATTTCGTCCCATCCACCTAATTCTTTGAAACCGAGCACTAGAATTATTAATGATCCTAGCAGTAGGATAGGGGTTTGAAGAACAGAAGTGTAAAGAACTGATTTCATACCACCGAAGATAGTATAAAGCGCAGTTAACACTACCAGACCGATAGCTGCAATCCAGAAGAAATCAATTCCCCAAAGCTCTTTTATACCGAATACTTGTTGGAATACGAGGCCACCGGCATAAACAGTTACGGCTACTTTGGTCAATACATAACTTACAAGAGAAATAACAGATAAAATAGTACGTGATTGAGGATTATAACGACGCTCCAGAAATTCCGGCATTGTATATACCATGCTTCGTGTATAGAAAGGAACGAATACCCATCCCAAAATCAAGATCATCCATCCCTGGATTTCCCAGTGTGCCATAGCCATACCACTGGATGCTCCGGCTCCTGCCAGTCCGATCAAATGTTCCGAACCAATGTTTGATGCAAAGATAGAGGCACCGATTGCAAGCCATGTTGCGTCGCGTCCACCCAAAAAATAATCCGCCGAGTCATTTTGTTTTTGTCTGACTACCCAAACAATAATACCGATCAGAGCCAGAAAAAAGACTCCGATTACTAGCCAATCTAATGCTTCCACAATAAATATGATTTATAAGTTAATATTATTTCTCTACAGAGAATTTGAAAATACATTCGCTATTATAAGTTTGTCCCGGTTCCAGTACAACAGAAGGCCAGTCTGCCTTGTTGGGGCTATCTGGATAGTGTTGTGTTTCCAGGCAGACAGAAGCACGTTGGTTGTAAACGATACCTTTCTTTCCGGTTACGGTTCCATCAAGGAAGTTTCCTGTGTAAACCTGTACACCCGGTTCGTTGGTATATACTTCCAGAGTGATGCCGCTTTCAGGTGAAGTTAGTTTGGCTGCTACTTGAGAAAGATCTCCCTTAGTGTTGAGCACCCAGTTGTGGTCATACCCTTTTCCGTTCTTCAGTTGAACGAAATCATAATTGTTGATCTCTTTACCTACCGCTTTCGGAGTGGTGAAGTCCATCGGAGTGTCTTTTACCGGAGCGATTTCGCCTGTAGTCATAAAAGTACTGTCTACCGGAGTATAATAGTCTGCGTTCACATACAGTATGTTGTCAGTTGAAGCTTTTGACGGATCACCAGCCAGGTTGAAGTAAGAATGGTTGGTCATATTGATGATCGTCTTTTTATCGGTAGTTGCGCTATATTTAATGTCGATAGCGTTGTCTTCAGTTAGTTTATAGGTCACTTTAGCTGTTACATTTCCCGGGAAGTTTTCGTCTCCGTCCGGTGAGACAAGTGTCAGTTCCAACGTTGTCGGATCAATCAGATTAGCTTCATAAACTTTGTATTGCCAACCTTTCGGACCTCCATGCAGGCAGTGGCCGAAATTGTTTTGCGGCAGTTGGATGGTATCACCGTCCAATGCGAAACGACCCTGATTGATACGGTTTGCATAGCGTCCGATAGAAGCACCAAAGTCGCTGGGTACATTAATATAGTCAGCAATGCTGTCAAAACCTAAAACTACATCCTGCATCTTACCGTTCTTATCGGGTACCATGACAGACACGATACGTCCTCCGAAGTTAGTGATGCATACTTCCATACCTGCCTTGTTCTTTAAGGTATAAAGAGCTGTTTGGGCATTGTTCACTTCTGTTTGAAATTTTACCGGGTCGAGACCGGACAAGGTCAGCTCGGAAGCCGGCTTGTTATTGCACGCAGCCAGCATCAGCGCGGCAAATCCTGCAAGTAGAAAATGTTTTTTCATGGTTTTATTTTTAATGTAAATGAGATGCTTATCTTATTTTGGGTGTAAAAGTAACACTTTCGTTTGGTGTATCAAATACACTCTTATATGTTGTGCAGCATAAATGGTGTATTTTATGATTTTCCATACACCTTACTATATATAAATGTACGCTTTCCATCCGTTTGTTTTTCATATAATAGAGCGTGCAAATAGGTGCTTTTTAATCTGGTTTCGTATTATAAATATCAGATGCGGATGGAAAATTGTGCAAATGAATGGAATTTGATCCTTTTTGACCGATAAACACCTATTAATGATAAATTTGGGTACGGAGAAAATAGAGAATCTGATTATCTTTGCATTTTAACTATATATAATTTTTTATTGAGAACCATGAGAAGATACGCAAATTTATTGGCAGTATTAGCCTTGTCTACTAACCTTGCCCTTCATGCTCAAACCAATGAGTTGGTGATACAGACGAAGAAGCTGGGTGCAGAAATCCAACCTACTATGTATGGACTCTTTTTTGAGGACATCAACTACGCTGCCGACGGCGGACTTTATGCCGAACTGGTGAAGAATCGTTCCTTTGAGTTTCCACAACACCTGATGGGATGGAAAACGTATGGAAAAGTGTCATTAATGAACGATGGTCCTTTTGAGCGTAATCCGCATTATGTGCGCCTTTCCGACCCCGGACACGCACATAAGCATACCGGATTGGATAACGAAGGTTTCTTCGGCATCGGTGTCAAGAAGGGAGAGGAGTATCGTTTCTCTGTTTGGGCGCGTTTGCCGCAAGGAAGTACGAAAGAAACATTGAGAATCGAACTTGTAGATACCCAATCAATGGGCGAACGTCAGGCACTTGTTGCAGGGAATCTTACGATTGATTCTAAGGACTGGAAAAAATACCAGATGATCTTGAAGCCCGGCAGTACTCATCCGAAATCCGTACTCCGTATTTTCCTTACCTCCAAAGGAACAGTAGATTTGGAGCACGTCTCCCTTTTTCCGGTTGATACCTGGAAAGGACATGAAAATGGGCTTCGTAAAGATTTAGCACAAGCATTGGCGGATATTCATCCCGGAGTCTTCCGCTTTCCCGGTGGTTGCATCGTAGAAGGTACCGATTTGGAAACTCGTTACGACTGGAAAAAATCAGTTGGCCCGGTAGAAAACCGTCCCTTAAATGAAAATCGTTGGCAGTATACTTTTACTCACCGATTCTTCCCTGATTATTATCAAAGCTATGGATTGGGATTCTACGAATATTTCCTGCTGTCTGAAGAAATGGGTGCGGCACCTCTGCCGATTCTGAATTGCGGACTTTCCTGCCAATATCAGAATAATGATCCGAAAGCTCACGTAGCAGTTTGTGATTTGGATAACTATATTCAGGATGCACTCGACCTGATTGAGTTTGCTAATGGAGACGTGAATACTACGTGGGGAAAAGTACGTGCCGATATGGGACATCCTGCTCCGTTTAACCTGAAGTTTATCGGTATCGGTAACGAACAATGGGGGAAAGAATATCCCGAACGTCTCGAACCGTTTATCAAAGCCATTCGTAAAGCTCACCCGGAAATCAAAATAGTAGGTAGTTCCGGTCCGAATTCCGAAGGAAAAGATTTTGATTATCTGTGGCCTGAAATGAAACGCCTGAAAGTTGATTTGGTGGACGAACATTTCTATCGTCCTGAAAGCTGGTTTCTGGCTCAAGGCGCCCGCTATGACAACTACGACCGTAAAGGTCCGAAAGTATTTGCCGGTGAATATGCCTGCCATGGAAAAGGAAAGAAATGGAATCATTACCATGCTGCTTTGCTAGAGGCTGCTTTTATGACCGGATTGGAACGTAATGCTGACATCGTTCACATGGCTACCTATGCTCCGCTTTTCGCTCATGTGGAAGGATGGCAATGGCGTCCTGATATGATTTGGTTCGATAACCTGAACTCTGTGCGTACCACTAGCTATTATGTACAACAACTGTATGCGCAGAATAAAGGAACAAATGTGCTTCCCCTTACCATGAATAAGAAAAATGTAACGGGAGCCGAAGGGCAGAACGGACTCTTTGCCAGTGCTGTTTACGATAAGGATAAGAATGAACTGATTGTAAAGGTTGCCAATACCTCCGCCACAGCTCAACCGATTTCCTTGAATTTTGAAGGATTGAAGAAACAAGATGTACTGTCTAATGGTCGTTGTATCAAACTTCGTTCGCTTGATTTGGATAAGGATAATACACTTGAACAACCTTTTGCCATCGTTCCGCAGGAAACTCCGGTATCTATTGAAGGCAATGCGTTTACTACCGAATTGGAACCCACTACGTTTGCAGTATATAAATTTACGAAGAAATAAGTAGAACTAATTAGATGTTATTAGATTAATAGATTTTAGATTTTTGTTAATTGTAAAAAGTAAGGGCGGCTCCCATCACGGAAGCCGCCCTTCTTGCTTATTTAATAACGAATAAATTCTTATTCCAGTCTACGAGAACCGTCACCGATTACTACGTCATACACTTTCGGGCTTCTGCCGAATTTGGCTTTGAAAGCAGCTTTTGTTTTTTCAACGAAGTTGTCATACAATTCATCCTTAACAAGGTTGATCGTACAACCACCGAAGCCACCACCCATTACGCGTGAACCAGTTACACCGTATTCTTTAGCGCAGTCATTCAGGAAGTCGAGTTCTTCGCAGCTTACTTCGTACAACTTGCTCATGCCGTGATGAGTTTCGTACATCTTCTTACCTACAGTTTCGTAATCATCCTTTTCCAATGCCTCGCAAACATCGAGTACACGTTGGATTTCTTCGATTACATATTCTGCACGCATATAGTCTTCTGCGCTGATATCAGCTTTCGCTTCTTCTAGCATAGCCATTGTACAGTCGCGCAGGAATTCTACGTGCGGATGTTTTTTCTGGATAGCGGCAACAGCAGCTTCACAGCTTTGGCGACGCTTGTTATAAGCAGAAGAAGCCAATTCGTGCTTAACCACTGAATCCATCAGAACCAGACGATAACCTTCCGGATGGAATGGGAAATACTGATACTCCAGTGAACGGCAATCCAGACGGATCAAACTACCTGCTTTACCGAATACGGAAGCAAACTGGTCCATAATACCGCAGTTCACACCACAATAGTTATGTTCTGTAGCCTGGCCAACTTTAGCCAATTCGAACTTATCTATCTTGTTTTCACCAAACAGTTCGTTCAGTGCGAAAGCATACGTACTTTCCAAAGCAGCAGAAGAAGACATACCTGCACCCAGAGGCACATCACCTGCGAAAGCAGTATTGAATCCCTTCACATCAACGCCACGTTTAATCATTTCACGGCATACACCGAAAATATATCTTGCCCAGCTGGCGCGTGGAGCATCTTCTTCATTCAAACCAAATTCTACATAATCCTTCAAGTCGATAGAGTAAGCCTTTACTTTGTCAGTACCGTTAGGTTTGATTTCAGCAATCATCCCTTTGTCTACCGCTCCCGGAAAAACGAATCCACCGTTGTAGTCAGTGTGTTCACCGATCAGGTTGATACGGCCCGGAGAAGCATATAAAAATCCAGTAGTTCCGTCAAAGTGTTTAATGAATCGACTTCTTACGTATTCTGTATCCATGATATTTATATTTTAAAGGTGAATAAATTGAATTCTATTCTATGTGATTATTCCACAGGAATATCCTTATTTACATTCTTGCAACCTACCAAGCCGTAGAACAACAGGTAAGCCAGAGCAGCGATAATCAACCAGTAGCTAGCCATATAACCTACAGAGTCAGAGATGCTTTGTTGGATCAACGGCAATACACCACCACCAACAACCATCATCATAAAGATTCCGGAAGCCTGTGCTGTATATTTTCCTAAGCCTTCTACTGCAAGGTTGAAAATACCACCCCACATTACAGAAGTACAAAGACCACAAAGTACAAGGAACAAGGCGCTCACAGGAACCTGTGCCATCATAAAGCCTTCACCTACAGTATAACCCGGCATTGAAACCGTTACATCTTTCGGAGTGAAGATAGCGATCAATACGAAAATGATAGCAGTAGCAGAAACAGCGATCAACTGTGCACGGCTGGAAACCTTACCACTGATAGCACTACTTGCAGTACGTCCCACAAGCATCAGCAACCAATAGATAGCAGCGATAGCACCACCGATAGCAGCACCGTTCATCATGATACCGGCACCTTTATCGCTTGAATCGGCAAGATAGAAGTTCAGTGTACCCGGGATACCAATTTCAATACCTACATAAATAAAGATACCGATTACACCCAGTAAAGTGTGACGGAAGCTCCATGGGCTGTGAGAGAATTTTTCTTTCTTCACTCCACCTTTCTGAAGGTGTGGTTCAGGAATAGCAACAAATGAGATAATGATAAATGCAGCAACGAATACACCCATAGCAACGAAAAGCAGAGGAGCAACGTCAGACATAGCAGTACTTGAAGTAACAGTACCGATCAAAGCACCTACGAAAAGCGGAGTCAATGTACCAGACAAAGAATTAAGAGCTCCACCTGTCTGAATCAGCTGGTTACCTTTGTTACCACCGCCACCGAGAAGGTTCAACATCGGGTTTACCACTGTGTTAAGCATACAAACGCAGAAACCGCAGATGAATGCACCAAGCAGATAGATTACAAAGTTTAATTTGATAACATACTCGCCGAATGCGAATACTTCAGCACCTGCTCCGAATAAGCTGGAAAGATACTGTGTGAACAAACCGAGGAAACCTACTGCCATTGCAATCAAAGCAGTCTTCTTGTAACCGATCTTAACGAGCATGTTACCGGCAGGAATTCCCATAAACAGGTAAGCCAGGAAGTTCATCATATTTCCCATCATACCTAAAGTGTTCGAACCCGCATATTCATTTCTCCAGATTGTTCCGAATGGAGCAGCGAGGTTTGTTACGAAAGAGATCATCGCAAAGATGAAGAACATCGTGATAATTGCGACGAGATTACCGTTCTTTTTTTCTTGTGTCATGGTTCAAAAAAAATGTTAGTTTATAAAATTAGGTTAGTTATTTTTCAAATCTTATTCTTCTACCGTAAATTTGTAGACAGTGATCTGTTGGTATTCATCACCCGGCAGCAAAGTGGCCGATGGGAAATGGGGTTTGTTCGGAGTATCCGGGAAACACTGTGCTTCAAAGCAGATAGCGCTTCTGGCAGGGAATGTAGCTCCGTGTGCACCTTCAAATCCGTTGAGCCAGTTGCCCGTATAGAGTTGTACACCCGCTTCGGTGGTATATACTTCCATGATACGTCCGCTTTCCGGGTCCTTGCAAGTGGCAGCCAGGTCGAGCGAACCGCTTTCCATCTTGTTCAGTACATAACAGTGGTCATATCCTGCACCGAAAATCAGTTGCTGGAATTTGTCGTCGATACGTTCGCCTACAGTGTGCGGAGCACGGAAATCCATCGGAGTACCTTCTACTTTGGCAATTTCACCGGTAGGGATAGAAACTTCGTCGATAGGCGTATAGAAATTAGCGTTGATCGTAACGATGTGGTTGTTAACGGTAGGAGTAGGGTTGGAAATACCGGCGAGATTGAAGAAACCGTGGTTAGTCAAGTTAACGACTGTAGCTTTGTCGGTGGTAGCGCGGTATTCGATAGTCAGTGCATTTACTTCGTTTTCCAGGCGGTAAGTCATTTCCACTTCCAGATTGCCGGGGAATCCCTCTTCGCCGTCAGCAGAAACATAGTTGAATTGCACGGTACTCTCATCAATCTGGACAGCATCCCAAACACGAGCGTGGAAACCGGTAGGTCCACCATGCAGAGAGTTAGGTCCGTTGTTAATCGTGAGTTCATGTTCTTCGCCGAACAAGGTGAATTTTCCTTTCGCGATACGGTTGCCGTAGCGTCCGATAGTAGTGCTTAGGAAAGGTTCCGGGCTGTTGATGACGTGCTCGATGCTGTCGTGTCCGAGGATTACATTAGCATACTTACCGTTTTTGTCCGGTACCATGATAGAAAGAATGGCGCATCCGTAATTGGTTACAGCTACTTCCATTCCCTTTGTGTTTTTGAGGATAAATAAATCAGTTTTCTTATCATTTATATCCTTTTGGAAATCTTTCCGGCTGAGCCCTGATAGATTCCCTTCTGTTGGGAATGTGTTATTCATGTCTGGTATTATTAAAAATTTCCTGCAAATAAAGGGAAATTCTTTCTTACTCACAAATTATTCCGACTAAATATGACAGGTGCTTTAGGAAAGTTTAGCTTTATTACTTCATCTTCTTTGGATGCAAGGACAAAAGATGATTTCTTAAATGAATTTTCATCCTCCTTTTCTTAAAAACTGAACTATTTTTTGTATGTTTGTTCCCGGATTGTAACAATCCGAGCGAATTTAATCTAAGTTTATAACAAGAAAAACAAAAATGTATCCATTAAAATTCGAACCTATTCTGAAGCAGACGCTTTGGGGGGGCGACAAAATTATTCCGTTCAAGCATTTGAATTCAGACTTGAAAGGAGTAGGAGAAAGCTGGGAGATTTCCGGTGTTGAGAACAATGAATCCGTAGTGGCTAATGGCCCGGATAAAGGTTTAACCTTGGCCGATATGGTAAGAAAGTATCGTGAGGAACTGGTTGGTGAAGCGAATTATGCCCGTTTCGGCAACAAATTCCCACTGCTCATTAAGTTCATCGACGCCAAACAGGATTTGTCAATCCAGGTACACCCAACAGATGAGTTGGCGAAGAAACGCCACAATTCGATGGGAAAAACCGAGATGTGGTATGTGGTAGATGCCGACAAAGGAGCTAAATTGCGTTCAGGATTCTCTGAACAGATTACCCCGAAAGAATATAAAGAACGCGTGTTGAACAATACGATTACCGACGTATTGCAGGAATATGAAATTCATCCGGGTGATGTATTCTTCCTTCCTGCCGGACGCGTGCACAGCATCGGGGCAGGTTCTTTCATCGCCGAGATTCAGCAAACTTCTGATATAACTTATCGTATCTACGATTTCAACCGTAAAGATGCGAATGGTAAAACCCGCGAACTTCACACCGATTTAGCCCGTGAAGCCATCAACTACGAGGTGTTGGATGACTATCGCACTAAATACGAACCGTTGAAGGACGAACCGGTAGAACTGGTTGCTTGCACTTACTTCACGACTTCTCTGTATGACATGACTGAAGAAATCAGTTGCGACTATTCCGAACTTGATTCATTCGTGATCTTTATCTGTATGGAAGGATCTTGCAAGATGAGAGACAATGAAGGTAATGAGCTGACTGTTAGTGCAGGAGAATCTATCCTGTTGCCTGCTACCACGCAAGATGTCACTATCACTCCCGAAGGAGGAAGTGTGAAATTGCTGGAAACATACGTATAAAACGAGAAAACATAAAATATGAAGGGGCATTCTTCTGAAGGATGTCCCTTATTATTCGGTAAAGTGGTAAAATATAGGCAAGAAAATGTGCAGAATGCTATGCATTGTCCATGAAATCGATGATGAGAGCCATCATTTTTAGAAGTCTTTTTTCTAAATCAATATTGGGAGTGCTACTTCCTCCATGGGTATTGTTGTTTCTTGTAGAGTTTAATTCCAATAATGTCATGAAATGCCGGTTTGTGGTACGGGCGAACATCCATGATCCAATTCGTGCATATGATCCCAATTCTAACTCTTTTTCTGTACGACTACCTTGTGTTTGTTGGATCAAGTTGCCATTCCATATTTTGTTATATATCATTTTTAGCTGTTCAGAACAATTAATATCCTTTCCTTTTGTGTCTTCGCAATAAATATCCTTTTTATTCTTGATTTTGATATACATTCCAGTACCTGTTTCTGCGAAAAGTTCTAGTATCTGATAATATGACAAGTAAGCATACCGTAAATACCTTTCATCGAAACGATAATTCGTCAACATTACCCAAGCTATTTCTATTTGTTCCTTTATATTATAAAGCATCCTTTCTCTAATAGGAACACTTATTGTGCTTGTTTTATTGTTTAATTTGTCCAAAATCCTTTTTTCATTTTCTGCCACTTTCTGGAGAAAATGACTTTTAGAGATTGCATCAACAGATTGTTTTAATAACTTTTCCAGTTTTTCTTTAGAGCAGCATTTATCAAAAATAGATTCTTTAGTGATATAAGCAAATACATTTCTGTTTAAAGTATATTGTAGGTTCCATACTTTATTAGAAGCAGTTACGATGATTATTTGGATTCCTTTATTAAGTGCTTGCAGCCTATTGATAACATCAAAACTGGAGAAGTCTGTTTTCTTTTTAAAGTCATCTTGCAGTAGCCGGATGTCAAGTAATACTAAATGATACGGTTCAAACGGCCTTTCTTCAATCGCTTCCTTTACTTTCTGGAGTAAGGTCGCTTTGGTGTCGGATGCATAATCAAAGCCTTTCAGGGTGTTTACTTCAATGTTGGAGTAGTGAGAAAATAATGCCTTGTAAAGTTCACCCCATCCTTTATCTGCTTCATCATCAATAATGAGAATGCGCTTTTTTTCCGACCCTGACTCTGATGAATACGGAGGATAATCAATCGTAACTTTAACGTCAGATTCGGGGTGTTGCGATATAACATACCTGTAATATAAATTCCTTTCAATATGATTTGCTATCGCTGGTTTGATATTCAGACATGTAGACCATTGGTATAAAGACCATTCGCTCGTTATAGAATGATGGGAAAGATAGTTGTTAGGTTGAGGTATATGAGTTTTTTCTAGATATGCTTCATAATTTTCCAGATGTTTATAGCTCTGAATATTGTCAATAACATTTTTCACTTTTTCTTTAGAATAAGGTAAAAGTTCCACCGCCGGAGTCTGTAGAATGGAGGAATAATCTGAAAGACGTAATAATTCAGTGATATTTTCTGAACCAATTAAGAAAATGGGCAGCTTTCCTACTCCTTCACCTCTGGTTATAATACGTATATAGTGTGCCATCTGAAGTCCTTGCAATTCTATAGCATTATCAGATAATGTGTTCATAATGAAAATGGCTGTGAATCCTTCTTTTTTGTAGCTTTCTGATAAGTCATTGTATGTCAGATAAAATCTTTCATCAACAGTGCGTCCGGAAGTGGCTAAACGGATGTTTTGAAAATAATCAAGTTGAGAAAATACATTTTCTTTATAGTAAATCAAGGCAGGTTTCATATTTTTTGTTTTATAAGTGAGGATATACTATTAATCTGTTTGCGTAATAGGGTCGGATTATACTCTTTATCTTCATGCACACATTCGGTTAACGAAGCATCGTTGGCTAATTCTAATACATAACTGCCTAAATCAAGTTCTGAATATGTCTGCGTGTCGTCTTCAGCTTCAAGCCATTCTATCAATTTATTTCTTGTATTCATTAATATGGCAACTTCATAATCTTCTCCGAATTCTATTTTTTCAAGTATCAGCGGATTTTCTGCTTTTATATCTTGCACTATGCATGGCAATGCCTGTGTGTAAAATTTGTCGACGCTCAGTTGCAATACATTATCACTCATGTAGGAGTAGGAATAACGTCCGGAAAAGAAAATTAGTGGAATACTGTTTTTACGGCATATCTCTTTTAACTGGTCCTCTATTTTTTCTACAAATGTGTGATGGCAACAAATAATTGCATATTCTGCCATATTAAATGTTTTGTTGTTGGAACGAACTCCTTCAATAAAAGTATTACATTCATTCCCTGTCAGGATGTGAAGCTGGTCGCAGTTCTTCAGTGTGTTGTTTACTTCCTCATTTACTGAAGCAAGCTCTTCCCGCCGTGTTTTCTTTTCATCTATAATTAGGATTTTCATAAGCATAATGTTTATATATACGGATTCGGTGAGTGAATCCCTTTACTCCATCTGAAAGCAAAGGTTCCGCTATTGTCCGATCAGGCTGAATACTATCTAAATAATTGATGCGGAATGCTCCATCTTTACATTGTGTTTCCACATACCAGTCACATAAGTTTGCCATTTTTCTTTTCAATTCACAAAAATCTCCAGATTCAGTTTCCTGGATCAGTTGTAGGTGAGTGGCATAATAATCCGAATCCTTTTGACAAAGTATGATGTCTACATAATCAGAACCAAGGTCTTCAACTCTAACGAGAATGTCGGGAAACTGCTTCCTTTGTGCCATATCATGTAGTATGTCAGATAGAATATTACGTATCATATATACGTTTGTATATAATTTGACATCTGTTAGTTCAAAAGTAACATGAAAATCGAAATTTAAATATTGCCTGACTAGTTCTCGTAGAAGTTTCTTTAGTTGGCGTGTTTCCGGTCTGAGCTGAAATTCGGATTTAAATAGCTCTACGATATCGCTGAAATAGTTCAATTTTACATTATTTGCTATTTCGCGTTTATTTTCCGGAATCGGACAATCGAAAGGAGAACGCTCCGGATGTTCAGAACACCATGCTTTTAGCCATGAAGAACTCCATCCGGATTTTATTTTATATTGCCCCCATCCTCTGTTGTTGAGGGGATTATGTAGAAAACCGTAAAAACAATAAAAAAGATTTTTATCTATTGTTTTAAAACGTCCGGTTATCTCTTTAAATGCCATTTGTTCCTTTCGGATAAAATCCTCATACCCTTCAAATTTGCAATTGTCCGCATTTCCGTCCCAGATATGAGTGATAAATTTGAGCGGATCGTTTTTGCTGAAATTCTCATATAAAAAGGATGGTAGTAGTGTGGCATTGTGTATTGGTTCCTTAAAGACAGTCTGTGTGGGAATGTCAGATGCTTTTAAAGTTAAACAAGACAGAGCTTTGGTAAGTGAAGTATAGAGGGGGGTGTCTTTTAATAGATGTATATTGATATTTGTACTAATTGTTTTATACCATTTATTTAGCTCTTCTATACTTAATTTAGAGTTTTGTACCGCATCACAGAAATCAAGTATATTCTTTTCCCATTCTTTCCATTGAGGAATATATAAGTAGATAAATTTATTTCGCAATGTTTTATAAGTGTCATCACTATTTCCTTTTATCATCCGCATATATTGGATTTTTCCATTTAAATAGTGGGATAATTGAGGAATGTCAGAATGGTTCTCTTTCGTTTTCTTTATATCTGAATCGAGATACATCTGCGCGCGTTCATATCCATATCGTTCCCATAAATATAAATATAACCGAATCTCTTTGACATACGATTTTGAGACATTTACCTTTTCATTGATTGTTAAGCCGCAAACAGTCTGCCTGTATCCTCTGCCTTCTGCTCTGGTTTTGGAAGGCTGAATCTGAAAGTTCTGTCCCGAAATGATCCTGGCTAGTTCTTGCTGGAACTCTGTGTCGCTTGCGATATCCTGATAGGATGAAAAAGTAATATCATCTGCATAGCGTGTATATCTGGCGCTGAATCTTTTGGCAAGTCCGGTAAGTTTACGATCCAGACGCAGACTTACAATGTTGGACAAAATGGGAGAAGTCGGTGCGCCTTGAGGTAAGAAGGTTCTGCTGCCGTCATTAGTACAACATATATTGGCTATACAATAAGCTATCCTTTCTTTATCTCCATTCAGATTGAATGGAGGTAATGATAGACAAGCCTTTACCCGATAAAGAGAAATAGAAGTAAAAAAGTCTTTTAAATCTAAATGAAAAACATAAGGCATTCTTACGTGTGGTTTTGCTGCGTCACTTATGTTTTGTCCCAAAATAAACCCCTTAGCGGCAGGATGAGGGTGATAAAGACTGGACAGGATAAAGTTCAGACATATTTGCAGACGTTTTAAGTCTTTTACAGGTGCTTGTATCTCACGCGTTTTTCCGTTCTTTTTAGGAATTAAAAACTTGTAATATGCATCTTTAGCCAATTTATAGTTACTAAAGTAAGTCACGTCTTTTAGTGGAATTCTTTTATGTGTACCTTTACATAAGAATGACCAAACCTCATTCATTAGTTTAGTCAAATCCGCAACAGTCTTTATTTCTTGAAAAGACCGGGTTACTTGCTGACGTATCTTAATCTCTTGCTCTGTCATTAAAATAAGGAAAGTATACTAAAAAAATTCTTTATGTATAAACGAGCACGCAGAGCGGTCTGCGACTACGGCAAATGATAAAACCTATAGTCTTCCGAAGAAGACATCAAGCCGATCTGTTAATTTCTTAACCAGCTTGCTAAATTCAATTTATGTAATAGTATACCTTCCTTGTGTGCAAAGATAAGATTTTCGTTTGAAATAGGAAAGAATTAGAAAGTTTTTCGTTCTTTTGCCGCTTGCCAAATGGTATAATATACAAAATAACTAATGATGTAATGAGGAACAAAAATGGATTTAGCCGATGTGCAGAGTTCTACATCGGCCGTTTGCGAAAGGAGGGACGCTATTCTACGGCGCATGTCTACAAGAATGCTCTCTTCTCTTTCAGCAAGTTTTGCGGCACGCTCAATGTGTCGTTCAGACAAGTCACCCGGGAAAGTTTACGACGCTACGGGCAGTATCTTTACAAGTGTGGCTTGAAGCCCAATACGATCTCTACGTATATGCGTATGCTTCGTAGTATTTATAACCGGGGAGTAGAAGCGGGCATTGCGCCATACGTGCCGCGATTGTTTCATGATGTTTATACCGGTGTCGATGTTCGCCAGAAGAAGGCCCTGCCTGCTGTCGAATTGTATAAGCTTCTGTATGAGGACCCCAAGTCGGAGCGTTTGCGTCGTACACAGGCTATTGCTGCCCTGATGTTCCAGTTTTGCGGAATGTCGTTCGCAGATTTAGCCCACCTGGAGAAATCGGCACTCGATCAGAATGTGTTGCGATACAACCGTATCAAAACTAAAACCCCGATGAGTGTGGAAGTACTTGATACAGCCAGGGAAATGATTAACCAGCTTCGCAATAGGGAAGATGCACAACCCGATTGTCCGGATTATCTGTTTGACATCCTTAGCGGCGATCAAAAACGTCTGGATGAAAGAGGGTACCGGGAATATCAGTCCGCTCTTCGCCAATTCAATAATTGTTTGAAGGACTTGGCAAGAGCTTTGCATTTGCAATCTCCCGTCACTTCCTATACACTTCGCCATTCTTGGGCAACGACAGCGAAGTATCGGGGAGTACCTATTGAAATGATTAGTGAATCATTGGGCCATAAATCTATAAAAACCACACAAATCTATTTGAAAGGCTTTGGACTTAAAGAACGTACGGAGGTAAATAAAGGGAATTTATCTTACATTAAAAACTGTTGTGTAGGCAGGGTAAAAAGTGCAAAGTGTTAGTATTCAGAACTAAAGTATGTGTGTTACTTCTTAGGTAACGGAACTTAAATTTGACGCAAAGATAGACAAAAACATAAATAGTAAGCAAATATTCTTCCACTTTTTTTCGTTTTATCTGAAATATAGGAAAAAAACTATCCGAACATGAAATAACTTTGTTTTCATGCTCTAAACTTTTTATTGCCTAATCTCTGGATTTTTCCTGTTGAGTATTAGGCAGTTCCTTTCTTGTGCCCTATTCCTATATGTGATTTCCATTTTTATAGAGACGCGCGCCTTGTGTGTGTATTGTCCGTTACCTAAGAAGTAACGGACATACATGAGGTAAAAAAACATGATTTTAACAAAGTCGAAATCAATTAGTGCTGGGCCTAGCGATGGGACAGGGGAAGGCGTAGCACACTCTAAACGCTGGTATGTTGCTCTGGTTCGTATGCATCATGAGAAGAAAGTAGCCGAACGTTTAGATAAAATAGGGATTGAGAATTTTGTTCCTGTTCAGCAGGAAATTCATCAGTGGAGTGACCGACGCAAGATGGTTGAGTCTGTCCTTCTTCCAATGATGGTGTTTGTACACGTTAATCCGAAAGAACGCAAAGAAGTTCTAAGTTTTTCTACAGTTAGCCGTTATATGGTGATGCGTGGTGAGAGCTCTCCAGCGGTGATTCCAGATGAGCAGATGGCTCGTTTTCGTTTCATGCTCGACTATTCAGAGGAAGCTATTTGTATGAACAGCTCTCCTTTGGCACGTGGTGAGAAGGTTCGTGTTGTGAAAGGACCTCTGACCGGGCTGGTTGGTGAACTGGTCAATGTCGATGGCAAAAGCAAGATTGCCGTCCGGCTGAATATGCTGGGATGCGCTTGCGTCAATATGCCTATTGGTTATGTCGAGGCTATCTGCGAGAAAAACTAATCCAGTCATCATTTATCCACCATTTACATGAATACGAAATTATCCGGTGCTTTTGCACTGATATTCTTTTTCTTCTTTCTCTCGGCTTGCCAGTCCTATAAGAAAGTACCTTACTTACAGGATGCGGAGATTTTGAAACAGGCGAATACGCAAGTTGCGCCTGTTCAGGACGCAAGGCTGATACCGGGTGATGAAGTTTCCATTCTTGTTTCCACTTCCGATCCGGTTGTTTCGCAGCCTTTCAATGCGCAAGGCAGTACGTTTCTATTGGACGATCAGGGAAATATCAATTATCCGGTTTTAGGTAAACTTCCTTTGAACGGTTTAACAAGCCGTGAAGCTGAAAACCTGATAACGGATAGACTGAAATCTTACGTGAAAGAAAGACCTACGGTAGTAGTCCGTATGTCCGGCTTTAAAGTTTCAGTTTTGGGCGAAGTGGCCTCTCCGGGTGTTTATCCGGTGGTGAATGAGCAGATCAATGTACTCGAAGCCCTTGCTATGGCAGGAGATTTGACTATTTATGGTGTTCGTGATAATGTAAAACTAATCCGCGAAGACAAGAACGGGCATAAACAGTTTGTTACACTCAATCTGAACGACGCGGATTTGTTGTTATCTCCTTACTATCAGTTGCAACAGAATGACATCCTGTATGTCACTCCCAATAAAACCAAAGCACAGAGCGCGGACATCGGAACAAGTACCACGATGTGGATTTCGGGATTTTCCATCTTAGTGTCAATTGCCAGTCTGCTGGTCAATATACTTAGATGATCCTTACAACTCTCCATATTCTTTGATACAGTTAAAACACGGACATTCCTTCATCGGATTTAAATCATGATGGCCTACAATCAATGCTTTGGGGAATCTTTTCCTCAATTCGCGGAGCAAAGCGAGCAAGGAACCTCGTTGCGCCAATGTACGTGTGTCTTGGGGACGTCCGGCAATATCCAGCCCTCCTTCGTAACAAATACCTATCGAATGGGTGTTATGGTCACGGCAGTGTGCCCCGACCTTTTCCAGAGGACGGCCCTGGCAAATTTCTCCATCGCGGGTGATGTAGAAATGGTAACCGATGTCACGGAATCCACGGTGTTGGATATGATCTTGTCGGCAAGCCTCCGCCGAAAGGAATTTTCCTTCCGGCGTGGCACTGCAATGAATGATAATCAGCGTAATGGTGCGCATGGGGCTACATACAACTTTGTACTCCGATCAGGCCTCCGATAGCGGTGGCAACGGTGATAATCACTTTGATAATGAAGCTCCATACGGAACGGGGAGAAGATGAATTACTCATGACATTGTTTTTTTAAGATTAAAAATTGGATTTAAATAAGTCCTTCACTAAATGAAGGACTTACAGGAACTAAGGAATAGGAATTAGGCAGCCGGGTCAGGTGCTTCACCGCTTCCGCCCGGATTCGGATTGGGCGTATTGCCTGAATCGGAACCTCCACCGGGGGTAGTTGGTTTCTGATATTCCGCTTGCTGCTTCAACTGACTGTCGAGTTTCAGGTTGGTAGTCGACAAATTACCGGTGGCACGAGCTTTCAGACGCATACCAGTGATGTTTTTCTCTAACGAAAAATCTTCCAGTGTTTCAGCCGCCTTACTTCGGATGCCCACACCAAAGATGGCAAGGTCGTCGATTTTCACACATTTGCCGTCGAGCAGCAGTTCCTTGATGCAGTCTACCATGTCGGAAAGCACACCTTTGATGACACCACCGGAATACGGTGAATTGTGTTTCGACATGTGTTCGGCAAGCTTGGCCAAATCAAACGTCTCGTCGCTTACCGCACGGGCGAACCACTTGCCTGCATTCAGGCCTTTTTGCTGTTGGTTTTGATAAATTTTGTAACGAATCATAAAACAATAAATTAAAGGGTTAAACATTGTGTCCGGGGATTCTTTTCCCTTTCGACGATACAAAGATACAACCCTGAAACCCGCAGAAATCAATAGTCTACAGTTGCACGCGATTGTTGTCAATTATACGCAGTAACGGTCGGTTATTCAATGGAAAAACGTAGGATATGTGAATATGTTTTGTTATTTTTGTAACTGTAAATCAGAAACTTATTCATCATGAACGAATTCAAAATACGCGCCTACGGCCGCATGGAACTGGCTCAACTTTATTCTCCGGAACTAACTGACATTGCTGCCTATCGAAAGATGAAGAAATGGATCTCTTTATGTCCCGGACTTCTGCAACGCCTGTACGACTTAGGTTACGAATCAAAGCGCCGCTCATTCACCCCGTTGGAGGTGAGAGTGATTGTAGACGCCTTGGGAGAACCTTAGAAGAGCGGAAAAGTAAAGCACCGCTTTAGCAGTCGTAAAGCTATGCTTTACCACCTCTAAAGCGCCGCTTTAGGATTCATGAAACGTCCTGTTGTTATATAAATGCAAAAAATGCACTTTTTTCGAGGGCTCCCTAACACACGCACACATGCGTGCGCGTATAAACGCCTTTATCGTCTGTATTGATAAGCAATCCTTTTTTTATCAGACGGTTCAGCCAGCTAAGAGCAGTGTTAGGTTTGATTTTCATCTTTTCAGCCTGCTCCAACAACTGTGTGCGGGTGAACTGGTTGCCCATCATTTCAAAAAGTGCATCCCGGTCGGCATTGGCTCTATGTTTGACCTCTGTGGAAGGAAGAAAAGACAAGATATGTGTGGCATGACGATAGAGCGGAGTTACAAGCTCCAGCACCGCATGGAAATCTTCAGCGGTGATTGTCACATCCCAACGGGTGATAATGCCGTCTTTGATATTATCGGCGGCAATCTCCTTGTCGGGAGTCAGCAGAGGGGCGGAAGACCCCTTGAACTGATAAGGCTGGTCGCATTCCAGTGCACGTATCATAGCTATTTCTGCCATGATACGGCACGTATTGACAGCCAGACGGGCTATGGAACTACTCATTTCGTTATCGTTGGCAAGTCCCGAACGGAAAAAAAGATCGGCAAAGAGGGCATTGAACTCTTGCTTTTGTTCATCAGTGAGCCGGAGCGTATGAAGTCCGTGTGTTTTCATCAGGTCCAGTTGCTTTTTCCATTCCAGACCTATGCTTGTGAAGATGGCTTCCAGATCGTTTTCGCCACTTTCAAACTGGTTGATCCATGTCCATATACCGTGCATATAATAAAACAGCTGGCGCGAGAAAAGTCCGTTTTCTGTCGAGGGAATAAGAGGTTTTACTTGCGCGGGTGTACCGGAAAGCAGGACGGAAAGATAGCTTTTCTTTACTTCCCGGTATTCCTGGTCGGTGCGCCGGTTGTATGACAGACGGTCGTGGTCGAATGCTTTGCGGAGCGTATCGCTCCAATGTCCGTATTCAGAACCGATAGCAGCGGAAATGGTATCCGCTTCGGTTTCGCAGATAAGTCCTGTGCCGTTGGCATCCATGATATTTTGCAGAATACCCGTTCCGGTGTTATTGCCCGAGATGAGGAACATTTTATTCTTGGGCATTTGAGGAGCTTCCATTTTGCAGCGCTCCTTTCCCATGGTATCGTATGCGGCTTTCTCTTTTTTGTAGGCCTTGACCTCTTCCGCTACTTGTTGGCGGATCTCGTCATGAATAGGCTCCACAAGCAGACGGATGAACGAAAGAATTCCCTTACCCGAGGCGGAAGGAGCTACAATAAAACTTTGCAGGCAAGGAGACTGGAGTTTGCCGGCGTATGGACATCTCACATATCGCTCCATGCTGGCACCTATGGCGGTCAATGCTCCGAGCAGCATGACATCGCGTTGTGTAGGGCTGGTGGCATAACTCATGATGAGCAACAGGATTTTCGGCCAGTCCGCTTCGGTGAAAGAAGGCAATGGCTGTTTCGGGTCACTCCCGTCCTGCAGCTCTTCGGACTCGTCCGTTTCCTCATTGTCCACCTTATTATACACGTGCGTGTGTGTGAGATTTTTGGACGGTGCATTTCCTGCATTTTTTGCATTTTTCCGGTGGTTCATCATTTCCTCTTTGCAGAGAGTTACACCCGCCCTTTCAGCAAGATGGAATGCAGTGCCCAGATGGACGTCTCCATGCCGGGTAGTAAGTGCGTTGGAGAATATCCGTTCGGCATGTTCCCGTTCGTACTTGGCAGACACCCGGCACAACCGATGGAAAAACTCGCGTCCCGCTTCTCCGCAATCCGTTGCGATGGCGAACGCCAGTTGTACATATTCAGCATACGTAGGGGCAATATCCGCTCCTGCAGTTTCAACCGCTTCACAGAGGCGGCATAACGATTCAATTTCGTTCATAATTTTAATTTATAGTTTTTAATATCTAATTATTTGCTGTTTCTAAACAATGCTCCCGGATCATGACTAAGAAAGCAAGACCTTACAATGTCCTTGCCGGAAAAGTCTACCCCTTTGCGTTTTTCTCCGAAGGGAACGGGTGCCCCTGTACCATAAAGCAGCACGGTGAACATCATTGCCAGCTTCATCTTTTCGATGATACTGTTTGTGTCGTTAGCCATGGGTAAATGATCGTAGGGTACGAATGCTTTCACACCCTGTCCGCTGGGACTGATAAACGTGAGTACAGGACGCAGAAGGTGGTCATTAAACAATGCGCTGCGCATTTCCACTGCCTCCTGATAGGAGTCGAGATGGTCGATATCTACCACCACCAGATGTGAAGAAGCTACGAAACATTTGCTGTTTCGACGCGAGAACGTACCACAGGGAGTCACGTATGGCAATAGTGATGCTTTTGCTGTCCGTATATCTCCGGAATTGCGTACTTGTTCGGTCAGAATTTTGAGATTCTCGTTGCAGGTTATCATTTGAAAAACTTGTTCTATGGAGACTTCGCAGGAGGGAATAAGTGTTGCAGGAGTAACAATCCGTCCCTGTTCATTTTTGATGGGAGCAATGGGAGGCATGAAATAAGACATTCTGAAATCGTTTGTCATAACATTTATATTTTTTGATTATCGCCTTGAATTTTCAAAACGCGGGGCGAAGGTAGAAATAGCTTTTAAATATATCGTTCAGACATGTCTGAACGGATATGCATAAAATTAACATATAATACAATGTATTTAACAACTAATAAAATTATAAACATGAAAAAATTTAATCATCCCGTACTGGGCCATTTCATCGCAGAGCAGTTTGAACGTGCTCACTTGTCAATAGAGGCTATGCGTAAAGAAATCCACATGGGAAAACCCACTTATTACAAGATGACATCTGGGGAGATTTACGTCTAAGTGATTTTACCCGTCTTTTTTCCTATTACTATGACAATCTCACAAAAGAAGAGTTTCGAGCCAAAATGGTAGAATGGGGAGAACTTTATATTGAGTATAGGGAGAAAAATGAGGATATGGATGAAAATCTAAATCAAGAATAAAGTAATGCAGGAAGTCCAACGTTTTAATAAAGTCCTAAAATCTTTTGTCCTTCTAGGGGACATCATCTTATTGAACTTGCTGTTATGGGTGTTTACTTCGATCTGGGAAAGCCGGTCTCTTTTTGAGTATTCCGTGTCTCTTCTCCAGAACATGGCTTTGATGACTTTATGTTATCTGGTTTGCAACATCCGTTCCGGCGTGATCCTTCACCGTCCGGTGGTTCGTCCGGAGCAAATAATGCTTCGGGTGGCACGGAACATGATTCCTTTTGTATTGATGGTACTGGGGCTTTCATACATATTCCATTTTGAATGTGTTAACCTGCGTCAGCTGGGAGCATTTTACGTAGCTCTCATTATCGTTATTATTTCTTATCGCCTGACGTTCCGATCTATTCTGGAGTTTTATCGCAAAAGTGGGGAAAATGTCCGAAAGGTAGTACTGGTGGGTAGCCATGAAAATATGCAGGAACTTTATCATTCCATGACGGATGATCCGACATCAGGATATCGTGTACTGGGGTATTTTGAAGATTTCCCATCAGACCGCTATCCTATGAATATTGCATATTTGGGGCAGCCGTGCGAAGCTGTTGATTATTTGACCTGTAATGCGGGAAAGGTAGACCAGCTTTATTGCAGTCTTCCTTCCGCCCGTAGTGCTGAAATTGTGCCGATTATCAACTATTGCGAGAATCATCTGATTCGTTTTTTCAGCGTTCCCAATGTCCGGAACTATCTGAAACGGAGAATGTATTTTGAAATGTTAGGTAATGTCCCGGTACTTTCTATCCGTCGTGAGCCGCTTGAGTTATTGGAAAATCGTATTGTGAAACGTAGCTTTGATATTATTTGCTCGCTATTGTTCCTTTGTACCTTTTTCCCGATTATATATATCATTGTGGGACTGGCTATAAAGATAAGTTCTCCCGGACCCGTCTTTTTCAAACAGAAACGAAGTGGTGAAGATGGTCGTGAATTTTGGTGCTATAAGTTTCGTTCAATGCGAATGAATGCTCAATGTGATACATTGCAGGCTACAGAACATGATCCTCGTAAAACTCGAATTGGCGATTTGATTCGTAAGACGAATGTGGATGAACTTCCTCAATTTATTAATGTACTGAAAGGGGATATGTCTTTAGTGGGGCCCCGTCCGCACATGTTGAAGCATACGGAAGAATATTCCCATTTGATAAATAAATATATGGTTCGTCATTTTGTTAAACCGGGTATTACAGGTTGGGCACAAGTGACAGGTTTCCGTGGAGAAACGAAAGAGCTTTGGCAGATGGAAGGACGTGTGCAACGTGACATCTGGTATATCGAGCATTGGACGTTCATTCTGGACTTATATATCATGTATAAGACTGTATATAATGTAATCCGTGGGGATAAAGAGGCTTATTAGGTGAGGAATTGGAAATAGAGTAAAAATTAAATCAATAGTTGTAAAATTACATGAGTAGGTGGTTATGAGAAAACTGAAACGATTGACTTTGGGTGTGTTACTTGTTTTTTTGCTGGTATCCTGCCAATCATATAAGAAAGTGCCTTATTTGCAGGATACGGCTTTTGTGAATGATACAGAACAGAGTGTTCGTCAGACAGGTGTGAAGGTTATGCCCAAGGACTTGTTGACGATTGCCGTATCTTGTTCTACTCCGGAACTGGCTGCACCTTTCAATCTGGTAAATTCGGGTACTGCTAGTGGAACGGAGGGAAAGACGGTAGGACAAGGAACTGTGTTACCTGCTCTACAGCAATATTTGGTAGATAATCAGGGGAATATCAACTTTCCAGTATTGGGCGAGATTCATGTAGGTGGATTGACTAAACTGGAGATAGAAAATCTGATTATAGATAAGTTGAAGGTTTATTTGAAAGAAGCACCGCTTGTAACTGTGCGTATTGTTAATTACCGGATTTCGGTATTGGGAGAGGTTACTAAGCCAGGCAGCTTTGTAGTCTCTAACGAGAAGATTAATTTGTTGGAAGCGCTCGCCATGGCAGGTGATTTGACTATTTATGGTATGCGTGATAATGTGAAATTAATCCGGACAGGGCAAGATAACAAGCAGGAAATTATTACTATGGACTTGAATAAGGCCGAAACGGTATTGTCTCCTTATTATCAGCTGCAGCAGAATGATATAATTTATGTGACACCTAATAAGACTAAGGCTAAGAATTCGGATGTTGGAACTAGTACGGGATTGTGGTTCTCCGGCGTTTCTATTTTGGTTTCATTAGCCACTCTTTTAGTAACAATATTAAAATAATCTACAATAAGCGAACAATAATGAAAGAAAATTCGTATGACAATAATATGAGTGAACTGGACGAAGAGAAAGTTAACTATCAGGAACTTCTCTTTAGGTATATAATTCATTGGCCTTGGTTTGTAGTTTCCGTTTTGGCTTGTTTAATTGGAGCTTGGGTGTATTTACATTTTCAGACCCCGGTGTATCAAGTCTCTGCTTCTATCATGATAAAAGATGATAAGAAAGGCGGTGGAGGTGGTTCTACTTCTGATTTAGAGAATTTGGGAATAGGCGGAATGATCACTTCTACGCAGAGCATTGATAATGAAATTGAAGTATTGCGATCCAAAACGATACTAAAAGAAGTCGTTAATAATTTGGAACTTTATATTACTTACTATGATGAGGATGAATTTCCTAAAAAAGAGTTGTATAAAACCTCTCCGATAATTGTGAATTTGACAGCACAGGAAGCAGATAATTTGCCGGGTGTAGCTATGATTGATATGAAGCTTACGCAGGAAGGTGGTTTGGATGTAAATTTAAAAGTGGGTTTGAATGAGTATAATAAACATTTTGATAAACTTCCAGCGGTGTTGCCTACAGACGTAGGTACATTTGGGTTTGCATTGAAAGATTCTTTATCAAATGGGAAGATAGAAGGGCAGAATGTTACGCGAAATATCAGTGCTATAGTTAGTCAGCCATTTGGGGTGGCAAAGGGATATCAATGGGCATTAAGTATAGTTCCCACTTCTAAAGCAACTTCTGTAGCTGTAGTATCGCTAATGAATACAAATATACAGCGCGCTCAAGATTTTATCAATAAATTGATGGAGATGTATAACCGAAATACGAATAATGATAAAAATGAAGTTGCTGAAAAAACAAGAGAATTTATAAATGAACGTATTCAAATTATTGATGAAGAATTAGGTAGTACGGAGGATAAGCTGGAGGCATTTAAAAGAAATGCGGGTTTGACGGATATTAGCAGTGATGCTCAGTTAGCTGTATCTGGAAATGCAGAATATGAAAAGAAGCGGGTGGAAAATGGAACACAGATTAATTTAGTTCGTGATCTTGCTAAATATATCAATAATCCGTCGAATGAATATGAAGTGCTTCCTAGTAACATTGGTTTAACAGATAATGGATTGGCTACTCAATTGGAACGTTATAATGAACTTGTCATTGAACGTAAACGTTTGCTTCGTACTTCTACAGAGAGTAATCCGATGATTGTGAATTTGGATATGAGTATTCGTGCTATGAAGGCAAATGTGCAGGCTGCTATTAATGGAACTTTGCAGGGCTTACTTATTGTGAAGGCAGATTTGGACCGTGAGGCAAGTCGCTTTTCCCGTCGTATCAGCGATGCTCCAGGACAGGAACGTCAATATGTAAGTATTGCACGTCAACAGGAAATCAAGGCAGGGCTTTATTTGATGCTTTTGCAGAAACGTGAAGAGAATGCTATAACATTAGCTGCTACTGCAAATAATGCTAAGATTATAGATGAGCCAGCAGCTGAAGGAGGTCCGGTTTCTCCTAAACCTAAAACAATTTACATGATTGCTTTGGTTGTAGGACTAGGATTACCTATTGGTATCATTTTCCTGATCGGTCTGACTAAATTCAAGATAGAAGGACGCGGCGATGTTGAAAAATTAACAAGGTTACCTATTGTCGGTGATGTACCGCTAACCGACGAGAAAGCAGGTTCTATTGCTGTGTTTGAGAATCAAAATACTTTAATGAGTGAGACTTTTCGTCATATCCGTACTAACCTTCAGTTTATGCTTGAGAATGATCAGAAAGTAATTTTAGTGACTTCGACAGTTAGTGGTGAGGGCAAGTCTTTTATTTCTTCAAATCTTGCGATTAGTCTGTCTCTGTTAGGAAAGAGGGTAGTAATTGTAGGGCTTGATATTCGTAAACCCGGTTTGAATAAGATTTTTAATATCCCCCGAAAGGAGCAAGGAATTACTCAATACCTATCAAATCCGGAGAAGAATCTAATAGATTTTGTTCAGCCTTCGGATGTTAGTAAGAATTTATATATTCTTCCTGGTGGAACAGTACCACCTAATCCTACGGAATTACTGGCTCGTGATGGTTTAGATAAAGCGATTGAAACATTGAAAAAGAACTTTGATTATGTAATTTTGGATACTGCCCCTGCTGGTATGGTTACTGATACTTTGCTTATAGGTCGTGTTGCTGACTTGTCTGTTTATGTATGTCGTGCTGATTATAGCCGAAAAGCAGAGTTTACCTTGATTAATGAGTTGGCTGCTGATAATAAACTTCCCAATATCTGTACCATTATTAATGGCCTTGATCTCAAAAAGAAGAAATATGGTTATTATTATGGTTACGGTAAATATGGTAAATACTATGGTTATGGTAAACGTTATGGTTATGGATACGGCTATGGAGAACGCAAAGTGAAGGAAGGATAAGGTTAGTGCCCAACAATGATAATGTAGATATATGTTATGTTGGTTTGGTGTTAAGTATTTATTTTGCCAAAATAGATATTAATAAAAATGAGAAAATTGCGAACTGATACTTAGGATGTACGTAATATCTCGACTTGTAGCGAATATTAAAAAATAGGATTTGGTTATACCCGAATAAAGGTAAAGTAAAATGAGTATTGGTACCCAATGTTGTATAGGACTATAATGTATGAAAATCTATGATAACAGTTGTTGTAAACGTATATAACGGTGAGCAATATATTGAGAGATGTATTAACTCGTTGATAATACAAACTTATCGTAATATTGAAATTGTAATTGTCGATGACGGGAGTAAAGATCGTACAGCTATATTAATTGATAATTTGGCTGAAAAGGATGCTCGAATCAAAGTTTATCATACAGAAAATAAAGGGATAGGTGGTTCAAGGAGATTTGGATTAGATCAAGTGCATGGAGATTACTTAATTTTTACAGATGCTGATGATTGGGTTGAGCCTGATTATATTTCAGCTTTATATGAAGCTATAGTTAGTCAAAATGCACAAATGGCGATTTGTGCTTATATAGAAGAATATGGTCATAATAGTAAAATAGCTAATATTGAACCGCATGTTAATATTAATGATTATACTAAAGATTTATTGCGAGGCCGTACTTGGGCGGTGGTATGGAATAAATTAGTAAAAACCTCTATTGTACGTGATAATCACATAACCTTTGATAAGGATATTCGTTATTGGGAAGATGTGGCTTTTTCAGTTTCATATTCTCTTTATTGTGATAAGGTGGCTTATGTGACCAAAGCGTTATATCACTATGTTAAGAATAATTCACAGTCACTCACAGCGACAGAAGGTGTAAATATAGAATATAATAAAGAAAAAGTGAAGAATATTAGAATTGTGGAGCATCATTTGGAAAGGAAAGGTAAGCAGGCAATTTTTGATATGGATTTGCTTTGGATAAAATTTTGGATAAAAGATGTTTTTATTACTCATGCTATGAGTCGTGAACGTATTGAGTTATGGCGTAACTCTTTTCCGGAAGTTAACGACCGGTGGCGTGAGATATACATTTCCTCTGATTACTTACATAGGGCAATTGTGGCGAGACAAGATTGGATAGTGTTACTGTATGGTCACTATTATAGTTTTAGGCATTTTATAAAGAAAATCATAACAAGAAAAAGTGAGTAGACAACTCTTTTAAAGGATAGGTAAATGTGAGTTTTGATTTATCAGGAATTCCTATGTGATGTTTATAGGGAATGACTAGAGGATAGAATAGTACTTGTATTAAGACACTTTTTTCATGTATAGCCGTTATGGATGTCTGCTATTATCCTATAAAAGTTCTAATAAAAAATGTGCAATGCTTATTGGTAAATAAACAATATTTTATAGATGGTAAATGAAAATAAAAAGCGTGTAGCTAAAAACACAATGATGTTGTATTTAAGGATGCTATTTTATATGGCTGTATCTTTATATACGTCCCGTGTGGTTTTGCAGACCTTAGGTATAGAAGACTTTGGTATATTTAATGTAGTAGGGGGTGTTCTTTCAATGCTTGGCTTTTTAAATGCTTCATTAACTGGCTCTACCTCTCGTTTTATAACTTTTGCGTTGGGAAAGAATGATTATTCATTACTTCGCAAAACATTTGCAGGTACTTCTAATCTTCACTTTGGTTTAGCTATATTCATAGTCGTTATTGCTGAAACCATAGGCTTATGGTTCTTGAATACCCAATTGATTATTCCCGAGAATAGAATCGTGGCTGCTAATTGGATTTATCAAGCTTCTATTATATCCGCTTTTATAGGGATTGCTCAAATGCCTTATAGCTCAATTATTGTGGCTCATGAAAAAATGAATATATATGCTTATATGGGCATTCTCGAAGTTAGTTTGAAATTGTTAATAGTCTATTTGCTAATAATTAGCCCTTTTGACAAATTGATTTCATATAGTTTTTTATATGCTTCAGTTAGTGTCTTGATAAATTTTATGTATGCTTTTTATTGTCACAAAAACTTTAGTGAATGCCGTCACAAATTATTTTGGGATAGAGAGTTTTATAAGGAGCTTCTTACATTTTCAGGGTGGACTCTGTATTCTACATTATCATGGATGTTTAAGGGGCAAGGGGTTAATATGTTGCTCAATATATTCTTTGGTCCAGTTGTAAATGCAGCTCGTAGTATTGCATTTCAAGTGAATAGCGCTGTAAAATCATTTATTTCAAATTTTAGCACTGCATTTAATCCTCAAATAACAAAATTATATGCTGCTGGTGAGTATACGGAGTTATATCAGTCTATTATTCAATATTCTAAGATTTCCTTTTTATTATTATTCTTTTTGACGTTACCTATTTTAATGGAGACGCAGTTCATTTTAGGATTATGGCTTGGTATAGTTCCAGAATATGTAGTACTTTTTACTCGTTTAGTTTTAATAGAATCCTTGATTGAGGTATTAGGTACGGCTATGACGTATGGGATTTCAGCGTCAGGTAAGATAGCACGTTATCAAATTTTAAATGGTACAGTGAATTTATTAAATCTCCCATTGTCTTACTTATTATTAAAGTTAGGCTTTGGAGCTAGTACTGTTTTTATAGTTTCAATTCTGACATCTCTAATCATATTGTTTGTTACGATGTATTATGCTAAAAAAAGTTATAATTTCCCAGCGGGAAAATATACTAGAGAAGTTCTTTTTCGAGCATTCGTTATTGGAGGGATTTCAGTATTGATAGTATTGATCGCATTATTAAATATGCCTTCTTCTTTAGGAAGATTTATGATTGTAGGTTTTACGTCAGTTTTTATAGTATGCGGAACTTCGTTCATATTAATGTTTAATGCGGAAGAAAAGGCATTTGTTATAAAAATGATTAAAAAAAGATTTTGTTGAATTAAATGAGAGATCTGACTATTGATATATCCAAGTGCTTGGGTATATTCCTTGTTGTGTTAGGTCATTGTTTACACAATGATAGTGCAGCGCATGATGTTATTTATTTGTTCCATATGCCGTTGTTCTTCTTCCTTTCAGGTTTCTTCTTTCGTGAACAAGATTTATTGTTGTTTTTTAGAAATAAGACAAAACGCCTTCTTTATCCTTTTGTATTTTATTATGTGTTTGCCAAAATTTGGGTCATAATACATTGTATTATAGTACAGCGACAATTGCCAACTTTTGATTTAGATTTTTTTTTAAGTGTAGGTCCTATTTGGTTCCTTATTTCACTTTGGGAAATAATATTGTTGATGAATATAGTATTTCGAATAAAACAAGATTGGGTTAAGTCTATTATTATAATAATGTTTTTTACTTTAGGATATTATTTGAGTAAAGAAAACTTGTCTCTTCCTTTTTTTCTTACTCAATCTTTAATTATGTTGTCGTTCTTCTATATAGGATTCATTTTTAGAAATAAATATTTTTATAAAGAGAGATCTCTGTATAATTTAATGACTACTGGATATTTCTTAAGATATATTGTTGTTTTAGTAGCTTTTGTATGGCTCTTATTTTTGCCACATGATCGCCTTGATGTATACGGTATGATATTTCCTTCTGCTATGGCATTAATTATTAATGCTCTAGTGGGAATTGTAGGAATAATTTGTTTAAGTAGTCTAATAGCTTCTTCTTGTGTTAAATATCCACGGAGAAGGTTTTTATTTGGCATTTTGCAATTAGGGGGAGTAAGTTCATTACATATTATGGGATTACATTATCCTTTGCTTATAACGATGTTTTATATGACTATACCATTAATAATAAGGACACAGGAAGTCTTAGGTATTCGTGTTAGTGAAGGTTACTTGTTGCGTTATAATACTCCTTTGCTTACATTTACAATCGCCTTGATTTTAACCATTATTTCAAGTTATATGGGAAGATGGGTGGAGAATCGATTTCCTAGATTCTTTGGTAAATAGTCTAAAATCTATTTTTTTGGAGTGGAACTTATTAAAGACAAATTTATATATTCTCAAATGCCTATTTACTCTTTTGATATAGCTAAATATATTCTTAGTATATTTGTGATTACCATTCATAGTTTTGGTTTTATAGAAAATAATATAGAAAATGAATTAGCACGTCGATTTATCTATACTCTTATCAATACTGCAGTACCTGTGTTTTTTCTGATGTCAGGTTATTTGTTTTTCTCTAAATGTGAAGTTAAGGGATATCATTGGAGATATCTAGGAAAATTTATGTCTAGGTTACTCGTACTTTATTGTCTGTGGTATGTTATTCTTTATACATCTGATTGGGTTAGTTTGAGAGTTGCTGGATGTGTTTCGTGGCAAGATAAATTGTATAACCTATTGTTTGGGGGAGGAGCTCATTTATGGTACATCTGGTCTATGCTTTATGTTATGCCTGTATTGTTTGCCTTGCGAAAGTGGAAATGTAATATTATAGTAATATTAATTTTAGGTATAAGTGCATTCTGCTTTTTTAGATTATTTTCACATTATTGCTCAATGGAGAATCCGCCGTATGGATGGAATATGATAGCGCCATTATGGACTGGACGCTTGTTCAACGTTCATGGAATATGCAATGCTTTTGCTTTTCTTTCAATAAGTCTTGTTGTAGCGAACAAGCCTGTTCTTTTTTCCCATAGTATTTTAACGATACTTTTTGTGTTAGGGATTATAGGAACAATGTTTGAGAATTGTAATGCATTGTCTTTTAGTATGCTCTTATTATCGTATTCTATGTTTTGTTTCATTTTTCTGTCTAATTCATTGATCTGTAATTGGGATAAATCGCTTAAAGCTGATTTTTATCTCTCAATACGCAATCAGAGTACAGTGATATATTTTATACATATGTTACTTATCCACATAATTTCATTGGTTATACCAATATCTACTGTTATAGGCTATTTGATCTGTGTGGCTATGTGTATGTTAATGGCTTATGTGATAGTGATTTTAAAGAACAAATTTATTTTCTTAAAATACTTAGTGTAATGCAAGTAACAGTATTAATGCCTATATATAATGCGGAGAAATATTTACGTGATGCGATAGACTCCCTACTTTGTCAAACTTCCAAGGATTGGAAGTTGATATGTATTGATGATGGTTCTATCGATTCTTCGACAAAAATAGTAGAGGAATATTGTAACAAGGACTGCCGTATCAGTTTGATAAAACAAGCTAATGCTGGACCGGCACTAGCTCGTGCTCGAGCTATCGAAAATGTCGATACAGAATATGTTTCTATATTAGATTCAGATGATGCATACGCTCCAAATTATATTGAACTTATGCTGAAAAGAGCTGAAGAAACAGATGCTGATTCTGTAGTTCCTGATGTAGAATTTGGTTATGGGAATACAACGAAATTACCTAATGCGTTTGCACAACATCATCTTTCTGCAGATATGATTATCAATGATGGGCACAGTGCTTTTGCCATGACTATTCCTTGGAAATTACATGGTTGGCAGATGATAAAGACTTCGTTAGCAAAACGATATTATACAGTAGAAGCTGCTTCATATAGTAAATTCAATAGCGATGAGTATATCACTCGATTACTATATTTAAAGAGTATGAGGGTCGCGTTGTGTAGCGCTATTTATAAATATCGAATTGCTGATGATTCTATCACACGTACACCTTCTCTGAAGAAATTAGATTATTTGAAGACTATAGATAAGCTACTCGATCTATGTATTACAGAGAAAATAGGTCATGAGGTGATGCTTGAATTGTATAATCAATATTATATGATATTGATATCAATGAGCCAACTTTTGAAACGACTTCCTCAATCTGATCAATCTGTAGGTAAACGTTTGATTAAAGAAGCGTATTATAATTCATATCGACGAAAATTTGATGCTACCATTCTCGGAATAGCATCTATGAAAACAAAAATGAAATTTCGGCTTTCTATGATTAGTGTTTATATATTTAAAATATTATCATGGTGAAAAAACTATATTATTGGTGCTTGAAATGTTGGCGTAGCCATACTATCAAGAATAAAAATGTGACAATAATTAGTAATAACTGTTGGGGTGGTTTTATGTATCAATCATGTAAGCTTGAATATCAAAGTCCTTTTGTGGGACTATTTATTCTTGCACCCTGTTATATTGAGTTGTTGGAACGGTTTGATGAAGTTATAAATCGTCCACTAATCTTTAAAAGAACCGTAGATTCCAAATATAAAAAATTTTTAAAGGGAAATTGGATTATAGGTATGTTCGAGGGTACGGATATTGAAATAGTTTTTATGCATTATCATTCAGAGAGCGAAATAAGGTTAAAGTGGAATAGGAGACTTAAGCGAATAGATAGAAATAATATGCTTGTAAAATTATCAGATACGGATGAGGGGCTTTTTAATGAAGAAATCTTAAAGCGTTTTGAGGCTTTACCTTTCAAACATAAGGTGTGTTTTACTTGCAAACCTTACCCTCAAAGTAAATCTGTAATTTATCTTCCAGAATTTAAGAATCAAGGGAGAGTACTTTATGAATGGGCTTATAGTAATCGTCACTACAAATTTGTGAAAGAAGTTAACAAGTTGTTGAGAGAGGGATAAATCTTTGAATATAGTCTTTTTTGTTATAGTATTTTATTAATTCGTTTAATTACTTGCAATATAAATATATGAAACCGAAACATTTTGATATAATTCATTGTATTGATGATAATTATGGTCCTCAATGTGGTGTCACTATAACTTCGATATGCATGAACCATTCTGATGTCGATATTACTTTTCATATTATGTATGCCAATTTATCAAAGCAGCTCATAGAAAAGTTACGAAATCAAGTGGCTATATTTAATAAATCGATATTTTTTTATAAGATAGATGTTAGCGTTCTGGAAAATAGCCCTTTAGAAGGAGGGAAGACTTTGCCGTTAGCAACCTATTATCGTCTGCTTGTAGCTCAATATGTGTCTCCAGAAGTACATCGGGCACTCTATCTTGATGTAGATATGATAGTGTGTAGACGGCTTGATGCTTTTTATCAAACTGATATGACTAATTGGGCTGCTGCAGGTGTTTATGATATATCTACTCTTGATCACGGTCCATCTGAACGTTTGGGGTATAATTTCTCTCTTGGTTATATAAATGCGGGTGTAATGCTTATAAATCTTGATTACTGGAGGCAATATAACATTGGTATAGAATGCTTGAAGTTTCTTCAGAATCATAGAGATAAATTGTTGTTTCATGATCAGGATGTATTGAATGGAACTCTAGCTGGTAGAATCAAAGTGATGCCATTGGAATATAATGTTCAGAAGCATTTTTACGATCCAGAATTTGAAAGTCATTTTCCTAAAGAATACACATCTGATTACCAGGAAACGATAAATAACCCTGCTATTGTCCATTTCACAGAGACGGAGAAACCATGGTCTACCTATTCTACCCATCCTATGTGTAGTAAGTGGTGGTATTATGCGAAGCACTCTCTGTGGAAACATTATTTTCCAGTGTTACCTAAGGATGCTTCTATATTGATAAAATTGCGCTGGTTATTAATGCATTTGGGATGTAATATACAGGATAAATCTTTGCATTAATATTGCAAAAAAATAAATGAATACAGTAGAGGTGAATTTGGGAAAACGCAATAGCAGTATTGAGTTACTACGCATTGTTGCAATGGTTACTATCGTGTATTTTCATTTCCATGCACGGGACTTTAGTTTGTATGTTTTGGGAAATGAACGTATTCAAGAAAAGGGTTTATTTCTTCACACTGTCTTACATCACCTCGGAATGTTAGGTGTTCCTTGTTTTATGTTTGTTTCTGGGTATTATGGTATAAAGTTCAGAGAAAACCGTTTTGTTGATATTACATTCCAGTGTTTATTTTATGCATTATTGACATTTGCCGGTTGTTATGCTTTTTGCGGGTATCGTAATATACAGCAACTTTTCTTTTTTAATAATTGGTGGTTTGTTCTAGCTTATGTTGTCATTTATATGCTTTCATCAGGTTTAAATTATATTATAGAAATATTGAGTGCTAAAAAGATGTTGATTATGATCATACTTTTTTATTTTATGATGATGGGATCAATGTTTAATAAGGCTGCTACTACTAATGGATTAATGACATTATTGGCTATTTATTTCATGGCAAGATGGATAAAAATATATTTTAATGAGAGGCAAAAAACTTACTTGATTTTCATAGCCATTGGTTTGTTAATAATGAAGTTCTTGGGTATAGTTGTTGCTTTCAAAACTACACACTTAGGATTGCTTCCTTATTTAAGTTCTTATGATAATCCCATGAATATAGTTTGTGTAGGTGGAATGATTATAGCTGTGGAACGTTTTTATTTTTCTTCTCGTATTATAAACTATTTCGCTAATAGTACTCTTGCGGTTTATTTACTTTCAGAAAGCCAAATTGGGCAAATGATCTTTAAAAAGCTATTTGTACCTTATGAAGGTGTTCATTATTCGATAGTCTACTTTGCGGCAAGCCTTATTATATATATTATTTGCGTTGGTGTTGACAAAATCCGTATTTTATTGACAGCGAATATCATGTATAAATTAACAATAAACAAAGATAAATGAATCCTCAAGTTTCAATTGTTACTCCTGTATATAAGGTGGAGTCATATATTGCAGAGTGTGTCCAATCTGTAATTAATCAAGACTATGATAACATTGAGTTTATTTTAGTAGATGATTGTGGTGGTGATAACAGTATCCATATAGCAGAAGAACTACTTGCAGGGTCTACAAAGTCTGGCTTTTCTTATAAAATCTTAAGGCATGAATACAATCGTGGCGTATCAGCAGCAAGAAATACAGCTATGCATGCTGCTACAGGGGACTATATTTTTTGTTTAGATAGTGATGATAGGCTAATGGCCGAATGCATATCAAAGTTGGCTAAAAAAGCTGTAAATGATGATGCCGATATTGTCATGTGTGGACATCAATCAGAAGCAGAAGCTTTGAACCGTGGAGGTTTTATGAACGCTCCCATTAGTATAATTGAGGGACGGAATTCTATTTTAAATGCTTTATGTGATCAATGGTTTAATGTTGCTCCATGGTGCAAATTGTTGAAGCGCTCATTTATATTACAAAATAAATTATTTTTTTTAGAAGGAATCATAAATGAGGATAATCTTTGGACTTTCCAATTATGCTTAGCAGCTCATAAAATATCATTTCTAAAGGAGGATTTATATTTTTATAGATATAACAAAAGTTCCATAATGTCAGATTCAAAGCAGTTAGTAATTTTGAATTCTAATAAAATTATTCTACAAAACTTTTTAAATGAAATTATTCATATAGCTTCCCTTTGGAATAATATTAGTATTTATAAAATTTATATGAGACAATTAATTCTTTATTATACTATGCTTATTAAATATGGGAGAACTGATGATTTACAGAAATTTGTTAGAGAATTAGGGAAATATAAATATTGTAGTGAATATTTTTCTTTTTGGAAGTCGGAGGTGGCAACTTATTATAGAATGTGGAATATTGCATTTTTGCTGCCATCTTTTCTTAGGATATTTTATATTAAAGCTATTGTTTGTGCTCAAGAAAAAGTTACTTCATAATTTCGATAACTGCACTTATAAAAATGGAGACTAGAAATAAGTTAAAGCACATTTGCCAATCAAATGATTTGAATAGGGTGATAGTGGGAAAAGGAGAAGTATCTTCTTTATACGTATTGAAAACTTTTGGAGCAATATTTGTTTTACTGATACATTTTGCACTCATATACTGTCAATACTTAGAACCGATCTATCGTCTAGGTGTTCCTATCTTTTTTGCTATAGGTGGATATTTTTATTATTCGAAAGATGTTTCAAAGATTAAGGAGCGTAGTTTAAAGTCTTTGAGAAAAATGATGAAATTAATATTGTTTCTCAATTTGGTATATGCTGTTTTGAACTATTTTATGATTGATTGGAAATTTAATTTTACTTTTGAAGGAATAGTACGATGGATAACTTGTGGAGATAATGTGTCGGGACATTTATGGTTTCTTACTTCATATGCTTGGACAATTGTATTTCTTTGGCTACTCCACATTTTTCATCTTCGCAAATTAATATATCCTTTAGCGATATTGTTAGCTATCTTCGGATTTGTTGGAGGACAATATGCTTTCTTATTTCCTTCCCTCTCTCTGAATGATTATAATTATTTAATTCCCAATGTAATGGGAGGATATTCGTTTTTTGTTCTAGGTTTTTGGATGAAAGAATATGAAACATTTATCATGTCCAAATTGAATAAAAAAAATACTCTTATTTTGTTGGGTATAGCCATAGTAATGTGTTATATCGAACATTGACTTTTAATATTATTGGGACATTATTCAGGCAATACAATGATTAGTTCTTATTTTTTGATGACTATCTCTATATTTTTATGTTTAGAGTATTGTGATGTTGGTTCTAAAGGTGTTATGTCATATTTTAGATGTATTGGAAAGTACCATTCAGGTAATATTTATTATTGGCAATTTGTTGTATCTCTTTTATTGCTTAATCCATTGCTAAGTATTTGTCCTTTTTTCAAAAATTATTGTGCCGTTGTGATATTTTTCTTGTTATGTTTATTTTCAATAGCATTGAATTTTATTCAAACTAAAGTTGGAATTTTATTAAATCTTTTCAAATGCTCCCGTTAATATCCATTATAATGCCTATTTATAATGCAGATAAATTTTTGGCAAAGTCTCTCGATAGTATTTTGAATCAGTCTTTTCAAGAATATGAGTTAATATTGCTAAATGATGGTTCAAAAGATAATAGTTCTGCTATTGCTAAGGAGTATGCGCAAAGAGATAAACGCATTACGTTCATAGATAAAGAAAATGAAGGAGTATCTAAGACTAGAAATAGAGGGATAGATATATGTCAAGGCAAATATGTCATGTTTGTAGATTCGGATGACATTATTTATGAAATATCTTTGGAGAGAGTCACTGAGGCTTTATTAGATTTTAATCCAGATTTTCTTAAATATGAATTTCAGACCATTGATGAACTAGGGGATGCACTTTATCCAAATTATAATGCGAAAAGGCGTATAAAATATTCCAATAAAATAATGAGTGCTTGTGATTTTATGAATAGGGTTATGTGTGATGAGTATTATCTCTGTATGCACGTATTTAGACGTTCATTAATGAATGAATATAATATCCGTTTTCTTGAAGGGTGTACTTGCAATGAAGATACTTTATTAATAGCTCAATATTTAAATCACAGTAGTTCTCATATATATATACCAGATGTGGTATATGGATATAGAAAATATGTTGGTGCTGTTACTTCACGTGTAACAGAACGAAATGTAAATGATCAAAAAAGGGTCTTTAATGCGCTTATTGACATTGCTAAAAGTTCACATGGGGCATTCTGTATTCAAATTAGAAGATTGGCGGAAAACATAGCGTCTAACATATATATAAATTTTCAACAGTTAGGCTTAGATAAAAAAGGACTTACTTCTGTTGTTGAGAACTGTACTAAACGGCCTATAAGTCTACGTTGGAAGATTGTTAAAGTTGCAGGTATTAGTGGATATAAAACATGGAGATTGATAACTATTATTGAAAGATTTATGCGAAAAATTAGATGTTTTTAACAATGGATATGTCATATAATAACAGATTTGAATCGAAAATAAATGTAGGTGTAATCATTGGTGTAGTTTCTATTTTTTTACTTCTTCCACCCTTTATCGGTATTCCTATAATTATTTCATTTTTGGCTACAAAAACTAATGCTACGAAAACGCAGTATTATACGTATTTCGCTTGTATAGCAGCTTATATAGGTGCAGTTAATGCAACCAAATCACCAGGTGGAGATCAGATACAATATTATGTAGCTTATATGAATGTACCTGATGTTGGGTTTTGGAAATCTTTAGTACATATTTATGGATTAGGATATTTTAAAGATCCTACAAAAGTTACTATATCAGGTGAGTTCATGAATGGGATTTATAATTACTTAGGTTATTATCTTACTTTGGGTTATTATCCTTTATTTATTGCTATTTATTCGTTTTCTGAAATTATGTTAGTATTAATGGGGGTATACCACTTTTCAACTAAACTAAAGAAGCCACATAAGCCATTAATTTGTGGAGTTATAGTTTTATGTTTTTTTTATTTATATTTTAATCTAATGCTACAGATTCAAAAGCAATTTTTCGGTCAGGCTATTATGATGTATGTATTAGGTTATTATGCACGTTATGGTAAGATGACTACCAAACTTTATATCCTTGTAGCAATCTCTGTTTTTACTCACGCTGCAAATTTATTGTTTATTCCTTTTTTGTTGATTAAAAAGTTAAGGGGGAACCTGTCAAAGCAAGCTTTAATGTTTATGAGTATGATGTTTGTAACTTTGATTATACTAGGGCCACGAATTGCAGGTTCTCTTAGTGTAGAGAATGGAGGAGTATTGTCGTATGGTGTATCACGTTTAGCCGATAGTGATGGTTTAGCTGATAATGCAGGTAGTTTGACTTTTCTACACCCACGTACCCTTATTATACTATTGCCTCTGCTATATGTGCTGTACAAAAAACTTTGGAGAGAACGAAAAGCTTTAAACTCGACTGAAATGTTTATTCTAAACATTCAGTTACTTTTAATTTTAGCTGTATTTGCGATGTTTAATCAACCACTGGCTCAATATCGTTATTTTATGATGACCTATTTTTTTGTTCCTTTTTTCTTACCATATATTAGTAGTCAGGTTCAAAAAAGAGATAATATATTGGTGTTGATTGCAGGGTTGAGCTTAAGTACATTCTATGTTTTTTTTGAACATATTATTTGGCAATATGCTCCTGTGTTTGATATTATAATTAAAAGTCCAATATTATTGGTGTTTGGAGATTACTATAAAATATAATAACTATGCATATCTGTTTTGTCTGTCGTGAATACCCACCTTCACTGCGAGGTGGAGGAATTGCTTCATATCAAAAAGAAATGGCTTATGGCTTGGTAACTTTAGGGCATAAGGTTACTGTAATATGTGCGTCAGATAATACTCGCTTAGAATCAACTATAAAGGAGGGAAATTTGACTATAATAAGATTAAAAGGTGGTGATTTTATTATTTCTGCAGTAGAAGGGCATTCAAAGTTGAAGAAACTAAGAACTTTTTATCGTTATAAATCTTATCGTAAAAGAATTAGAAAGACAATTGAAGAAATAAAAGGAATTGATGTTATAGAAGTTCCAGAGTTTGGAGCGGAAGCTTTGTATCTACAAGACCTTCAAATTCCTGTTGTGGTGCGACTTCATACTCCTGCCTTAATGGATCATTGCACTTTCGGTATTCTGCCTTTTAATTTGCATACAGCAAAGTATTACTGGCAGGCTAAGCAAGAATTTAAAGTGATGCGCAAAGCGAAATATATAACATCTTGTAGTAATTCACTTAAAGAATGGGCAATTCTCAATTTAAGCATCAATGAAGATCGAATAGTAGTAGTTCATAATCCAATAAACACAAGCTTGAAATCACAGGAATTATGGCATTCGTCAAACAATGAGAATCGAAAAGTTTTATATGTGGGTACCATTTGTGATTGGAAAGGTTGTGAGGATCTATGTAATGCTATTAAAATATTGCATGAAAAGGGGAAAAAAGTCAGCCTTACTATGATAGGGAAGTCGGGGTCGTACGCTGATATGCTTCAAGCAAAATTCAATGGTGAAAGTTGGCTGGATATCAAAGGATTTATGCAACGAACTGAACTACTACATAAGTATGTAGAGGCTGATTTAGTATGTTTCCCATCATGGTGGGAAAACTTTCCAATGGTTTGCCTAGAGGCAATGTTGAATGGCGCTATTGTATTAGGGAGTAATTCGGGAGGGATGAGTGAAATTATTGATGATACAAAAGATGGTTACTTGATAACTCCTAAAGACCCTTCTTTATTAGCTGATAAGATTGAGTACATTCTTTCACTCCCGGATTCTGAAAAGGTGAAAATTTCAAAAGCTGCACAACGTAAAATAGAGATGAATTTTTCATTGACAACACTTTTAAGTAAGACAATTTTATATTATGAACGATGTATAGAACAAAATAATAATAGAAAATTATGAGAATACTTTGGATTACTCCATGGTTTGGTAATTATCGCATTCCTGTATATGATTATCTGAATAAAAAAAACAGCAACAATTTTTATCTGATTTGTAATTCTTCGGATTTATCTGATTTAGTAAAACAAAAGCTGTGTAGTACATTAGGAAATAACGTGTATATACTTGATGGTGAAAAGCGGATAACATTTGGAAAAGGAGGAAATACTACGTTTGCTAATTCTACTCTAACTATTAAAACCGTAGATGGCTTATATAAGCAAATAAAGACTATCAATCCTGATGTGGTGATAGTAGAAGGCTTTGGTAGTTGGTCTCCATACGGTATTAGGTATGCATTTCTTCATCGAAAAAAACTGATGATGTTTTATGAAAGGACGAAGTATGTAGAACGTAATTCTCCTTGGTATAGAACGCTATATAGGATTTTAATAGGGCATTTTGTAGATCATTTTTTGATTAATGGTATACAAACTGAAGAATATTTAAATGATACTTTGCATTTTAAGTCAACACCAAAAACTCTGGGGGTAATGTGTGCTGATAGTTTTAATCTGCAGAAGAATGTACGCAATACTTCTATAAATGATATCAATAAGGAAAAAGATAAGTTGAATATTTCAAGAGATGGATTGACTTTCTTATTCGTGGGGCAAATTGTGGAGCGTAAGGGGATTAGACAGTTATTAGCAGCTTGGAGAAAACATACAATGGAGTTTCCGAATGATCATTTAATAGTCATAGGTACGGGAATTTTGGAAGATAAAATGTTGGAAGATTATAAGGATATTGCAACAATTCATATTCTTGGTAGTATAAGTTATGATAAATTGCACCTTTATTATGCCTTAACAGATGTCTTTATAATGCCTACACTTGAAGATAATTGGTGTTTAGTTCTTCCAGAGGCTATGGCGTGCAAATTGCCTGTGGCTTGTTCGATTTATAATGGTGGTACATCAGAATTAATTAAGGATGGTGTAAATGGATATGCTTTTGATCCTCTTAATGAGACGTCAATATTAGAAATATTATCGAATTTTCATCATGTAAATCTTATAGAAATGGGAGAAAAATCTATCCAAATAGAAAGTAATTTTACTCCGGATAAAGCTGCAAAAAGAATTCTTGAAGCTTGTAAATCTGTGCTGAAATGAAAATAGAATATACTAATATGCCGGTTGGCGGAAATCGTTATGTTTTCTCAATTAAATATCTCTTGAACACTTTGCGAACTTGGTACTTGTTTCATTTAAAATTTCCTTGGGTAAAGTATAAAGGATTTGTTAGAGTAATGGCGTATACTCGTTTTGCAAAACGTAAGATTGAACTAGGTCATCATGTGCAATTTGGTAAATATTGCAGTGTAGCGGCTAATCTTACAACAGGAAACTATGTACTGTTTGCGGGCAGAATTTCTTTTGTTGGTGGCAACGATCATCAAATAGATATTCCTCAATCTACTATTTGGGAATCGCCTAGAGGAGATGAAAGGGATATTGTCGTTGGAAATGATGTATGGGTAGGCAATGGTTGTACGATTTTGGGTGGCGTAACTATTGGAGATGGGGCTGTTATAGCGGCAGGGGCTGTTGTAACAAAAGACGTGCCTCCTTGTGAAGTTTGGGGCGGAGTGCCTGCTAGAAAATTGAAAGATAGATTTAAGAATATCGAGGATAAAATAAATCATTTGAATTTCGTAGAAAAAATATGCCTAAGTTAGCTAGTGATAAACATTGCACAGGTTGTATGGCTTGCTATGATGCCTGCAAGTACAAGGCTATTGGAGTGATAGAAAAGAATTGCCAACCTTATGTGGAAGTGGATAAGAATGCTTGCGTGAATTGCGGATTATGCACTTTGGCCTGTCCTGTTGTTACTTCTATTCAAAAGAACTCTGTTAAGAATATGAAAGTATATGGAGGATGGGCTATTGATGAGGAAGCACGAATTAATGCAGCGAGTGGCGGTGGTTTCATTGGATTAGCGCAAAGTTTTTTTCATTTGCATCAGAAGGAGAAAGTAGTGGTGATAGGTGCAACTTTGGAGAATAATAGAGTGAAACATATTATTGTTGAACGGGAAGAAGATTTGCCATTAATCACTAATAGCAAGTACATACAGAGTGACACAGCGGGTATCTATCGAAAAGTGAGTGAAAAACTCAAAGAAGGTTATTGGGTAATGTTTTCGGGGTGTCCTTGTCAAGTGGCGGGGGTGTATGGGTATTTGCGTAAAAAACGTGATCATGAACGATTGGTAACTGTTGAAGTGGTATGCCATGGTATCGCTAGTCATGAAGCACTTGATCTGCATTTGCGATATTACCAGTCAAGTAAAATCTATCGTTTTCGTGATAAACGTTTAGGTGAACAAGATTGGAAATGTTCACAGACTACTATTATTGATCTGCAAGGGAAAGAGGTAAAGTTACATCGTAAAGACGATGTGTTTTATGCTATCTTTGCCGGATGGTTACTTGATCGAAAAAGTTGTAGTAATTGTAAATTCTCAAAGATTGACCGCGTAGCGGATATAACGTTGGGAGATTTTTGGGGACTATCAGTCCCAAAATACTATAAACAAGGTGTATCACTGATTATAGCTAATAACGATAAAGCTCACGTTCTTGTGCAGTCTGCTGATAGTATCTATATTTTCGAAGATTCATTGAAAGTAGCCATTGGTAGTAATCCTAATCTTTTCAACGGTTATAAATTTATTCAATATCACCCATTAGTGATGTGGCCTAATTTCTTCCGTAAAGTACTTCCCACTAACTTACGTTTTAAGGTTGTGACTAATCGTATGCCTTATAAACTGTTTTGGGCAGTTTATAAAGTGGCAACTATTTACCTCATTAAATACCGAAGAAAACAACTAATTCAATGCTTTACTAAAGAATCCTCTCTGAAACATTTATTGACAAAAAATAGCATAGATGTGGAATGGCCGTTTCCTGTACAAAAAAAGACAAATTAATGTGAAATTACTATGAGGATAGGAATAATAACGATAGTAAAGGTTAATAACTATGGTGCCGAGTTACAAGCCTTTGCTACACAGAAAAAAATGGAGATGATGGGCTATGATGTAGAAGTGATTGATTATCTCTACTATAAAGATTGGCATTTCAATGATACTGCTATGGCACAGCCATTAGTGAAAATGAATGGTAAAGATAAGCTGATGTATTTTTTTAAATATAGAATTGCAGCTTTTCTCGTAGATAAAGTGATGCCTTTGATAAATGATAATGTCAAAAAACGTATGGTCAATTTCCGAGATTTTCATCGTAAAAATACTAAATTTTCACGTTGTTTTAAGTCAATGGACGACCTTTATCGAGAGCATTTAGATTACGATGTGTATGTAGTGGGTAGTGACCAAGTGTGGAATCCAGGAGCTTCTTCTTCTATAGAACCTTATTTCTTAACGTTTGCTCCACAAGGGGCACGTACCTTTTCATATGCGTCAAGTTTTGGAGTGGATAAAATAGGTTCCTCAATAATGCCTAAAATGAAAGAGTGGATGAGTTGTATAAAGGCTATATCGGTACGTGAAACTTCAGGTGTTGAATTGGTGAAGCGAATTACAGGTTGTGATGCTACATTGGTTTGTGATCCAACACTATTGCTGGACAAAGAAGACTGGAAACCCTACATGAAGGTGGTACTTAATATGCCACAACGTTATGTTATTATTTATCAACTTTCTGCTTCACAAACTATTGTAGATTTGGCTTGTCGCATAGCTCAAGAACAAAATATTCCTGTATATAGAATTTGTAAGCGCGCTTTTTGGGTGGAACAAAATGAAGGAGTAAAAAACATACTCGATGCAGGTCCAGCTGAATTTCTTTCATTGATTGCAAATGCTTCATGTGTAGTAACCGATTCCTTTCACGGAACTGCTTTCTCCGTAAATTTCAATATTCCGTTCTATACAGTAGTATCTGTTAAGAAAAAAAATAATAGTCGTATGGAATCACTTTTAAGATATGTGGGACTAATGGATAGAATGGTGAGAGATAATGTAGGTGTAAAATGTTTTTCACTTACGACATACGATAAAAATAAAGTAAATAATCGTTTGCTAGAATTACGAAAGCTATCAGTAGACTTTATTAATAATTCAATTAATTGTTGATGAAACAAAGAAATATAGGCATTGATATTTTGAAATGTTTTGCTGCGATCGTTATTACTAATTCACATATGGATATACTTTATCCAAAGTTTGGAGCATTAGCTACTGGTGGCGCAATTGGTGATGCTCTCTTTTTCTTTTGTTCTGGTTTTACACTATTCTTGGGTAGGATGGGCCGATTTGATAATTGGTATAAACGACGCATTAATCGTATTTATCCTACAGTTTTTGCATGGGCAATACTTGGCTCGTTATTATTTGGTTATCACAATGATATAAACAATATACTTCTATCGGGAGGAGGATGGTTTGTTAGTTGCATAATGTTATACTATGTGTTATTATATTTCATACAACGCTATCTGCTTGAATACTTAAAATTAGTATTTACGATAGTAATGATAATATGTGCCAGTTATTTTGTGTTAATAGATACTCCGATGGATTTTAATATGTATGGAGTGGGATATTTTAAGTGGTTTCATTTCTTTATGTTTATGCTGATGGGAGCGATGATGGGGATTGCACAACGAGAATATAGATATCATTTTGTATGGGATGGATTGAAACTGATAGGATGTGTTGTTGTATTTTATGCACTATATGCTTTTAAAGATATTGCGATATATAATAAATTTCAGATGTTGACATGGATTCCATTATTGGGCACAGTATTCTATTTCTTCAAGTTATGTAACTCTGATTTCATGAAGAAGGTTTATCACCAACGGATAGTAGGCTGGACTATCAAACTGGTTGGTGGATTGTGCTTAGAGATATATTTAGTACAAACTTCTCTGTTTACTGATAAAATGAATGCTATTTTTCCGTTTAATTTAATTGTAATGTTTGCTATTATAGTACTTGCTGCGTATATCTTACGTTGTGGTGCAAGGCTGTTTGCGCAGACTTTTAAAAATATGGACTATGACTGGAAGGCAGTGTTTAAGGTCGTATAAGTATTAAGATGAATTTGACTAAGGATCATTCTATACAAATTAAAGGGGCAGCCATTCTTTGTATGATGTTATTTCATCTATTTGGTTTTCCTGAACGTATTTCGACTAGTGCATGGTGGATGGGAATGCCTATTATCAAAGCACTTCAGATATGCGTACCCATTTACCTTTTTATGGCTGGATATGGTTTGCAATGTGTGGCTAAAAAGGAGGGGATAACATGGAGGATCATTGGAAAACGATTGAAGAAATTATATTTGTCTTTTTGGTGGGTAGCAGTGCCATTTATTACTATTGGTTGTATTATTGGATATTATGCATTTAATGCTGAAACCGTCTTTTATAATCTTTTGGGACTTACTGCATCATGTAATGGGGAATGGTGGTTCTTTTCACTTTATGCAGAGTTGCTTGTTTTATTCTACTTTATTAGTAAGATAAAGCTGGGTTGGAAAGGCTATCTATTATTGATGCTTGGATTATTGATTTTCACAAGGGCCTTAAATGGTGTATTGCGTTTAGATGATGGCATTATTGTGGAGAGACATCTAAAAATGCTATTGATAGATTTGAATGTTTTTATGCTAGGTTGCTTCTTTGCTAAGTTTGATATATTTGGATGGCTAAATGAACAATATTTTTGGCTTTATAAGAAGACATGGCTGGCTCCATTATTTATTTTAATACCGATTTTGGTACGAGCTTATTTGCCTCTTATTGGTATTACTGAGTTACTGATAGTTCCTATATTTTGTGTAGGAATTGTTAATATATGTAAAACGGGGGGGGGGTAAAATCTTATTTTTCTTTGGAAAATATTCAACGAACCTTTGGCTTATCCATTCATTCTTCATTTTTTATTTTTTGAATGGTATTTCTTTTGTAACCAATAATCCTTTTGTGATATTTATTACTGTTTTGGGATGTTCTTTGACGTGCTCTATAATCGTAGAGTTTATGAAATCTAAAATTCATATTTAATCCTATATGTTTTCTATTTTAATCAATGCTTATGCCTGTTCTCCTGATATGGGTAGCGAACCTGGTATGGCTTGGAATTGGTGTGTGAATCTGGCTAACTATTGTGAATTACATATTATTACCGAAGGTGAATTTCGTGATAAAATTGAGGCGGTAGTACCCACATTGCCACAAGGTAGGAATATGCACTTCTATTATAATCCGGTTTCAGAAGAGGTAAGAAAAATGTGTTGGAATCAAGGCGACTGGCGTTTTTATAAACACTATCATGCTTGGCAATATCGCACCTATGAGATAGCTCTTGGTATTATAAAGATATATCATATTGATATAGTGCATCAACTTAATATGATTGGTTTCCGTGAGCCAGGATATCTTTGGAAGATTGAAGGAATACCGTTTGTGTGGGGACCTGTGGATGCTAAGGAAAAATTTCCTATAGCTTACTTGCAAGGTGCAGGATTGAAACGGCAACTATTTATGAGACTTAAGAATTTCTTGACAGAACTGCAGCTAAAATATAGCTTGCGGGTACGGAAAACTGCGGAGCATGCTTCAATAGTGGTATCAGCTTCATCGGAATCACAAAAGAGCTTCAAGAAATACTTCAATATTGATTCACCGCTATTGAATGAAACTGGATGCTATCTGCAAGTGCATGATTTTCAAGATAAATCATATAAGAAAGAGTTGGACTTGCTGTGGGTAGGAAAGTTGGATTTTCGTAAACAGCTGGCATTAGCTATCCGCACAGTGGCACAAATGAATAACTCTTCAGTGAAGTTACATATAGTTGGTGGCGGGGATGCTTCTTCTTATCAGCAATTGGCAGAGACGTTAAGGGTAGGTGAACAGTGTGTGTGGCATGGAGCGGTGATGCATAGTGAGGTACAATACTTGATGCGAAAGGCTGATCTATTTTTTTTTACTAGTGTGGCCGAAGGAACTCCACATGTAGTGTTAGAGGCTATTAGCAATAATCTACCAGTAGTTTGTTTTGATATTTGTGGGCATGGAGATTCAATCAATGATAAGATTGGTCGCAAGATTGCGCTATCTAATCCGGATCAATCAGTAAAGGAGTTTGCTAAAATATTGAATGAGTTAGAAGCAGATAGAGGCTTGTTAAAGCAACTGTCATTGAATTGCCGTCAACGACAAGAAGAACTGTCTTGGGATAATAAGGCAAAACATATGTTGGAACTATATAAATCGTGTTCTCCCATTGTATAGTGATACATTTTGGTGAGGAGCAAAGAATATTTCTACGGAATTGGTGAATGAAATAGATACTCTAAATTTTTAATTTCACATGATTAAGTTAAAAGAACTCTCTATTATGGAGAGCATAAATCAACTAAAAGCATTGCCACAAGGTAAGTTGCTAATAAACACGATTAATGCACACTCGTACAACACTGCCTTGAAAGATCCTCTCTTTGCCAAAGCATTGATGAGGGGAGATGCACTTATCCCTGACGGAGCAAGTATTGTAAAAGTTTGTAAATGGTTAAAGATGCAAAGCCAACCACGGGAACGAATAGCCGGTTGGGATCTCTTTGTTTTTGAAATGAATCGCCTTAATGAGAAAGGCGGGCGATGTATGTTTATGGGGAGTTCGGAGAAAGTGTTGGCATTGATAAAACAACGTGCAGCAGTAGACTATCCGAACCTAGAAGTAGTGACTTATTCACCTCCCTATAAGCCGGAATTTTCACAGGAAGATAATGCAGCTATTGTGGCGGCTATCAATGAGGCAAATCCAGATTTGTTGTGGATTGGCATGACTGCTCCCAAGCAGGAAAAATGGATTTATAGTAATTGGCAAAAACTGAATATCCATTGCCATGTGGGCACTATAGGGGCAGTGTTCGACTTCTTTGCAGGTACTACTGAACGGGCTCCGTTATGGTGGCAGCAACATTCGTTAGAATGGCTTTACCGACTGATAAAAGAGCCTAAAAGAATGTGGCGTAGATATCTGGTGGGTAATGTGTTGTTTTTATGGAATATATGTAAAGAAAAATGTGGTTATATAATGGGGTGAGAGGTATGGCTTTAACCAGTAATGGCATTATTTATTGCTGATTTTTAATTATCGAATATGGACTTTCGAAGAAATATTATTATTACTGGTGGTGCCGGATTTATTGGTAGCCATGTGGTACGTTTATTTGTGAACAAGTATCCCGATTACCATATTATTAACTTGGATAATTTGACTTATGCGGGGAATTTGACTAACCTGAAAGATATAGAGAATAAACCAAACTACACTTTTGTAAAAGCAGATATTTGTGACTTTGAGATGATGCTGAAGATTTTTAAACAGTATCATATAGATGGGGTCATTCATTTAGCTGCCGAAAGTCACGTGGACCGTAGTATCAGAGATCCGTTTACTTTTGCTCGTACGAATATTCTTTGAACTTCAAAGAGACCAGAGTCGCCCTACTCGGCTTCGAAAGCAGGTAGTGATCACTTTGTACGCGCTTTTCACGATACTTATAGTGTGCCGACTATTGTGACTGGATAACCAAGAACGGATGGATACTATCACCAGTGGTGCTTATGAGAGCTATTACGAAGGTATATACAAGTCTAAATAGCATATAATAATAACGAAATATGTAGGTCCCTAACTTCATGCTACACACATGAATCCCCTACATTCTGCAGGTTGGGAAAAATACAGCGGTATATTCCTGATCTGTCCCCTCATATTAGCAAAATGCTGATATGTATTCTAAATATATCAACTGTCTGTGAAGATCGTTGATATATTGTTTTTTAATAGTATGCTTATTGATTAAAAATAATTGTAGTTCGACTATATAGTCTCAGATTTACTTGCTATCTTTGTAGTAAAGATACTATTTATTGTATTCAATATGCAAAAAGAAGAGATATTACGATTGATCAAAGAAACAATAGCTAAGACAATACCATCTGGCGCTAAAGTTATTTTATTCGGATCACAGGCTCGTGGAGATGCTAAGGAGGATTCGGATTGGGATATTCTTATTTTACTGAATAAAGATAAAGTCGAATTAGATGACCATGATTATATTTCTTATCCTTTTTTTGAGCTTGGATGGAATATTGATGTACAAATTCACCCCATTCTTTATACTTTTAAAGACTGGATGGAAAGAAGTTTTTCACCATTTTATAAAAATGTGGAACGGGAGGGGATTGACTTATGTTAAGTGCTGAGGAAAAAATAGCAATTGTAAATTATCGTAGACAAAAGTCTCACGAAAGTTTGAATGAAGCGAAGGAAGTCATCAAATTGGGCTTTTGGAGTTTAGCTGGAAATAGACTTTATTATGCTGCTTTTCATATGGCTTCTGCTCTGTTGTTGGATAAAGGAATAACAGCACGTTCTCATAGTGGAGTTATCCATCTGATTGGTGCTCAATTTGTGACCAAGGGATTATTGGAAAAAGAATATGGACGTTTGTTTTCTCGGTTGTTTGAAATGCGTCAATCGGGTGATTATGATGATATGTATGACGTAACAGAAGAAGAAATTCTTCCTCTTATTGATAAAACTGTAATGTTTATTTCTAAAATGGAGGATTTGTTGACTTTTAAGTAGGGTATAGTGAAGTCCCTTATTTTATCTCAAATTTCTAAAATACGCCCGCACCTTCCGCATAATCTTGATTCCCATCACTATGCCATCGAATACAGCCATACCTGTATTGAACGAACGCATGAGGGCATCCGCCTTGTTGGTTGCCGGAGCAAGTGGGGCAAATATTTCGCGTGTAGTAGCTGTCATGGCTTTTTTTTGAGCATGGATCTCATTTAAAAGCTTTTTTTTACGTTCGGCAATCTTTTCTAATGTAAATTTCTGCGGAGTCTGCGCATTCATAATTTATTTATTTGAATCAGTTAAAAATAAATTAGCGAGGAAGTTCACCATCGGAGAAATGATGAGCTGCTTGCGGAAAATAATAACCAGGGCGATGAGAACAACATTGATGCCTGCTATGATGGCGAAACTTGACATCAGACCGCCCACTAATGGCTCCAATATATAAGCAAGAGCAAAAAGCAGATAAAACAGGGCAACCATGCCAAGGATAATAAGTACTAATATCATAATTAACGTGGAAAAAAGTATGGTTAACTTCTCCGTCAATTCTAATTTGGTATATTCTTTTTGAAGCTCCAGATATTTCTTGAACTCGAAAAACAACTGCTGAAAATTCTCAATACTTTTATCGTCTGCAAACATGGTCGCTCTGTTTTTAGTCTTTGGTTACTCACTTATTCTGCTATTTCTCCCTTCATCTCGGCAGCGATCTCGTCAACGAGAGTTTCCATTTCACTGCGATTAAGTTTGATTCCTTTTTTACGAAGAATCTCTGCGATTTTGTGACGGGTGTCTTCTCCCTTTTCAGGAGCAAATAAAATACCAAGGGCTGCGCCTACGGCTGCACCACCCAGAAAAGCTGCTAAAACATTCAATCCTTTCATAATGTATAATGTTTAAAATGATTATGATACAACAAATATAACATTTTTATGGAAAGGTTGTTCGTGAAAACTGAAATTTTTTGCTACGTTTTATAATTCTTTTTTTCTTTTATGGTTTAATCTTATTTAACTGACTTTCGTAGCTAACCTTTGAAGGTTAAGGCGTACTTTTGTTTTCGAATATTGTAAATCAAAACATAATGGAAGCTAAGATTGTTTTTATAACCGGCGCCAGTAGCGGAATTGGTGAGGGTTGTGCCCGTAAATTTGCGAGGGAGGGATGGAATCTGATTCTGAATGCCCGTACCGTATCGAAACTGGAAGAACTGAAAGCTGAACTGGAAGGGGCGTATGGTGTCCGGGTTTATATATTGCCTTTTGATGTGCGCGACCGGAAATTGGCTGCCGCCTCTTTGGAATCATTACCCGAAGAATGGAAGGCGATTGATGTGTTGGTGAACAACGCCGGACTGGTGATCGGTGTGGATAAGGAATTCGAGGGTAGCCTGGATGAATGGGATATCATGATCGATACGAATATAAGGGGACTGCTGGCTATGACGCGTTTGGTGGTGCCCGGTATGGTGGAACGCGGACGCGGACATATTATTAATATAGGATCTATTGCGGGGGATGCCGCTTATCCGGGCGGAAGTGTGTATTGCGCAACGAAAGCTGCCGTGAAGGCTCTTTCGGACGGACTCCGGATTGATCTGGTGGATACTCCATTGAGAGTGACGAATGTCAAACCGGGAATGGTGGAGACAAACTTTACAGTGGTGCGTTATCGGGGAGATAAGGAAGCTGCCGATAATTTTTATAAAGGGATTCGTCCGTTGACGGGAGATGACATTGCAGAAACGGTTTATTTTGCCGCGTCGGCTCCTGCACATATTCAGATTGCGGAGGTACTTTTGATGCCTACTTATCAGGCAACAGGCACTATTTCGTATAAGAAGAAGTCGGAATAGACGTTTTTTTGACGGATTTCTTTGCCGGATGATAAAATTTCTATTATTTTGTTGCCCGAAACTAAATATAATAGACGAGAATATTGAATTATTAATTAAAACAGAGTATAGGATTATGAAAAAATTAGTCGTATTAGGAATGGGAGTATGCTTGGTGCTAGCATTTGCATCTTGTAAATCCAGCGAAAGTGCCTATAAGAAAGCTTACGAAAAAGCAAAACAGCAAGAATTGGCAGAACCGCAGGTGGAAGCTCCGGTAGAGGTTACTCCGGTGGTTGCAGCTCCTGTGACAACTACTAAAGTGGCAGATACATCCGGCGTTCGTCAGGAAAAGGTTACAGTGGTTTCCGGTAACGAAGGATTGAAAGATTATAGCGTTGTAGCAGGTAGCTTTGGTGTGAAAGCGAATGCTGAAGGCCTGAAAGATTGGTTGGACGGACAGGGATATCACTCTACGATTGCATTTAATGCTGATAAGGCAATGTATCGTGTGATTGTGAACTCTTTTGCTGACAAGACTGCTGCTGCTGAAGCTCGCGATGCATTCAAGGCTAAATACCCGAACCGTTCGGATTTCCAGGGTGCTTGGTTGCTGTATCGTGTATATTGATTTCTTTTTGGTAATATATATTGGAAAGAACGAACGTTTTTTTCCGAATAAGAAGGCGGTAACTGGGAAGTTACTGCTTTTTTATTGAAAATGAGTGGCTTTTTCGTTTAGATATTTTTATCTTTCTACTAAAAGAAGTTATAAATCATAGTGGGGAAACTTTTATAGCAAAGAAAGTTTTTACTTTTGTCAACTCTTAATTTGGAGGATGTTTTGCCTGAATGTGAATAGGGCATTAATTTAGAGATTGAATGGAACAAAAATATGTAATGGCTGCTATCGACGCGGCTCTAAAAGCAGGTGAAAAGATTCTTTCTATTTATAATGATCCGGCATCGGACTTTGAAATAGAGAGGAAAGCTGACAACTCTCCGCTAACTATAGCAGACAGAAAAGCGCATGAAGCGATTGTGGCTATTCTGAACGATACTCCTTTTCCTGTTCTTAGTGAAGAAGGGAAGCATTTAGGGTATGAGATCCGTCGAGGATGGGATACTTTATGGATTGTAGATCCGCTGGATGGAACGAAGGAGTTTATTAAGCGCAATGGAGAATTTACGGTAAATATCGCTTTGGTGCAGAACTCTGTACCTGTGTTCGGTGTTATTTATGTGCCTGTTAAAAAAGAACTTTATTTCGGGATCGAAGGTGAGGGGGCTTATAAATGTTCCGGTATTGTCAGTTTGGAAGATGACGGCGTGGCATTGGAGCAGCTGATTGGGAAGTCGGAACGGATACCTTTGAAGGAGGTGCACGATCATCTGATCGTGGTTGCTTCCCGTTCGCACCTGTCGTCTGAAACAGAATCATATATTGCAGATTTGAAGAAGAAACACGGCAGTGTGGAGTTGATTTCGAGCGGAAGTTCTATTAAAATCTGTCTGGTTGCTGAAGGTAAGGCTGATGTATATCCGCGTTTCGCTCCGACGATGGAGTGGGATACGGCTGCCGGGCATGCGATAGCTCGTGCCGCGGGGATGGAAGTATATCAGGTTGGAAAGGAAGAACCTCTACGATATAATAAGGAGGATTTATTGAATCCGTGGTTTATCGTTGAGCCAAAAAGAGAACACTAAATAATGTTTATATGACATTTGAAATTGTATTTGTACTATTATCCCTATTAGGAATGGTAGCGGCTTTGATAGCAGATAAGATGCGTCCGGGCATGATACTTTTTTCGGTAGTGGTTTTGTTTCTGTGTGCCGGCATTCTGACTCCTAAGGAGATGCTGGAAGGGTTTAGTAATAAAGGGATGATTACCGTTGCTCTGCTGTTTCTGGTGAGTGAGGGTATTCGCCAGTCGGGCACATTGGGACAAGTGATTAAGAAGTTGCTTCCGCAAGGAAAGACGACAGTATTTAAGGCACAGTTGCGTATCTTACCTTCGGTGGCATTTATTTCTGCCTTTCTGAATAATACGCCTGTTGTGGTTATTTTTGCCCCGATTATCAAGCATTGGGCTAAGTCGGTGAATCTCCCGGCTACGAAGTTTTTGATTCCTCTTTCTTATGTGACTATTTTGGGAGGTATCTGTACCTTGATCGGTACTTCTACCAATCTGGTGGTGCACGGTATGATATTGGAGGCCGGATTTGAAGGCTTTTCTATGTTCGAGCTCGGAAAGGTGGGTGTTTTTATAGCTATTGCCGGTATCATTTATATATTTCTTTTCTCTAAACGTCTTTTGCCGGATGCACGTCCGGATACGGCTGTGCCGGATGAGGAAATAGAGGAAGGGGAGAAGTTTCATCGGGTAGAGGCTGTTTTGGGTGCCCGTTTTCCCGGTATCAATAAAAAACTGAAGGATTTTAATTTCCAACGTCATTATGGTGCAGAGGTAAAAGAGATCAAGACACGTAACGGACAGCGCTTCGTCACTAACTTGGACGATGTGGTACTTCATGAAGGGGATACGCTTGTTGTGATGGCTGATGATACTTTTATCCCGACGTGGGGGGAATCTTCTGTGTTTGTCTTGTTGACAAACGGGAATGAACCGGATACTAGCGGGAAGAAGAAGCGTTGGTTTGCTTTGTTGTTGCTGGTGCTGATGATTGTGGGTGCAACGGTAGGGGAGCTTCCGGTAACGAAGGAGATGTTTCCGGATATCAAGTTGGATATGTTTTTCTTTGTGTCTATTACTACTATTATTATGGCATGGACGAATCTGTTCCCTGCCCGTAAATATACTAAATATATTTCGTGGGATATTCTGATTACTATTGCCTGTGCTTTTGCTATCAGTAAGGCAATGGTGAACTCTGGTGTGGCGGATAGTGTTGCGAAGTTTATTATAGGGTTGAGTGATGATTATGGTCCGCATGTGTTGCTCGCAATGGTATTTATTATCACGAACTTGTTTACGGAATTGATTACTAATAATGCGGCAGCGGCTTTGGCGTTTCCTTTGGCACTGTCAATCTCTGCCCAATTAGGAGTGAGCCCTACGCCTTTCTTTGTGGTAATCTGTATGGCTGCATCTGCCAGCTTCTCGACACCGATTGGTTATCAGACAAATTTGATTGTGCAAGGTATCGGTAACTATAAGTTTACGGATTTTGTACGTATCGGGTTGCCGCTTAATATTATCACTTTCTTAATCTCTGTTATTCTGATCCCGTTGATCTGGAACTTTTAAATAAAATTGTAAATGGAAGAAAAGAACCATATATATCCGATATTTGACCGCATGATGACGCGGCAGGACAAAGAAGAGCTTTTGGGGCAACACAGTGTGATGATCTGGTTTACCGGATTGAGTGGTTCCGGAAAGAGCACGATTGCCATCGCATTAGAACGTGAGCTTCATAAGCGTGGATTGCTTTGTCGTATCCTGGATGGGGATAATATCCGTAGTGGAATTAATAATAACCTGGGATTCTCTGAAACGGACCGGGTGGAAAATATCCGTCGCATAGCGGAAGTGTCTAAGCTGTTCTTGGATAGTGGTATCATTACGATTGCTGCATTTATCAGCCCTAATAATGATATTCGCGAAATGGCTGCAAACATTATTGGTAAGGATGATTTCCTGGAGGTTTTCGTTAGTACTCCGTTGGAGGAATGTGAGAAACGTGATGTGAAAGGATTGTATGCGAAGGCACGGAAAGGGGAAATTCAGAATTTTACAGGAATTTCCGCACCTTTCGAGGTTCCCGAACACCCGGCTTTGTCACTGGATACTTCCAAATTGACTTTGGAGGAGTCGGTGAACCGTTTGTTGGAGCTTGTTTTGCCAAAAGTGAAGTGTATAAAATGAAATAAATATGGAAGAATATAAATTAAGCCACTTGAAGGAGCTCGAAGCCGAGTCTATTCATATCATCCGCGAGGTGGCGGCGGAATTTGAGAATCCGGTGATGCTTTACAGTATCGGAAAGGATTCTTCGGTAATGGTACGCTTGGCTGAAAAAGCGTTTTATCCGGGTAAAGTGCCATTCCCGTTGATGCATATCGATTCGAAATGGAAGTTCAAGGAGATGATTCAGTTTCGTGATGAATATGCGAAGAAGTACGGATGGAATCTGATCGTTGAAAGTAATATGGAGGCTTTTCATGCAGGGGTAGGACCTTTTACGCATGGAAGTAAGGTGCATACGGACTTGATGAAGACGCAGGCTTTGCTTCATGCGTTGGATAAGTATAAGTTTGATGCTGCATTTGGTGGTGCTCGTCGTGACGAGGAGAAGTCACGTGCGAAGGAACGTATTTTCTCTTTCCGGGATAAGTTTCACCAATGGGACCCGAAGAATCAGCGTCCTGAATTGTGGGATATTTATAATGCCCGCGTACATAAAGGGGAAAGTATCCGCGTATTTCCGATTAGCAACTGGACTGAATTGGATATTTGGCAGTATATTCGCTTGGAGAATATTCCGATCGTTCCGCTGTATTATGCTAAGGAGCGTCCGGTGATTAATTTAGATGGCAATATTATTATGGCGGATGATGACCGTTTGCCTGAAAAATACCGTGACCAGATTGAAATGAAGATGGTTCGTTTTCGTACGTTGGGCTGCTGGCCTCTGACTGGGGCGGTGGAAAGTGGAGCTGCTACGATTGAAGAGATTGTGGAAGAAATGATGACTACGACGAAAAGTGAGCGTACTACCCGTGTGATTGACTTTGACCAGGAGGGTAGTATGGAACAAAAGAAACGTGAAGGATACTTTTAATTGTAACTAGTAATGGCAGATAATAAATTAGATATAAAAGCTTTTCTGGACAAGGATGAACAGAAAGACTTGTTGAGACTGTTGACTGCGGGTTCGGTAGATGATGGAAAATCTACGTTGATCGGACGCTTGTTGTTTGACAGTAAGAAATTGTATGAGGATCAACTGGATGCACTGGAACGTGATAGTAAGCGTGTAGGAAATGCAGGCGAGCATATTGATTATGCGTTATTACTGGATGGTTTGAAGGCTGAACGTGAACAGGGTATTACGATTGACGTGGCTTATCGCTATTTCTCAACGAATGGTCGTAAGTTTATCATCGCGGATACTCCGGGACACGAACAGTATACCCGTAATATGATTACCGGGGGATCTACGGCTAACTTGGCTATTATCTTGGTGGATGCTCGTACCGGAGTGATTACCCAGACTCGTCGCCATACTTTCCTGGTGTCTTTGCTAGGAATCAAGCATGTGGTGTTGGCTGTCAACAAGATGGACCTGGTGGGTTTCTCGGAAGAGCGTTTTAACGAGATTGTGGCTGACTATAAGAAGTTTGTTGCTCCATTAGGTATTCCTGACGTCAACTGTATTCCACTTTCTGCATTGGATGGGGATAATGTGGTGGATAAGTCTGAACGTACTCCGTGGTACAAGGGGATTTCTTTGCTCGATTTCCTTGAAACGGTTCATATTGATAATGACCATAATTTTACGGATTTCCGTTTCCCGGTTCAGTATGTGCTTCGTCCGAATCTGGATTTCAGAGGATTCTGTGGTAAAGTTGCATCCGGTATCGTTCGCAAAGGGGATACGGTGATGGCGCTTCCTTCCGGAAAAACATCTAAGGTGAAGAGTATCGTGACTTATGACGGGGAATTGGATTATGCTTTCCCACCGCAGTCTGTGACCTTGACATTGGAGGATGAGATCGATGTGTCGCGCGGCGAAATGTTGGTGCATCCTGACAATCTGCCAACGGTGGATCGTAACTTTGATGCTATGATGGTCTGGATGGATGAAGAACCGATGGATGTAAATAAGTCGTTCTTTATTAAGCAGACTACCAATTTGAGTCGTACGCGTATTGATACGATAAAGTATAAGGTGGACGTGAATACGATGGAGCATCTGTCTCTGGAGAATGGTCAGCTGACTAAAGAGACGTTGCCTTTGCAGTTGAATCAGATTGCCCGTGTGGTGCTGACTACGGCTAAGGAATTGTTCTTTGATCCTTATAAGAAGAATAAATCTTGTGGCTCATTTATCCTGATTGACCCGATCACTAATAATACTTCGGCAGTAGGTATGATTATCGACCGCGTGGAAATGAAAGATATGAGTGACACGGAGGATATTCCGGTATTGGATATGGCAAAACTGGGAATTGCTCCGGAACATTATGAAGCGGTAGAGAAAGCTGTGAAGGAACTGGAACGTCAGGGCCTTGCAGTGCGACTAATAAAATAGATTGTTCAACAATAAATTGAAAACTGAAAATGACAGCATTCTGTCGTCTTTAATTTTTAATTCTTAATTTCTAATTAATAAAGTGGGATTACTCGAATTTAATAAACTTCCGATTAATACATTGGTAGGTGCCGACTGGAAGACATTCAAGGCTATCACCGCCGGGCGTGAAATTGACGCAGCCTACAAAGGTAAATACCGATTGACGAAGGCTGTGTGCCGATTGCTTTCTCCACTGGCGTCATTACAAGACAGGCGTTACGAGAAGTTGCTGGCTAATCAGCCGTTGGAGCATGATCCGGTGTTCATTTTGGGACACTGGCGAAGTGGAACTACATTTGTACATAATGTGTTCTCTTGTGACAAGCATTTTGGGTATAACACTACTTATCAGACTGTATTTCCTCATCTGATGATGTGGGGACAGCCTTTCTTCAAAAAGAATATGAGTTGGCTGATGCCGGATAAGCGTCCGACGGATAATATGGAACTGGCAGTGGATCTTCCCCAGGAAGAGGAGTTTGCTTTGTCGAACATGATGCCTTATACATATTATAATTTCTGGTTCTTGCCGAAATATCAGCAGGAGTATGCCGATAAGTATCTTTTGTTTGATGATATAACGGATGCCGAATTGAAGGTGTTTGAAGAGGTATTCACGAAGTTGATTAAGATTTCTTTGTGGAATACCCAGGGAACTCAATTCCTTAGCAAGAATCCTCCGCATACCGGAAGGGTGAAGGAACTGGTGAAGATGTTCCCGAATGCTAAGTTTATCTACCTGATGCGTAACCCGTATACCGTGTTCGAATCTACACGCAGTTTCTTTACCAATACGATTCAGCCGTTGAAATTACAGGGGATGTCAGCAAAACAATTAGAGGAAAATATCATTTCTATTTATGCAAAACTTTATCATAAGTATGAATCGGATAAGAAATTTATTCCGGAAGGGAACTTGATGGAAGTGAAATTTGAAGATTTTGAAGCGGATGCGATGGGAATGACGGAGAATATTTATCAGTCTCTTTCTATCCCCGGATTTGCCGAAGCACGTAGTGATATAGAAAAATATGTGGGCGGAAAGAAGGGATATAAGAAGAATAAGTATAAATATGATGACCGTACGATTCGTTTGGTAGAAGAGAATTGGGATTTTGCTTTGAAACAATGGGATTATAATTTATAAGAAGAAAAAGAAAGGAAAAGTATTGATGATTCAGAAAAGCGTTCATCGCCTGTTGATGACAGGTTTCGTTGCATTTATTTCTTCCTTGTCTTTGATGGCGCAACATAAAGTTGAAATGCTTCCTTTTGGGGACATGGATCAATGGGTGGACCGTCAGATAAAGGAATCGAGCATTATCGGTGGGAATACAAAGAATGTATATGCGATAGGGCCGACGACGGTAATTAAGGGAGATCAGGTTTATAAGAATATGGGCGGATCGCCTTGGGCTACTTCAAATGTGATGGCGAAAGTTGCCGGTATTACGAAAACTAATACTTCGGTATTCCCGGAGAAGCGGGGAGATGGATATTGCGCCCGTTTGGATACGCGCATGGAGAGTGTGAAAGTGTTGGGACTGGTTAATATTACGGTGTTGGCGGCTGGCTCTGTCTTTACCGGTTCGGTGCATGAGCCGATTAAGGGTACTAAAAACCCACAGAAAATGTTGCAGACCGGTATTCCGTTTACCAAAAAACCGGTAGCTCTTCAGTTTGACTATAAAGTGAAGATGTCCGACCGGGAGAACCGTATTCGCGCTACCGGTTTCAGCAAGATTACGGATGTTCCCGGAAAAGATTATCCGGCAGCTATCCTGCTTCTGCAAAAACGTTGGGAAGATGCCAATGGAAATGTGTATGCAAAACGGATAGGGACTATGGTGACTTATTACTATCATTCGACGGACTGGAAAAATAATGCGACCTATGAGATTATGTACGGTGACATCACGAATCGTCCGGAATATAAGTCGCACATGATGCGTTTGCAGGTGACTGAAAGTTATACGGTGAACAGTAAGGGTGAAAGCGTGCCTATTCATGAAGTGGCCTGGGGAGATGAAAATGATGTTCCGACTCATATGTGTCTTCAGTTCACGTCCAGTCATGGAGGAGCCTATATCGGTTCTCCGGGAAATACACTGTGGATTGACAATGTAAAACTGGTATATTAACTAAAGTATATAGACAAAGAATAGAAATAGTCAGTGATCTAATTTCATCACTGACTATTTTTTTTGTTTTAATTCTTCCACAACAAACCCCTTCAGATGCCTTCTGAAGTTATATTACACTTTTATCGCTCTATAAAATTCTATGAATGAATGAAAATTTACGTGTTTTTTTGTTTGTGTTATATTAAATATCTATATTTGCACTAATTTTAGAAGAAAGGATGACGTTTATTGTCTCTTAGTCAGGTGTGGAACATTTGGGTTGTGTATCTAGCCTGTAAGACAATTGAAATATATTATTTACTAAAATAAATTGAGATGAAAAAGGGTTTATTGTTTATTTTATTGGCAGCAGTCTCAGTATGTCTGCCTGCACAAGAAAAAGAAAATGCAGCAAAGAGTTATAGAGTGGAAACAAATCGCTTTGGTGCTAACTGGTTTATTAGTGGTGGCGTTGGCGCACAAATGTATTTTGGCGACAATGATGGTAAAGCTGACTTCGGAAAACGTCTTGCTCCGGCACTTGACATTGCTGTAGGTAAGTGGTTTACTCCGGGTATCGGATTGCGTGTAGCTTACAACGGGCTTCAGGCTAAAGGTGCTACTCCTAATGCTAATGGTCCGCTTGTAGACGGAGGACAGTATTCTAATGGCTACTACAAAGAAAAGTGGAATGTTATGAACTTCCATGGAGATGTATTGTTGAATCTTACCAATATGTTCTGTGGATATAAAGAAGATCGTGTGTACTCATTCATTCCTTATGTAGGAGCTGGATTCGTACATACAGGTAAAGGTCCGGGTTATGACGAACTGGGTATCAATGCCGGTTTAATCAACCGTTTCCGCCTGTCTTCTGCTTTGGATCTTAACGTTGAATTGCGCGGACTTTTGATGAAAGGCGCATTTGGCAATTCAGGTCCTGAAGGATTGGCTGGTCTGACTGTAGGTGTTACTTACAAGTTTAAGAAACGTGGTTGGGATGCTGTTCCTACTGTACCAATGGTTCCGGAAAGCCAGTTGAACGACATGAGAGACAGAGTGAACGCTTTGAAGGGTGAAAACGAATCTTTGAAACGTGACTTGGTTGAAGCTCGTAACAAGAAACCTGAAGTGATCGTTAAGAAAGAAGCTGGATTCGTTCCACGTCTGGTTGTTGTATTCAATATCGGAAAGAGCAACATCAGCAAGAGAGAATACATGAATATTGAAGCTATGGCTAAGGGTATCAAAGCAACTGATAAAGTGTTTACTATAACAGGATATGCTGATAAGGGTACTGGTTCTGCTGAATACAACATGAAGTTGAGTAAGAAGAGAGCTGAAGCTGTTCGTGACCTGATGGTTAATGAATTTGGTGTTCCTGCTTCTCAATTGAAGGTTGATTACAAGGGTGGTGTAGGCAACATGTTCTATGATGATGCTAAGTTAAGCCGTGTAGCTATTGTTGAAGAATAATATACATTTGAAATAATAGAATAAAAGAGACGTTTCCTTTCACGGGAAGCGTCTTTTTTGTATTTTTGTACCCCATGAGCAGAATAGTAGCAATAGATTATGGAAGAAAGCGTACCGGAATAGCTGTGAGCGATACAATGCAGCTGATCGCAAACGGATTGACGACGGTGCCCACGCATGAACTTCTGAACTTTATCGGTGAATATATAGCTAAAGAACCGGTGGAGCGGATTATTATTGGATTGCCCAAGCAAATGAATAATGAGGTTTCGGAGAATATGAAGAATATAGAGCCTTTTGTTCGTTCGCTGAAAAAGCGTTATCCGGACCTTCCGGTCGAATATGTGGACGAACGTTTCACTTCTGTTCTTGCACACCGTACCATGCTGGAGGCAGGTTTGAAGAAAAAAGACCGCCAAAACAAGGCATTGGTGGACGAAATAAGTGCTACTATTATTTTGCAAACATATTTGGAGAGTAAACGTTTTTAGTATAGGACATAAGAATAACTTAATTTTTTAGTAGAGTATAAAAATATGATTTTACCTATTTATGTATATGGCCAACCTGTATTGAGAAAGGTTGCAGAGGACATAACACCGGATTATCCGAATCTGAAAGAGTTGATTGAGAACATGTTCGAAACAATGGTACATGCAGACGGTGTAGGATTGGCTGCTCCACAGATTGGTTTGCCTATTCGCGTGGTTACGATTACATTGGATCCGCTTTCGGAGGAATATCCTGAATTTAAAGACTTTAATAAGGCGTATATCAATCCCCACATTCTGGAAGTAGGGGGTGAAGAAGTGAGTATGGAAGAGGGATGCTTAAGTCTTCCCGGTATTCACGAAACAGTGAAGAGAGGTGATAAAATTCGCGTGAAATATATGGACGAGAATTTTGTGGAGCATGAAGAAGAGGTGGAAGGTTATCTGGCTCGGGTGATGCAACATGAGTTCGATCATTTGGATGGTAAGATGTTCATTGACCATATCTCACCGCTTCGTAAGCAGATGATTAAAGGAAAGCTGAATACGATGTTGAAGGGAAAAGCGCGCAGTTCATATAAGATGAAACAGGTGAAATAAAGATAAAAAACGTTTATATCCCTGTTAAGTAAGCGAAAAGCATTATTTTTGCTTCGTTTACAAGCATAAAATATCAATGGTAAAAAGAATCTTAACAGTTTTATTACTGTTCCCAACGCTGGTGTGTGCTCAAATAAATACGGATCGGGTGATGACTATTGCCCGAAACGCTCTTTATTTTGAGGACTATGTACTTTCTATTCAGTATTTTAACCAGGTTATTAACGCTAAGCCTTATCTGTATGAACCTTATTTCTTCAGGGCATTGGCTAAACTGAATCTGGAGGATTTTCAGGGTGCTGAAGCAGACTGTGATGCAGCTATCCAACGCAATCCATTTGTGGTGGGTGCTTATCAGATTCGTGGTTTGGCAAGGATTCGTCAGAGTAAATTTGATGGAGCGATTGAGGATTATAAGAAAGCATTGCATTATGATCCGGAGAATATTACTTTATGGCATAACCTGACATTATCTCATATCCAGAAGAAGGATTATAATGCTGCGAAAGAGGATTTGGAAAGCTTGTTGAAGGTGTCTCCACGCTATACCCGTGCTTATTTGATGAGGGGGGAAGTGTCTTTACAACAGAAAGATACGATTGCTGCCTTGAATGACTTCAATAAGGCGCTTGAACTGGATAAATATGATCCGGATGCTTGGGCTGCAAGAGCGATTGTTAAATTACAACAGGCTAAGTATGCGGAAGCGGAAGCGGATTTCAACCGTGCTATTCCGTTGAGTGCTAAGAATGCTGGAAATTATATAAACCGTGCATTGGCTCGTTTTCATCAGAATAATTTAAGAGGTGCCATGAGCGATTATGATCTGGCATTGGATATTGATCCGAATAACTTTATCGGTCATTATAACCGCGGTTTGTTACGTGCACAGGTAGGAGATGATAACCGGGCTATCGAAGACTTCGACTTTGTTATCAAGATGGAGCCGGATAATATGATGGCTGTCTTTAACCGTGGTTTGCTGCGTGCGCAAACGGGTGATTATCGCGGGGCTATACAAGATTACACAACTGTTATCAATCAGTATCCGAACTTCCTGGCCGGATACTATCAGCGTTCGGAAGCTCGCAGAAAGATTGGAGATAAGAAGGGTGCGGAGCAGGATGAATTTAAAGTCATGAAGGCGCAGATCGACAAGCAGAACGGTGTGACGAACAAAGATGTAGCACAGAACAAGGATAAGGAAAATGATGAGGAAGGCGGAGAGAAGACCCGTAAGAAATCCGATAAGAATATGAATAACTATCGTAAGATAGTGATTGCGGATGATTCTGAAGCCGAACAACGCTATACAAGTGATTATCGTGGTCGTGTGCAGGATAAGAATGTAAATATAACGCTGGAACCGATGTTCGCTTTGACTTATTATGAGAAGATGAGTGACGTGAAACGTTCGGTGAACTTCCACAAATATATTGAAGACTTGAACCGTACGGGTATACTTCCGAAACGTCTTCGTATCACAAATATGGAAGCTCCATTGACGGAAGAACAGGTGAAGGTGCATTTTGCCTTGATTGATACACACACATCGGCGATTGTGGAAGATGACAAGAATGCTTCGAAACGTTTTGCCCGTGCGATTGATTTTTATCTGGTGCAGGACTTCTCGAGTGCGGTTTCTGATTTGACCCAGACGATCTTGCTGGATGGTGATTTCTTCCCGGCATATTTTATGCGTGCATTGATTCGTTGTAAACAGTTGGAATATCAGAAGGCTGAACAAGCTGTCGAAACAGATGTTGTTCCTGGCGATAATAAGCGTAAAGAGATTACCGCGGTAGATTATGAGGTGGTGAGAAAAGATTTGGATAAGGTGATTAATCTGGCTCCGGACTTTGTGTACGCATATTATAATCGTGCTAATGTTTCTGCCATGTTGAAAGATTACCGTGCCGCAATTATTGACTACGATAAGGCGATCGAGCTAAATCCTGATTTTGCGGATGCTTATTTCAATCGTGGACTGACTCACATTTTCTTAGGAAATAATAAGCTGGGCATTTCAGATTTGAGTAAAGCCGGTGAGTTGGGGATTGTTTCTGCTTATAATGTTATCAAACGTTTTACAGATCAATCGGAATAACATTTTTTTGATAAAAAATAGAAAACTCAAAAGATTTAGTTACTTTTGCGTTCAAATTATGAAAATATAACATCATCATATTATGATAAAGATAACATTTCCCGATGGCTCCGTTCGTGAGTATAACGAAGGAGTGAACGGTTTACAGATTGCTGAAAGTATCAGCTCGCGTCTGGCACAGGAAGTGCTGGCATGTGGCGTGAACGGCGAGACTTATGATTTAGGACGTCCTATTAATGAAGATGCTAATTTCGTTCTTTATAAATGGGATGATGAAGAAGGTAAGCATGCATTCTGGCATACAAGTGCACACTTGTTGGCGGAAGCTTTGCAGGAACTTTATCCGGGTATCCAGTTTGGTATCGGACCGGCTATTGAAAACGGATTCTACTATGATGTGGATCCGGGTGAAGCGGTAATTAAAGAAAGCGACCTTCCTGCCATTGAAGCTAAAATGTTGGAACTGGCTGCAAAGAAAGAAGACGTAGTCAGAAAAAGCATCGCAAAAACGGATGCTCTGAAAATGTTTGGTGATCGTGGCGAAACATATAAATGTGAATTGATTTCTGAACTGGAAGACGGACACATTACGACTTATACCCAGGGTGCATTTACTGACCTTTGTCGTGGTCCTCACTTGATGACGACTGCTCCGATCAAGGCTATTAAGTTGACTTCAGTGGCTGGTGCTTATTGGCGTGGTCATGAAGATCGTAAGATGCTGACTCGTATTTATGGTATCACGTTCCCGAAGAAGAAAATGCTGGATGAATATCTGGTGTTATTGGAAGAAGCGAAGAAGCGTGACCATCGTAAGATTGGTAAGGAGATGCAGTTGTTTATGTTCTCCGAAACTGTAGGTAAGGGACTTCCTATGTGGTTGCCGAAAGGTACTGCATTGCGTCTGCGTCTGCAGGAGTTCTTACGTCGTATCCAGACACGTTACGATTATCAGGAGGTGATTACTCCGCCAATCGGTAATAAGTTGCTGTATGTGACTTCGGGTCACTATGCAAAATATGGCAAGGATGCTTTCCAACCTATCCATACTCCGGAAGAGGGGGAAGAGTATTTCTTGAAACCAATGAACTGTCCTCACCACTGTGAGATTTACAAAAACTTCCCACGTTCTTATAAAGACCTTCCGTTGCGTATAGCTGAATTTGGTACGGTTTGTCGTTATGAACAAAGTGGAGAGTTACATGGTTTAACTCGTGTTCGTAGCTTTACGCAGGATGATGCGCATATCTTCTGTCGTCCGGAGCAGGTGAAAGATGAGTTCCTTCGTGTGATGGATATTATATCTATTGTGTTCCGTTCTATGGATTTCCAGAATTTTGAAGCACAGATATCTTTGCGTGATAAAGTGAACCGTGAAAAGTATATTGGTAGCGATGATAACTGGGAAAAAGCGGAACAGGCTATTATCGAGGCTTGTGCGGAGAAGGGCTTGCCTGCTAAGATTGAGTATGGAGAAGCTGCTTTTTATGGTCCTAAGCTTGACTTTATGGTGAAAGACGCTATCGGTCGTCGTTGGCAGCTGGGTACTATCCAGGTTGACTACAACTTGCCGGAACGCTTTGAACTTGAATATATGGGCTCTGATAATCAGAAGCATCGTCCGGTGATGATTCACCGTGCTCCGTTCGGATCAATGGAACGTTTTGTTGCTGTATTGATTGAGCACACTGCCGGTAAGTTCCCATTGTGGCTGACACCGGAACAGGTAGTTATTCTGCCGATCAGTGAGAAGTTCAATGAATATGCAGAACAGGTGAAGATGTATCTGAAAATACACGAAATCCGTGCGATTGTAGATGATCGTAACGAGAAGATCGGCCGCAAGATTCGTGATAATGAAATGAAGCGCATTCCTTATATGCTGATTGTCGGTGAAAAAGAGGCTGAAAATGGTGAAGTTTCTGTTCGTAGACAAGGCGAAGGTGACAAAGGAACCATGAAATTTGAAGAATTTGCTAAAATTTTGAACGAAGAAGTTCAGAATATGATAAATAAATGGTAACTTTGCAGCCGTTTCAAAATAAAATATTTAGTATAACAATAAAAAGATCAAACTAGGAAGTAAACGTTTTTAATGAAGAATGACACTCTAAAAGGGCAATACAGAATCAATGAACAGATTCGTGCCAAGGAAGTTCGCATAGTAAGCGATGATATTGAACCGAAAGTATATCCAATCTTTCAGGCTCTGAAAATGGCTGAAGAAAAAGAATTGGATTTAGTGGAAATTTCTCCTAATGCTCAACCCCCTGTTTGTCGTATTATTGATTATTCTAAATTTCTTTATCAATTAAAGAAACGTCAGAAGGAACAGAAAGCGAAGCAGGTGAAGGTTAATGTGAAGGAGATTCGTTTTGGTCCCCAGACAGATGACCATGATTACAACTTTAAGTTGAAACATGCTAAAGGATTCTTGGAAGACGGTGATAAGGTGAAGGCTTATGTATTCTTTAAAGGTCGTTCTATCCTTTTTAAGGAACAAGGTGAAGTATTGTTGCTTCGTTTTGCGAATGATTTGGAAGACTATGCAAAAGTGGATCAGATGCCGATATTGGAAGGTAAGCGTATGACTATCCAGCTTTCTCCGAAGAAGAAAGAAGCTCCTAAAAAGCCTGCAACGGCCGGAGCACCGAAACCTGCTGCTCCTGCACAAAAAGCAGAGAAGCCGGAAACGAGCGAAGAATAAGAAAAGGATGCGTAACGCGCAGGTATAGTGCGTTGCCATTATATATTTAATAATTTAAAAACAAGTAAGATGCCAAAGATGAAGACTAACTCCGGTTCTAAAAAAAGGTTTACCCTTACCGGAACAGGTAAAATCAAAAGAAAGCACGCTTTTCACAGTCACATTTTGACTAAGAAATCCAAGAAGAGAAAAAGAAATCTGTGCTACTCTACAACTGTTGATACAACAAATGTAAGCCAGGTTAAGGAACTCTTAGCAATGAAGTAATCAAAAGCGTAAAAGTATTATTAAAGTATTAACCGAATGCATTAGCCTGAAGTTCGCTGCGTGAAGTAGCGGCGCTAACATTCAAAAAAAGTAAAACTATGCCAAGATCAGTAAATCATGTTGCTTCAAAAGCAAGAAGAAAGAAAATTTTGAAATTGACCAGAGGTTACTTTGGTGCAAGAAAGAATGTATGGACCGTAGCTAAAAACACTTGGGAAAAGGGTTTGACTTACGCGTTCCGTGACCGTAGAAATAAGAAAAGAAACTTCCGCGCTCTTTGGATACAACGTATCAACGCTGCTGCACGTCTTGAAGGAATGTCTTATTCTAAATTGATGGGCGGTCTGCACAAAGCCGGTATTGAAATAAACCGTAAGGTTTTGGCTGATTTAGCTATGAATCACCCGGAAGCTTTCAAAGCTGTAGTTGCTAAAGCTAAAGCTGCTTAAGCATCAATAGTTTACGAGTTACAAAGTGTCAGTTACTAAGCTAGTAACTGACACTTTTCTTTTGTTAGGCGGATAAAAGGGAGTGAAAAAAATGTTAGTAGGTAAACAAATTCCTTTTTTTTCTTGTTAGTCTCATAGATTCTTATTACATTTGTGATACAAAAATATTAGCCGTATCGACTGGATCGGGAAACTCTTCAAATTAATCTGATGCACCGAGAAAGCTTCGTTCTTCAATGGCGGGCCACATCCTTCGGGACAGCTTTAAGCCGGTGGATTACAAAGAGGGCGAGCGCTCAAATCTTGTTCTATCAGAGTTTCATCACATCGTCGATGCGGCTTTTTTTATATACTTTTCTATGATATTTTATTTCTCCGGTACAGGTAATTCTAAGTGGATTGCAAATCAGCTTTCCAAAGAGCAAAAAGAAGAGTTGGTTTTTATTCCCGATGCGCTAAAGAATGAAGCATTGGAGTTTAGTTTGCAGGCAGGTGAAAAGATCGGTTTTGTATTTCCTATCTATTCGTGGGCTCCTCCTGAAATCGTACTTAATTTTATTCGGCAACTCTCTTTAAAGGGGTATAAAAGACAATATTTGTTTTTTGTTTGTTCCTGTGGTGATGATACCGGGCTTACCCAGCAAGTACTGGCGAAGGCATTAAAGAATAAAGGTTGGGAATGTCACGCTGGTTTCTCGGTGACTATGCCTAATAATTATGTCTTGCTTCCCGGTTTCGACGTGGATAATAAAGAGTTGGAAGAGAAAAAACTAGCGGATGCTGTTTCGACTGTCAGTAAAATAAATGCTTCGATAAGTAAGAGGGAAGAGCTGTTTCTCTGTCATGAAGGGAGTATGCCTTTTATCAAGACGAGGATTATAAATCCGTTGTTTAATCGTTTTCAGATGTCTCCTAAGCATTTTTATGCTACCGATGCTTGTATTGGGTGTAAGCGTTGTGAGAAGAGTTGCCCGGTGGAGAATGTTACAGTTGTGGACGGAAGGCCTGTTTGGGGAATGGATTGCACCTCATGCCTGGCATGTTATCATGTTTGTCCGCAGCATGCGGTGCAATATGGAAAAAGGACGAAAGATAAGGGGCAGTATTTCAACCCCAATCAATCTACTCGTCTTTGATTTTAATACAGCAGTTGGATAAGTCTTCAATGATGGCCAGACTTTCTACTCTGACACCTTGTTCCTCAAGCATTTTGCGGCCATTCTGGAAGGCTTTTTCAATAATGAAGCCCATTCCTACCAAATTTGCTCCGGATTGCTTGACGAGGTCGATAATGCCCAATGCGGCATTTCCGTATGCGAGAAAGTCATCCACGAAAAGAACATTGTCGTTCGGGGTGAGGAAATCTGCACTGATAACGACTTCATAATCACGGTCTTTGGTGAATGAGTGCACGGTGGTGCTTAGTGCATTCTGGATGGTTTTAGGAGACTTTTTCTTTGCAAATACAACTGGTAAATCCATCAGGTAGCCTGTCATGATAGCAGGGGCGATGCCGCTGGCTTCGATCGTCATAATCTTATTTACGTTTGTGGCTGCAAAACGGCGGACAAACTCAACTCCGATTGATTTCATCAGGACAGGGTCCATTTGATGATTAATAAAACCGTCTACTTTCAGGATACCTCCTTCGTAGCACTTTCCGTCTTGCAGAATTCTTTTTTTAAGTAATTGCATGCTGTATGATATTAATTAAATAATGTGCTAATATTCCATTCCGCATGGTGAACAGCGGTTGGTATATTAGCACATGGAAATTTGAATTGTTACTTGTTGTCTCTTAAGTCTTTTACTCGGACGGCTTTTCCTTCGCTTTGCGGGAGAGAGCCTTTTTTTACCAGTTTAACTTTGGGAGTCACCAATATTTCATCCTTTAATTGGCGGGTTATATCCTTGCGGATCTTCTCCAGTTCAATATAATTGTCAGTGGAAAGGTCGCTTAATTCTACTTCGACGATCATCTCGTCTTGGTTGTTGACTGTTTCCAGTGTAATCAGGTAATTGCTGCCTAATTCGGGAAATTGTACGAGTATCTTTTCTACTTGCATCGGGAAGATATTTACTCCCTTGATAATGAACATATCATCACTGCGTCCCTTGATACGATCAATACGGATGTGCGTGCGGCCGCAGGGGCATTTTCCCGGAAGAATACGGGTTAAGTCACGGGTGCGATAGCGGATTAACGGCATCATCTCCCGGTCGAGAGTCGTAAGTACTAATTCTCCGATTTCTCCTTCCTGAACGGGTTCTCCTGTTTCCGGATCGATAATTTCTACCAGATAACAGTCTTCCCAGAAGTGCATTCCGTTTTGTTCCTGACATTCGAAAGCAACACCGGGACCGTTCATTTCTGTCATACCGAAGCTGTTGTATGCTTTTACGCCCAGCATCTTTTCTATTTTCCGGCGTTGTTCGTCGGTGTGAGGTTCAGCACCGATAACCAGCGTTTTCAGTGTGGTTCCTTTGGGATCAAGGCCTTCTTCCTGAAAGACTTCGGCAAGGCGGATGGCATAGCTGGGGATAGCATGTAAAGCGGTAGTCTTGAAGTCGTTGATGAATTTAATCTGTCGTTTACTGTTTCCGGCTGCGGCAGGGACTGTCAGACAGCCCAGGCGTTCTGCACCGTATTGGAAGCCTAACCCTCCTGTAAACATACCGTATCCGGAGCTGTTTTGGAAGACGTCGGTCTTGCGTATTCCTACTGCGTACAGGCAGCGGGCTACCAGGTTGGCCCAGGAGTCGAGATCGTGCTGTGAATGAACAATAACTGTCGGGTTTCCGGTAGTACCACTAGAAGAGTGAATACGTACACCATCATTGCTCATATCACCTGCTACCAGCCCGAAAGGATAGTGGGCACGCATATCGGCTTTGGTAGTAAAGGGCAATTTGCGGATATCGTCTAATGATTGTATGCTATCTGCAGTGATGCCATGTTTGCTGAAAACTTCTTTGTAATATGGGGAGTTTGCAGCTATATTGATTGTTTTCTTAAGCCGTCGAAGTTGTAATTCTTGCAACTTCTCCCGGCTCATGGTTTCTAGTTCTTCTTCCCAGTATTGTGTATTCATGATAATGCCTGTTATTACATTAGCTTTTCTGCAATTTCCTTGCCGGCAGCCAATGCTTTAAGATTCATTTCTACAATTGCTTCTCCCTTGCGCAGGAAGATTTCATGGATGCTGTCTTGTATTTTTCCGTAGTCGATGCCAAGGAATGGAATGGTTGCTCCCAGTAAGACTATGTTGGCAACGCGGGCGGAGCCTACTTCTTTGGCTACTTTGTCTACGTTCAACACAATTTTGTGAGGCAGCTTATTGATTTCTGCCATTACTTTGTCTGCTTCCGGATAATTGGGGATATTGACAAACGGAGTTTCGTTAGTCACTAACCAACCGTTAGGGCTAAGATAGGGGAGGTAGCGCAATCCTTCCATGGGTTCCAATGAAATGATAAGGTCGCATTTACCTGATGGGATCAAATCTGAAGCAATCGGCTGGTCGCTGATACGGAGGTTGGATTGAACATCTCCTCCGCGTTGGCTCATTCCGTGCACTTCTGCTTGTTTCATATATAATCCTTCTTTCAAGGCAGCTTTGCCGATCACTGTAGCAATAGACAGAATTCCCTGTCCACCGACTCCTGATAATATAATGTCTTTCTTCATGGCTTACTTACTTCTTTTTTTGCGTGCTAATGTCTGGATACACTCTCTACGTGGAATAATGACAGATACACCACGGTATTCGATCTCTTCGCGAATGATTTGCTTCATCTCCTCATAGTTTTTCTTCAACGGAGTAACGACGCGGATATGAGCCGGATCTACTCCGATACCTGCACAGATCGCTTCGATACGTCCGGTTCCGGCAGAGTCCTGTCCGCCTGTCATGGCGGTAGTTTCATTGTCGGAGATGACGATGGTTACACTGGCATTCTCGTTCACACAATCTAATAGTCCGGTCATTCCGGAATGGGTGAATGTGGAGTCTCCGATGACAGCTACAGCCGGGAAAAGACCTCCGTCAGCCGCACCTTTCGCCATCGTGATGGAGGCGCCCATGTCTACGCATGAGTTGATTGCATTGAAAGGAGCATTCGCGCCTAATGTGTAACAGCCGATGTCGCTGAATACTTTATGAGATGGGTATTCTTCTTTCAGAACTTCGGTTAGTGTGATATACATATCGCGATGTCCGCAACCTTCGCAAAGTGCAGGCGGACGCATTTCTACGACAGAAGGAATGCCGAATTCCGATTTATTCTCTTTGCCTACGGCGCGGGCTACAGAGTCCGGATTTAATTCTCCATCCTGTGACAGAGTGCCGTCCAAGCGTCCTTTTACTTTAACGCCGATGCCCAGATAACCTTTCAATTGTTTTTCTACAAATGGTTGTCCGTCTTCCAGAACGAGGATTTCGTCACAGGAGTCAATCAATTGATGTAATTGCTTTTTAGGCAATGGATACTGGCCGATTTTAAGTACCGGATATTCGCAACCTTCAGGATAGTTTTCCATCAGATAGTTGTAGCCGATGCCACAAGCGATAATTCCTAACTTTTTGTTAGGACCATCTGTATATTTATTATAAGGTGATTCTTCCGAAGCTTTGATAAACTCGTCTTGGCGCGCAAGTAATACTTTGTAGCGTTTACGGGCATTTCCAGGTAACAAGATGAACTGACGAGGATCTTCGCTGAAAGAGATGCCATTCTGTGGTTTTTGTGCTTTGCGTTCTACTCCAGAGCGGGAGTGTGCAAGGCGGGTTACCATACGCATCAAGATAGGTTCGCCCAATTTTTCAGAGAATTCGAAACCACTGTATACCATATCATACGCTTCCTGCTGATTGCTGGGTTCGTACATAGGAATCAGTGAGAAATCTCCGTAGAAACGGCTGTCTTGTTCGTTCTGCGAAGAGTGCATGCTGGGGTCATCTGCTGCTATCACGATCAATCCGCCTTTCACGCCTGTGATGGCAGAGTTGACAAAACAGTCGGCAGCTACATTCATACCTACGTGCTTCATACAAACTAATGCCCGTTTACCAACGAATGACATACCCAACGCAGCTTCCATCGCTGTTTTTTCATTGGCACACCAACGGTTGTGTATATTCTGTTCGGTCGTTATTGGGGCCATTTGAATATATTCCGTAATTTCAGTTGAAGGAGTACCAGGATAGGCATAAACACCTGAAAGTCCGGCATCCAGTGCAGCTTGTGCAATGGCTTCATCGCCAAGTAAGAGTTGCTTGCTCATATATATTTCTTTTATTTAGTGTTGATCACAGTTTGTTAATCTATCGGGCAAAGATAGGCTTTTCCGTTCGTTTTATCACAAATTTACTTGAAAATCTTTCTTTCATTCAGGGCTTTCCAGTATTTTCTTGCATTTGCCATGTGGTCGGCATAATTGGATGCAAAGTTGTGAGTTCCGGAAAAATCTTCTTTAGCACACATGTAGATATAGTTATGTTTGGTATAGTTCAATACGCTGTCTATTCCCTTTTTAGAAGGGATACGGATGGGGCCTGGAGGCAGACCGGTATTTATATAGGTGTTATAGGGGGAATTGACTTTTAAATTTTCGTTGGTGATTCGGCGCAGACCGAAATCCTGTAGTGCAAATTTGATGGTAGGATCTGCCTGCAAAGGCATATCTTGATGTAAACGGTTGATATACAATCCGGCTACCATTGGCTTTTCTTCATTGTTGTTGGTTTCTTCTTCAACGATGGAAGCAAGAGTGCTGACTTCTTCCGGTGTCATGCCGATGGCGGTGGCTTGTGCCAGACGTTCTTTGTTCCAGAAGCGTTCGTGCTCATTCTTCATTCGTTTAAAGAAGTCGTCTACGCTCATGTCCCAATATACCTGATAGGTTTCAGGTATGAAAAGGCTGGGGAGTGTTATGGTTGTGTATCCCATTTGAGCCTGGAAAGTAGAGTCGAATAACTGGCTGGCGATTTCGGCAGAGTCTATCATGAGTTGTTTTCCAATGCTTCGTGCTAACCGGTCTAATGTCCGGACACTTCCTATGGTAAGGTTGATCGCTTCCTGATAGCCTCTGGAAAAGCGACTATATACGTGATAGACATTGTCATTGGGGCGAATGGCATAACGTCCGGTATGGATATTCTGATCGAAATCTTTGTATTTTGCCATCCACTGGAAACCGGTGAACTTATTGACATGCCCGATTTTTTGTATTTTATGATAGATAGAGTCGGCTGTATCATCCCGGTCTACATAAATATATACGGTTTTAGATGGATGAAATTGAGGAGCAAACAGATAGTAATAAAAGGTGCCTCCGGCAATTGCACAAAGGAGGAATGCTCCGATTAGAATTGATAGTAGAATATTTCTCTTTTTTCTCTTCATCTTTTGAGGTATATTTAAAAAGTTCGTCAAAGATAAAAAGAATTTGGATAGGTGTAATCCCTTTCTATAATGAATCGTTGAAAAGAGGATGAATTACTCCGGACTTTTCTAATATTTAAAGATTGAATGTGCTGATTGTATTAGGTTGTATTGCGATTATTAATTCGTTCTACAATTGTGGAACGAATCAGAATTTGTATGTAGATAAGTTAGTCTTAGTGAAGCGAGTTGTTAATTAGTTCGGCCAGAGGGAATAATTTGCATTTGCTTCTATTTTGTTTTCTATCTCATCGGGTAAAGGTGCGAAGAAATCCATATTAGTCAGGCTCTCGATGCTATCCACTGTGACTACATATGAAGATAGAGGTTCTACTGCCTGCTCATTGTTGAATAAGAAGCCGATAGCCCGTATCGGTTTGGCAAAAGGAGAAAGGACTACTTTAAAAAACTTTTGAGGTACTACGACTTTATTCTTTCCGATTGTTTTGGGATGTTTTTCAATAATAGGGCCACATATAATAATAATGGCACTATCTGCTATAGCCCAATTCCGGATTTTTTCTTCCAGATTTTTCCATCCTCTTCTATTTAACTGGGGATGTTGGGGACACATATTGCTGAAATAGAATGATTCTTTCATGGCTTCAGGACTCCATTTCATATCTGCTGCAGGAGCCATGTGGCCTTTATCATATCCTGAACGGGTGTAGTCGGCATTAGTTGCAATCGGGCCTATCACTAATGGATCGGCGATAAAACGATTGCCTCTTTTTTCTTTTCCTTTGGTTTCTTCCCGGGTTAGTTCGTAAGAGACCCAGTTGGGTATTTTTAAATCTTTGTTATATGATACGGTATATCCGCTGTGTCGGATGATTTGTTCTTGCAGGGGAACTAATGATATGGGGGTCTCCAGATCTTTGCCAAGTGGAATTTGAAGGGAGGTATCGGTTTGCAGTTCATTATTTTTCTGGATATTAATCTGTTGGCAATATAAGTAGACGCCAAAAAAAATAGGTATGAGCACAATAATGGCGATGATACATCCTAATCTGTTATTGGAATGTGATTTCTTTTTGAATAGCTTTCTGTTTTTGCCTTTTTTACTTCGATTCATTGGTTAGCTGGTGATGGCGGGTTTGTTTTATTCTTCTTTTCTCATGCTGAATTCACAACCGCAATATTGTTGGTTGTAGAAGTTATACTCTTTAATGATGGCGATGCGTCGTTCGCTAAGTCCGCCTTTCCGCCAATTCTGTTCCCAGTATGTGACATCCGGGTATGAAGCGGTGGCATATTGTCCGGCTTCATTAATCTGCTCCAGACTTTTCCAACGACTGGAAGCAAGCGTTGTGGTTATTACGGAAAGGCCATGTTCATGTGCATAACGGGCGGTCTCCAATAAGCGTAGTTTAAAGCAACGTAGGCAGCGTCCTCCTCTTTCGGGTTCCTGCTCCATTCCTGCTATATGGCATCGCCAGTTTTCATGATCGTAATCAGCATCTATTATCTCCAATCCCAATGATTGGGCATAGCGTGTACATTCGTCTTTTCTTATCATATACTCTTCCAGCGGATAGATGTTAGGATTGCAATAATAGATAACAGGGGTGATGTGATGTTGCATCATACATTCAATAATGGCTGATGAACAAGGAGCACAACAGGTATGAAGTAAGACTTTATCGGCTCCTCCCGGAACTTCGAGTTGGAATTTCTTTTTCATGCTGTAAAGTTAGTACATATTTACGATACGAGTCAATGGTTTATGCTTTATTCAGAATAGTTTTTTATAAAAATAGGAGGGAGGATATCTCCTTTATACTGTTTTTTATAAAATCTTGTTTATTGAACTAATCCACTAAATGAGTATGAATTAACTAATTAATCTCATCTTTTTTACTATTTTTGTCCATTCAAGTTTATAACAATTCAATAATGGATGAATTAAATTGCGGGCAAGGAGAGCAAAATGCAGGCCCGGAGAAGAAAAAAGTACCTCGAAAATAGTGAAGAGAACTTTAGTTGTGGCTGCATTGGCTTTGGCGGTATATGTTGTATATTCCGTAGTTTATTTATTTGTCTCACCTGATCGTAATATTCAGCAGATCTATCTGGTTCCGGAAGATGCGGCATTTATTATTCAGTCATCGGCTCCGATTGAAGATTGGGAGAAGTTTAGTGGAAGCGAGACGTGGCAATGCCTGAAGAAAGCGAAATCTTTTGAGGAGGTGACGAAAAGTGTGGAGAAGCTGGATTCCGTTGTTAAAAGCAATAAGGTATTATTGTCGCTTGTTGGTGAGCGGGATATGCTTATTTCGCTCCATAAGACTCGTCCCACTAATTGGGATTTTCTACTTATTCTGGATATGCAGAAGACATCAAAGATGGACTTATTGAAAGACCAGGTTGAAACCGTATTGGTTATGAGTGGTTTTACTGTGACTAATCGGATGCATAATAGCATTAATATCCTTGAAATGCGCGATCCCGAGACGAGGGATATTTTCTATATTGCTTTTGTCGATAATCATTTGGTAGGTTCTTATACATCTGGACTTGTCGAGTCGGCTATTGATTCTCGTAATAAACCTAAAATCGGGCTTGATCAGTCTTTTATTGAAACAGAGAAGTTGGTTTCCGGTAAGGGACTTGTCAGAGTCTTTGTCAATTATGCGCGTGTACCTCAATTTATGTCTATTTATTTAGGTACAAGAAATGAGTACATTGATCTGTTTAGCAATTCCATGAATTTTGCCGGACTTTATTTAAATACGAATAAGGAGCGGATGGAAGTGAAAGGATATACGTTGAAAAAAGATTCTGCCGATCCTTATGTCACTGCTTTGTTGAATTCGGGAAAACATAAAATGAAAGCACATGAGATTCTGTCCGGGCGGACAGCTCTTTATACGAATATAGGTTTCAATAGTCCGGTGACCTTTGTAAAGGAATTGGAGAATGCACTGTCGGTTCACAATAAACAGCTGTATGATTCTTTTCAAAGTTCCCGGAAAAAGATAGAAGGGTTATTCGGTATATCTTTGGAAGAAAACTTTTTGAGTTGGATGTCAGGAGAGTTTGCTATTACCCAGTCTGAACCTGGTTTGTTAGGGCATGATCCCGAACAGATTCTGGCTATCAGGGTTAAAAGTATTAAAGATGCCCGTAAGAACATGGAATTCATTGAAAAGAAGATTAAGCGACGTACTCCGGTTAAGATTAAGACTGCTAATTATAAGGATTTCGAGATTAATTATGTCGAAATGAAAGGCTTTTTCCGCTTGTTCTTTGGAAAGCTATTTGATAAATTTGAGAAGCCATACTATACTTATGTTGACGATTATGTAGTTTTTAGTAATAAAGCTGCTTCTTTACTTTCCTTTGTAGAAGATTACGAGCAGAAGAATTTATTAAAAAATAATCCGGGTTTTGAAAATGCACTGTCATATTTAAAATCAAGTTCTACTATTTTCTTATATACAGATGTGCGCAAGTTTTATTCCCAGTTGAAACCGATGATGAATCCTGCTACATGGAATGAAATACAATCAAACAAAGACGTTTTGTATTCATTTCCTTACTGGACTATGCAGATTATAGGAGAGGATCAGTCGGCTTCTTTGCAGTATGTGATGGATTATAGCCCATATCAACCGGAAGAGGTTGACGTTGCTATTGCTACCGATGAAGATGATAAGGAAATGAACGAAGATGCAGAGACCGAAAAAGAGCAGATGAGCGAACTGAAACGTTTCTATATCGAAAAGTTTGAAGGAAACGTTTTACGGGAGTTTTATCCGGAGGGAGCATTGAAGAGTGAAGCGGAAGTAAAAGAAGGGAAACGCCATGGTCGTTACCGCGAATATTATGAAGATGAGACATTGAAACTTCGTGGAAAGTATGCAAATAATAAACCGAAGGGTACATGGAAGTACTATACCGAGGACGGAAAATTTGAACGCAAAGAAAAGTTTTAGATAACGTCAACAAAAGTTGATTTAAAAATTAAGCTCAAAAAATAATCGGATTCTTTTTGTTTTCTCAAATAAAGCTGTAATTTTGCACGCCGTAAACGAGAGACAAACGCCGCTATAGCTCAGTTGGTAGAGCAACGCATTCGTAACGCGTAGGTCGCCAGTTCAAGTCTGGCTAGCGGCTCTCAAATTAGAACGCTGATTATTAATTAATAATCAGCGTTCTAATTTTTACAGGATTCCCTATTCTTATTTTAAAAGGGAAATCCTGCGTATGTAATAGATGTGAAATATAAAAATGTAATCTATGTTGAGTCGTATTATTGTTTTAGTGGTTGCCGGAGTAGCCGTAGTCTATATCGTTCGCTTTATAGATAACTTTTTCTCCCAACGTAGAAGATAAAACTAGCTTTCAAACATTCTGCTGCGTGCGAGCATACAAGCGCCAACGATGCCGGCTTTGTCTTTCAGCTTAGATGTGATGATGGCTGAATCTTTATTAACCAGATTTAGAGAGTACTTGCGTACGGCTGTTTTTATGGGTTGGGTGATATAATCGCCGGTTAAAGATAAAGTTCCACCTATAATGACCAGTTCCGGGTTGAAGATATTGATTAGCCCGGCAATCTGTTTGCCTAGTTTCTGTCCGATTTCTTCTACAATTTCAATGCAAAGCAGGTCTTCTTTATTCACAGCGGCAATGATCTCATCAAGAGTGATCGGATTTTCCTCTGTGGCGATTCGTGTAGATAGAATGGAACTTTCCCCACTTTGAATACGCTCTAATAAGATACGATGAAGTGCCGATCCGGAAGCTTCCGTCTCCAAACAACCTTTTTTCCCGCAATGGCAGATTATCTCATTATCATAAGCACTCATGTGTCCAAATTCACCGGAGAATCCGGATTTCCCGGTATAAATCTTACCATCAATAATAATTCCGATACCTGCTCCCCAGCTTACATTTACAAAAATGATATCCTTTTCTCCTTTTACGCAGCCTTGCATATATTCGCCATAAGTCATGGCACGCGTGTCATTATCAATGGTTACTTTATATCCCAATTTTTCGGATAATACATCCGCCAACGGCCTTTCCTCAAAATTGAATTGGCTGAAGCTATACCCTGATTCAGGATTTACACGCCCCGACACATTTACATTAATATTTAAGATCTTCTCTTTATTAATAGTGAGTTTCTTTATAAAATTGAGAATATGCTTGCATAACTCATTCATCCCTTCGATTGAGTTCTCAAACTTATAAGGTATATTCATTTTCAATTCTACCATATCGCCTTTGAAATTTATCAGTCCGATATTGACGGCGAATCTTTTGATGTCTACACCCAAAAAGTAACCGGATTCCGGATTAAGCCCATAGAGGTTGGGATGGCGTCCGCCACTAGTTTCCAATTTGCCATAATCATTAATATATCCGTCATCACACATTTCACCGATAAATTTGGTGACAGTCGGTACACTTAAATCCAGCTCTTTTGAAAGATCGGGAATTGTAGAACTTCCATTATATATATAATGTGTAATAATCCTCTTTTTGACAAGAGCACTTTTAGAGCCTTTTTCTATTTCTTTCAAGAATTGTTGGTTCATAACTATGTATATTTGGTAATTCACACAAAGATAATTAATTTTTTTATTAATACGTGGTTTTGAGGCCTTGAAAATTAGAATATCTTGAATGTTATATTCCCTATATACTATGTAATGGATTTATATATAGGATAATGTAGCTATGGACGATTGTGGATATAATAAATGAAATAAGACGATTTGTGAGGTAATTCCCCCTTCTATTAATTAATAATGCGAGGAATAACGATTTTATTAATAAAATATTTTATTATCTATTGTTTATTTAATAAATATAGCTATATTTGTGCCGTGATATTATTAATAAAACTCTATATCCTTAAATGAATTTAGTATGAGAAACTATTTTTTAGGTCTGTGTTTATTATTTGCTTTGTGTTTTACGGCATGCTCTCATTCAGATGATTCTGTTGATGTGCTAATTATTGGTGGAGGCGCTAGTGGAGTGACTGCTGGTATTCAGTCTGCTCGAATGGGGGCTGCAACATTGATAGTAGAAGAAACAGAATGGCTGGGTGGAATGCTTACATCTGCAGGTGTAAGTGCTGTTGACGGAAACTATGATTTACCGGCAGGCTTGTTTGGTGAGTTTCGCGGACATTTGGCAGATTATTATGGAGGGCTTGATTCTCTAAAAACCGGTTGGGTGAGTGCAGTGTTGTTTGAACCTTCAGTCGGAAATAAAATTTTCCATGAAATGGTTGACGCGGAGAAAAATTTAAAAGTATGGCATAATGCTACTTTGGTAAAGCTGGAAAGAGAGAATGATGCTTGGATTGCTCAAATTCAGATGAAAGATAATACAATTAAAAAAATACATGCTAAAATATTGATTGATGGTACTGAATTGGGGGATATAGCAAAAATGTGCGGGGTGAAATATGATGTCGGTATGGAAAGCCGTCATGATACTAAAGAAGATATTGCTCCGGAAGAGAAAAATAATATAGTTCAGGATATTACATACGTAGCAATCTTGAAAGATTATGGTAAAGATGTGACTATTCCTTGTCCTGAAGGATATAATAAAGATGAATTTGCTTGTGCTTGTGCCAGTCATGTTTGTATCATGCCTAAAGAACCGGATCGTGTATGGTCTAAAGACATGATGATAACTTATGGAAAACTTCCTAATAATAAATACATGATTAATTGGCCGATAGAAGGCAATGATTATTATGTAAACTTGATTGAAATGACCCGTGAGGAACGTGAAGAAGCCTTGAAATATGCAAAACATTATACGATGTGTTTCGTTTATTTTCTGCAACATGAATTAGGTTTTAATACATTGGGCTTAGCTGATGATGAATATCCTACAGCCGACAAATTACCATTTATTCCTTACCATAGAGAGTCTAGGAGAATCCATGGGCTAGTACGTTTTGATTTAAATCATGCTTGTGAACCGTTCAGGCAGTCTCAACCTCTTTATCGTACTTGTATTGCCGTGGGGAATTATCCTGTGGACCATCATCATACGCGTTATCATGGATATGAAGAGTTGCCTAATCTTTATTTTCATCCGATACCGTCATACGGTTTACCTTTAGGAACTTTGATTCCGAAAGATGTTGAAGGATTGATTGTTGCTGAAAAATCAATATCTGTTTCTAATATAATTAATGGTACCACTCGTTTGCAGCCGATGGTTATGCAGATCGGGCAGGCAGCGGGAGCATTAGCAGCTCTTGCGGTGAAAGAAGGTAAAAATATAAGAGAAGTATCTGTTCGGGAAGTACAAAATGCGATTTTGGATGGAAAAGGATATTTATTGCCTTATTTAGATGTTGAGTTAGATCACCCAATGTTTAAGTCACTACAACGTATCGGCTCTACAGGTATATTAAAAGGTATAGGTAAAAGTGTTGACTGGTCAAATCAAATGTGGTTCAGAGCGGATACATTATTATTGGCAAATGAGTTGAAAGGATTGGGTGATGTTTATCCTTTTGTCAATAAGCAAGTATTCGAAGGTAATAATACCATATCAATTCAGAAAGCTACAGAGCTAGTAGGAGAGATTGCAGAAAAAGAAGGTATTGAGATGAAAGAGGGTAGGGTAGAAGAGATCTGGGATAAATTTGATTTGAAAGATTTTGATATGAATCGAAATATTTTGAGAAGTGAAATGGCAATTTTGATTGATCAGATATTAGATCCTTTCAATAATAAAAAAGTAGATATTATAGGGCAATATATTCAATAGGTAATAATAATATAAGTGTTAACTGCTGTTTTAATTAAACTAATATGAAAACATTAGATCGAAGAGACTTTCTAAAAAAAGCCACATTGGCTGGCGCGTCAGCCTTGACTGTACCAACTTTGTTTGAATCTTGTACTTCAAAAGCTAGTGCCAGTACAGTAGTGGCAACTGATGGTTTGGAAAGTAAACTCATTGTTCCTAAAAACAATGGCTTAAAAATTACCGGAACTTTTTTGGATGAAATATCACATGATATTCCACATCAGAACTGGGGTGAGAAAGAATGGGACTTGGATTTTCAGCACATGAAAAATATAGGAATTGATACAGTAATAATGATCCGTTCTGGTTATCGTAAGTTTGTCACTTTTCCTTCTCCTTATTTATTGAAGAAAGGTTGTTATATGCCTTCCGTTGACTTGGTGGATATGTTTTTACGTTTAGCTGAAAAGTATGGAATGAAATTCTATTTTGGACTATACGATTCGGGTAAATACTGGGACACAGGGGATATGACCTGGGAAGTGGAAGATAACAAATATGTAATTGATGAAGTTTGGGAAAATTATGGTTCCAAGTATAAAAGTTTTGGAGGATGGTATATCAGTGGTGAAATAAGCCGGGCAACGAAAGGGGCGATTGGTGCTTTTCATGCATTAGGAAAACAATGTAAGGATATATCTAATGGATTGCCTACTTTTATATCTCCTTGGATTGATGGCAAAAAAGCAATCATGGGAACGACAAAAATGACGAGAGAAGATGCCGTTTCTGTACAACAACACGAAAAAGAATGGGATGAAATTTTTGATGGAATTCATGATGTGGTAGATGCATGTGCATTTCAAGATGGGCATATTGATTATGACGAATTGGATGCGTTCTTTTCTGTCAATAAAAAATTAGCAGATAAGTATGGTATGCAATGTTGGACAAATGCCGAATCTTTTGACCGTGATATGCCAATTCGTTTTCTACCCATTAAGTTTGATAAACTTCGGATGAAGTTGGAAGCAGCCAAACGTGCCGGATATGATAAGGCTATTACTTTTGAATTTTCTCATTTTATGAGTCCGCAATCAGCCTATCTGCAAGCTGGTCATTTATATGACAGATATAAAGAATATTTTGAAATAAAATAAATGTTATGAAGTCTACAATCAATTTTAGTTATCTTATATTCCTATCTGTTGTGGCAGCATTGGGAGGCTTCTTGTTCGGATATGATACTGCGGTTATATCGGGAACAATTGCCCAAGTGACTCAACTTTTTCAATTAGATGCACTACAACAGGGATGGTATGTAGGATGTGCTTTAGTAGGCTCTATCGTAGGTGTTCTTTTTGCTGGAATCTTAAGCGATAAGTTAGGAAGAAAACTTACGATGGTTATATCAGCTGTGTTGTTTTCCACATCAGCTCTAGGATGTGCTCTATCAGCCGATTTTGCCCAATTGGTAGTTTATCGGATTATAGGTGGAGTAGGAATAGGGGTTGTGTCCATTGTTTCTCCTCTTTATATATCAGAACTAGCTGTAGCGCAGTATAGAGGACGTTTGGTGTCATTGTATCAGTTGGCTGTAACAGTTGGTTTTTTGGGAGCTTATTTAGTTAACTATCAATTATTGGCATGGGCGGAGAGTGGTACGCAATTAAGTGTGGATTGGTTGAATAAAATATTTATAACTGAAGTATGGAGAGGTATGTTGGGTATGGAAACATTGCCGGCAATCTTATTCTTCATAATCATATTTTTTATTCCGGAAAGTCCCCGCTGGTTAATCGTACGTGGAAAGGAATTGAAAGCTGTAAATATATTAGAGAAAATATATAATTCAATTACAGAAGCGAAAAGTCAATTAAATGAAACGAAATCTGTGCTGACCTCTGAAACAAAATCGGAATGGTCTTTATTGATGAAGCCTGGAATTTTCAAAGCTGTTATTATCGGTGTGTGTATTGCGATTTTAGGACAGTTTATGGGTGTGAACGCAGTACTTTATTATGGCCCTTCTATCTTTGAAAACGCAGGACTTTCAGGAGGAGATTCTCTTTTTTACCAAGTTCTGGTAGGACTAGTCAATACTTTGACCACCATTCTGGCTCTTGTCATCATTGATAAGGTAGGCCGCAAGAAACTTGTTTATTACGGAGTTTCGGGAATGGTTGTTTCTCTGATTCTCATCGGCCTGTACTTCCTCTTCGGAGATTCCCTGGGAGTATCCAGCCTCTTCCTGCTCGTTTTCTTCCTGTTCTATGTATTCTGCTGTGCCGTGTCTATCTGTGCCGTGGTGTTCGTGCTCCTCTCGGAGATGTATCCCACCAAGGTTCGCGGACTGGCCATGTCGATAGCAGGATTCGCTCTGTGGATCGGAACGTACCTGATCGGACAGTTGACCCCCTGGATGCTCCAGAACCTTACCCCCGCCGGAACATTCTTCCTGTTCGCCCTCATGTGCGTGCCGTATATGCTGATTGTCTGGAAACTCGTGCCGGAGACTACTGGGAAGTCGCTGGAAGAGATTGAAAGATATTGGACCCGTTCGGAATAGTAAAACAAAAAGACCTTAATAACTTAATAATAAAAGATGTATGGATTTTAAGAAACTGGCAATTCAATACAAGGATGAACTCTTGGATAATGTTCTTCCTTTCTGGCTTGAGAACTCACAAGACCATGAGTATGGTGGCTACTTCACCTGTTTGGATCGTGAAGGAAGGGTTTTCGATACAGATAAATTTATCTGGCTGCAAGGCCGCGAAGTGTGGATGTTCTCTATGCTTTACAATAAAGTGGAAAAACGTAAGGAATGGCTGGATTGTGCCGTTCAAGGTGGTGAGTTTTTAAAAAAATATGGACATAATGGAGACTATAACTGGTATTTTTCCCTTGACCGTTTGGGTAGACCATTGGTAGAACCATACAATATCTTTTCATATACATTCGCTGCCATGGCTTTCGGGCAATTAAGCCTTGCAACCGGTAATCAGGAATATGCTGACATTGCTAAGAAAACCTTCGATATTATCCTTTCCAAAGTAGATAATCCGAAAGGTAAATGGAATAAACTTCATCCGGGCACTCGTAATCTAAAAAATTTTGCCCTGCCGATGATACTATGCAATCTTGCTATGGAAATTGAGCATATTTTAGGCAAGGACTATTTGGAACAAGCGATGGATACTTGTATTCATGAAGTTATATCTGTCTTCTATCGTCCCGAACTTGGTGGTATCATTGTTGAGAATGTAGATGTGAATGGTAATCTGATAGATTGCTTTGAAGGACGGCAGATTACCCCTGGCCATGCGATTGAAGCCATGTGGTTTATAATGGATTTAGGGAAACGCCTAAACCGTCCGGAATTAATCGAAAAGGCTAAGAATATCACTCTTACAATGCTTGAATATGGTTGGGATAAAGAATATGGAGGTATCTACTATTTTATGGATCGTAACGGTTGTCCTCCCCAACAACTGGAATGGGACCAGAAACTCTGGTGGGTGCATATTGAAACACTCATATCTCTTCTGAAGAGTTATCAATTGACCGGAGATAACCAATGTCTGGAATGGTTTGAAAAAGTACACGATTATACATGGACCCATTTTAAAGATAAAGAGCATCCCGAATGGTATGGATACTTAAATCGGAGAGGTGAAGTGCTACTACCACTCAAAGGAGGAAAATGGAAAGGATGTTTCCATGTACCAAGAGGGTTATACCAATGCTGGAAAGTATTGGAACAGCTATAAACAATAATGGATATGTTAACCAATCTATATTAATAATCTAAAAATTAATTCTATGACAGAGTTTAACTCAAAAATCAAGAAGAACTCTCGTATATTGAAAATATTTATGTTTTCAATCTGCGCGCTATTTGCATGTGCTATCAGTAGTCATGCACAGAGTTTAGTGAAAGGAACTGTTACTGATGGTATAGGAGAACCGCTACCAGGAGTAAGTGTTGTCGTAAAAGGAACTACTAATGGCACTATTACAGATGTAAATGGAAAATATAGCATTCAGGCCACCGCAAAAGACATTTTATCATTCTCATATGTTGGAATGTCAGATCAGGAAATAAAGGTAGCAGGTCAGACGACCATTAATGTGGTTATGAAAGATGATGTGGCAGCTTTGGATGAAGTGATTGTGGTAGGATATGGTACTGCCAAGAAGCAATCTTTAACCGGAGCCGTATCTGCGGTGAAAGGCGACGAACTGCTGAAAGCACCGGCAACCAATGTGTCGAGTCTTTTAGGTGGACGTTTGCCAGGTATTTCATCTGTTCAAGTATCTGGTGAACCCGGAGACGATCAGGCTACATTACGAGTTCGTGGCTCTATTTATAATGTTACTTATATAGTAGACGGAATGCCTCGTTCTATTAATGATATTGACCCTAATGATATCGAAAGTGTATCTGTTTTGAAAGATGGAGCTTCTGCAGCTGTTTATGGATTAAAAGGAGCCGGTGGTGTTATTATTATAACTACAAAAAAAGGTCAGGAAGGAAAATCCAAAATCACTTATAATGGTTCAATAGGAGCATCTATGAATGCAAACTTTCCGCAGTTTATGAATGGACCTCAATTTGCATATTATTATAATATGGCTGACATGATGGATAAAATGGCTAATGGAAGCATTTCAAACATTAGTCAATATAATCCCGTTTTTACAAAGGCGAATGTGGAAGCTATGTTGAATGGTGATCCTACTGACGGATGGGATAATGTTAACTATATTGATAAAGTATTCGGAACCGGTATTAATCAGAAACACAATGTAACAATACAGGGAGGTAGTGATAAGATGCGTTACTTTGCTTCTGTGGGTTATTTAGGTCAAAAAGGTAACATTGACAATTTCTCTTACAAGAGATACAATTTAAGAACTAATCTTGAGACTCAACTGGCTAAGAACTTCCAGTTAAGTTTAGGTATTGCAGGAAATGTCGGTAAACGTGAAACTCCGGGATATGCTTCAGGCGGTACGGATTCTAATTCCGAATTGGGTGAACAAGGTTGGTTGTCAGTAGCTCATCAGACTATAATGATGCATCCCTATTTGCCGGAAACATATGACGGACTTTATACTGCTACTACACAGAATAACACAAGTCTGCCCAACAGTCCGTTGGCTGCTATTTATGAATCCGGATACAAGCATACCAATAGCTTTGATTTGCAGACCAACATCTCATTGCAATACAATGTGCCTTGGGTTAAAGGTTTGAGTGTAAAAGTAACCGGAGCTTATGACTATACAACTTCTCATAATAAGAATTTGAATACGCCTTACTCCACATATATACATAAAATGCCGACTTCGACAGCAGATTGGACTTGGTCTAAAGCAGACGATCCTCGCGGCACAGCAAATGGAATAAATTTAGGTGAAGGACAGTATAGTTCTCATCAAATGGTAGGCCAAGGAAGTATAAACTATGCAAGCTCCTTCGGAAAACATAATGTAGAAGCAATGGTATTGGCAGAAATCCGGGATTATAAAGAAAACAGTTTCTCCGGCTATAATAAAAACATGAGTTTCTCTGAACTACCGGAATTGAGCTTTGGACAACCTGCAGACTCTCCAATCTCGGGATACAGTGATGCAAACCGTAGTATTGGTTATGTTTTTCGTTTGAAATATGACTATGACAATAAGTATTTGGCAGAGTTTACAGGTCGATATGATGGTTCTTACAAATTTGCCGGCAATGTTAGTGGGAAACGTTGGGCATTCTTCCCGTCAGCGTCAGTAGCGTGGAGAATATCTAAAGAAGATTTTATGTCTAGTCTGACATTTCTGGATGATATGAAGATACGTGCATCTGTCGGTTTATTAGGAAACGATGCAGTGAGTCCGTATGCTTTCCTTAGTACTTACAATTTGATGGATGGTAACAAAAATGCATACCAGACAATTCTGAATGGAAAAGTAATGCAAGCATTACGCGCCTCTGTAATTGCCAATCCTACTCTAACTTGGGAGAACACCTTAACCTACAATGCAGGATTTGACTTTACGATGTGGAATGGTCTGTTGGGAATGGAGTTTGACGCATTCTATAATTATACCTATGATATTTTGACAGCAATGGGAGGCGATTACCCGCCATCTATGGGAGGATATTATTATACTTATGCCAACTATAATAAGGTGGATAGCAAAGGCGTTGAAGTAACGGTGAGTCATCGTAATAAATTAAACTTGGCAGGTAAGCCATTCTCCTATGGCGCAAGCTTCAATCTGACATTTGCAAGAAACCGTTATCTCCGTTATCCAGATAGTCCGAACACAGTAGAGTGGAGAAAACGCACAGGACGTAGTGTTGATGCTTCTGTTGTGTGGGTTGCAGATGGCTTATTCCGTTCGGAAGAAGAAATAGACAATTCAGCCTGGTATGGCACTCGTCCTAATGTCGGTGATATCAAATACAGAGATTTAAATGGTGATGGTAAAATAGACGAAGATGACAGAACACGTGTTGGACGTGGCAATCGTCCCGAATTAACTTACGGTTTGAACCTGAATTGTGCTTGGAATGGATTCGATTTAAGTGCACAATTTACTGGAGGTGCACTGTTTGATGTATCGTTGACAGGAACTTATTACAATGGATATGACGATAATACAGTCTGGACACAGGCATTTAAAGAAGGAGCCAACTCACCACTATATCTGGTTCAGAATGCATATACAGTAGAAAATCCGAATGGAACATTCCCACGACTTACACTGGGTAATCAAGGACACGGAGGAGATAATGGATTAGCTTCCACTTTCTGGTTGCGTAACGGTAGATACCTTCGTCTCAAATCCGCACAATTGGGTTACACATTCCCCAAGAGATGGATGAGTCCTGTCGGCATTCAGAATCTTAGAATTTATGTAGAAGGTTCTAATTTATTCACGATTTCCGGTCTTCCTGATGGAATCGATCCTGAATCTCCGGGAGTAAATAACGGATACTATCCTCAACAACGCACCATTATGGGCGGTATAACTTTGACTTTCTAAACCTTTAAAAGTTCTATTATGAAAACAAAAGTATTAAGTATCATATTGTTGGGAGCCTCTTTAGGGCTTGGCTCATGTAGTGATTATCTGGACATGACTCCAACAGACAGAGCATCAGATAAACTTGTATGGAGTAAACTCGACTATGCAGAACAGGCAGTCAACGATTTCTATCGCTATATAGATTATTTAGGAGTCTACAGGGATGGACAATGTTTGGCAGGAATGACAGAAGCTCTGACAGATCAGCTTAAATATGGTTCCTACAATTATATGGCTAAATGTCAGATACCTAGTGAAATTGCTTATGGAGGTTCTGTTCTCACAGTGAATTATGTTAGTACTTACCTTGGCAACTGGGGGACGATGTACGAATATGTGCGCCGTGTCAATGAAGGTATCAACAAATTAAAGAAATATGCTTCATTTGGTCAGGCTGATGAAGAACGCTTGGAAGCTGAAATGCGTTTCTTCAGAGGGTATCTCTATACAGATTTATTAAAGCGTTATAAAGAAGTGATTATATACGATGAGAATCTGGATAATATAAAAAAGGATATGCCAGTTAGTTCGGAAGCCGACGGATGGAATTTTGTATATAATGATCTAAAATATGCCGGTGAACATTTGCCTGTTGATAAAACTCCTAACGGACGTTTAACTAGCGGAGCTGCTTATGCAATGTTATCGAGAGCTATGTTGTATGCGGAAAGATGGGATGACGCTCGTATCGCAGCTGAAAAGGTGATGGGAATGGGTTATGAATTAGAAGCAAAAGAAGACTATTCAAATGCCTTTAAAGCAGGAAGCAAAGAAGCCATTCTACAATATTGTTATGATAAGAGTTCCACTGTGACTCATGACTTTGATGGATATATGGTTCCTGGAGGTGATAAAGCGCTCGACGGCAATTCCATGACCGGAGGATTCGGTACCCCGACACAAGAAATGGTTGAATCGTATGAATATGCAGATGGTAGTGGCTTCCCCGATTGGAGTGCATGGCATACTGCTGAAGGTACTACAACGACTCCTCCTTATGCCAAATTGGAACCACGTTTTAAAGCTACCATTCTCTATAATGGAGCAACATGGAAAGGCAGACCGATAGAATCTTTCATAAACGGTACTGATGGTTGGGCTGCATGGAAAACAGATGCCAAACCGGAAGGACGTTCTACTACCGGGTATTATTTACGTAAACTGGTAGATGAAGCTCATAATTTTACTTCCATACAAGCCAGTACACAGCCATGGACCGAAATTCGTTACGCAGAGGTATTACTGAATCATGCAGAAGCATGTTATCATCTGAATGGCTATACGGATAAGGCAAATAAAGACATAAAAGATATTCGTAACAGAGTGGGATTGTCTTACACAGACAAAAGTGGGGATGATTTAATGAAAGCCATCCGTCAGGAACGCAAAGTAGAACTTGCTTATGAAGGACATTATTATTGGGACATGCGTCGTTGGAAATTATCTGCGACAGCATTTACCGGTATTCGTCTTCATGGAATGAAAATAGAGAAAAATGCAAATGGGTCTTTCACTTACATTTATACAGAATGTGATGATAAAGATCGTAATTTCCCGACTAAGATGTATCGTTTCCCAATGCCACAGGCAGAGTTGGACAATAACGGTGCGGTAACTCAATATGCAGAATGGCAATAAATCTAAAATGAAAACATTATGAAAAAGAATATACTATATCTATTATTAGGGATTTTGGCTCTCACGAGTTCTTGCCAGGATCCGGAATATGTGCTTCCTACTGCGGACAGACAGGGAATCACGAGCTTGACTGCACTCTTTACTTCTGGGCCATACGTGGATAAAGAGGCTGTGGTATATACTATTGCAGATGCTTCTGTAGATAAGTATGTAATTCCTATGCCATGGTATTATCCGGAAAATAGTGATAATGAAACTTCAGAATATATGAAAGCGATGAGGATTCAGGCAAAGTTGGCACCAAACTGTACTATTGAACCGGTTCTTTCAATTCTCGATCTGACTAAAGAGAATTATTTCACTTATACAGACGCTCAAGGATATAAGAAACAAATCTGCATCACAGGCGAAAGAGTTAAGTCTACTAAGTGTCAGTTATTAAGTTTCTCAATACCGTCTGAAGACATTACAGGCATTATTGATGAAGACCACAAAACTGTATCTTTAATCTCTGCGGAAGATTTATCTTCTTGCTTGGCAGATTATTCACTGTCGGCTCATGCGACCATGTCACCGGATCCTAAAACAGAGCCTCTTAATTTTAATTCACCTGTTGAGCTTACAGTGATTGCTCACGATGGAGTGACAAAGCAAACTTATACTATTCAAAAAGCAGTACCGGATAAGATTCCTTACGGATATAGAAAAGGTAGTGAGACAGAATTATTTAAATTGGATATGGGAGTTATCGGCTTACCTTGGACTGGAGCAAATGCACCTTCTTTAGCTGTTTCCGGAAATAATCTGGTAGTTTGCTTGGGTGATGGTACCACAACTCCTGCATATTACAATGCATCTACGGGAAATAAGATTGGTAATGTAACTTTGGGTAGTGTGAGTGTTGCATCTTTAGGATGTATGACAAGTGATAGTAGGGGAAATATATTATTAGCAACGAAGGCTACTAATGGCAAGTCTTTCTCAATCTATAAGACTTCTTCTGTTACGACTGCTCCAACTTTATTGACTACTTATACTAATAATACAGGGTTAGATATGGGTACGAAAGTGTCTGTTCAAGGAGATATTAATACTAATGCCTCTATTATTGCTACTTGTGACGGAACAGCCAGTTCAGGTTCCAATAAGTTTGTTCGTTGGATTATAACAGACGGTGTATTGGGAAGTCCTCAAGTAGTAACAGTGAATGGTGTAGGTAATTGGGGAGCTCCCGCATCAAACACTAAAGTTGTGACTAAAGGAACTACTGCTCAAAGTGATTATTTCTTGTCATACTATGATTCTAACATTCTTTATTGGGTGAATGGAACAAATAATAATGCAAGTAAATCTCTGGAAGACTCCGACAATGGTAATTCTTGGGCAATGAATAACAACTGTCTGGATACAAGAAGCTTTAATAATGCACAATATCTTGTATTGGTATGTACAGCTCATTTCCCGCAATGGGGTGGAACTCCATGCTTATATATGTATGATGTAACGTCAGACGGATCATTCACTGGTACAATATCTACTTCAGATGCTCTGTCATTCAATCCTTCACTTTCCTCATACAATTCATCCGATGGTGTAGCTGCAACAGGTGATGTATTGCTTGCTCCGACAACAGATGGATATAAGCTCCGTGCTTACTACGTGGATAACAACTGTAAGGTTATCGGAGGATATGAGTTTGATTGTATCGACAAATAATTAATTGATCTCTTTATCTCATATATGATGAGAAAATACCCATTCATCATATATGGGATAAAGAAATCTGTAAATCATTTAAAGGAGTAGCTATATGTCAACAAAGAAAAAAATGTTATGGTTATTATCATTACTGCCTTTTTTCATAGCATGTGGTGATGATAACACTGATATCCCGGATTGGCCATGGGCAGAACCGGAGACTCCAACTGAACCTGTTGAAGCCAATCCTGATATTGTAAATTTAGGCTGGACTAATGTGAAAGACACTTATGGAACTTTGCCTGAACATATTAGTGTATATAAGTCACCGGAAACATTGGAAGGCAAAAAAGCGATAGCTTATATTGCTGTAGGTGATATGAATCAGGCAACATTTGGTGTATTAGGAGAAAAGACAGGATTGAAAAAGCCAAAAGAATTTTATGAAGGGAATAACTCCACAATCGTAATCAATGGAGGTTTCTTTTATGAGGGTTCATTAAGCCTGATATGGCGTAACGGCGAGATGGTATGCAAGAACAATGATGTAACAACAGAAGATTGGGAAAATGGCCCGTTTTGGTATCCTGTATTAGCTGCATTCTGTGAAATGAATGATGGCTCATTCAAATCAATGTGGACTTACACAACACTATCCAATGTTACTTATTGGTATTCGGAGCCCTCACCGATAAAATCAGAAACAACTCCTGACGAAAATTTTCCGTCTACAGGAACTGTCTTAAATGCTAAAACAGGAATAGGCGGTGGCCCCGTACTTCTGTTGGATGGAAACATAAAGAATACATACGAAGAAGAAATCTTATCAGATATTGGTGCCACGGTGAACAGACCTCGTTCGGCTATTGGTATCACCAATGATAAGAAAATGATTCTTTTTGTGTGTGAAGGAGATGGAATGACAACGGGAGTTGCCGGTATGACCACCGAAAATGTAGCCAATATCATGAAAACACTGGGATGTACGGATGCTATCAATTTGGATGGCGGTGGTTCCAGTTGCATGTTAGTCAATGGGCAAGAGACTATCAAGACAAGTGACTCCAGCGGAGACGAAAGATCCGTAGCATCAGTAGTCACTCTTAAATAAAAAATGTACTGCGGATATATCAGGCAGTATATACCTAATAAAACAAGTATGATATGAGAAAATTTCTAAAAATACTAATACTGACTTTCTTGGGAGCAGTTACAATAACCTCCTGTAGTGATGATTCTGATGGAATTCCCGGATGGCCGTGGAACGATAATTCGACAGAAAAGCCGGACGAGCCGGATGTTGCAGAAGCTAAGCCACGATATATTTGGATTGATGCGGCTGCTAATTTTCCTGACTATGCCAATAGTAAGGAAAACATAGCCAAAGATATGGAAAAGATAAAAGCGGCAGGATTCACTGATATTATTGTCGATGTACGTCCCACTACAGGAGATGTATTATTCAATACTAATGTTGTAGATCAGGTGAAACGTATGGATGTATGGGGTAATTCCGGATATAGTTATTATGAAAGGACGGAAACTTGGGATTATTTACAGGCATTTATTGAGGAGGCTCGTATACAAGGATTAAAAGTGAATGCTTCTATCAATACATTTGTAGGAGGCTATTTATGTCCGTATAATTTAGGACATGATGGAGTCTTGTTCCGTGATGAATCAAAAAAAGGATGGGCTAGTGTAGCTAATCTAGCTGACGGGCTAACCAATACGATGGATTTGTTGGACGATGAAACCGATTATGGAGCGAAATTTTTCAATCCCGCTAATGATGATGTACAAAACTTTGTTTTACAGTTGTTGGCCGACTTGGCTAAATATGATTTGGATGGCATCATATTGGATCGTTGTCGTTATGATGACTATGGCTTAGAAAGCGATTTTTCAGATATTTCCAAACAGAAGTTCGAAGAATACATCGGTGAAACTGTAGCAAACTTCCCGGCAGATATTATGGCACCCGGTACGGATGAAATACCTTCTGACCAGCCTGTTTATTTTAAGAAGTGGTTGGAATTCAGAGCGAAAGTTATTCATGATTTCATAGTAAAGGCACGCGAGAAAGTTAAATCTGTCAATAACAATATCAAGTTTGGAGTTTATGTTGGTGCCTGGTATTCAACATACTATACATCAGGCGTGAACTGGGCCAGCCCTAAATACAACACCTCCGCTTATTATCCGAAATGGGCTACTTCCGATTATAAGAATTATGGATATGCGGACCATTTGGACTATATCTTTTTGGGTGCTTATGCTTCCGTGAACAATATATATGGAAGTGGCGAATGGACCATGGAAGGTTTTTGTAAGAATGGACGTGAACTGTTACAAGGAGATGTACCTTTTGCAGGCGGACCAGATATCGGTAACAGTACCGGATGGACTGACGGAGGACAATCTGCAAAAATTCCGGATGCTATTGATGCTTGTATCAGTAATAGTGACGGCTTCTTTGCCTTCGACCTTTGCCACGTTAAGAAATACGACTATTGGAACGCTTTTAAAACAGGCTTTGATAAATATCTGGAATCTATCGAAGAATGTGGTTTGAACTAACCAACTAATTATGAAAATATATTTATTACAATTCTTTTTATTAATAGGTCTGGGCTTGAATTTACAAGCCCAGATTCCTTCTAACCCTATTCGCGGGAAAGTAACCTGTAATGGGACAGGAGTCCCGGGGGTAGTAGTGACCGACGGAATAGACTGTGTTTTGACTGACCAGCAAGGCCAATATACTCTCCCCCCTAATAGGGATGTTCGTTTCATTTATTTATCCACTCCTTCCGGATATTTACCGAAAACAGAACAAACAATACCTTTATTCTATCAGAAGCTGAATCCGGCCAAGCAAGATATTTACGACTTCGAATTGGTAAGAAATCCGCAAAATGAGATCAATCATTTGTTTTTGGTGCAGGCAGATGCGCAGGTTACTTCCGAAGATGACGTAAAGGCTTATGCTAAATATCTGCAAGATATGAAAGAATATATTCGTCCGTATATGGGCAAAAAAGAAGTATTCGGCATAGATTGTGGGGATATCGTAGGAGATACTCCTTCTTTATATCCTTCCTATATAGATACGGTATCATCATTAGAGATTCCCATCTATCGGGCAATTGGTAATCACGACATGACGTATGGAGGGCGTACTTTTGAATATTCTTATCGCACTTTCGAAAGTTATTTCGGTCCTATCTACTATTCATTAAATAAAGGTAATGCTCATTATATCGTGCTTGACAATTGCTTTTATGTCAACCGTGATTATCAATATATAGGTTACATTGATGAACGTACTTTCCAATGGCTGGAGAAAGACCTCTCTTATGTGCCCAAAGACAAACTTGTCTTTGTAGTGATGCACATTCCTTCCAGTCTTCAGAAGAAGCTAAGATATAACACGCTAGATCAAGATGAAACGGTCAATACAGCTGCACTATATAAATTATTGGAAGGTTATAATGCCCACATCATTTCCGGACATACACATTTTAATGTAAACGTATGTTTTAATGACTCATTAATGGAACATAACACAGCTGCCGTATGCGGTACTTGGTGGCGTGCAGATATTAATGTGGATGGTACTCCGAGGGGATATGGGGTATATGAAGTAGACGGGAACCAAGTGAAATGGCTATATAAAAGTGCAGGCTACCCGAAAGAGCATCAATTACATGTATATCAGGCCGGATCATCTGACGAGTACCCTTCCGATATTATTGCTAACGTATGGAACTGGGATGAACAGTGGAAAGTGGAATGGTATGAAAACGGAAAGCGAATGGGAGAAATGCAACGCTACAAAGGATATGATCCTGCAGCCAAAGCAATCTGTTCTGACAAAGAAAAGGTGAAATATGAATGGATTTCCCCAGTTCTTACCGAACATCTATTTCATGCTACTCCCCGTAATAAAAATGCTAAAATAGAAGTGAAAGTAACAGATCGCTTCGGCAATGTGTATACTGAAGCTGTCGAAAACAAATAAGAATCATATGTTGAAAGCCAAATATTTTATATTATTGATATGCTTCTCGTTTCTCCTGAAAACAGAAGCGAAAGTAACCCTTACTTCCATTTGGGGGGATAATATGGTGTTACAGCAACAATCGGAAGTTACTTTTTCCGGAACAGCGACTTTGGGAAAACGTGTGCAGGCTACCGCTTCATGGAATAATAAAAAAATCCAAACGAATGTTGATGCAAAAGGTGAATGGAAACTTTCTCTCCAAACACCGGTAGCTGGAGGTCCGTATAGTATTACGTTCTCGGATGGAGAGGACCTCACATTGCAGAATATTTTAATAGGAGAAGTCTGGTTCTGTTCCGGACAGTCGAATATGGAAATGCCAGTGAAAGGATTCCGTGGACAGCCTGTGTTTGGTTCCCAGCCATACATTGTATCTGCTAATCCCAAACGTCCACTGCGTCTCTATACTGTAAAAAATGCCTGGAGTACCATTCTACAGGAAGCTGGGGTGGACGGAGAATGGAAAGAAGCCTCTCCGGAAGATGTCGCTGATTTCAGTGCAACTGCCTATTTCTTTGGCAATCAGTTACAGCAATCTTTGGATGTTCCTGTCGGTCTGATACATTGTTCCTGGAGTATGTCAAAAATAGAGGCTTGGATGAATAAAGAGACTTTATCGGGCTTTCCGGAAATAGCATTGCCTGATGTAATACAGAAAGAGTTCAGGTGGACGGCAGGGACTCCTACATTATTGTGGAATGCAATGGTGAATCCATGGAAAGGATTTCCTGTTAAAGGAGTGATTTGGTATCAAGGTGAAGCAAACACACCCGATCCCGGATTATATAAGAGATTATTTCCTGCAATGGTTTCTCAATGGAGAACATTCTTCAACAATCCCCAAATGCCATTTTATTACGTACAGATTGCACCATGGAAATCGGAAGGCAATGATAAACTAGATTGGGCTTGGTTCCGCCAGTGTCAGTTGGAGTTGATGTCAGCTGTTCCAAATGTTGGAATGGTGACCACAGGTGATGCCGGGAGTGAAAACTTTATTCATTCGCCCTATAAGATAAAGGTCGGTGAACGACTGGCTTATTGGGCATTGGCAAAAACGTATCATCGTAAAGGTATTCAATATTCCGGTCCTATATACAAATTCCACCGGGTAAAAGGGAACGTAGTAGAAATAGACTTTGAACATGGTGAAGAAGGATTGACACCGGAAAATCAAAACGTGAAAGGATTTGAAATAGTGGGGACGGATGGTATATTCCGACCGGCCAAAGCGGAAATTATCAGTGGTTCTTCTACTGTAAAGGTCTGGAATGATTCGATCAATGCCCCCATAGAGGTACGTTATTGTTTCCGGAATTATATGTTGGGAGAATTATGCAATAATGCGGCTATTCCTGCTTCTCCTTTCCGGATTGTAATCAAAAAGAAACCTGCGTTAATGTGGTTCGATGCCGAAGCTAACTTCGAACGTTTCAGCCATAAAGACTCGATTGACTATTATTTGGAGAAAATCAAATCAGTAGGTTTCACTCATGCAATAGTGGATATACGGCCCATTACGGGAGAAGTACTTTATCAAAGTCAGTTTGCTCCACAAATGAAAGAGTGGAAAGGCGCAAAGGCCGGGAATTTTGATTATTTGCAATACTTCATTAAAAAAGGGCACGAATTGGGTCTTGAGATTCATGCTTCATTAAATGTATTCTGTGCCGGACACAATTATTTCGATCGTGGAATGGTATATAGTGGACATCCGGACTGGGCATCCATGGTATATACTCCCGATAAAGGCATTATTCCGATTACGGAAGAAAAACAAAAATATGGTGCTATGATTAATCCTCTGAATGAGGAGTATCGTGCGCATATTCTAAATGTACTGAAAGAAGTAGTGACCAAATACCCTGATTTGGATGGCTTGATGCTCGACCGCGTACGCTATGATGGTATAACAGCCGACTTCTCACCGCTTTCACGCGAAAAGTTTGAAGCGTATATAGGTAAGAAAGTGGCGAAGTTCCCCGAAGATATTTTTGTTTGGAAGAAGAATACGGATGGGAAGTTTATCACACAACCGGGAAAGTATTTCCAGAAATGGATGGAATGGAGAACGAAAAACATTACTGATTTTATGGCATTGGCACGTAAGGAAGTGAAAGCCGCCAATCCAAAAGTTTCTTTCGGCACATATACCGGAGCTTGGTATCCGTCTTACTATGAAGTGGGAGTTAATTTCGCCAGCAAAAAGTATGATCCGGCTAAAGACTTCAGTTGGGCCACTCCCGAATATAAAAATTACGGATACGCGGAACTGATCGATTTGTATGCAACCGGAAATTACTATACAGACATAACGATAGAGGAATACAAGAAAACGAACCGCAACATCTGGAACGAGACTGATTCGCAGGCTCAAGCCGGTACATGGTACTGTGTAGAAGGTTCCTGTCAGCACTTGCGTCAGATTCTTAAAGACAACAAGTTTATGGGCGGCATCTTGGTGGATCAGTTCTATGATAATCCGGGGAAATTATCCGAAACAATAGAAATGAACCTTCGTCGAGCGGATGGACTAATGGTGTTTGATATTGTACACATTATCCAAAAGAATTTATGGAAAGAAATAGAAAAAGGAATGCGGGAAGGAGGAGCTATATGAATAACAGAGCTTTAGCTTTAGATGCCTTACGGGGATATGCGATTATTACAATGGTACTTTCAGCTACCATCGTAACGCATGTTCTTCCCGGTTGGATGAGCCATGCGCAAACGCCGCCGCCGGATCATGTATTTAATCCTCTATTGCCCGGTATTACTTGGGTAGATCTTGTATTTCCTTTTTTCCTGTTCGCTATGGGAGCTGCGTTTCCTTTTTCCATAAAGAAACGTGCTGAAAAAGGTGATTCAAAGCTAAAACTCGTTTATGAAGCTGGCAAACGGGGGATTCAGTTGACCTTCTTTGCTATTTTCATCCAGCATTTTTATCCGTATATGTTAAGCTCTCCGCAAGATATGAGGGCATGGTTGCTGGCTATACTCTGTTTTGTTGTTCTATTTCCCATGTTCATGCGTATTCCTTTGAAAATGCCGGATTGGGCACATACTTCTATAAAAGTCGGAGCTTACATGGTTGCTGCTATCATGTTGGCTACCACTTCTTATGCGGATGGAAAAACATTCAGCTTATTCTCCAGCAACATCATAATTTTGCTGCTAGCTAACATGGCTATTTTCGGTTCTATCCTTTACATTTTCACAATGAATAATCGTTGGATACGTTTAGGAATTCTAATATTGCTAATGGCTATGATATTAGGGAGTACAGTGGATGGTTCTTGGACACAGAGTGTATTTAATTATACTCCTCTGCCGTGGATGTATCGGTTTGACTATTTGAAATACTTATTTATCGTTATTCCCGGCAGTATAGCCGGGGAGTATTTAGCGGAGTGGATGAAAGCATATCAAAAAGAAACGGATGATTATGCTACATCTCCTTATCGTAAAATGAGTATCATGTTGATGATATTATCCGTTGTTATCATCATTAGCAATCTTTACGGCCTATACACTCGTAATTTGGTTGTTAATCTTGTGGTTACTGTTTTATTGTTATTAGCTGGCAAGTGTATATTTCTACGTAAAGTGGATGGAATAGCTCTATTGTGGAAAAAGTTGTTTAATGCAGGAGCATATTTACTTCTTCTGGGTTTGTGTTTTGAGCCTTTTCAGGATGGTATTAAAAAAGATCCAACTACTTTTAGTTATTTCTTTGTCACTTCCGGGTTAGCTTTTCTGGCCCTTTTATTTCTAAGTATCGTTTGTGATTATTTCCGGTGTATCAAAAGTACTCGTTTTTTGGTGATGTCCGGTCAGAATCCGATGATAGCTTATGTGGTCGGAGATTTGCTGATTATGCCATTGATTAATCTACTTGGACTTGCTTCATTGCTATCTTATTTTCAACAAAATGCCTGGCTAGGTTTTCTCCAGGGAGTAATCCTTACTTCTTTGGCTGTGTTAGCAACTATGTTCTTCACTAAAATCAAATGGTTTTGGAGAACATGATTTTCAAAAGAATATTTTCTCGTTTATATTTATGTCTGTTTTGTAACCCTAGGAAATATTGATCATTTGCAACCGATCCTATTCCTCCAGGATGCCATACAATACATATATATATCATTCCTAGTTTATACATAGTAAAGTTACTATTCATTAGATACAAACTTCTTTTGATTAGAGGCTAAAGTTATGTTTGATAGATGGCAAACTTTAATTGCAAGCTTTGATTATATAAATGCAAGTTTCATTTTTATAATCAAAGCTTGCAATTATAAAAACGAAACTTGCATTTAAAGATTGAGATTAGCTAAAAAAAAGTTTACTATGTATGCAAAAGAAGTTTGGACTTCATTGAAAGGAAGTTTTCTATGTATGAACTGGAAGCTACCACCTTTATCGAAGGTGTCAATCTCGCACCACAATCAGTATAACAATTAAAAAAAATGATTATCTTTGTCGCACTCTAGGCAGAAACATGACAGAAGGATTAGCAGTGCTAATCATTGCCAACGTAGCTAATGCAATGAAAACAATAAAGGCAGTGACGGCAAACAAAGGAAAGTGCTGACCGCTGCCGGAATTAAATAGATGATGAAACAATTCTTTCTTTTCACAATGTTGTGCCTGTTCGGCATACAGTTGCAGGCACAACAACTGACGTACTATGATGCGTCATGCTTTCCCCTTTTAGGAAAAGCAACACAAGACACAGGGGCAAGATATGAGAGACTACCGGATTCTCTCAAAAACATTTCTCGTTCCCCTTTATGGAATTTGAGTCGTAATTCGGCAGGAATGGCGATACGATTTCGTAGTAACTCTACCCGAATAGCGTTGAAATGGGAGAATCTCTTTAACAATCACATGAATCACATGACTGATACAGGAGTAAAAGGACTTGATTTATACTGTTGGGAAAGCAACGGAAAGTGGAGATTTGTAAACAGTGCCCGCCCGAATGGAAAAACGAATCAAGCAACGATCATTGCCAATATGCAACCCCAAGAAAGAGAATATATGCTTTATCTTCCTCTTTATGATGGCCTTGTTTCTTTGTCTATAGGAGTGGACTCGTTATCCACCATCGATCAGCCTTTCATTGATTATCCGATCCGCAAAAGGCCGGTTGTATTTTATGGCACCAGCATTCTTCAAGGGGGGGGTGCTTCACGTCCAGGAATGGCACATACCAATATCATATCGAGAAGACTGAACCGTGAATGTATCAACTTGGGATTTAGTGGAAATGCACTTTTAGACTTGGAAGTGGCCAAAGTGATAGCCGAAGTAGATGCCAGTGTTTTTGTTTTAGATTTTGTGCCTAATGCTTCTGTAGAACAGATGAAAGAACGGATGGAAACATTTTATCGTATCATTCGTAGTAAACATCCGGATACGCCAGTCATTTTTATAGAAGATCCTATTTTCACTCATACGCTTTATGATGAAAGAATAGCTAAAGAAGTGCAAAGAAAGAATGACACATTAAAGGAAATATTCAACCGGCTAAAGAAAGAAAATGAAAAGAATATCATTTTTATCTCTTCCAAAAATATGCTGGGAGAAGATGGGGAAGCTACAGTTGACGGCATACATTTCACAGATTTAGGTATGATGAGATATGCTGATTTAGTTTGTCCGATCATTAAGAAAGCAATAAAATAATGACGCTATGCCAACAACATGGCGTCATTATTTTAGATCTCATTCTATTGAATTCCTATCTCACTAACAAACATCCAAGGAACAAGAGTAGAGGCCTTTGATACAGAAGCATTTGCTTGAATCTTAACAAAACGTGCCTTTGTAGATTCAAAGTCTAGTTGATGTTGGGATACACTGGCTTCTTTTCCCTGTTTTGCTATTATTCTTTCTTCTTTTACACATTGATAATATTTTCCATCATCAGAAACAAAGACAGAAATTAAATCCGGGTCCAAGATATTATCACTTATCACCGAAAGGTTAGTAAAAAGTAACTTACTAATGCTCGTTTGTTGTCTAAGATCAATGACTGCTTCAAACCCTTTAGGAAAACCTAACCATCGGGCATCGTCAGGACGCGTAGAACCGATAATGCCATCCACTAGCATTGAAGCTCCACCATATACATGCATGCGGCTTAACTCTGAATGTAATGTCACAGGTTTAAATGTCGCTTTATTACAATCAACTTTTAAACTCGAAACCTGTGACATTTGATTATTCCGATATGCCATAGCTTTCAAAGTTACACTACTATCTATTTTCAATACTCCTTTATATAAATAACTATTTCTATCGGGAAGACTTCCATCTAAAGTGTAAAAAATAGAATCATTCCCCAGAGTAGAAAGAGAAACTTCCAAATCTCTATTTTTTATATCAACCTTATCTGTAATAGATACATCCAGAATATGACGCGCGTAGTTATATCCATACAAGTCATATATATCAATGATTTGTGGTAAACGGGATAAAAAATCCAGATAGTTTTTCTTTTCCGGCATTGTCCATTGAACTTCGGAGAGGGCAGCAAGCCGTGGCAGAATCTGATACTGGCGTATCCGTTCGTTAGGCATATACTCGCACCAGACATTGGATTGAACCCCTATTATATGTTTTTTTTCATTATCTGTCAGTCCTTCAGGTAATGGTTCAAATGAATATACCCTTTCTACATTTATATATCCGCCTACCGGTATTTCTTCTTTACTACTATCTAAGGTCTGGCTATAATCAAAATACATGTGAGTGGCAGGTGCCATGATGACATCATGATTCAATCTCGCAGCTTCTATTCCTCCGGAAATGCCTCGCCATGACATTATAACAGAACCATCCATGGGCATTCCTTCCAATATTTCATCCCATCCAATAACTTGTTTCCCTTTAGAATGCAGGTATTGGGCTATTTCTCCCATAAAATAGCTTTGCAAATAATCCTCTTTAGAAAATCTGGAATCACTTTTTAAATGAAGCTGTTTAATTTTGCCCTGACATTTCGAACATGCCTGCCATCGCTCTTTGACGCACTCGTCTCCTCCTATATGAATATATTTTCCGGGAAACAGCTCGCATACTTCATCCATCACGTCTTTAAACAACTGAAGGGATTGCTCATTTCCTGCACAAATTACATCTTTAATAACTCCCCATCGGTTAGCCACTTTATATTCTTTTTCAATACATCCTAACTCTGGATAGGAAGCTAACACTGCAGATGTATGTCCCGGCAAGTCTATTTCCGGAATGATGGTAATATATCTTTCGGCCGCATACGCAATAACGTCTTTTATTTGGTCTTGAGTATAAAAACCTCCATGACGTTGATTGTCTGTGGGATAATCATTACCACCTATATAGCGTCCCACCACAGTATTATCACGCCATGCGCCTATTTGTGTTAAAAGAGGACGTTTCTTTATCTCCATTCGCCAACCTTGATCGTCTGTCAAATGCCAATGGAATACATTTAAGTTATGCAAAGCCAGGATATCAATCGTTCGTTTCACCATTTCTACATCCGAGAAATGTCTACTCACATCAAGCATCATTCCTCTGTATGCAAATCTGGGATAATCTTTGATTTCCGTTGCCGGAAAATGAACTTCGGAAACTTCTTGCACAGGTATTGATTTAACAAGCGTCTGCATTGCATAAAATGCTCCGGATGGAGTCACAGATTGTATATGAATCTCGGAGGAATCAATATTGATTTGATAAGCCTCTTTATGGGTATGTTTCAATCCCAGTTCAAAGATGACGACATTTGCTCCTTCTTTCTTATCGCCCTGTTCTACTTGAAGATTGAGGTTGGCGTTACGCTTTACTGTCGTGGAAAATTGATTAGCGATACCCTTTAACGCTAAATCTTTAAAGAAAATCCGAGTAGCAGAATTCATAGTAAAGCTTCTCTCTGTTTTCTTTAAACTAATTTGTTGGGGCAATGGAATGACTTTATAAGATGCGTCAGAATATTTCTGCGTACATGCAAAAAGTAAAGAAGAGAATAATAGTGTTATAATTGATTTCTTCATACGTAAAAATAGATAAAAGTCTGCTCTAGTTTTGTTATTAACTAGAACAGACTTCTTAAGAATTTAACAATTAATATTTAATGCAACGTATAGCGTATCCTAAAGTAAATCCTCCTTCTGTTTGCAAAAGGCTACTACTTTCACTGGCATTTAGATTGAATCGTCCTAATCCTTCACCGTAAGTCGTTGAAGACAAATAGAATACATGGGCTTTTATTCCATCTGGAGCCAAAGTTCCGTCTCCATTTCCATATCCTATGCCATAAGCAGAGAAACCGGAGATATTAGTCCCCCCCTTATAGTCATACCAGACATTCCAGTTTTCACCAAAACCCGTAACCTTCAGCTTACTTCCAACATCTACCGTATTTGTCCCTGACAGATAACTAACTAACGAACTCCATTTTTCATTGGAAGGAATAGTAAAACCTTCCGGAGAAATAGCATCAGCAAAGGCACCGCTCAAATATCCACATGCGACGGCATTATATAAAAATCCTGCATCCGGGTTTTCCGGTGAACTAGATTCCCTATAAGCAGCAGTAGTCTTCCATGCATCAGCTCCTGTTATGCCCGTTGCAATGTCACTTCCATTGGCTAGTTTTGTAGTCTTCAGGTTATATTGCATCCAATATTGTGTTCCTATTTTTACTATACCATAATTATTGCCACTGGCATCTGTTGCATAATAAGGCGCAGTGGTTAACGTTTCATCACTAAGTGCTTCTACTGCTTTTATCTCACCGGAATTGCTAATAGATAAGAACTGGGCAGGAGCGGCCTTTGTACCAGCAATATAACTGGATATAGAATTAGCCGATTTGTCAAAGGCCACACTTCCATTATGAATGGGTTCTGAACTTACGTTAAAGACTTCGGTTGGCATATCCTCTTCATATACCTGATCCAAAACAGAAACTACAAATCCGCGAGTTAAATCAGCACTATTGCCTACCATTGGATATACGACGATAGCCTGTTTGTCAATATTGCCAGAAGAACATAAGTACTCGCGACAGATTTCACCTACCTGCGTATTTCCATCCATCAATTTATATACAAAAGTCTTATCTGTCCCTGTAAAGGTAGGAACAGTGAAGGTTTTAGGCTTTGCTTCCGGTGCTGGGGCAGCATCTTGTTTTACACGTATACGACTTCTTGCATCATTTAGTTTCACTGTTAATGTGGTAGAACGCTCTTGTTGGTCTACATTTTCATCCACTACAATTTTTACTGAATTATTTGCTGTGGATACATGGGCCCATGTTTCATCTCCAGTAGTGACTGAAGCCACAAAAGTATTTTCACTTGCCGTTACATTGATTGTTTTAGCCTCTCCTTCGTAAGTGAAAATCAAATCATCTTGCGGTACAGATAAAATCGTTTCGTCATCAGTAGCATATTCATCATTATCATCATCACAAGCAACAAATGCACTTGTGATGAACAAAAGGCATAAAATCGAAAATAAATCTTTAAAATGTTTCATAATATAAGTATTGTTAAGTGAGTAATCTGTTATTTTTCACCTCTGATATGTTGTCTTTTCACAACAATGTCGGCAAACCAATTATATAAATCATTATCTTCTTTATAGGAAGAAGTTGCCAGGTCATAAACCATGCAGTCTCCAATATAATAAGCTAATGGAATATCATAGAGTGCTCCATATTTTTCATAGGCTTCCATGTACTCATGTAGTCTATCCGCTCTATAGTCCGGGCTTTTCTTTAGTGCTCGTTCATCAAACTCGACTTCCAGATACATCCCTTTTTCTTTGGCAAATTCACAAACTGTCTTCAGGTGCATCGAATCTGGTTTTTGCTCATAAAAGAAATAGTTGGGTTGCTGGTAAGCTACATCAAATTTTAGTTCTTTCCATTCTCCATGCCCATCCGACCCCCAATATGGAATCCAATAGAATTTATAACCCAATGAACGCATATATGCGCCTATTTCATTCAAAATTGTCCGGCTATTGGTGGCTTCTTCCGCTATCCAATAGAACCCATCCAGAGATATATTTTCGAATTGAGCCTTCTTAAAGCGGTCTATCGCATAGTCAATATACCATTTACAAGCATTTATACGATCTGCCTCATTAGAGAAATCAAGCTGCCTACCGTTAAGCTCTCCCCAATCTTTTTGGTTAGGGACAGGCTCTGGCAATGTCAGAACAACCTTACGCGCATGCCGGGGAGCTCCTATTTCTTTTTTTACATCGTCAATACAGCTTTCAATAGCATCCAAAGCTTTACCTTTCTGAAAATACTTATCGCACAAGCCTTTCCATTCACTTTTCCTAGCGGACATGGGCTCATAATAGGAAGCAAAACTACGCCCTTTTCCATCCTTGAATTCTAAAAATAAGAAGCCGTCAAACATCCAATGTAAATCACCTTTTTTATCTCTGTAGGCAACATTTTTCATACATTGTTCTTCATTCCATTCTGTCTGGCGATGTGCACCTCCATAGTACATCAGTACCATATCGGCTATAACACCATTTTCTTTTATGATTGGTTTCTTTCTACTGCTGGCACAAGAAATAGCCAGCAGTGTCAAGAAAGAAAACATAACCAAACTTTTGTTCATATAGCCCATATTTATTTCTCTCCTCTAGCCTTTTGCCTTTTAGAAATCATGGTACACAATTCATTATACAAAGCTCGGTCTTCTTCGTATATAGAGCTTTTTAAGGAATACACCATGCAGTCACTTTGATAATAAGCTATAGGGAAAGATTTGATAATTCCATAAGAATCAAAAGCGCGTAAATAATCACGTAATCTGTCAGCCCGGTAATCTTGACTGTTCTTTTTCAATGCTCTTTCATCAAATTCCATTTCCAGAGCCATATTCTTACTTTTCGCATAGCTAATGACTCTGTCGAAATAGCTTGTATAATCAGGCTTTTGAGCGGGAAAGAAGTAATTTGGTTGTAGGAAAGCAGCATCAAATTTCATACTTTCCCATTCTCCCATACCATCAGTGCCCCAATAAGGAATCCAATAGAATTTTAGATTTTTTGATTTTATATAGTCTGCAACTTGAGGAAGATAGTGCCGATTATCCGTTAATTGTTCTGCTACGAAATAAATGCCATCCAAAGATAAATAATTTAAATTGGCTTCATTAAACTTCTGAATAATGTAATCAACATACCATGAGCATGCGCTGACACAATCAAGTGTTAACGAAAAGTCCATAGCTCTTCCTGATATTTCTCCCCAATCTTTCTGGTCTTTATATGCAGCAGGCATACTGATTATAAGCCTGCGCTTATATTTAGGAGCCCCTAAACGCGTAGCCGACTTTGACAGGATAGAATTTAAGCGAGCGATAGGACCGTCTGCCGCAAAATATTTGTCAACCAATCCCTGCCATTCGGTTTTCCGAGCTCCTAATCCGCCCAGGCCATTTTCAAAATTGCGACCCTCTCCTGTATGTGTTTCCAAAAACAAGAAAGAATCAAAAAGCCAGTTCTCTTTTCCTGCTGGGTCTGTATAAGTGACATTTGCCTGCAATTCTTCTTCTGTCCACCTGGTAGCGCGATGAGAACCACCATAATATAGTAGTGATATATCGTGTACAGGTCCATTCTGCATCACTCCGCCACCTATAGATTCCGGGAGATAGTTTCCAACAATGAGATACCGATAATCTTCACCCTTATATTCCAAATAAATAGGAATAATTTCTGTCAAGTCAAATGTGTTAGAAGTAGAAGATGGAGATTTCATCGTAACGCCAGACGCCAATTCAAGTTCCACAGGAATAGCTGTAGGTGTGCTCCCTATTGGAAAATCAATAGATATTTTATTCATTTCGTTATCAATCCGAATGCTAGTAGGACGCAAATCCCCTCCCACTGTGACCCCGGTAACAAAATCGGTAAAATAGTCATGTTTCACTTCCTCCTTATCATCATCTGTACAAGACAAGAATAAAGGAAATAGAGCTAATAGTAATATTATATTTTTCATAAATAATGTGTTCTATCAATTTATTATTTTAAAAGTATACTTTTGTATAAGTAGAGATACCTATTCTAATATGGGAATTAAAATCATTCTGGAAGAAGTCTCATTCACATCCACATTTCCATCAACATGCAACTTCAGTGGCAATACATACTTTTTTTCACCTCTTTGCTGATATCGTTTTATTATATCACCATCAAAAGTAATCAAGCTTTTATACGACACAGTGGAAGTCGAAAAGTCAAAATTTGTTTTGGAAATAGAATAGCATACATCAGGTATGATTTCAAAAGATGTATTTTCCTCCTCGTTGTAAACTTTTAGCGTCTCTTCGTCCACTTCTATCGAAACGTTTGCCGTTTGTTCACCAATACCCGATTTATACACTGTCACTGTATAATCGGCAAAGTCTCTATAATTTACATATACTTCCTGAACTCCGGACTGGACCAGATATACTTTATCTTTCACCATCCCATCCATTCTATTGTCTTCACAAGCTATAAAAAATGATATACTTGTTACGACCATAATTATTTTAATGATTAAATTTTTCATAACTATATCTTGTTTTAGTTCCAGCCTTCATTTTGGGTAAAGTTCTTCATTTCATTCAGTTGGGTTTGGGCAATAGGGAATAAATGATGTTTTCTTTCGAAAACAATGGGTTGACAAATTTTCGAGGTACGTACCCAAGAACTTTCATAATCAGTTGCCAGCAGATTCAAACCATAACGCAAACCGTTCGCTTCTTTATCAGCTACCATCCATGTACGTAGGTCATAATAACGCAGTCCTTCAAAAGCCAGTTCAACCATTCGTTCCTGACGAATCCATTTGCGCAGCTCTTCCTTACTGTCGACCACTGCCGGATATGCATTTTCCAGTTTACCTAATCCAGCTCTTTCGCGTATCTTGTTTATATATACTAAAGCTTCTTTGGCATCTCTGGCAGGCTTTTCATTGCATGCTTCCGCATAATTCAAATAAATTTCAGCCAAACGCAAATAACTCCACGTGAAAGAACCCCATGTGTTTTTACGAGTATCAATATTAGGATCTGTAAATTTAGTAAATACAAAACCTGTTTTTACATAATCACCGCTGCTATGGGCATAGGATGAAGTACCTCCTGTGAAGAAAGTTACAGGGGCATACTGTTCTTTAGTTCCATCCGGATGGATCCAATACATTCCATTAAAAAATATAGATGCGTAAAAACGTCCGTCTCTTCCTTTCATGCTATTATGTACTTTAATACCTTTGTCTCTATGAGTAGGATGCAGCCAACCGTCAGTGAAACCATTTGCTTCGTAACCTGATTTATCATCTATAATCGGGGAACCGTCTGCTTTATATCCTGTGACTGGATATCTGCCTGAAGCCATCATAGGGTATGCATCGACCAATTTCATGGTGGGAGTATAACCACCCAAGCCCACTCCAAATACTCTTGGGGGAACAACCCGTTGATTCCATACCTCACCATCTTTATAATATCTGGCAATAATTAATTCTTCATTCCATTTCTCGGTAAATACTTCTCGATAGGAATTCATCGCTTTAAGTACAGGGTCTGTTTCCGTCTTGTTAAAATGGAGTTTGTAAACATCCAGATCAATAACCATTTTTGCAGCTTCGGCAGCTTTCGTCCACTTATTCAAATCCTCACCTTGAGGGAAGATTGGTTTACCTTCATGATTGACCATTCCTCTGCCATATCCAATACTACCTCCCCCGTTGAATAAAGGGCGAGCGGCAAAGAGCAAAACTCGGGAACGCATACCTAATGCAGCCCCTTTGGTCATACGGCCCATCCAGGTAGTAGGATCTTGGATTGTTTTAGGTAAAATCTGTGCTGCATCATACATCTCTTTTTCGATAAAGCCTACGCACTCATCAACCGTGTTTCTATCTATTACTTCTGATTTAATGGCTAAATCTGCTATTTGATCATACCAAAGATATATGGGACCATATTGTTTGAATAAATTGAAGTAATAATAAGCTCTAAGAAAACGGGCCTCCGCTTTCATAACTTCCCTTTCTTCTCCCGTCAGCTCTTTGCATTCATCAATATGGGCAATAAATGTAGTCGCTTGATTAATTGCTACATAGTATTTTGACCAAGGATTAAATTTAGGTGTCCATTCACCTCTTACTCCTGTTGTCGACTGATTGTAACTTCCACTATTGACCAATTCATAGTCCATCTTTTCCCAAGAAAAATAAGCATCATCAGCGCAAGGGACAAAAGACTGATCGTATGCATTAATCTCTTCTGGTATATAACCGTAAAGTCCTGCCAGAAAGCGTTCTGTTGTAGGACGTTTGCTGAAAACTTCTTCTATTGTCATCTGATCATTAAAATTATGTTCTAAATAATCAGAACAAGAAAATAAACCTAATGACAAAAAAGCAATTATGATATATCTTAGTTTCTTCATAATATATTAGAAATTAAAGTTTAAACCAATATTAAATACACGCATATTAGGATATGATGAACCTTGTGAATTATCAATTTCCGGATCCCACAATTTAAATTTGGAGAATGTCAACAGATTCGTACCTGATACATAAAACCGTACGAGAGATATTCCCATCTTGTGGCACACTTCTTTGGGCAGCGTATAACCAATTTCTGCGCTTTTCAAACGCATAAAACTTTTGTCCACCTGATTGTGGGTTGAGGGTGCTTTATTGTTTTCACTACCACTGATTGCCAATCTCGGATATTTGGCATTAGGACGGTCGGGTCTCCAATAATTCAACGCAACATCTTGATAAACATTCGAGAATAACTGATTCGTATCAGACATATCGATTGTTTCACCACCTATGAATCCGGTAACATTGCCAATACCTTGAAAGAAGAATGCGACATCAAAATCTTTATAACTAATATTGGCACCAAAACCATAGTTTATTTCCGGAATGGCCGTGCGCCCTATTGCTACATAATCATCAGTATCAACAATGCCGTCTCCATTAATATCTTTGTATTTTAAATCTCCTACTCTCGGGTTACCAATTTGTTTAGGGCTATTTTGTATTTCTGACTCCGTTCTGAAATATCCCAATGCTATATAGCCAAACTGTTGATTCCAGGGCTTACCTATTACATCTTTATATGGGTAGTTCGCTGAAGGTTGATCATCATACAATTTTTTATTTCTATTGTATGTGAAATTACCTCTCACTGAAATATTCCAATCTTTATTGATAGTTTTATAATATTCTAAAGAGGCATCAACACCTTTATTCTCCATCTCTCCTAAATTAAGGTATGGATTAACATTTACACCTACTACTGACGGAACAGCACCCCGTTCAATAAAAATACCAGAGCGACGTTCATGGAAATAATCAACATTCAATTTTAATGAATTATATAGTTCCAACTCAACACCTATATTCATTTTCTTTGCTTCTTCCCAAGAAACATAGGGGTTACCCGGATATCCCGTACCTATACCAGAAATCGGATTTCCACCTGTAGTTCCGAAAGTATAGCCATTCACATCCGCCATTTCCGAATTAAAGGCAAATCGTCTGTTTCCACCAATCTGATCATTACCTATAATACCATAAGAACCTTTAAATTTCAGAACACTGACAATATGAGAGATTGGTTCCCAAAAAGCTTCATTACTGATCATATATCCGATAGCAGCCGACGGGAAAAAACCAAATCGTTTTTTAGGGGCAAAATTTTCTGAACCATTGTAACCAAAGTTTCCTTCAATAAAGTAACGGTCCTTATATGAATAGGTGACACGTCCTGCAATACCTTGATTCCTATATGGTAATGACATTATGTATGAATCCGGAAAGTTATCTGTTTTTTCTCTCATGTTGAATAAGAATAATCCCCCCACACGATGTGCGTTAGCAAAAAGATTTTCGTATGTTAGTGAAGCTTCCAGATAGGTTGTCCGATTTCCTTTATTATCTTTATATAACACCAAGTAATCATTCCCATCATTATTTTTCGTATACATCAGGTTTCCATCCTCATTACGTCCGGTAGCATAGTAAGTAGATGGATTTTTGGACCGATTCAGATGAGCATAATTATATGCATCCCATGAAAACTTTATATTGGCTTTTAACCCTTTAATCCACGGACTGAAGTCTTGTGTCAATCCAATCAAAGATTGAGCATTATTCGTGAATAATTCATTGTATCCATTGAGATTCAACAAATTATATGGATTATCGCCAATAGTAGGACGCGCCACAGTCCCATCACTATACTTTTTGGGGATAGCAATAGGTATTGTTTTAAACGTGTATATCCATAAGCTAGCATTGTTATTAGGCTGCTTCTTCACATCGTATTGATTGGACAGATTGATGTTCAATACCGTATTTTTGAACAAATTGATATCCAAATTTGACCTGAAGTTAAATCTGGACCAACTGGAGGCAGGATTATATCCTAACCCCTTATCCGGTCTAAATACTCCATTTTCTTTATAATAAGAACCAGCTACATAATATTTTACCTTTTCTGACCCGCCAGTTACATTTATGTTCACACGTTCACTGGTTGTCGAATTTTTATATATTTCATCCATCCAATTAATATTAGGATACAGATCGGGATCTGAACCATTCAAATACTTAGCCATGGCTTCTGGTGAGTAGAATTCTTCTCCATTCTTATTATCAGCGTATGCAAAATTATACATCTCCATGAACTCTTGCGCATTGGCCATTTTCGGCATCTTAGTGGGTTGCAGTATTGAAAATTCTGCTCGTGCGCTGATTACAGGTTTGCTTCCTTCTTTTCCTTTACGAGTAGTAATCAATACAACGCCATTAGCACCTCGCACGCCATAAATAGCCGTGGCTGTAGCATCTTTTAGAATAGAAAAGGTCTCGATATCTTCCGGATCAACCAGGTTTAAATCTCTTTCAATGCCATCCACAAGAACTAACGGACGATTATTAGCACCAAATGTACTAACGCCTCTAATCCAGAAGTCAGACCCTTCACCCGGTTCACCACTGCGCTGCACGGCAACAACACCAGCCATTTGTCCTGCTAAGACATTACTTAATTTGTTGACGGAGCGATTGATCTTACCAACCGGAAGTCCTGTAATGGCACCTATCACACTGGCTTTCCTTTGGGTACCATAACCAACTACCGTAACCTCCTTTAATTCAGACGTCAAAGGTTCCATTTTGATTGGAATATCCTTACGCCCATTTACTAGAACTACATTTTTCTGATAGCCGATGTACGAGAATTCCAGTTTTTCATCCGGCGCAACCTCGATTGAGTAATTTCCATCTATATCAGTAATTACACCCTTTGTTGATTTCACTGCTAAAATAGAAACTCCGGGAAGGGGTTGATTAAATTCGTCTAATACACGCCCCTGAACTCTAATGGTACTCTTTTGTTGCGTTTCATCAGGTGTTTCCATGGCCATCACTTGCAATGCAGGCAACAACGACAGAAAAATAATGAGTAAAACCGCTTTTGTGGAAAGATGCTTTATATCATTAAAGACTTTCCTTTTTCGATTGTCGATACATGTTCTCATATTATTACATTTATAAAAAAATTATTAGATATATTACTTCCATTTCATTTATCAAAATAGGGGTTATACTTTATGTATAGCAAATTGGCAATTCTTATAGGATCCTCTCCTGAAGATTCAGAGTATACATTTGTTTGCAATGTCCACTGGTATTCGAATTCTGTGATTAAATTATAGAAAGATTTTTCGTCTATTTCTTTTCCATGCGACATCTCATCAATAGCATATTGGGTGAAAAGTTCCCATCGTTTCCGATAATAAGAATCAGTAAGCCCTCCCCATCCTCTATTCGCATAATCATTTAATTGAGTAGCCTTCTGTCCCCAAGTGGTCAATATACAACGTGCATTTTGTTCATAATATTCTTTCTCTTTGAGATTCTTACCCCAATCGCGAGCATCTTTTATCCATTTGCCTATAGAAAAACTGGACTCACAAGACAATAATCTATCGACATCTGTAAAAAGCGTGTTCATCTTTTCTGCCCACTCTTTCATGCCTTCTATATTTTTCTGTCGATAACAAGCTGTAAATGAATCCCGAAAATCAGAGAATAGATTTCCTAAGACCTGTCTTCCTATGTTTATTACGTCAAATTTATATCCGGATGAATCCACATTTTTTGCTTCCAGGAATTTTCCCCAAATATGCCATAGTTCCTTGTTATCGTAATAGATATCAGGGTGTGTATTCCAACTGTCAGTTCCTTCAAGCATGGGACGGGCGTTCATCAACACTGCTTGTCCTGCAGTGGCGTGATGGATATATATTTTTTTATATAATTGCTGCCAAGCATCTATAATATGGCTACTTTTACTTCCTCCCCGGCATAATGCCCAATTTTTCATCCAGTCTGCATTAGTGATGGTATGACTCCAGGCCTTCTCTAATACAAATTCATACATGAATGGATTTACATCCAGCCCTTCTAAAGTAGCTCCCACTCCGGATATATTTTTTCCTCCTTCAACAAACAGCCGATTCAGCTTAGCACTAACATCATCCACGTGACCTGCCAACATCGAATTTCCACCAAAATTGCCCAAGTAACACCAAATGTATGGCTTTCCATAATATTGCTGTGTCTCTCTCCAAATCTCAACGCTATCGCAATAGTAATCCAGTAAAATTAGTTTATCATCCGGCACTGAATTTAAAAAAGCCTTAATACGAGGTTGACTCCATTTGTCTTTGCTATGATAAAACATCCACGTCATCTGTATCCAATGTGCCAAACTATCTACCTGCTCAATCGAATGGAATATTTTATCTGATACAGTACGTAAGAAGTCCTCATCCCAATTAGGAGAATCGACTTCATTAAAAGGGTCAATGCCATATATATGGTCTGTTCCATAAAGTTTAGTCTGTTTCTCCAGATATCTTTTTTGGATTTTACCGAATAAAGGATCCATCGGATCAATAAAATGACTCCGATATTTTTTATCATAACCTCCCCATTGGCTCATTTGAGTAATTGCGGCATCCGGATATAACCTTTTGAGCTCTGCGGGAACATGGCCGGAGAAAGCCGGCAACACTGGTGTCATGCCTAAAAGTCTTTCCCGATCAACAATCTGTTTCTGCAACTTTCTTTGATTCTTCAGCCAGGATAAGGGTAATGGACTTTGCCAATAGTCAACATTTGACATCCTATGCCACGGCAGATGTGCAGGTCCTGTAAAATATGACCGGATTTCTTGATCTTTTAAGCCCATTTCTTTCCATACATCATACCATATAGCTTCTTGCCCGGTGATAGCAAGCGGTGTGTTCACTCCATTTAATGCCATCCAATCAATTAAGCGTTCCCAGTCCTTCCATTTCCAATAAGGCATTGAATATCCAAATGTGCAATAGTTCAGAAAAAATCTTGTTTTGCACTTTGCTAAAACGGTTATTTTATCTAACAAAACAGGTAGTTGCCGCGGCATTTCTATTTTATCGGTAGCATACCAAGACACATGTGTATGGCAATAATATTTCAGATAATGATTTAACCCTGTTGCCAATGAATTATTGTTATTCCCCGAGATTTTAATTTTATCATTGATAGATTCGATAGTAAAGAAATCATTCTCTAAGGAATCAGGCGCTAATTCAAAAGTAAAATTGCCTGAATGTTCGGGAAACAACCTATTGCACATATCTTTCATAGCCCTATTTTCAGCAAAAACAGGACTGCACCCAAATGATATTATCAGTAGTAATAGAATGTATCGCATCATTTATAGTTGTTATTGTTTATCATTTCTTCTATAACTTTATTTGCTGTCTTAGAGATATCTTTTCTGTTTGATAGTTCCCATAGCGATGTGTTTTTCTCCATTAGGAATTGAGTGCCTACAATCCAGCTTTGTATCCATCCGGTTAGCGTGCTCCATGCTCCCCAACCTGCATCAGCATTCGCAGCCCAATAATTCCAATCCTGATAATTGAAGGCTCTGAACCAAGCTCCATCCACATTTCTGAATTTGTCACTTTTTACCTGAATACGAATCAGAAAGTCTCTCATTTGATTCACTGCTTTTACATAGGTAGAATCATTGGTGGCCTTTGCCGCTTCGCATAATCCCACAAATGCAAAATTGGTTGTATACAGCATATCCGCTACAGGATCTCCATTGTCGAAAATTAAAGAGGCCTCTGTGCTGCCATACGCTTCATTGGAAGGTGAATGCCCGAATGAACTCTTAGATTCATCTCCCAGCTCTTCGCGGATACCTCCACAAGTTACTTGATTTTTAAGTAACTCATTTGTCATATAATGGAGCCATTTCAAATGTTCCTCTGTTGGTTCTACCCGGTATAACCAAGCCAATGGAAGAATCATACGAGCTCTTTCCTGCTGTATACCATTTGTCCACGACCATTGTTCAGGATAGGAAGCCATCATCATAGATAAGGCTTTTTTAGACCTTTCGAGTAACGGCTCATACTGTGTCTGATTATATAACCAAAGGTAGCAAGCCCAATTCCAAGCCTCAAAATGCGCATGAAGGTTCACTGTATTGTTATCATAGAATGACTTCCATCCTCTTTTTTGTATGTCTGTATCAAGCAATGATCCTCCTCTAAAGCCGTTAATGCCAGTCGTTCGGAAATTCCCGATAATTCCTTCGGCTATTTTCTTGTCCCATTCAGTGTCATTTAATAATGCAGATGAAGCTATGACTCCTAAAAGAAAGCGTGCATTATCGTCACCGTAATAGGTACCTTTATGCGTGTAAGCCCATCCTAATAATCCATACGAAGGAGATGCCGGATCGTTTCTTTCCGAATCCCTGTATTCCTTAAAAGAATAATCTATCAGATTGGTGGCTACCTTAGAATATTCATTATTCTCCAATAGATCTCCAGCCGCCGCAAATGCGTATGACGCCTCTCCTTGGACATCTGCTCTCATCCAATATCGATACAATTGACTTCCATCATAACGGATCTCGGACATGTGCCCTTCCAATACTCCTAAACTTCCATCACCATTTTGAAACTGATCTGGTATACTTGGGCCTATAGGCATTGTGCCATCTCCCATATATTTATCAACCCAATTCTGTTTCCATTCAGAATTCACTAGAAAATGCCCATTGTAAAACCATTCGATTCCTTTTTTTATGCTCTCGTAACCTGCATTTTCTGGCAGCACATCGCTGGGGGTATAAGAGGGGGTTATGTAAGTTATCCATGATGAGAATGTGACTGTATTCTTACTAAGTAACCACCTGAATATATATTCATACAATGATTTTATTTTTTGTTCAGGCATATATCTGTCGGATGCAAAATGACTAATGCAGGTTGTGGATACCAGAAGATGCGGAGTTCTATAATATAAAACAGGTCGGGTCTCTGTATCCTTAAGCCCATACACGGCTTTATCAAATCCTGCAACTTTGGCAGCAACAAGTATCGGATGATTGATAGAATCGCTGGTTTCTTTTAAAATACATCTATTAAAAGATAACAAGCTCATGAAAGGAAGTTCCGTGTTAATTGAATCACAGACTACAATCCGCTCTAAATTTAGTGTGTCAGACTTGCTACTATCAGTAGTTCCTATTCTTTGTGGAAATTCAACAAGAACACGCAATGATTTAGCTTCAATCAGACTTTCGTCTTCCTGACTAATGGATGTCCCTTTTACTGGATATGAATCACTTAACAAAAGGACGCCGGATTTTTCTGGAGCATTCTGCAGAGCTTCACTCACGGATGGATAAAATTTCAGAGTGTATCCTTCCTTTTCCAGAAGTTGTACTAAGTCACTGTCAGATCCTCCATAACATGTTATTTCATCTTTCATTTTACAAGATGCAAAAGTTAGGATCAGACAGCATATATATATGATTCGTATGTTTAGCATAAGTGACTTTTTTCATCAATAGAGTTTAACATTTTCCAGCATTGGTACAGTCCTCTTGGCACATGGAAACAACCTTTCCATTTCCCTCCTTTGAGTGGCAGCAACACTTCTCCTTTTCGGTTTAAGTATCCATACCATTCGGAATGCTCTTTATCTTTGAAGTGTGTCCATGTATAATTGTGTACCTTCTCAAACCATTCCATACACTGTTTATCCCCGGTCAATTGATAGCCTTTCAGCAGTGAGATAAGTGTTTCAATATGTACCCACCAAAGTTTTTGGTCCCATTCCAACTGTTGGGGAGGATAGCCATTACGGTCCATAAAATAATAGATACCTCCATATTCTTTGTCCCAACCATATTCAAGCATTGTAAGGGTTATATTCTTCGCCTTTTCTATCAATTCCGGACGGTTCAATCGTTTGCCTAAATCCATGATGAACCACATTGCCTCGATGGCGTGACCCGGAGTCACTTGGCGGCCTTCAAAGCAATCAACAAGATGACCGTCAGTGTCCACATTCTCAACAATAATTCCTCCCAGTTCCGGGCGGTGGAAAACATCCATCACCTCGTGAATGCACGTCTCCATCGTTTGTTCCAGATAATCGCCAGGCAATAAATGCTCAATCTCCAAGGCAAGGTTGCACAGAATCATCGGCAGGGCGAAATTCTTCAGATTTCTCGTCCCCGGATGCAGCTTGTTCCACTTGCCTTTAGGATTATCCACCTTGGAAAGGATAATATCGAAAGTTTTCCTGGCAATGTCTGCATATTCCTGATTACCTGTCGCAAGACTCAATTGTCCGAAAGCCATGGCAGCGAATGTATACGAAAAGATATTGTATGGTTCTACCAATGGTCTACCCGAACGGTCAAGTGAAAAGTACCAGTTATAGTCTCCATCATGTCCGTATCTTTTTAAAAATTCACCACCTTGAACGGCACAATCCAGCCATTCCTTACGTTTTTCCACTTTATTGTAAAGCATAGAGAACATCCACACTTCGCGGCCTTGCAGCCAGATAAATTTATCTGTATCGAAAACCCTTCCTTCACGATCCAAACAGGTGAAGTAGCCACCATACTCATGGTCTTGTGAGTTCTCAAGCCAGAAAGGAAGAACATTATCCAAGAGTTCATCCTTGTATTGATTTGCCAGTTTCTTAAAATCCATACATCTTTTATTATTAAGTTATTAAGGTCTTTTTGTTTTACTATTCCGAACGGGTCCAATATCTTTCAATCTCTTCCAGCGACTTCCCGGTAGTCTCCGGCACGAGTTTCCAGACAATTAGCATATACGGTACGCACATAACAGCGAACAGGAAGAATGTTCCGGCGGGGGTAAGGTTCTGGAGCATCCAGGGGGTTAACTGTCCGATCAGGTACGTTCCGATCCACAGAGCGAATCCTGCTATCGACATGGCCAGTCCGCGAACCTTGGTGGGATACATCTCCGAGAGGAGCACGAACACCACGGCACAGATGGATACGGCACAGCAGAATACATAGAACAGGAAGAAAACAAGCAGGAAGAGGCTGGATACTCCCAGGGAATCTCCGAAGAGGAAGTACAGGCCGATGAGAATCAGAGAAACAACCATTCCCGAAACTCCGTAATAAACAAGTTTCTTGCGGCCTACCTTATCAATGATGACAAGAGCCAGAACGGTGGTCAAAGTATTGACTAGTCCTACCAGAACTTGGTAAAATGAAAGTTAACTGTTTGCATAGCTGTATTATGGTAGAAAAGTTTTATCTTTATCGCGTTAAACTAACTAATACCCCCCCATTATGAGAAGAATTTTTTATTTACTTTTCCTTGTCTTATTAGGCTATTCTTTTGACGTAAAAGCTTCAGACACAGTATTTATCCATGAAACACAAATCCCGGTTTTGATAGAGCGGCAGGATAATGTTCTGTTCTATATCCGGTTGGATGCAAAGGAAAGCAAGATACTCGATGAAGTTGTTTTAGATTTCAGTAAAAGTACCAACTTAGCGGATGTTCAGGCAATCAAACTCTATTATGGAGGAACAGAGGCCTTACAAGATCAAAACAAAAATCGCTTTGCCCCTGTAGAGTACATATCCAGCCATCGACCGGGTGCGACATTGGCGGCTAATCCTTCCTATTCCATAAAATGTGCAGAGGTCGGACCATCGGAAAAAGTTGTATTAAGAGGTAATTACAATTTATTTCCAGGTGTCAACTTTTTTTGGATCAGTTTGCAGATAAAAACAGATGCCTCTTTGCATACTAAAATAGTCTCTGATTTACGTGCTGTAAAAGTGGATGGGAAAGAACTTTATTGTAAATTTATTTCTCCGAAAGCTATTACTCACCGGATGGCAGTCGGAGTTCGTCATGCTGGTAATGACGGTTCTGCTTCCTTCCGTATTCCCGGATTAGTGACAACCAATAAAGGAACATTATTGGGAGTGTACGATGTCCGATATAATAGTAGTGTCGATTTACAGGAATATGTAGATGTGGGTTTGAGTCGTAGCACTGACGGAGGGAAGAGCTGGGAGAAAATGCGTCTTCCGCTTTCATTTGGTGAGTATGGCGGTTTGCCTAAAGCACAGAATGGGGTAGGAGATCCCTCTATTTTGGTAGATACTCAAACGAATACCGTCTGGGTGGTTGCCGCATGGACACATGGTATGGGTAATCAACGTGCCTGGTGGAGCTCCCATCCGGGAATGGATATAAACCATACCGCACAGCTGGTATTGGCAAAGAGCACAGACGATGGTAAAACATGGTCGAAACCGATCAATATAACAGAGCAGGTAAAAGATCCGTCCTGGTATTTTCTGCTTCAAGGTCCAGGACGAGGAATAACGATGAGCGACGGTACATTAGTATTTCCAACACAGTTTATCGACTCTACCCGTATCCCGAATGCAGGAATCATGTATAGTAAAGACCGGGGAAAAACATGGAAAATGCATCATCTGGCACGGACTAATACAACGGAAGCACAAGTTGCTGAAATAGAACCGGGAGTATTAATGCTGAATATGCGTGATAATAGAGGAGGAAGCCGTGCTGTCGCCCTAACCAAAGATTTGGGAAAAACCTGGACAGAACATCCGTCTTCACGTAAGGCACTTCAGGAACCGGTATGTATGGCCAGTCTGATTCATGTCGATGCCAAGGACAACATTTTGAATAAAGACCTCCTGTTGTTTTCAAATCCGGATACAACTAAAGGGCGCAATCATATAACAATAAAAGCAAGTCTGGATAAAGGACTTACCTGGTTGCCCGAACATCAAATCATGCTCGACGAAGCAGAAGGATGGGGATATAGTTGCCTGACGATGATTGATAAAGAGACAATCGGTATTCTATATGAGAGCAGTGTGGCACACATGACTTTTCAGGCGGTGAAATTAACAGATTTGTTAGGAATGAAATGATAGATATAATAGCGGTTAAACTATCCGATATGATAAAAGAATAAAACCGTATATTTATCGTGGCGTGCAAAAACAACATATTTTGTTAAATTATCAGTGAAATTTGCTGAAAAAATAATATCTTTGAATCCGTTAATATCTAATGCCCCCACTATGATGATTAATTTGATCGGAAAAAAGGCTCAAATAGCATGTGAACTACTATGCTGTTGCAGTATGGCATATGCACAGAGCAATGACAATTCCGAAGTTGTCGTTCTAAATACAGGCTGGGAGTTTTCCCAGGCAGGGACGGAGCTGTGGCGACCGGCACAGGTTCCGGGCACCGTTCATCAGGATCTTATCAACCATAAACAACTTCCCGATCCTTTTTATGGCATCAATGAACAAAAGATTCAGTGGGTGGAAAATGAAGACTGGGAATACCGGACTGCTTTTACAGTTACCCCCGAACAACTGAAACGGGATGACGCCCAATTGGTTTTTGAAGGTCTTGACACATACGCCGATGTATACCTCAATGGAGCATTGTTGCTGAAAGCCGATAACATGTTTGTCGGTTATACCATACCTGTCAAGTCCCAACTCCGTATCGGAGAAAACCTTCTTCACATCTATTTTCATTCCCCCATCCGGCAGACACTGCCTCAATATAACTCGAACGGATTCAACTATCCGGCAGACAACGACCATCACGACAAACATTTAAGCATATTCTCCCGTAAAGCCCCTTACAGTTATGGCTGGGACTGGGGAATCCGCATGGTGACCAGCGGCATCTGGCGTCCGGTGACCATCCGTTTTTATGACGCAGCTTCTATCAGTGACTATCACGTAAAGCAACTCGCACTGACCGACCAGCTCGCAAATCTGTCTAATGAATTAGAAATAAACAACATACTCTCCCGGCCACTTCAGGCAGAGGTGAGAATAAATACCTCATTCGAAGGAAGTGCAGAAAAAAGCATCAGCCAGGCAATCACCTTACAGCCCGGAATCAATCATGTTTCCATACCTTCCGAAGTGGCATCCCCCGTACGTTGGATGCCGAATGGATGGGGAAAGCCCGCCCTGTATGATTTCTCCGCTCAAATCATAGTAGAAGATAAAGTCGTAGCCGAGCAATCGCACCGGATAGGACTGCGTACTGTTCGCCTCGTTAATGAAAAAGATAAAGACGGAGAATCCTTCTATTTTGAAGTAAATGGTGTACCTATGTTTGCCAAAGGAGCCAATTACATCCCCCAGGATGCACTCTTGACTAACGTCACTACCGAACGCTACCAAACCTTATTCCGCGACATCCGCGAAGCGAACATGAATGTCATTCGTGTATGGGGAGGTGGAACGTACGAAGATGACCGTTTCTATGACCTGGCAGATGAAAACGGAATACTGGTGTGGCAAGACTTCATGTTTGCCTGCACTCCCTATCCGTCCGACCCCACCTTTCTGAAAAGGGTAGAGGCGGAAGCCTGCTATAACATCCGTCGCCTTCGCAATCATGCTTCCCTGGCGATGTGGTGCGGCAATAACGAAATACTGGAAGCCTTAAAATATTGGGGATTCGACAAGAACTTCCCGCCCGAAATCTATCAGGAAATGTTTCGAGGCTACGACAAACTGTTCCATCAGCTCCTTCCAGCCAAGGTTAAGGAACTGGATGCCGACCGTTTCTACATACACAGCTCCCCGTATTTTGCCAACTGGGGGCGTCCTGAATCCTGGGGGATAGGAGACAGCCATAACTGGGGAGTCTGGTATGGTCAAAAAACATTCGAGTCACTCGATACAGACCTGCCCCGTTTCATGAGCGAATTCGGTTTTCAGTCCTTCCCGGAAATGAAGACCATCTCCACTTTCGCCGCTCCGGAAGATTATCAGATAGAATCGGAAGTGATGAATGCTCATCAGAAAAGCAGCATCGGCAACGCCCTGATTCGTACCTACATGGAGCGCGACTATATCATCCCCGAAAAATTTGAAGACTTTGTCTATGTCGGACTAGTACTGCAAGGACAAGGAATGCGTCACGGACTGGAAGCACACCGCCGGAACCGTCCTTACTGTATGGGTACCCTGTATTGGCAACTGAATGACAGCTGGCCGGTAGTATCCTGGTCGAGCATCGACTATTACGGTAACTGGAAAGCCCTGCATTACCAAGCCAAACGAGTCTTTGCTCCAATCCTCATCAATCCTATCCAGCAGAACGACAGCCTCAATATCTACCTGATTTCCGACTGTCCGGACACCAAAGACCACCTGATGTTGGAAATGAAAGTAACAGACTTTGACGGAAAGAAACAAGGCAAGCCTATACAACTCAACACATTGACAGTTCCGGCTAACACTTCCCAATGCGTGTACCGTATAAAACCCGACACCTGGCTATCACCGGAAGAACAGCAACGCTGTTTCATGCAACTGACGCTAAAAGACAAGGCAGGAAACACCCTTGCCGAAACCGTATACTTCTTTAGAAAAACAAAAGACCTGCTTCTGCCTGAAACAACCGTTTCCTGCAAGATGAAACAGAAAGACGGCATGTGTGAACTGACATTGTTTTCTCCCGCTCTTGCAAAAGATGTCTTTATTGAAATTCCTTTGCAGGGAGCCCGTTTCAGCGACAACTTTTTCGACCTTCTTCCCGGAGAACGTAAAACGGTCGTCATCACTTCTCCCCAAATAAAGAAAGGAGAGGAGCTGCCTTTGACAATCAAACATATTCGTGAAACTTATAATTAATCTATTAATAACTTAACACTTAATTTTTTAGTTTATGAAGCAACTCTTTAAATTAACCGGATGTCTGGCACTAGCAGGACTTTTTGCCTCTTGCCAATCGGCGCAACAGGAAGCCAACTACCAGATCATCCCCATGCCACAAGAAATTGTAACCGCTCAAGGAAGTCCCTTCATCCTCAAGAGCAGTGTGAAAATTCTCTATCCGGAAGGAAACGAGAAGATGCAACGCAACGCAAAATTCCTGGCAGACTATCTGAAAACGGCTACCGGAAAAGATTTCGCTATTGAAGCCGGAACAGAAGGTAAAAACGCAATCGTACTGGCATTAGGCACGGAGAACGAAAATCCGGAATCCTACCAGATGAAAGTTACCGGTGACGGAATCACGATTACCGGTCCTACGGAAGCCGGCGTATTCTATGGCATCCAGTCCCTGCGCAAATCATTGCCTGTGGCTGTCGGCGCAGACATTTCCATGCCCGCTGTAGAAATCAATGACGCTCCCCGCTTTGGCTATCGTGGTGCACACTTCGATACCAGCCGTCATTTCTTTACAGTAGATGAAGTGAAAACTTATATCGATATGATGGCTTTGCACAATATGAACCGTTTTCACTGGCATATTACCGAAGACCAGGGCTGGCGTCTGGAAATCAAGAAATATCCGAAGCTGACAGAAATCGGTTCCAAGAGGACAGAAACAGTCATCGGACGTAACTCCGGTGAATACGACGGCAAACCTTACGGTGGCTTCTATACCCAGGAACAGGCGAAAGAAATAGTAGCTTATGCTGCCGAACGTTATATCACAGTTATTCCCGAAATCGATCTTCCGGGACACATGCAAGCTGCCCTTGCCGCTTATCCCGAATTGGGATGTACCGGTGGCCCGTACGAAGTATGGAGACAATGGGGTGTATCAGAAGATGTGCTTTGTGCCGGAAACGATCAAGTCTTGAAATTCCTCGAAGATGTGTTTACTGAATTAATAGCAATCTTCCCTTCAGAATATATTCATGTAGGTGGTGACGAATGTCCGAAAGTACGTTGGGAAAAATGTCCGAAATGTCAGGCACGTATCAAGGCGCTGGGCTTGAAATCGGATGATAAGCATAGCAAGGAAGAACGTCTGCAGAGTTTCGTAATCAACCATATCGAGAAATTCCTCAACGACCACGGACGTCAGATCATCGGTTGGGATGAAATCCTTGAAGGCGGACTTGCTCCTAACGCTACTGTTATGTCATGGCGTGGTGAAAAGGGCGGTATCGAAGCTGCGAAACAGAAACACGATGTCATCATGACGCCGAACACATACCTGTATTTCGACTATTACCAAGCTAAAGACGTAGATAACGAACCGTTTGGTATCGGTGGTTACCTGCCGTTAGAAAGAGTGTACAGCTACGAGCCGATGCCGGCTTCCCTCACTCCGGAAGAACAGAAATATATCAAGGGTGTGCAAGCCAACCTCTGGACAGAATACATCGCTACTTTCCCTCACGCGCAGTACATGGTATTGCCTCGTTGGGCTGCATTGTGTGAAATTCAGTGGTCCAGCCCTGAAAAGAAAAACTATGCCGACTTCCTGTCTCGTCTTCCTCAACTGATTAAGTGGTATGATGCCGAAGGATACAACTACGCTAAACACGCGTTCGGCGTACAAGCCGAGTTTGAACCGAATCCGGCAGAAGGAACGATGGACGTTACTTTGTCTACTATCGACAATGCCCCTGTCCACTACACTTTGGACGGCACAGAACCCACTACTGCTTCTCCCGTTTACGAAGGAGTGTTGAAAATTAAAGAAAATGCCACTCTGTCCGCCAAAGCCATTCGTCCTACCGGCGAGAGCCAGACACTGACAGAGAAGATTGACTTCAGCAAATCCAGCATGAAGCCGATTGTAGCCAATCAACCTATCAATGAACAATACCTCTTCAAAGGAGCTTCCACGTTAACCGATGGTTTGAAAGGAAATAGTAGTTACCGGTCAGGCCGCTGGATTGCTTTCAACGGAAACGACATGGACATGACGATCGACCTTCAGCAACCTACTGAAATTTCGAGTGTGGCCATCTCTGTCAATATTGCAAAGGGCGACTGGGTGTTTGACGCCAGAAACCTGTCCGTAGAAGTTTCAGATGACGGAAAGACTTTCAAAAAGATTGCTTCCGAAGAATATCCGGCAATGAAAGAGACGGACAAAGACGGAGTTGTTGACCATCAACTTACATTTGCTCCTGTGACTACCCAATACGTGAGAGTTATTGCTTCACCGGAGAAAACGCTTCCGGAATGGCATGGTGGAAAAGGCAAAAACGCATTTTTATTTGTAGACGAAATCAAAATTGATTAATGAATATAAGAAAAGAATACACTAAAGTTTGTCTTTTCTTATGTATACTGGGGATGTGCTTTCATGCACATCCCATTCTGGCACAGTCCGTCATACCTGTCCCATTAAAAATGGAGAAGGGGACGGGCTCTTTTTTACTGTCAGAAAAGACAAGACTTTATACAAACCTACAAGGTGGAGAAGCGAAGCTCTGGGAGAAATACCTGAAGGCATTACCCGTTCAATTAAAGGAAGCGAGAAAGAAAGACAGGAAACAGATGCTTTTCTTATTGATAACCCCCAAGACTACCCAGTTGCCGTCACCGGAAAGCTATACACTCTCCGTCACCTCTCAACGAATCGAGATCCGGGCAACTTCGGGAGCCGGATTATTCTATGGAATGCAAACCCTGTTACAGCTGATGCAACCGGCAAGCACAGGCAGCTATTCCGTACCCTCTGTCGAGATAGAAGACACCCCTCGTTTTGCTTATCGCGGACTGATGCTGGACGTATCCCGTCATTTCTCTACCAAAGAGTTTATAAAGAAGCAGATAGACGCATTGGCATATTACAAAATCAACCGTTTGCACCTGCACCTGACCGATGCGGCAGGCTGGCGGCTTGAAATCAAGAAATACCCTTTACTGACCGATTTTGCAGCCTGGCGTACAGACCCCACCTGGAAGAAATGGTGGAACGGCGGACGTAAATACCTCCGTTACGATGAACCCGGAGCTTCCGGCGGCTATTACACCCAGGACGATATTCGTGAAATACTGGAATATGCCCGTCAGCATTACATCACGGTGATTCCGGAGATTGAAATGCCTTCCCATTCGGAAGAAGTGCTGGCTGCCTACCCGCAGCTATCCTGTTCGGGAGAACCTTACAAGAACTCCGATTTCTGTGTCGGTAATGAAGAAACTTTCACCTTTCTGGAGAATGTACTGACGGAAGTCATGGAACTTTTCCCTTCCGAATACATTCATGTAGGAGGTGATGAGGCCGGCAAATCGGCTTGGAAGACCTGTCCGAAATGTCAGAAGAGAATGAAAGACGAGCATCTGGCCAATGTAGACGAGCTGCAAAGCTATCTGATACACCGTATCGAAAAGTTCCTCAACAATCACGGACGCCGTCTCTTGGGATGGGACGAGATTCTGCAAGGAGGTATCGCGCCCAATGCAACCGTTATGTCGTGGCGTGGAGAAGAGGGTGGTATTGCTGCCGTCACCTCCGGCCATCATGCCATCATGACACCGGGTGCATACTGTTATCTGGACAGCTATCAGGACGCCCCGTACTCCCAGCCGGAAGCTATCGGTGGCTACCTGCCATTGAAGAAAGTATATGCCTACGATCCTGTCCCCGCTTCCTTAACTGCGGAGCAGGCAAAGTTAGTCTATGGTGTGCAGGGTAACCTATGGGTGGAATATATCCCCACTCCCGAACACGTGGAATATATGATTTATCCCCGTATGCTGGCATTGGCGGAAGTAGCCTGGTCGGCTCCGGAACGTAAGTCGTGGCCCGATTTCCATACCCGCGCACTGTCAGCAGTGGCCGATTTACAGAAAAAAGGATACCATCCTTTCGATTTGAGCAAAGAAATCGGCAGCCGTCCCGAATCTCTTCAACCAGTCAGCCATTTGGCGCTCGGTAAAAAAGTGACCTATAACTCCTCCTATAGCCCCCATTATCCCGCACAAGGCAACACAGCCCTGACAGACGGCATACGTGGTGACTGGACTTACGGTGATGGTTCATGGCAAGGATTTATCTCGGACAACCGTCTCGATGTGACGATTGATATGGAAAAAGAAACCCCTATCCATTCCGTTACCGCCGCTTTTATGCAAGTGGTCGGCGCGGAAGTATTCCTGCCGGAGACAGTGATTATTTCCATTTCCGATGATGGAATAAACTTCACGGAGCTGCAAAAACAACACTTTGAAGTAAGTAAAGAAACACCCATCCGTTTTACGGATATTTCATGGCAGGGAGAAGCAAAAGGAAGATACGTACGTTACCAGGCACAGGCCGGAAGCGAATTCGGAGGTTGGATATTTACGGATGAGATAATCGTGAAATAGACATTGTCAATATCATTTATGAATAAAAGAGGGAATCTACTCAACCAGATTCCCTCTTTTATTGTTATATTTGTATTATTACCTTAAAAACTAAGAATATGGTACAACACGCTAGACTCATTTTCTACAGCCTTCTTCTTCTGGTAATCCCGTGCGAGAGCACCTTGGCGCAGAAGATCCCCGTCACGCCCATAGACTCATTGATAACTGTTGGATATGCCACCGGAAGTTTGAAAACCCTCTCCGGTTCCGTAGAGAAGATTACGGAGACACAGATGAATAAAGACCAGATAACGAACCCTTTGGAAGCAATCCGCGGACGTGTGCCGGGCTTGACCATCCAACGCGGGTCAAATGGTCCGGCAGCCTTGGATGCAGTACGCCTGCGGGGAACTACCTCACTGACCAGTGGCAATGACCCTTTGATAATCGTCGACGGAGTATTTGGCGACTTGAGTATGCTCACCTCCATTTACCCTACGGATATTGAGAGCTTCACCATTTTGAAAGACGCTTCCGAAACCGCACAATACGGTTCACGAGGAGCTTCCGGTGTGATCGAAGTCACCACTAAAAAAGGAATGAGCGGCAGAACACAGGTAGCCTACAACGGTAGCTTCGGAATTTCCACCGTCTACAAGAATCTGAAAATGCTGTCCGGCGATGAGTACCGCCGTATCGCTTCGGAACGCGGGATTTCCATTCTGGACAAAGGATATAATACCGATTTTCAGAAAGAGATTGAACAGACAGGACTACAACAAAACCATCACATCGCCTTTTATGGTGGTTCCAGTGAGTCCAGCTATCGCGTTTCTCTTGGTTTCATGGATCGTCAGGGAGTGATTTTGAATGAAGACATGAAAAACTTCACTTCGAATATGAACATGAATCAGAAAATGTTCGACGGCTTCCTGAACTGCGAGCTGGGAATGTTCGGTTCCATTCAGAAGAATCATAATCTGGTGGATTATCAGAAAACGTTCTATTCGGCAGCCACATTCAACCCCACCTATCCCAACCATAAAGACCCCGTCACCAATTCCTGGGACGGAATAACGACTGCCAGCCAAATTACCAATCCATTGGCATGGATGGAAGTGCAGGATGATGATGCCACTTCGCACATCAGCACGCACGCCCGTCTGACTTTCAATCTGCTGGAAGGACTGAAACTAAACCTCTTCGGAGCCTATACCTATAATATCGTGGAAAATTCGCAATACCTCCCCACCTCCGTCTGGGCGAACGGCCAGGCTTACAAAGGAACCAAAAAGCGAGAATCCTTGCTGGGCAACATGATGCTGACCTATAAGAAAAACTGGAAAAAACATTTCTTTGACGTGTTGGCACTTGCCGAACTTCAAAAAGAAACCTACACGGGATATTATACAACAGTAAGCAATTTCAGCACCGACAAATTCGGGTATAATAATCTTCAGGCAGGTGCACTCCGCTTGTGGGAAGGCACTAATTCTTACTACGACCAACCCCGTCTGGCATCTTTCATGGGACGTTTCAACTATACATACGCCGACCGCTACGTACTGACGCTGAACGCCCGTACAGATGCTTCCTCCAAATTCGGAGCGAACCATAAATGGGGATTCTTCCCCTCCGCATCTGCCGCATGGGTGATTAGTGAAGAAGAATTTATGAAGCAGTTGCCGATGGTGGATAATCTGAAATTCCGTATTGGCTACGGTCTGGCAGGTAATCAGAGTGGGATTGACTCATACACTACATTGAACCTTGTAAAGCCGAACGGTGTAGTCCCCGTCGGAAACTCCGCCGTCGTATCTTTAGGAGACTTGCGGAACACGAATCCCGACCTGAAATGGGAAGTGAAACATACCTTTAATACCGGTATCGACGTAGCTCTTTTCGGCAACCGCCTGCTGCTTTCCGCCAACTATTACAACTCCCGAACCACAGACATGCTTTACCTTTACAACGTAAGCGTACCGCCTTTCACCTATAACACCTTGCTTGCCAACATCGGTTCCATGCGCAACTGGGGTACGGAAATCGCCATCGGCATCACCCCCTTGAAGACCAAGGATATGGAACTGAATATCAATGCCAATATCACTTTCCAGCGCAACAAACTGCTCTCATTAAGCGGTATGTACAACGGCGAAATGCTTTCTGCTCCCGAATATAAAAGTCTTTCTGGCCTCGACGGAGCCGGCTTTCATGGAGGATACAACCACATCGTATATCAGATGGTGGGTCAACCGTTGGGCGTGTTCTATCTTCCCCACAGTACGGGACTGGAATCCGACGGAAACGGCGGATACACCTATGGCATCGCCGATCTGAATGGCGGAGGTGTCAGCCTTGAAGATGGTGAAGACCGCTACGTAGCAGGACAAGCCGTACCTAAAACGATTCTTGGCTCCAACATCAGTTTCCGCTACAAGCGTTTCGACCTGTCTTTGCAGGTTAACGGAGCTTTCGGACATAAAATTTACAACGGAACCTCCCTGACCTATATGAACATGAATATATTTCCCGACTATAACGTAATGAAGAAAGCCCCGAAACAGAACATCAAGGATCAAACCGCCACCGACTATTGGTTGGAAAAGGGAGATTATGTCAACTTCGACTATGTGACGCTGGGTTGGAACGTGCCGATTGAGAAAGTGCAGAAACTGAAGAAATATGTCCGTTCCCTGCGTCTGGCATTTACAGTCAACAACCTGGCAACCATTTCCGGTTATTCGGGACTTTCACCCATGATTAACAGTTCAACGGTGAACTCCACTTTAGGCGTGGATGATAAACGGGGATATCCGTTGGCGCGGACGTACACACTGGGATTGAGTATTAACTTTTAATGGAGGAGGAGATGATGAAACAATATATGAAAAATAAAAGTCTTTTTTTGCAGAAAGAAGAACTGCTTTCAAGGATAGCGGAACTGTTTTCAAAGAAGATCTTACGTCCTTCGGGAGTGCTGGTATTCCTTCTTATAACGTGCCTGGGTTTATTCTCATGTAGTAAGTTTTTGGAGGAAAATCCGAAAGATAAGTTACCCGAAGATGACGTTTACAATACAATCTCGGAAGTATATCTCAATGCAGTAGCTTCGCTTTATACATACGTAGGCGGTTATAGTGATAGTCAGGGATTGCAGGGAACGGGTAGGGGAGTCTACGACCTGAACACCTTTACCTCCGACGAAGCCATTATCCCCACCCGTGGAGGTGACTGGTATGACGGTGGTTTTTGGCAAGGACTTTACCTGCACGATTGGGGAATAGAGAATGATGCCATTCAGGCTACATGGGAATATCTCTATAAAGTCGTCATGTTAAGTAACAAATCACTGGAACGGATAGACAAATTCGCCGAAACTCATTCCGCTACGGAACTGCCGGCATACCGTGCCGAAGTACGTGCCATGCGGGCTATGTATTATTATTACCTGATGGATTTGTTCGGACGCATCCCGCTAGTTCAATCCTCTTCCGTAGCAATGAAAGATGTAGTGCAAAGTGAACGGAAAACGGTCTTTGACTTTGTTGTCAAGGAATTGCAAGAGGCGGCTCCTTTGTTGAGCGATGCACATAGCAACCAGTCCGGCCCTTACTATGGCCGTATCACTCGCCCCGTGGTAACTTTCCTACTGGCCAAACTGGCTTTGAACTCCGAAGTTTATACAGACAATGATTGGACGGACGGACAACGCCCGGATGGAAAAAATATAAAGTTCACAGTGAACGGCAGCGAACTCAATGCCTGGGAAACAGTCATCTACTATTGTGACCAACTCAAGACTATGGGCTACAAACTGGAACCGGAATACGAAACGAATTTCTCTATATTCAACGAACCGTCCGTAGAGAATGTCTTCACTATCCCGATGAACAAAACTCTGTACACCAACCAGATGCAATATCTCTTCCGTTCCCGCCACTATAATCACGCCAAGGCTTACGGACTAAGCGGTGAGAACGGTCCCAGCGCCACCATTGAAGCCCTCGAAGCTTTCGGTTATGAAACCGCGGAACAAGATCCCCGTTTTGATATTTGCTATTTTGCAGGAATTGTCCACGACCTGAAAGGAAACATAATCAAACTGGATAATGGAACGGTACTGGAATATCTGCCCTGGAAAGTATCTCTGGATATAACAGACACCCCATACGAACAAACCGCAGGAGCCCGCATGAAAAAGTATGAAGTCGACCCGACTGCCACAAAAGACGGTAAGTTGATGGAGAATGACATTGTATTGTTCCGCTATGCAGACGCTTTGTTGATGAAGAGTGAAGCGAAAGTCCGGAACGGAGCAAACGGAGATGAAGAACTCAATGAAGTTCGTAGCCGTGTCAACGCTTCTCCTCGCACTGCCACTTTAGAGAATATCCTTGCCGAACGTCAGCTGGAACTGGCTTGGGAAGGATGGAGACGTCAGGACTTAGTCCGCTTCGGGAAGTTTACAAGAGCTTACAGCAGCCGTCCGCAACTACCGGATGAGGCAAGTGGATATACAACTGTATTCCCTATACCGGAGAAAATACGGGTGATGAATGAGAGGTTGAAACAGAATCCGGGGTATTAGGAAGAAGATAGTAGTAATCAAAATAAAAAAATCCTCGATTTTCATCCGGAGAATCGAGGATTTATATTATTTGTTGCAGCACTTGTAGAGATAATAGCTAATGCAGAAATCCATATTATATGTAGTGTGGTTATTACTCGATCCAGTCGAATAACTCAGTTAAATCGAATTACCCAATCAAATCGAAATCATATTTTTCAAATTCACTCCCATTGATTATTATAGCAATTTGATGAAGCCCGAGATGGAATTTTCTCGTTGTAACCACACGGAAAGAGTGCTTTCGCGTTATTCGTGTGGTAGAATTCCCGGCATATTCTTTTTCGCTGATTTTATGAACTTTCTTCGTCAGCGTTCCATTTGCTTTTTGGTAATAAATACCATATTCAAGCCGTATTTTGATTGTCTTATTGCTATGATTCAACAAGTTAAAACCAAACTCCAACGAATCCCCGACTTTAACCTTAGGACTTGAAATCTGAAAATCCTCCACACTAATATTATTTCTGATAGAATCAAAGCCAAACAACTCCATCACCTCCGGAATCCCTTGTTTTAAGAGCGTCCGGCAACCGTGTTTAATAATCCAATCTACCTCTTTTGATTCTCCCTTCCATTTCTTTGCCAAATCAATGACTATTTCCGGATTATCTTTCGCAATATCATTCAAATTATTGGCAACGCTCAACCGTACAAATCTTGCCGGATCATTTTTAAGATTCTCCAAAATAGGAATAATAGGTGTCGGATCTTTTTTAAGATTCGGCAAAGCCATCGCCCAAGGTAAACGCGGACGACAACCTTCTGACGCAAGCCGCCTGACTCCCCAATGCCCATGTTTCGACCAAACCAACATCTGCTTCATCATTTCATCCGGATATTTTATTATAAAAGGATGAGTCACAAATTCGCAACTTGTGAACTGTGTGATTTTCTCTATCGCCTTGACAGACGTTTCATAATCATCCAACCCATATTGCTCGACATAATTATTCAGAATCACCCCATACTCCAGCATCAATCCAAACTTCGTATCGTCTATCACCGAAAAATCAGACCGCGTACTTTTTACATGATCCAACAACTCAAGAATCTTAGCGATCGCCTCTTTGTAATCTGCCGGCAAAAACTTTTTCAGAATGCTAGTGATATGTATCCAGCGCTGTTTTAGTTCCCTGCCTTCCCATTCATCATCCATTATTTGAGAAACAAAACCGTGAGCATCAAAATCATCGATAACAAGTCTCAAATCTTTCGTAAACAGATCGAAAAATTGCTTGTTGTACATATTCTTAAAAGGTTCTGCCATACTTGAAGTCTATATTTAGTATCTATTTATTTGCTACACAAATATATGTCTTTTTTTTAAAAGGACAAGCCCTAAAAACAGAAGTGAGCCACAAAAAAGATTGCAGCTCACTTATACCTTATATATTATAGCAAAAAATTAATCGAAGAAACTCTTGAACTTCTTGAAAATCTTCTCCTTCACCGACGTGTTAGGTTTGAAGTTGTCCGAAGCCTCCATCTTTTCGAGCGTGCTCTTTTCCTCTTTATTGAGCGCTTCCGGCACATAGATACTGATGTTGACGAGTAAATCCCCCGTTCCGTACCCGTTCACATTCGGCAATCCCTTGCCGCGCAAACGAAGCACCTTACCCGGTTGAGTACCCGAATCAATCTTCACTTTCACTTTGCCGTCGATAGTCGGAATTTCCACGGCTCCGCCCAGAGCAGCAGTCGGGAAACTAAGCAACAGATTATAAATCAAATCATTCTCGTCGCGAATCAAGTCCTGATGCGGTTCTTCCTCTACGAGAATCAGCAAGTCGCCTGCCACACCGTTGTGTTTGCCGGCATTTCCTTTGCCCCCCATAGAAAGCTGCATACCCTCTGCCACTCCGGCAGGGATTTTCACCGACACCACTTCTTCACCGTAAATGATTCCGTCGCCACCACACTTCTTACATTTGTTCTTGATAATCTTACCCTCACCGCCACAAGTAGAACAAGTGACGCGAGTCTGCATAGTGCCCAGAATAGTCTGCTGGTTACGGATCACGGAGCCGCTACCCTTACAAGTAGGACAAGTCTCCGAACCGCCGTCACCTTCGGCACCCGTGCCATGACACTGGTCACACGGCACATATTTTTTGAGTTTAAATTTCTTTTCTACTCCGGTAGAGATCTCCTTCAACGTCAGCTTCACTTTCACACGAAGGTCACTGCCGCGATACCGGCGTTGCTGTGAACCGCCACCGCCAAATCCGCTAAACCCTCCGAAGCCTCCCCTGAAACCGCCGCCGCGGCCACCGAAGATGTCGCCAAACATAGAGAAAATGTCATCCATCGACATCCCCTCGCCACCGAAACCACCGAACGGACCGCCATTGCCTGCCGCACCGCTCACTCCCGCATGACCGAACTGATCGTAACGCGAACGCTTTTCCGGGTTACTCAACACGTCATAAGCCTCGGCCGCCTCCTTAAATTTCTCTTCCGCCTCCTTATCCCCCGGATTCTTGTCAGGGTGATACTGGATTGCTTTCTTACGGTACGCTTTCTTAATCTCCTCTACTGTGGCTGTCTTCGTCACCTCCAATATTTCGTAATAGTCTCTTTTTTCTGCCATGCTTCTTTAAAAATTATGAGTTTTATGGGTCGCGAATCCTTATTCCCCTACTACCACTTTGGCGTGGCGCAACACTTTGTCGTTCAGTGTATACCCCGTCTGCACACAATCCAGAATCTTACCTTTCTGTGCTTCCGACGGTGCGGGGATTACCGCGATGGCTTCATGGAAATCAGTATCCAGCGGTTGGTCTTTCGTCTCGATGACTTTCACACCATTTTGAGCCAGAACAGCCATAAATTTATTGTAAATCAGTTCCACCCCTTCTTTTACGGCATTGACATCCGTTGCCGTTTCCATCGTCTTGATGGCACGTTCGAAATCGTCCACTACCGGAAGAATACTGCCAAGACTCTTTTCGCCACCATTCAGGATCAGTTCGGCCTTCTCCTTTAAAGTGCGTTTACGATAATTGTCGAACTCGGCAGACAGGCGCAGATATTTATCCTTTTGCTCTTCAAGCGCTTCTTGAGCCTTTTCCAGTTCCTTTTCCAACTCCTCTTCATGAGTCAGCGGAGCGGTTCCCTCTGCTTGTTCGTTTTGCGGTTGGTCTTCCGCAGGATTGTGAGTTTCCTCCACATTCAGTTCCTCTTCCTTCACTTTTTTTTCTTTCGGATCCATCTTGGTATTTACTATTTTATTATTTACTATTTAGAAACACACGTTATCTATGCAAGATACCGCTTATAAACATACCGGACTGACCGGATGTCACAGATTTCGTCTGCAAAAACTTTGCCAAGTTGGCCGTTTTGCCAAAAAACGCAGCAAAGGTAACACTTTTATGTCAGATTGGCACATATCAGATAGCTCATAATTCATTTTAAATGTCTACCTTTGCACGCTCAAATAGTAAATAGTAACTAGTAAAATAGTAAATAATAAGATGATTACAGTTTCGAACGTATCGGTTCAGTTTGGTAAAAGAGTGTTATTTAATGACGTAAACCTGAAGTTTACGAGTGGTAATTGTTATGGTATTATCGGTGCGAACGGTGCGGGAAAATCTACGTTTCTTCGTACGATTTACGGAGATTTGGACCCGACAACAGGTACGATTGCGCTCGGACCGGGCGAACGTCTCTCGGTGTTGAGTCAGGACCACTTCAAGTGGGACTCATATACTGTCATGGATACCGTCATGATGGGACATACCGTGTTGTGGGACATCATGAAGCAGCGCGAAGAATTGTATGCAAAAGAAGATTTCACAGACGAAGACGGACTGAAAGTATCCGAATTGGAAGAAAAATTTGCCGAGTTGGACGGATGGAATGCGGAAAGCGACGCAGCCATGCTGTTGAGCGGACTGGGCGTGAAAGAAGATAAGCATTACGTATTGATGGGTGAATTGAGTGGTAAGGAAAAAGTGCGTGTCATGCTGGCGCAGGCATTGTACGGAAATCCGGACAACCTCTTGCTCGATGAGCCTACCAATGACTTGGATATGGAAACAGTGACCTGGTTGGAAGAATATCTTGCCAACTTCGAGCATACCGTATTGGTGGTAAGCCACGACCGTCACTTCCTCGACTCTGTATGTACACACACCGTAGACATCGACTACGGAAAAATCAATATGTTTGCCGGTAACTATAGTTTCTGGTACGAATCCAGCCAATTGGCTCTCCGTCAGCAACAGAACCAGAAGGCGAAGGCTGAAGAGAAGAAGAAAGAACTCGAAGAGTTTATCCGCCGTTTCAGCGCGAACGTAGCGAAGAGCAAGCAGACAACGAGCCGTAAGAAGATGTTGGAGAAACTGAACGTAGAAGAAATCAAACCTTCTTCACGTAAGTATCCGGGCATCATCTTCACTCCCGAACGCGAGCCGGGCAACCAGATTCTGGAAGTTTCCGGATTGAGCAAGAAGACGGAAGAAGGCGTGGTGCTCTTCAACGACGTGAACTTCAACGTAGAGAAAGGTGACAAGGTGGTATTCCTGTCACGCAATCCGCGCGCGATGACTGCTTTCTTCGAAATTATCAACGGAAACATGAAACCCGATGCAGGTACTTTCAACTGGGGGGTAACCATCACCACTGCTTACCTGCCGCTGGATAACACTGATTTCTTCAATTCCGACCTGAACCTGGTAGACTGGTTGAGCCAGTTTGGAGAAGGCAACGAGGTATATATGAAAGGCTTCCTCGGCCGTATGCTTTTCTCCGGCGAAGAGGTATTGAAGAAAGTAAGCGTACTCTCCGGAGGTGAGAAGATGCGTTGTATGATTGCCCGTATGCAGCTGCGCAATGCCAACTGCCTCATTCTGGACACTCCGACCAACCATCTGGACTTGGAATCTATCCAGGCATTCAACAACAACCTGAAGACGTACAAAGGAAATATCCTCTTCTCGTCTCATGACCACGAATTTATTCAGACCGTTGCCAACCGCATCATCGAACTGACACCGAACGGTATCATCGACAAGATGATGGAATATGACGAATATATCACTTCCGACCATATTAAGGAATTGCGGGCGAAGATGTACGGAGACAAATAAGTGACCGGACGAATAAAAGCCCCTGACTCCCATACATGAAGTCTGATGAATAACCAATTTAACAGCAACCTATTCTCAACAATGGGTTGCTGTTCTTTTTAGCACTATGGAAATAAAATATTTTGAAAACAGAGAAGATTGGCGAAAATGGCTGGCAGACAACTTTGAAAACGCCAATGACGTTTGGTTTGTATTCCCCTCCAAATCTTCGGGCGAAAAAAGTGTTACATACAACGACGCTGTCGAGGAAGCCCTTTGCTTCGGATGGATCGACAGCACCATAAAGGCGCTCGACAAAGAACATAAAATCCAGCATTTCACACCCAGAAACCCTAAAAGTTCCTACTCGCAAGCCAACAAAGAGAGACTGAAATGGTTGCTGGAACATAATATGATTCACCCTGATAGGGAAGATAATATACGAAAAGTATTGTCAGCCCCTTTTGTCTTCCCGAATGATATCATCGGAAAACTGAAAGAGGATAAAACAGTATGGGAGAATTACCAACAATTTTCCGATGCGTATAGACGTATCCGAATTGCATACATTGAAGCTGCCAGAAAACGACCGGAAGAATTTGAAAAGCGATTGAACAACTTCATCAATAAAACGAAGGAAAATAAAATGATAAAAGGATTTGGGGGAATTGAAAAATACTATTAAGAATGTCCTCTTTATTCATTTATAAGATTCATCCGCACATTTCATGTGGCTGGTAGTCTATTCTACCTCCTCCATCAGCGCCAGTTCCCAACTGCGCCACACGATCGTAGTCAATTTCAGTCCTCCTTTCTCACGAGCTTCCGCTACACATTCATCCTTGCTATAGCGAATCAACTGTTCCCGCGCATCATCGGCAAGCGCGCGTATCTCTTTCTCCGACGCTCCTGCTTTCGCATACTTCACCTCCAATAGATACGTGTACGGTGGAGATACGGGTGCCGCCGGACTGGGCTTAAAGAAGAAATCGGCAAAACCCTTATTCATCTCATATTCCGGATATAGTTGATAATAGCGGAACATACTTAGATAGGCGAGGAGGAATCCTTTGATATGAGCTTCCCCTTCTATGTACTCCCTTATCCGGCTCTGCTCCCGAATGGCCTCTGCCAGAAATTCGAACATCGGTTTCCAGTCTCCTTTGAAGGACATATTCTCAAACAGAGTGCGCAAGCGGTTCACGTCGAGCTTGAAGATGTCATGACGGGCATATCCCTGAATCAGGAAATTGAATAGCTGTTCGCGAACCACCAGATTGGGAATGTGCAGGATGGGACGCCCCATCATATCCACCCCTTTGATAGAAAGCAGTCCGAAATAGAACAGCAGAGATTTGAAGTTGCCCACGTCTGTCATTTCCAGTGCGGAGAAATGGGTGACTATCTCAGTCACTATCTCGCCTTGCTCCGCAATCTCCTTGATGACGGAGAAATTTTCTCCCAGTCCATGGTCGAGACGGACAAGGTAGGCAAGCTTGTTAAAGTCCGTGCGGATATTGGGATCTACAATCTCTTTAGGTTTCACTCCGTGCAATATCAATGACTTCATACAGTAGAGCACCATGTCCGAGTTGAACATACAATCTGCTAATTTATTTTCACTGAAGCAATAATTGTCATAGTTAGGCTTCATCATTGTCACCGCATCGTCTACCGACATCGGGAGAGCGCCTTGTTCCTTGTAATACGTCAGCATCTCGCGCAATTCCTTCTCGCTGAAACCTACAAGGTCGTTAAACCATGGGTCGGTGGTGATATTCGTTCCGATGTTGAATCCGCTTGTCACGTCATCCATTGTCACCGGGCTTACTCCCGTGATGAATAGGCGGTTGACGGCAGAGCCCATTCCCGTCGTGGCGGCTTTGATTACATTGAAAAACCTGCGGATATATCCTTCTCCATGTGTCGCTTTCCGATATAAGTCCGTGCCGTAAGTAGAAAGAATGGTATTCGTGAAATTATCGTATTCATCAATCAGGAGATAGATTTTGAGGTCTCCCTTACGGGTAGCATAGGTATTGATTGAGGACAAAAAGGCGCCGGGATCCGCTTGCGTTTTTTCATCCAGAACATTCCAAATGTCTTTTCCCAACAGATGCTCGTATCTATAAACAAAATCAGAAAGCTTCCCGCAACAATGCAAACGGAAAGATTCCTCCACCTCATTGACATTCGAGCTCACCTCCGAGAAATTGAATCTCATGATGAGAAACTGGTTATGTATCGGCGTAGGATGCTGCCCGATATACAGATGGCCGAACAATTCGTCGAACTGGTCGGCATACCGAACGTCATAATAAGCCTCCAGCATCGCCAGCGTCAGACTTTTCCCGAAGCGCCGGGGACGGATCAGGAACAGATAAGACGGTTGCATTTCTATCTTTTCGATAAACATCGTCTTATCCACATAATAATAGTTTTCTTTTTGGATGCGACCGAAATCCGTCAATCCGTATGGTATTTGCTTTATCATATTGTGATTCCTTTCTTTATTCATCATTCATATCGAAGCAAATATACGGAAAAACGGATGAATGTGACACGTTTAATGCCACTAATTTATCCGTTTATCCGCTATTTTGTGCAAAAACGACTATCCGGAGGAAAACTGCCATTTCGTGGGAAAACTGCTATCCGCGGAAAAACTACAACTCCAACCCCGTCTGCACCGGAAGCTGCGGGCGTATTGAATTTTCTTTGCGCTCTTCGGCCGAATACTCCACCACCCAATATTCCGTTATGTTGTTGGAGGTCTTTCGTGATTGGAAATGATTGCTTTCCAGTACCGTGACCAGCATTTTTTTCGTCTGTGTATTGGCCTGTGTGCGCCCGTTCATGCTCAATACCGACAGCAGGTAGGAGGCAGGATACCATTGCGCCTGAATATCATTCTGTCTGGCTGCCCGGAAATAGAAGAAAAGATTCTCCTCTATCGGATCTTTTTGGCGGAACGCCTCATTGCGGTTGTTGAGAAACGTAATCTCCTCGTTCTCATACCAGTACTGAAATCCCTGCCGGTAGAGTGCGTATGCCTGTGCGTATATCCCCTCATGATTGACAGGCGTGTGATAGTCTATGTTCAGAAGAGTGCTGAACAGGATACGCCTGTTTTCCTTGACATCCGGCATACAGTGCGGATTGTTGGTACTGGCAATGAACGATGCGCGGCGGATATACGTATAGTTCTGGATGTCATAGACCTTACGCTCGTTTACCACGTCTTGGGTGATAAGACTTTTCAGGTTCTGCATACGCTCGGGGGAGAGCGTGTCAAATTCATCCAAGTTGATGAGCAGGCAAGACGACAGTTGCAGCAAATGGTTATTGTTCTCGGGAATAATCATGCCATTACGATAATAATCCTTCAGTTCCGGCGGGAGGAGATGTCGGATAAAGGTACTCTTTCCTTTTCCCTGTGCGCCGTGTAATAGCATCAATTGGTGGTTTTGCACGTTGTCGTCGATGGCGCACGCTACCATTCCCACCAGCCAGCGTCGGAAACTGTCTTCGAAAAAAGCTTGGTCTGCCGCTTGTACAGTTTTCGTCATTTGTCCGATGAAGTCCGTTTTCCCGTTCCATGCCTTGCGGGAGGTGAAATAATGGACAAACGGGTTGAACGGCTTTGCGTAGTCCGAGTCTACAACAGCTTTCAAATCAGCTTGCGTACAGCAAATCTTATTTATATGTGCGTTGATATAGAATGTATTAATATCCTTTGTACGAACTGCGTTGAAAGGCGGCAACTCTGTTTCGGGCAGGGCGGGCATTATCTTCCGGAATTCGATTTGTTCTTTCACTACGTTTCTTCTGGTTTCGTAGTGTTCGTCCATAAACTTGATAATCTGGCAGATTTTCGGTTCTTTCTCTTTTTCTTCCGCCTGATCGGTCTTTGAGGTATATTGGTAAGCATTGTGCAAGGGCAGTTCGAGGTCGAAATCGGGTAGGTCGCCGAAATGGCTGTGTGCCAGACTGACGGACTCCTCTTCCGTGATATGGCGGTGGTAGCACTGATTGCCGAGACAATAGAAGAAATTGTCCCGGTTGCCTATCTCGAGACGTTCTTTGCGTTTGGTGTACTCCAGCGCCTTGCGGAAGTCGAGTTGCACTTGCAGGTCGATGGGCGACGCATTCTCCTGCACGGGGAGGAGCGGGGATCGTTTTCCCGGATTTTTGCGCTTCTTGTTTTTACATTCTTCTTCAGTGGGCAATGTCACTTTTACGGTCAGCGGCTTCACGTTTTCCAGTCGTTCGGGAGAGAGGAAAGCATCCGGATCGTGCGACACGAAGAATCCGCGTCCCGGATCGCTCCCGCTGGTGTCTACTTTGGTATTGAGCAGCTTTTCATATTGGCTGCTTGCCAGGGCGTACATGCGGTGGTGATAGCGTTCGAGGGGGGTGAAGTCTACGGTTCCCAATGCGTTCAGTTCGGTGCGTAAGGCTTCCGCCTCATTGCCGGTGAGGTAGACAAAGATCTTCAGCCCGTGCATCCGTGGGCTGACGAAACTGCCTAACGTGTCGGGGCAATCGTTCACCAGTTGGCGGAATTCCGGGATCTTTTCTGCCGGCATATCGTCACAGTCGAGCGTGATGATGTCCTGATACTTGTCCAGACTGTAAGCCAGCCTTTCCTTGGCGTAAGTAGCCGTGATGGTGCAGTAGGGCAGTTGCTTCTTCATGTGGTCTGCTTTCACCGTGTCTCCTGCATCCATTGCTTCCCGGAGTCTCCGGATTCTGTCGCGATAGACATCTCCCCGGATAAATTCGAACATTTGCCGGATACTGATACTTCCTGATACGAGTGATAATCCCCTGTATGTCGTTATTGAGATATTTTCCATTTTAATTGTTGATATGATTTTAAGTTGTGTCAATATTAACACGCTGCAAAGGACGGCTTTTCTTGTAGATAAAAAAAACTGCTTTTTGTACTCAAAAAGCAGTTTTTTAACAGTCGGTTCTTTAATGCTAATCGTCAAAAAGCGTTCTTTTCAGTCTTTGTATCTCACAATCAATCTCTTCCACGCTTAATGATTCGTCCGAATCGTTTGATTTCTTGAAATCAACAGCCAGATACAACAATTCTGCAAAGTATTTGGGACCTTTAATCTTAAAAGGGGAGTCATGGTCATAACAGAGATGGACAAAGGGAAGGAGAAACTTCTTGCGGTCGCGCGGACTTACCTCTATTCTGTTGACATACAAATTGTTGACAGTGCCAAGCATTTGCGTGATAAACTGGGATACTTGGGGAAACTCTTCCTTTTCGAGTGTTACAGCCTGCTTGTTCTGATAAACGAAGCCTTCGGAAAAAATGTCTTTTTTCTCATGATTTTAAGTGTTATTTGATTACTGTTAAAAAATGTTGGTTTAAAAAGACGCAAAGGTACGTTTTATTTTGTTCCTGTCATTTACTTATGCTGTTTATTCTCTTTATAGATTTTATTTGATGGAAAAAGCGTGTAATTGAGGTGGAACCCCTCCACCTCAATTACACGCTTTTTTCTATATAAAAAGAATATTCTCTCGCGCCCGCGCACGTGTACATTATTATATAAGCTTCATTATAGCTAATTCTGATTTCATTATAGCTAATTCTGATTTCATTATAGCTAATTCTGATTTCATTATAGCTAATCTCGATTTCATTATAGCTAATTTTATTTTCGTTATAGCTAATCAGCACTTGCCCTAAAGAGATTCATGGCTCATCGAGATACCTCACGATGAGTCGTACCTGTCTTGCGCTGTAAGCGTGGTCGTTCTTTCCTTCGCCGCCGCTATACATTGCGTCATATAATTCCTTGTTATTTCTGATCCACTCCCTCATTTTCCGCATGGCATACACCAACGGTACATAAGGATTGTATAAATGTGCCAGCTCCGATTTCAAATACGGACGTATGACAAACGGCTCCTCCGCTATCTCTTCTTTTTCTGCTTTCATATCTTCGGAAAATTAATTTTATCGTATTCCAAATATACGGAAAATCTCCCGCTTGTCCAAGTATATAAGTCAAATAAAATCACTCTGAATAAAAGTAAATACATTCTGAATGAAAGTAAGACAAACTAGGTCAAAGTAAGACAAAGTACGTCATTTCATCCCCTTATAATACGCTATCTTTGAGGTATCGAAAGAAAAAGAAACAGAGCTCGTTCCTCTCTTCCGATATTGATTGCGGTAACTGCGGTTTGTAATATTTATTTTTCAATTATTAATTCTCAATTTTTAATTTATCATGGCAATACCATTTAAAAGAATGGGTCGTAAAGACCCGAGAAAGGTTGATGGGGTGGTGAAGTATCATCCGCAACTTGTGACGCAGGGACAGAGTGTAGACCTGGATAAACTTGCTTACACGATGAAAGAGAAAAGTTCCCTGTCGCTGGGTGACATTCAGAGTGTGCTGACTAATCTCGTAGAAGCGATGCGTACGGCGCTGTTCGACGGTAAATCCGTCAATATCCATGATTTTGGTGTATTCAGCCTTTCCGCTACCACGCGGGGAGTGGACACGAAAGATGAGTGTACGATGAAGAACATCAAAACGGTCAATATCAATTTCCGTCCTTCGAGCAGTGTTCGTCCTAATCTGACGTCTACCCGTGCCGGTGAGAAAATCGAGTTTCTGGATCTCGACGCACCCAAGAAGAAGAAAACCGATGGTGAAGATCCCGGTGATGAAGGTGGTGGAGAAGATGTCGGTGGAGGCAGTGGAGGCGGTAGCGGTGAAGCTCCGGACCCGGCAGCTTAATTCATAGAGTGTAGATAATGCTTACAACTGATAAGAAAAACAGTGGCACTATGATGAGAAAGATTGATTTGATCGTGATCCACTGTTCCGCCACTCGTGCCGACCGTTCGCTCACCCCGGATGATCTGGAAACTCAACATCGGCGGCGTGGGTTTAACGGAACAGGTTATCACTACTACATTCGCAAAGACGGAACAGTGCACCTCACCCGACCGATTGAACGTATCGGTGCGCACGTGAAAGGATTCAACTTGAACAGTGTAGGTATCTGCTACGAAGGCGGTTTGGATGGCCACGGCTCTCCGGCAGACACGCGGACACCGGAACAACGGGCGGCACTCAAGCTGCTGGTTCATCAATTACTTGAGACTTATCCTGGTAGCCGGGTGTGCGGTCATCGCGATTTAAGTCCCGACCGCAACGGAAACGGGGAGATTGAGCCGGAAGAATGGATCAAAGCGTGTCCGTGCTTTGAGGTGAAAGCGGAGTTTGGAGCTTCCAGTCACGTAGAGGACTAATTTTCAGTAGGATAACAGGAAAATAAGGTAAGAGAGTTTTCAGGAAGTGATAGATCATTGAAAGTAACTAATCATTAAATGTAATTAGTGATTAAAAGTAATTAATTCTTCAAAGAGCGTATGGAAAGGAGGTGTGTAAAGTTATGGCAGTCAAGAGATCCCTTTGGGATATGATTCTGAAAGTCGTCATTGCGGTGGCTTCGGCAGTGCTGGGCGTTGTGGGCGGTAATGCGATGAATCTGTAAAAGTGATCACAGGTCGCACGAAATAGTTGTTTGGTTAGCTCCTTTTGCAGGTTGTTAATTTGATAATAGTTGATGTGTGGCCTGTGTTTTTTTATTTAGAATGAAATAATTAATAATGAGTTGTATATGAAAAGATTATATATCTTTATTTTTTTAGTGGGGTTACTAGGCAACAATATTATGTATGCGCAGATTCCTGCTTCCTCACAATCGTTACCTAGTCCTAATGTAGCGGCCTTGGGACTTTATGGTGAGATTCCGGTTTCAAAATTTACAGGTATGCCGGATATATCCGTTCCTATATATGAAGTTCCTGTCGGAGATTTTAAATTGCCGTTTTCTCTCCATTATCATGCCGCCGGGATACGTCCTGACCAACATCCGGGATGGGTAGGAATGGGGTGGAATTTAAATACCGGAGGAGTTGTATCCAGAACGGTGAAGGGCAAGCCTGATGATTGTAATGTGAAAAATCATACCTATTTGATGAATATGGGATATTATTTTCATTCCGAAACATTAAATACGCCTCAATGGAATACGCAAGACTATCTCAAAGAAACAGCTCAAAGTCATGGTGGAGCAGATTTTGAGCCGGACGAGTTCGATTTCAATTTTTTGGATTACCATGGAAAATTTATGTTGAATAGTGACAAAACATGGATCGTGCAATGTGACAGGCCTGTAAAAGTGGATTTTAGTGGTAATTGGATGGATGTTCCGTTTGAAAAAGCGAATACGGCATTTCAATATTCCGGATATTCGCCTTCTTTTGATGGTTTTACTTTGACTACTGAAGATGGCACTCAATATATCTTTGGTAAAGAACGGAATGCCATTGAATATTCTATCGGATTTTTTCAGCAAGCTACGGATTTTTGGACAGCTACAGCCTGGTATCTGACAAAAATCATCCTGACTAACGGTCAGGAAATAACTTACACATACGAGCGTGGTGATTTTATCAATCAAATGTTTATTTCACTGTATGATGATTTGGGGTCTTTTACATTTGGTGGCGGAATCTTGACTCCGGAGTGCTCATCTTCGAGCCATACGGCCATTGAAGACAGTTATCAGGGAAGTCTTATATCTCCGGTTTATCTCAACCGTATTTCTTTTCCCGAATGTGAAATAACTTTTGCGCGTGAAGTGACTACGGAATTGAGATATTCACAGGATATTTATGCTTCTCAATATATGTTATGGCGCAAAAATCCAAAATATCGTTTTCTGAATTTTCTTGCAGATAATCCTTTGGATGATAATTATCCGAATTGTTTGGACAAGTTGAAATGGTATAAGTTGAGTAACCTGGAAATAAAAGATAAGAAAGGAAAGTGGATTCGGGATTACCGTTTCTCGTACAATGACAACGCCTCACAGCGCCTGATATTACAATCTGTTTCTGAATTTGTATGGGGAGCAAACGGACGAAATTTTAATATGGAGTATGACTTTCCGGAGCAGTTGCCCCCTTATCTGTCCGGAAAAGTAGATCACTGGGGATTTTACAACAATCGTTTGATGACCGATAATTATGCCACTCATTACGATTCTCGCGAACCTAATGCGGATGTTTTGACATTTGGCGTTTTGAAAAGGCTGCACTATCCCACGGGAGGATATACACGTTTCGTTTTCGAACCTCACGAGTATTGTAAGCAAGTGAAAATGAATCGATGGGAAGGGTACGAGGATACATTCCAGCCGAAAATAGCGGGAGGACTAAGAATAAAGAAGATAATAAATAGTGATACAGGATTGGAAAGTGGTGAAAAAGTAGAAAAAGAGTACTTTTATGTGGATGATTATTTAGTTAATAAAGAAAAAGCAAGAATCTCAAGCGGTTGTCTGGGAGGACAGGTGAAGTACTATTTTGATGATTATCAGGTAGAAGGTACCGGGGCGGATAAAGATGTAAAACGTATAATAAGAAGATTCAGCAGCCAGTCTGTGCTACCGGCATGTATCAATTCTTCCGGAAATCATATCGGCTACAGTGAGGTGATTGAAAAAAGACCGGACGGTTCTTTTATCCGTTCTAAATATACCAACTTCGATAATGGACACATGGACGAAGCCCCGGAAGCAATCATACTTCCGAACCGAACGCCTTATGAACCTTGTGCTTCCAGATCGGTAGAACGGGGAAAACTTCTTTGTGAAGAACTGTATTCGGCAGGCGGTATTTTAAAATCGAGCAAGTATCTGACCTATGAACGCTCTTCCGACCTTTACGTAAAATCAATGAGGACATCTCTTGATTATATTTGCCCGACCTCATTTATAACTTATGCCGACGGTTGCTCATACAAGGTCTATTTGTATGATTACAGGCTGAAAAGCGAGAGTGATACTTTATACGACAATCCCTCTTTTCCGATAAGTACGCAGACTGATTATGAATATGATCCGGACGGCTTGATAAAAGTAATTTCAGAAAGTGCCAATGGAGGAATAAGAAAACAAACCTATAAAAGGATCCGTGAGTCCAGCTCGGATATATATACTCAAATGGTACAAAAGCATATACTTTCTCCGATTGTCGAAGAAAAGGAATATTCTATTTCCGATGATGGAACCAGCCGGCAACTGAAACAGGTGAAATATGAATATGTTCCTATAAAAGGAGTATCCGATCATTTTTTTCCTTGCTATTCTGCCTGGGAAAGGGTAGGTGAGGGCGCTTTGAGAGAAGTGTACAATTGTATTGATTATGATGCTTTGGGACATCCTTTATATGTTGTCAGAAACGAGGGTAAGACGGTTTACCTTTGGAGCTACAACTATTTGCATCTGGCAGCGGAAATAAAGGGAGCTACCATTAGTGAAGTCCGAACAGCTATGGGAGGAGACCTCGTGCCGTTCATGCAAGCCGGCACACCGGATCGTGCGAAACTGGTGCGTCTAAGAGCTTCTTTGCCACAGGCGCAAATAACATCCTATACGTATCAGCCGATGACCGGAGTTACCTCTGTAACGGATCCGTGCGGAGTGGTCAGTTATTATGAATATGACCTCTTACAGCGGCTCAATAGACAAAAAGATAATTATGGGCGAACCATAAAGGCTTATGATTATCGGTATTCTGTAAATTCCTATTAAAAGAACAAGAAATATGAAAAATCATATATCATTATTTATATTTGCCATAGCCCTGCTTTCAGGACCTGTTTCTGCAAATGATCTTTCCATGACAGCCGTAAAAGACACCCTGGCTTCCATACCGGGAGAACATAATTACATTTATGTACGAACACCACTTGGAGAGGATGAAGAAAAAAACTATGATGAAATAACATTCTATGACGGACTTGGACGTGAGCTCGATTTTGCACAAAGTTATGGAGCAGACCGTGCCGGTGCTATTATGGCTCACCATCACCTGATAGAATATGATAGTTTAGGACGGAAAGAGAAACAATGGCTCTCTACGAATACTAGCTTTTCTTACATGTCTCCTGAAGATTTGAAGGGTGGTGTCTTGTGGGATTATCATGATGCAGGTAAAAGAAGTTATTTGCAAACTAACTATGAATCGTCCCCTCTAAATCGTATTACAGAACAATATGGAGTGGGGGATGCTTGGGGAGATCATCCTGCCCGTATGGAATATCTGACGAATATTCCGGCTGATTCATTGCGTTGTTCGTTCTATTTTATAGATGATAACGATTCACTGATTCGCAGAGGAGATTATCGGTCGGGAGAATTGCAGGTGACAAAGGCCACGGATGAAGACGGGAAACCGACTTACACCTTTGTTGACAAACAGGGGCGTACGCTACTGACCCGGCTAGGTAGAGGGAATCAACAAGCGGACACCTATTTTGTATTCGACCGCTTCGGAAGAATACGCTATGTTCTCCCACCCATGATTAATGATGAAATATCGGCAGGAAATCTCGATTTGTACGCATATCAATACTTGTATGATAGTTTCGGACGCTGTATTTCGAAGAAACTACCTGGCTGTGCTGCAATAGGTTATGTTTATGACAAAGCCGACAGGGTTATATTGTCACAGAATGGAAATCAGTCACAGAAAAAAGAATGGACGTTCACATTCTATGATAATCAGGGAAGGCTTGCATTAACAGGACTTTGTTCATTCAATGATCCTCCTTCATTGGATAATTCCATAGTAAGGGCTTATCGAACGACTTCGGAGAAAGACGGAGTGCTTCATTCCGGGTATGAAGTAGAGCATTTTCCTTATACGCTATCTTCTCTTTTACAAGTGAATTACTATGATGATTACAACTTCACAACGGACACCCAACTCGCTTTCGGGCTGGAGAAGATAGGTAAAGTGCAGTATGATTCTTTATATATCAATCGCGAAGCCTCCCTTATCTCCGCACAAGGGAGACTGACCGGGACTAAAATAAAAGTGCTGGATGATGAGCGATATTTGACAAGTGCCTTATATTATGACTATAAAGGCAGAATAATACAGGGACGTTCCCAAAATCATTTGGGCGGGTATGACACAGACTTTTATTCATATACATATACTGGAAAGTTATTTGCCAGATTACATACCTATCAGATTGGGAACGGAAAGCGGCACATGGAAGAATATACCTATGAATATCTGGCAGATGGAGAACTTAGGGATGTATATCACCGCGTTGATAATGCGTATAGAGCCAATCATTTGCTTTACTACACGTATGACAATGCCCGCCGGGTGTTTTTGAAAGATGTGGGAGGATTGGGTGCCTATACAATGTATACGTATGACGTCCGTGACCAGGTAATAAAAACGATGTGCCGCTTTTTTCTTTCTGAAGAAATTTCTTATAATGCAAGTCCTGGCATCCCCTGTTATAATGGCAATATAAGTAGCCTAGCATGGCGGAGTGAGGAAGATGATACGGACGGCATCAGTAAAGGTTATCGTTTTGCCTATGACAGCATGAACAGGATGACTGATGCCTGCTATGGTGAAGGAGAAAATTTGACCGGCAACCTGAACTGTTATGACGAACAGGTCACTTCATTTGATAAGAATGGCAATATTCTCGGTTTGTGTCGTAATGGAGCTGTCGGTCCGGCAAGTTTCGGAGCCATTGATAGCTTGAATCTGTCATATCAGGGCAATCATTTGCTTAATGTGACAGACCACGCAAAGAATAATATGTATGGAAGTACCACTGATTTTAAAGACGGCATCCGATCATCAGCAGAATATGCTTATGATTTAAATGGCAATTTGATTCAAGATTTAAACAAAGGAATTTCGAGAATCCGGTATAATTGCTTAAATTTGCCGAGTGCGATAGAGTTTACCGACGGACGTACAATCAGCTATCTTTATAGTGCCGACGGAACGAAACTGGAGGTCATCCATGCGATGGGAGATTCTATCACCACCACTGATTATTGTGGTAAAGCGATCTATGAAAACGGAAGTCTCGACAAGATTCTTCTCGATGGTGAAGGTTTTGTTTCTTTCGCGGACGATGTTTCCTATAGTTATCATTTCTTCTTGAAAGATTACTTGGGTAATGTTCGTGTCGTATACAATGAAGATCGTGAAGCGGAAGAGGTGAATCATTACTATCCGTTCGGAGGAATCTTGGCTTCATCCACCCCTTCGGTTCAGCTTTACAAGTACAACGGAAAAGAACTGGACAGAAAAGGTGGTCTGGATTGGTATGATTACGGGGCGCGGATGTATGATCCGGTATTGGGAAGATGGCATGTGGCAGATCCGATGAGTGAAAAGAATTATTCAATTACTCCTTACGGGTATTGTTTAAATAATCCGGTGAAGCATATTGATCCTGATGGCAAGCAAGTCATCCCCGTTCCATCCCCTCTTCCTCTACCATTCTATTATCCTTTGACGAACACGCAATCTTATAGATTGCCTTCAGATCAACAGATAATGAGACATACATCGGGGAAATTTGCGGAATTAGGGCAGATTATAAATCATACTCCTAAAATGTCTTATGCCTTTGGAACTCTTTTATTTTATCAGGCAAAGAATGCGATTAGTCCTGAATATGAGCACCAAAGAAAAAGAGACAGGAGGAATAAAGAAGGATTGGACAGGAATCAGGCGAATGTGGCGGAAAGTATTGATACTAACGTGTCAGGGATGATGCCTAATGGTGATCCGGCTCCGAAAAGAGATCCTAAAGATAAAAAGAGAATAATAAAAGTTGGGAAAAAAGTAATAATAGGGTTAGCTATAGATAGAACATATATGGAATTAACAAATCCTGATCCCACTCAAGATGCTTATGAAACTCATACAAATCAAGTTGAAGGTAGAGAAGAATATTCAACAGATTATGTAGGGGATATTTATAATTGGATAAAAAAACTATTTGAATAAAAGCAATATATGGGAGATATTTTTATATTAATATTTAAGAGAATTACTATTTTTAATAGTATTTTAATGATAATTCATTGCTTATTCCATCCTGATTTAGGAGAATTTGAATATATGTTTATTGTTATAATATTATTACTAATTTCATGGATTGCATGGCTGACAGGCAAGATGTTAAACTTTTTGTCAAGGAATAAAGGTCTGAAAGAAAAGAAAACTGAAACAAATAATATTGTTAAATCTTTTTGTTTGAAATTTAGCCGGGATATAGATGTGATATATGCAATTTTTTTTGCAATATATTTGGTCTTCTATAGTCACGAAAAAGCAATAGTTTATTTAATATTACTTCTGTTTGGACTATATCTTGGAAACAAAATAGCAATAAGAGCTAATCAATATATAGTAGATCAAGCAAATAAAAATATTACTCCTTAAAACCTCAACATTATTACTCTGATGTGAATAGCTAAAGTTTAGTGAACTCACATCAGGGTATATAAACTACAAGATGAAATATGGTAAATAAATAAACTTTAACGACGAACTTATTATTATATGAGATATCTATTTATAGCAATATATAAAAAGTCACTACTATGGTTTAGCTTTATGATGATTCCCTATTGTATTTTTTCCTCTTTTTTATTTGAGTATCCTGCTTTAATATTTATTATTAGGGTAATACTTGCAATTGCGTTATCTATTATAGCGATAGGGGGAATGATGAGTTATCTATTCCCTTATATAGAGATACTCAAACAGCCATTAAAGGGAAAAGGTCTTATTCGGGCATTATATTTGAAATCTGATAAAATAATAACGCGATTATATTGTTGTTTTCTTGTGGTATATATAGCTTTTTCTATTGAATATAAGTCTACATTATACAATTATCTGTTATTGCTTTTAATAGGATTATTTCTTGGATATAAAATAACCATGAAAGCGGAGAAATATACTTTAGAAGAGATTAATAAGAAGAAACAAGAACGTAAAATGAAGCAAGCCAGCAAGAAAGAATCTCATATTCGCTAAGAGGACAAGAAATTAAAAACAAATAGTGTGTTTAGAGTTATGCTGCAACAGACACTCAATCAAAAATTAGCGAAGAACATAATGCTTATGATATATTTGAACCTATTAAAAATAAATTAGATGACGTCTTTTGGAAAAATTGGTAAATATCTTATATATATACAAAACTTGCTGTATATTCTATGTTTTATAAAAATACTATTCTCGTTGTTTTTCTATGAGTATGAGCCTTCTTTTATGAAGGACATGGCTTTTACTTTACCATTATTATTAGCACTGATTGTAATACCTATTATAAAAAAGAATATAAAATGAAAGATTCTAAATTCAGATATTATTTATGTTATTATTCTCACCTGTGCTTTTTCTATAGTTTTTGGGGATATTTTTTTATATAAATTATTTTGCATCTTCTTGGCATGGAAATGAATGCGTATTTGGGTTACTTATTCTTTCTGTTATTTGGATTATGGGGAGGAAGTGCTATTGCATTATCTGCAACTAGTTATATGAAAAAGATAAATCATGAGGAATTGGGGAAAAAGCAGAATTCTAAAGATTCTTAGTGTCCTAATATTCAAATAATTTACCCTGATATAAGTTGACTAATCACCAATTTATATCAGGGTAATTTCTTTTTTTTTATTTCTTATAAACCAACTTACTCGGAACTCCCTCCCCGAACAAATTATCACCCAGCGTCGTAATCTTATTTCCGGTAGCCAACACATAGCGAAGATTATCGCATCCCATAAAAGCACCGAATTCAATAGCCGTCACACTGGCCGGCAGCTCCAGCGTGCCGCAAAGGCGACCGCAGTTGCTAAATACCCGTTGTCCGATAGATTTCAGATTATGAGGTAATTTCATATTCAACAGATACTTCTTCTGTGCGAAAGTGAAGTCGGGGATAGCTGTTGCGTTCGTTCTGGAAATATCGACAGAGACGAGATTCGGCATATAATCGCGGATCAGTTTGAAGTCGGCGTTGTCCAGCTTACCTTCAACGGTCAGGAAGTTGATGTCTCTGGGTTGCAGTCCCGCTTTCAGAATCTCTTCTTCCAGTTTACCCATGGCGCCCACTTGCAGGGTAGTCTCTACCGGTTCCCCCTCGATAAACGCAAAGTTTTGCCATCTGTCTTTGTAGCGGTAAGAGTCGCTGCTGCCCAGGGGGACGAAGATAGCGGTAACGCTGTCTGCCAACGCTTCCGGCAACAGGTTGGGAGCTGTCTTCTTGCGGATCTGGCAAATTTTCAGGTTCTCGCAACCTTTGAAGGCGGCATCCTCTATATTCTTCGTTTTCTCCGAAAGAATCACTTTCTCCAGAGTGGCTTTACCTTTGGTCACTCCGCCTACTACATTCGAGAAAGCATAGGCAGGGATGAAGTTCGGCATATAAATGTAGAATTTTCCATTGGGATAAGTACCGGCTTTTCCGCTGTACATCTTGATTTCTGCGTTCGAAATATCCAATACTTTCAGATTGGCAAATTCGTCACGGAGATGCCGGAAGTCCTCTGCATTCAGTTTTCCGGTCAGTGTGAGGTGGGTGACACTGTTGGCTTCCTCTTCAGTCATCATGGAAATCAGCGTACCGGGCTTACTCACATAATACGTCTTACTCACTTGGGCGGCGGCTCCTAATGCATTAGCGGCCAGTAAGAAACTTATCAATAGTAGTTTAATTTTCATAATTTTGTAGATTTGTTCTGACAAATATAGGAAAAATAGAGAATACATGATGTTTTTTTATGTTTTATATCTAATTTTGTAGCCGGATTAACAAATTGTAAAAATGGAGGCAGACAACATAGATGGGAAGAAAGAACCCAAAAGACTTCCTGTGTGGGCATGTATCTCGCTGTTTATTGTGGTACTTTTCATATTTATTGGATTGTATGGGACACTGGTTAGCGGAGGCTTGTCGTTGGTTCTTGGAGTGGAGGCTCGTCATCCGGGAGTAGTAGGGTATATTTTCGTGGAGGCCAGTATGCTTTTGGCTGTTCTTACTGCTGCCGTAATCTTGCTTCGTCTCGAACGTCGTCCGTTTTCTGATTTGGGACTTTCTTTAAAAGGACATGCCAGTGGACTGTGGTATGGACTTCTGATGGCAATCTTGCTCTATTTGCTGGGTTTCGGAATCTCTGTTGTTTTGGGAGAAATAGAAGTCACCGGTCTTCAGTTTAAGCCGTTGGATTTATTGGGGTCGTGGGTGTTTTTCCTGTTAGTGGCGTTGTTTGAAGAGATTCTGATGCGCGGCTATATCCTCGGACGTCTGCTTCATACTAATATGAATAAATTCCTGGCGCTCTTCATCTCGTCGGCATTATTCGCGTTTATGCATATCTTTAATCCAGAAATAGCTTTCCTACCGATGCTTAATCTCTTACTTGCCGGTATGTTGCTGGGTGCTTCCTATCTTTATACCCGGAATCTGTGTTTCCCTATCTCTCTTCATCTTTTCTGGAATTGGATTCAAGGTCCGATTCTAGGTTATCAGGTGAGCGGAAATAATTTCACGACGAGCATGCTGACTTTGCGTATGCCCGAAGAAAACGTACTGAATGGCGGAGCCTTCGGTTTTGAAGGCTCGCTCATTTGCACAGTACTTATGATTGTTTTTACGATTCTGATCGTGTGGTGGGGAGAAAAAAGGGAAGCAATCAGTCTTGCTGTACCCCGATCATACTAAGCTGAATCCGTTTCCGGTCATAATCTACATTCATCACTCTGACCATGACGTGTTGATGGATGGATACCACTTCCGTCGGATCGGAAATGAACCGTTCCGCTAATTGCGAGAGGTGCACCAGTCCGTTCTCCTTAATACCTATATCGACAAACGCCCCGAAATTGGTGATGTTGCCTACGATGCCCGGAAGAATCATTCCTTCGCGCAAATCGGCTATGGTGCGCACGTTCTTGTCGAATTCGAAGACTTTGATAGCCTTACGCGGGTCACGTCCCGGCTTGTCGAGTTCCTGCAGAATGTCCTGTAAGGTGGGCAGACCGACGGTAGGTGTGATGTAGGCGGAGATGTTGATCTTCCGGCGGAGTTCCTTGTCTGCTATCAGTTCGTCGATGGTACATTTCAGGTCTTTGGCCATTTGCTCTACGATGTGGTAGCTTTCCGGATGCACGGCGGTGTTGTCCAGCGGATTCTTTGCTCCGGGGATGCGGAGGAATCCGGCACACTGTTCGAAAGCCTTGGCACCCATGCGAGGAACTTTCATCAACTCTTTCCGTGAACCGAAAGCTCCGTTTTCCGCCCGGTAGTTGACGATGTTTTGAGCCAGTTGCGGTCCCAGTCCGGAGATATAAGTCAATAGATGGCTGCTTGCCGTATTCAGGTTTACACCGACCAGGTTCACGCAATTCTCTACTGTCTGATCGAGCGCTTTTTTCAGTTTTGTCTGGTCTACATCGTGCTGGTATTGACCTACACCGATGGATTTAGGATCTATCTTCACCAATTCTGCCAACGGGTCCATCAGGCGGCGGCCGATGGAGACTGCTCCCCGCACCGTTACGTCATAATCGGGAAACTCGTCGCGGGCAATCTTCGAAGCCGAATAAATGGAAGCTCCCTGCTCACTGACTACAAACACGGGTATCTGACGGTCGAAGCTCTGGCTGTTGATGAAATCTTCTGTCTCACGGCTTGCCGTTCCGTTGCCGATGGAGATGGCTTCTATCTGATAGGCCTCAATCATCTTGCGGAGTTTGGAAGCAGCTTCTCCTGTTTTGTTCACCGGAGGATGCGGATAGATATTCTCATTATGCAACAGATTGCCTTGTGCATCGAGGCAGACAACTTTACATCCCGTACGGAATCCGGGGTCGATGGCGAGCACCCGTTTTTGTCCCAATGGAGGGGCGAGAAGAAGTTGACGGAGGTTCTCAGTGAATACCCGGATGGCTTCCTCGTCGGCTTTTTCTTTGGATTGAGCGGCAAATTCTGTTTCGATGGAGGGCTTGAGCAGACGCTTGTAGGCATCGACTGTGGCTTCGTCCACCTGCTGGCTACACTCGTTGTTGCCACGTACGAACTGACGTTCCAGGCGTTCGATACATGCCTCGTCGTCGGGATTGATGGATACTTTTAGCAGGCCTTCCGACTCTGCCCGGCGGATGGCCAACAGGCGGTGGGACGTGCAACGTTTCAGTGCTTCGGAGAAATCGAAATAATCCCGGTATTTTGCCGCTTCTTCCTCTTTTCCTTTCACTACTTTGGCACTAATCTCTGCCTGGCGGCTGAACTGATTACGTACCGCGTTGCGGGCACGTTCGTCCTCGTTCACTTGCTCTGCAATGATGTCACGGGCGCCTTTCAGGGCATCTTCCACATCTTTCACGTCTCCTTTCACGAAGGAGGCAGCCTTGGTACTAAGATTGTTTTCCCTTTGCAACATCAGGATGGTGGCAAGCGGTTCCAACCCTTTCTGGCGGGCTACTTCAGCACGTGTCTTCCGCTTGGGTTTATAAGGAAGATAAATGTCTTCCAGTTCCGTCGGATTCCAGGTGTCGTTGATACGTTTCTCCAGTTCGGCAGTCAGTTTTCCCTGCTCGTTGATGGTGCCGAGAATCGTTTCTTTCCGTTTGGCTATGTCGCACAACTTATCGTGTTGCTCTTTGATTTGCTCTATCTGCACTTCATCCAGTCCGCCGGTGGCTTCTTTACGGTAACGACTGATGAAGGGAATCGTAGCACCTTCACCCAAAAGATGGAGCGTACTACTTATTTGTCTTTCCGGTATACCCAGAAAACCGGAAATCATCTTGTGAAATAATTCCATAATTTGTATTTTTTGAGAGTAAATGAGCGACAAAAATACATATAAATCTGCTAAACCCGACAAGTTTTACTATATTTGCAACTCAATTAATGAATTAACACATCAAAACTGCATAATTATGCTGGGACGTCTTGGATATCTTTTTATCTGTTTCCTTTGGCTTCTGCAGTCAACGGAAGTATTGGCTGTCTCTAAAGATAAGAAACCTATTCTGATTATTTGCTCTTATAATCCGGCAGCACACCAAACTTCGGTCACTATTTCCGATTATATGGATGAATATAGTAAGTTGGGAGGACAGCGCGACATTGTCATCGAAAACATGAATTGTAAAAGCTTCTCGGAGGCTCCGTTATGGAGCGCGATGATGACGCAGATTCTGGCTAAATATCAGGGAGAAAAGCATCCGGCACAAATTATCTTATTAGGGCAGGAGGCATGGGCTGCCTATTTGTCGCAGAGGGATGAAATGCAGGTGAAAGTGCCGGTGATGTGCAGTCTGGCCAGTAGCAATGTGGTGATATTGCCGAAAGATACGGTGGAAAACCTTGATTGCTGGATGCCCGAATCTGTTGATATCTTTGAAGATCATCTGGATATTCCCGAACTGGAATCAGGATTTATCAATCAATATGATATAGAAGGTAATATCTCCATGATTCAAGCTTTCTATCCGAAAACGAAACACATTGCCTTTATCTCGGACAATACTTATGGCGGAGTGACTATGCAAGCGTTGGTACGAAAAGAAATGAAGAAGTTTCCCGATCTGGATTTGATTTTGATGGACGGCCGGAGACATTCTATTTATACCATCGTTGAGGAATTGAGACAGCTGCCCGAAAATACGGTTATCTTGGTGGGAACGTGGCGTGTGGATATGAACGAGGGGTATTTCATGCGAAATGCGACGTATGCCATGATGGAAGCTACTCCTACCATTCCGGCTTTTACTCCTTCATCGGTGAGCCTTGGATATTGGGCGATAGGAGGAGTGCTGCCCGATTATCGGAAAGTGGGAGGAGAAATGGCTATGGAGTCCATACGGATGGATCAGCACCCGGAGGATACGGGGAAGCATCTTTCGATCATTGGCTCTAAAGCGGTATTGGATAGCCGGAAGGTGAAAGAGTGGGGGCTGCACCCAAGCGTGTTGCCTTTTAAAGTGCAGCTTGTCAACCAACCGGTTTCGTTCTATCAGCAATATACTTATCAGATATGGTCTGCTTGTGCTTTGTTCGTGATTCTGGTACTTGGCTTATGTATCTCTCTTTTCTATTATTTCCGTACGAAACGTTTGAAAGACGAGCTTCTGAAATCGGAGAAGGATTTGCGTGTAGCGAAAGACAGGGCGGAAGAGTCTAATCGTCTGAAGAGTGCTTTCCTTGCCAATATGAGTCATGAGATACGGACGCCGTTGAACTCGATTGTCGGCTTTTCGGATGTACTGGCAATGGGCGGTAGCACGGAGGATGAACAGCAGTCTTATTATAAGATTATCAAAACCAATTCGGATTTGTTGCTTCGTCTGATTAATGATATTCTCGATCTTTCACGTCTGGAGGCGAACCGGGTGACTTTGACGTGGGAGGAATGTGATGTGGTGCAGTTGTGTAGTCAGGTGGTTGCCTCTGTTAGTTTTTCACGGCAGTCGTCGGACAATCAGTTCTTGTTTTCCACTTCTTTTGAAACTTTCCGGATGGTGACGGATGTGCAGCGTATGCAACAGGTAATCATTAATCTGCTGTCCAACGCCGACAAATTTACGAAACGCGGGAAGATTACCTTGGACTTTTCTGTGAATGAGGAAAAGCAAATGGCTATTTTCTCGGTAACGGATACCGGATGCGGTATCCCGAAAGAAAAACAGGGACTTGTGTTCGAGCGTTTTGAAAAGCTGAATGAGTACGCCCAGGGAACCGGATTGGGATTGTCTATCTGTAAATTGATTGTGCATAAATGGAAAGGAAGTATATGGATCGATCCTGACTATACCGGTGGGGCACGGTTCGTATTTTCGCATCCGCTAAATATAGAAAAAGAATGAAACGAATAGGATTTATTTATGGCTTGCTTTTCTGTCTCGTACTGTCTGTTGCGGCGCAGGAAAAGGTGGTGAAGCTGAAGATTGTGGAAACGAGTGACGTACATGGTAATTATTATCCTTACAATTTTATAACCCGCCACGAGTGGAAGGGTAGTCTGGCACGTATTTATTCTTTCGTGCAGAAAGAGCGTGAACAGTATAAAGAGAATCTGATATTGCTGGATAATGGTGATATTTTACAGGGACAGCCTACTGCCTATTACTATAATTATATAGATACGGTGTCTCCTCATCTTTGTTCGGAAATGATGAATTTCATGAAATATGATGCCGGTAATATGGGGAACCATGATGTGGAAACGGGACGTGCTGTGTTCGACCGTTGGATAGCCACTTGTGACTTCCCTGTGTTGGGTGCCAACATCATTGATACGTCTACGGGAAAACCCCATCTGGCTCCTTATAAGGTGTTGGAACGTGATGGCGTGAAGATTGTGGTATTGGGTATGATTACTCCTGCCATCCCTGCATGGCTTTCTGAAAATCTGTGGAAAGGCTTGCGTTTCGATGATATGGAAGAGACGGCACGCAAATGGATGAAGATTATCCGTGAAAAAGAGAATCCGGATTTGGTGATCGGATTGTTTCATGCCGGACAGGAGGCTTTCAAAATGTCGGGCAAATACAATGAGAATGCTTCTCTTAACGTAGCGAAGAATGTACCTGGATTCGATATTGTATTGATGGGACACGATCATGCCCGCGAATGTAAGAAGGTGATGAATGTAGCCGGAGATTCGGTGTTGATTATCGATCCGGCCAGCAATGGAATTGTATTGTCTAATGTCGATGTGACCTTGAAACTGAAAGATGGAAAGGTGCAGAGCAAGGACGTCAAAGGGGAGTTGACAGAAACGGAAGCTTACGGAATCAGCGAGGATTTCATGAAGCGTTTTGCTCCGCAATATGAGACGGTGCAGAAGTTTGTATCCAAGAAGATCGGCACTTTTACCGAGAGTATCTCTACTCATCCTGCTTTCTTCGGTCCTTCTGCTTTTATTGATTTGATACATACTTTACAGCTCGATATAACCGGAGCTGACATCTCTTTTGCCGCTCCGCTTTCGTTTGATGCGGAGATAAAGAAAGGGGATGTGTTTGTCAGTGATATGTTCAACTTGTATAAGTATGAGAATATGCTGTATGTGATGACGTTGTCCGGAAAGGAGATTAAGGATTTTCTGGAGATGTCTTATTATATGTGGACGAACCAGATGAAGTCACCGGAAGATCATCTGCTCTGGTTCAAGAAGAAACCTCGGGAAGGTGCGGAAGACAGGGCTTCTTTCCAGAACTTCAGTTTTAATTTCGACTCGGCTTCCGGCATTATTTATACGGTGGACGTGACAAAACCGAAGGGAGAAAAGATTACGATTACGAGCATGGCGGACGGTTCTCCTTTCCGTATGGATAAGATATATAAAGTGGCCTTAAATTCTTATCGTGGTAATGGTGGTGGAGAACTGTTGACGAAAGGATCGGGTATTCCGCAGGAGGATTTGAAGGACCGCATAATTTTCTCTACAGATAAAGATCTTCGTTTCTATTTGATGAATTATATCGAAAAGAAAGGTACGATGAACCCCAAAGCCCTGAATCAGTGGAAGTTTGTTCCGGAGAAATGGACAGTGCCGGCTGCCCAACGTGATTCTGTATATTTATTCCGGTCTGTTCAATAAGTAACTAAAAGTGTTCATTATGTCTGATAATACTCTTGAACGGCTTGTATATCTGATTAAATGCTGGTATATTTGTCGCAAAAAAGAGAGAGTATGTATATTCAAAATGTTCCCAAAGTAGGTATTTCTTCGGTAGTTCATTCTAAACATATAGATTCTGACAACATTGATGTTGTTGATAACGATATAGCGCTCTTCGATACGGAGAGCGTTATATCGTTGTATAATGGACCGACTAAACTGGAGGTGTTGACGGTAGGTCTTTGCCTGGAAGGTACTGGTACTTTTAATATTAGTTTACGTGAGTTTCAACTGTTCCCCGGATTAATGGTGATCGCGCTGCCTAATCAGATTGTCGAACAGCGGTGTTTCAGTTCCGACTTTAAAGCGATATTCTTTGCTGTGTCGAAGAACTTGTTAGAGACATTGCCTAAGATCAGTAATGTGCTTTCCTTATTCTTTTATCTGAAAGATTACCCGTGTTTCAATCTTACACCGCAGGAGCAGGAGACTGTGAAGGAATATCATGCATTTATCAGAAAACGATTGAAGAATAAGGAGGCTTTATATCGTAAAGAAGTGGTAATGGGCTTGATGCAAGGGTTCTTTTTTGAACTTTGTAATATCTTTACCAATCATGCGCCAGCCAATGCTACTACCATGAAAAATAAAAGCCGGAAAGAATATATTTTCGAACGTTTTTATGAGTCTTTAGTGGAGTCTTACCAGTCTGAACGGAGCGTGAAATTCTATGCTGACCAGTTGTGTCTGACGCCGAAGCATCTTTCGGGAGTAGTGAAAGAGGTCAGCGGAAAAACGGTGGGAGAGTGGATCGACGAACTGGTGATTCTGGAAGCAAAAGCACTTCTGAATTCTTCAAGCATGAATATTCAGGAAATTGCCGATCGGCTGAATTTTGCTAACCAGTCGTTCTTTGGAAAGTATTTCAAGCATTACACCGGTATGTCTCCTAAAGGATACCGGAAAAGCCGCTAAAATCATAGAACACCGGAGCGCACACGGCTTAGTGTCTCCGGTGTCATCAAAAGATAAGAGGCGATGTATGCCAGAGGTGCACGTTTGATAATTTCCGGATGTGTTTCGAGCAGGAGGTTATAGCGTTCGCGGGCGGATTCAAAGCGCCAGGAGTCTGCTTTAATCTGTGACACAATCAAGGAGTATTCCAGTATCTTTTGGTAGAACATATTGATTTCCCAGTTCTCTTTTGCCAATTTTTGTATCATGTCGCGAGGGAACAGGTAGATAATGGAAGGTTCGAGGGTTTCCACGATTAGCCGGGTGGGTACTTGTTTCAGAAAACTCTCAATGCACATCACGATACATCCTTCGTATGAGAAATGTTCGGTCACGTCTTTCCCATTCTTGTAATAGTACTGCCTAAGCATCCCTTTGCCGACAAATACGATTTCATGAGCTACTTCTCCTTCATTCAGCGCTATTGCTCCTTTGGGAAATTCTTCACGAATCAGTATACTTTCTATCTGTCGTCTTCCTTCTATACTCATTTCCGGAAAGCGGGAATTTACAACAGCATTTACAGTCTCTCTTAATAATGTATCCATATCTTTTCTGTCTTGATGTGTGCAAAAATACTAAAAACGGTTGACATAAATCAAGTGTGGTATAAAAAAGATGTATCTTTGTCTGCAAAATCAAGAGGTAAGATGATAATGAATAAGATAATAGGCTTGGCAGTGTTGCTGTTCTGTTTGAGTGGTTGCGTAAGGGATAATGATGCTATTTATTATCCGGTTGGCAACGTGGATGTGGAAAGAGGTGGTCCGGCTTTGGAGGCTGGGAAGGGTGATTTAATAGCCCGTAGTTACAATACCGAAGATTATGTATTGGACACGCTTGCACAATATCCGGGTGATCCGACGCTCGGTAAACTGACATTTATGGTCAGTCTGAAAAACCGGTTGGCAGATCAGGAGGTGAGTGGCTTTAATGGTGTCGGTCTATCCAAACTAACGATGAGTCTTGGATATAAAGACGGCAACTATCCGGCAGAAAGCCAGGTTCCTGTTTATACTTCGTCCGACGTGACTGCCAGTTATGCCATCAAACTCCGTTTAAAGGGAGAATTGACTTTAACAGGAGACGAATGGATGATTGACTATATTTATGTTCAATTAGCGGGTTTATTCCAGCCTTATCCTCCTACGTCTTTCCCGGAAGTGTTTATGTGTAAAGGGGGTGAGCAATCGTATGCAACATTCGATTCTTTTCGTAGAACCTGGACATTTGATATTACTTATGATCGTTCCAACCTTTCTTTCAGCCAACTGTATTTCAATCTGTTTGTGAATCTGGCAGGGCAGAAAAGGGAGGATAGAGTCCGGTTGAGGATTGATAAGGAATCTTATTTCGAGATCTATAAAGAAAAAGAGGAAATGTAGTTAAACTGCATTTCCTCTTTTTCTTTGGTAGTGGGTACGAGAATCGAACTCGTATTACATGCGTGAGAGGCATGTGTCCTAACCGTTAGACGAACCCACCGGAGTTTGATAGATTTAAAAAGAGCCAAGTCTATAAAACTTAGCTCTTTTTATTTTGAGATTTTGCGGAAGCTGGGGGATTCGAACCCCCGGTACCCTTACGAGTACGTCAGTTTAGCAAACTGGTGGTTTCAGCCACTCACCCAAACTTCCTTGAACCCGCATTCTCTCTCAAATGCGGTGCAAATATAGGGGGAACTTTTGGACTACGCAAATCTTTTAGCAAGATTTTTTTTACCTGTTTTTTGTGAAATGAGATAACCTGCTATGTTTCAAATGTTAAACGGAAGAATTTTTTTTCGAAAGCTTTTAATTTTTATCGATGGAATGGGAACTTGAAACATATTGACGCTATCCGCTTATTATAGTGACGGTATCTTCATGGGATAGGGTAAACATCCGGATGGGATAGTGACGGTATATTTGACGTGAGAAAAGGACATAAAAAAAGGCTATCTATCCCAGACAGCCAATCTTTTGTTAACCTTAAATCTAATACTATGAAAAACACAGTACAAATATACGGACTTCTGTCGAATTTGCAAATAAAACAAGAAAAAAGAGATGTTTTATAACATTGATTAAATATTTGATTCTTCAATTCTATTTTTATTAAGACTTTCAGCGTTTTGAACACTATATTCCCAATATTTATCACATAATTTCAGATAACTGGTCTCGGCACTTTTGCCTCCTAAAGAAATGGCATACATCTTTGTCTGTTTTGCTTTTGCATGTTCTATGGTCCGGGATAGTAGTTGATCGACGGGACGCATCTCAAAATCCGATACGGTGATGATGTCTGCTTCCATATATCCTTCTTCGCTGATCTTTCGCAAAGCATGTGTGATGACTGGTTCCATATCTGTGCCACCATGAAAAGATTGGCTTAGAAAATCGACAAGGCGATCGAAACTACTCCCTAAATCGGTTATTTCAATACACTCGATATCATCGGAGAAGAGGATGACGTAACATTTCCGATGTTGTACTTCTGTCAATTCGGCAATGGCAAGTAGAGTAGATTTTGCGATTCTTTCCCGTTCGCCTGCCATAGAACCGGAAGTGTCCAGGCAAACGATGAAAGGGCCTTCAGCTTCTTCGGAAACTTCATTTCCTACTGTTTTCTTATCATTGATGGTTTGTTTCTCGTGCGATTGATAATCGATGACTTGTAGTCTCTTCTCTATGAAACGCTCGAAAAATATGGGTTGCAGGTTCTTTTCCGCCAGATAACAATATTCCAGAGGGAGAAGACTATTCAAATCGTTTCCTTCACAAATGCCTGCAATATCACTTCGGGTGGCATGAGATATAATTTGTTCCCGGTGAATACCTGCGGTCATTTTGAAACGTTTCCGGCTACTTTGGTGTTTTTTGCCTAAGATTTCTACCAGTTCGCGGATAACGGGATTTCGTTTGATCGTTTCTTCGTATTCTAAAATCTGTTCCGCTATCTGTTTATGATTGCGAAGTAGCCAGACGAGGCGTGAGCCACCGCGTACCGGAAGATTTTTGGCTAATGCCAGTTGAATACGGTAGAAATCCTCACAGAGTTGCTCGATATGTTCCATCTGATAGTTGAACTCATTGTTCGAGAGTAGCGTATGCCACTTGTCGAAAAAAAGAGTCCACAACGCTTTCCATTCTTTGGAACGCGGGCTGATTACATTAAAACGTTGGAGGTAGTATTTTACGTTGAGGTCTACCAGGTGATATTTCATGGAGAAGGGGTATGCGCTGTTTTTCAGGAATTGAAGAAACTTTGCGTCCGATGCTTCATTCATTTCATGAAAGTATTCCCATTGCGATGCATAACGGGAGTAGAAATCTTGCAGGGAGGGTTGTGTGTGACGAAAATACAGGTGAATGTCCGCATCCAGTTCTTCGGGACGGATAATCAGATTGTGTAGTTGTTCGTCGTACACATCATAGGCTATTCCCTGCAATTTTTCGTAATAAATGTCTTGCAGGTGCTTGAGCCTAATACTCTCTGTTCTCTTGTTCATGGGCATGAGCGATGATGCGAAGTTCGTTCCGGTAGTTCTCTATGATATGTGCAGTTTCCCCTAAGATTCGCTTAATTTTGCTTTTTTGCGATGAACTTAAGAAAAGATGTTCCTTTGTATATGCTGTTTCCCGCTCGGAGATTGTTTTATATTCTACCTCCATTTGATGAAGTAAATCTATCACTTCCTGCAATGTAAATTCGAACGGAGTACTGCCGTCCTGCTGTGTTGGCAAAGGTTCGCAATTATCATAACATAGTAGTGGATACTCCTGATTGTTGACGAAAACAGATCGTTTCCCTTTTCGGAGGGAATAAATATTCTTTTGTGCGATATTCCTGTTCTTTACGAAATCGTAGGCTTTCAGGATTTTGTTGACCGGACGGAATTTATCCTGTTGGATATAAAACAACCGGTTGCTGTCTTTCCTCAAAGACTGGTAATCCGAAGCAAAGATGAGTAAATTTCCGGCAATGTGGTAACCTTCTATGCGATGATAGAAGGTATCTACGACCTGGATTCCCGGATCGCTAAGTTCCCGTAGGCTGTGTTCGGACTTCATGTTTTCTTTCAATGTATCCAGTTTCTGTTCCAGTCGTTTTTCTCCCAATAAATATGTATTGATTCCCCGTGCAATCGACTGTTCCACTATGTTTTCGATGATGGGGAGCTGCGAAACTTCATCCCACAGACAGGCACTCATCAGCAAGCAGTCGGAGAAGTGAATTCCCGGAGATTCGTTCAGATAGGCCGAGGTGCGGAGCAGACCTACTATTTTTTTCCAACGGCGGTCGGATATATAGATCGGAGGGGTGTTTTCATCCCGCCCTGTATTATATTGTTCGATTTCTCGTTTGATATTGTGAATCAGCTCGAAGATGGTATAGTGGATACCTACTTTCTCACTTTCAGCTTGTATTTGATTGTATAATTCATCGTCTACCTGGAGTTTTGCCGGGATTTCAGGTTCTACTTCCCGTGTAGAAGAAATCATCTGGTCGAAAGCATATTCCTGTTCAATGCATCCGACAAACTGGCGGATCAGGAAACGGTCGTATAGGGCTTCCAGTCCTTCACCTTTTGCGGGTAGTTCGTTGGACGCGGCAATCAGCGCTTTCAGAGGAACACGCACCGTAAATTGTCCGTTGCGATATATCTTTTCATTGATTACTGTCAAAAGAGAATTTTGGATAGCAGGACCGGCTTTCCATATTTCATCCAGGAAGACAATCGATGCTGTCGGCAAGTATCCTTTTGTAATACGTTCGTATGTATCTTCATCTTTCAATTTTGAGATGGAGACGGGGCCGAATATTTCATCCGGTGTACTGAAACGAGACATCAGATATTCAAAAGCATCCGCATCTTTAAAAGCCAGTTTGAGCCTGCGCGCCACTAAGCTCTTGGCTACTCCCGGAGGGCCCAATAGAAAGATACTTTCACCTGCCATGGCAGATAATAGGGAGAGTGCGATGGTATGTTCTTTTTCGAATACTCCCTCATTGAGGGATTTCAGCAGTTGGGTGATATGGGATTTGATTGACTTCATGCGACAGATGATTTCATGTGTTGTTAGCAGGAGGCAAAGATACAAGAATTCTTTGAAATAGACTTCATTGGGGGGATTTACCCCTAGATTTAGGCAATTTCCTCCCGATAAGTAGGAGTTTTCAGTTTCATAAGGAAAATTCATTCTCTACTTTTGTTCTATCGAAAGATAAATGATAGATAATAATTAGAGAACCGTTAAAAATAAAGGAATATGAAAACGAACACATTTAAATACTTCGGTTTGGCTTTGATGGCTATATTGATGGTAAGTTTTACCTCTTGCGAAGTGGAAATAGACAGTTTCTATGATGATGATAATAATGGTGCAGGATACTATAATCGTTCGGCTGATTTGTGTAGCCGTACCTGGGTTAGTTTCTACCGGGACATGGACGGTAACTATTGCCGTCAGGAACTGGATTTCTTTTTAGATCGTACGGGAATTGACTATATACGGGTGGAATATCCTAACGGGACAGTAGAGCAGTATGAATATAATTTCCGTTGGAGCTGGGAGAATTATGCGCAGACTTCCATTCGTATGTCATACGGACCGAATGATGTTTCATACCTGGATGATGTGTACATCGGTGGAAACAGGTTAAGCGGTTATCTGGACGGACGAAATAACTTTGTGGAGTTTCAGGGGAAATGATGAAAGATAAAACGGAAAGAAACAGAGGGAAAAAGATCGTTTGAGGGATAACAAGATGCAGGTGAAAAGAGAAGGATAAGATAGTTAAGATAGAAATAGGATAGTTATTAGGAACAAAATAATAGGTAACGGAGTAAAAGGGTAATCAATAAGATTTCAGGATATATGATTCAGGGTATAAATAGGGCGCGAAATGAAAGCTTAAAAGTTTTGAACCGGACTAAATAGTTTTTATCTTTGCGCCCTATTAGTTTTTATATACATGGAGTGGTTATATAGTCTATTTCTCGAACATTCTGCCTTACAGGCTGTTGTGGTACTTTCATTGATTTCTGCCATTGGTCTGGGCTTGGGAAGAGTGCATTTCTGGGGAGTTTCCCTGGGAGTCACTTTTGTTTTTTTTGCAGGCATCCTCGCCGGCCATCTCGGGCTTTCGGTCGATCCGCAGATGTTGAACTACGCAGAAAGTTTCGGACTGGTCATTTTCGTTTATTCTCTCGGTTTGCAAGTCGGTCCCGGTTTCTTTAGCTCTTTCCGCAAAGGAGGGGTGACATTGAATATGCTGGCATTGGGAGTTGTTCTGTTGGGAACATTGTTGACGGTGGTGGCCAGTTATGCGACAGGTGTCTCTCTTCCTGATATGGTTGGTATCCTTTGTGGAGCAACGACGAATACTCCGGCGTTGGGAGCTGCACAACAAACATTGAAACAGATGGGAATGGACAGCAGTACTCCTGCTTTAGGATGTGCGGTAGCCTATCCGATGGGGGTAGTTGGTGTAATCCTTGCCGTTTTATTAATTCGCAAAGTGTTGGTTCGCAAAGAAGACTTGGAGATAAAAGAGAAAGACGATGCGAACAAAACCTACATTGCAGCGTTTCAAGTACACAATCCTGCTATTTTCAATAAAAGCATCAAGGATATAGCTCGCATGAGTTACCCGAAGTTTGTCATCTCCCGCTTATGGCGTGACGGACATGTAAGTATTCCGACTTCTGACAAGATATTGAAGGAAGGTGACCGTTTGCTGGTGGTAACTGCGGAGAAAGATGCTTTGGCCTTGACCGTGCTTTTTGGTGAACAGGAAAATACGGATTGGAATAAAGAGGACATTGACTGGAATGCGATTGATAGTGAATTGATTTCGCAACGTATTGTCGTTACCCGCCCTGAACTGAATGGTAAGAAACTCGGTTCACTCCGGTTGAGAAATCATTATGGGATTAACATCAGTCGCGTTTACCGGTCGGGTGTGCAGTTGCTTGCTACTCCGGGATTGGTACTTCAATTAGGAGACCGCCTGACGGTAGTGGGAGAGGCTGCTGCTATTCAGAATGTGGAGAAAGTACTTGGAAATGCTGTAAAAAGTTTGAAAGAACCCAATCTGGTTGTTGTGTTTATCGGCATCGTACTCGGTTTGGCATTGGGGGCGATTCCTTTCTCTTTTCCGGGTGTCAGTACTCCTGTGAAGCTGGGATTAGCGGGTGGACCGATTATCGTTGGTATCCTTCTGGGAACTTTTGGACCACGGATACACATGATTACTTATACCACCCGTAGTGCGAATCTGATGCTGCGTGCCTTGGGACTTTCCATGTACCTTGCTTGTCTGGGACTGGATGCCGGAGCTCATTTTTTTGACACCGTATTCCGTCCGGAAGGTTTGTTATGGATCGCTTTAGGAGCCGGATTGACTATTGTTCCAACCGTACTGGTGGGGTTTGTGGCTTTCAAGATGATGAAGATTGATTTCGGTACTGTATCCGGTATGTTGTGCGGAAGTATGGCAAATCCGATGGCACTGAACTATGTAAACGATACAATTCCCGGCGACAACCCATCCGTAGCCTACGCGACTGTTTATCCGCTGTGTATGTTCCTGCGGGTGATTATCGCTCAAGTGCTGTTAATGTTCTTGTTAAATTGAGAATTGAAAATTGAGAAATGATGGATTTGTAAATAAAAAGTAGTCATTTCTTAATCAGGAATCGTATAAAATAGATAAATTTGTAACAAGAAAAAGGAGAGGAATTAATAAATTCCTTTTTTGAGTTACTAAATGGTAAGTTGTCAACTAATAATAAGTTGCCAATTAATAAATTGTAAATAGTAAAATAGTAAATAGAATGACTGCTCAAAGTAACATAACTCCTGAAAGCATTGTGAGTGATCTCCGTTACCTGCAACTGCTTTCCCGAAGTTTTCCTACCATTGCTGATGCCAGTACGGAAATAATCAACTTAGAGGCTATCTTAAATCTACCTAAAGGGACGGAACATTTCCTGACTGATATTCATGGAGAATATGAAGCTTTTCAGCATGTACTGAAAAATGCTTCCGGTGCGGTAAAACGTAAAGTAAATGAAATATTCGGCAACACTCTTCGTGAAGCTGAAAAGAAAGAAATCTGTACTTTGATTTATTATCCCGAAGAGAAACTGCAATTGGTGAAGGCCCGTGAAAAGGATCTGGATGATTGGTATCTGATTACGCTGAACCAACTGGTGAAAGTCTGTCAGAACGTGTCTTCCAAATATACTCGTTCGAAGGTTCGTAAATCACTGCCTGCCGAATTCTCTTATATCATTCAGGAGTTATTGCACGAATCGTCTATCGAACCGAATAAGCATGCTTATATTAATGTAATTATCAGCACAATTATCACTACGAAGCGTGCCGACGATTTCATTATCGCTATGTGTAATCTGATTCAGCGCTTGACTATTGATTCTCTTCATATCGTAGGTGATATTTACGACCGTGGTCCTGGTGCGCATATCATTATGGATACATTGTGTAATTACCACAATTTCGATATTCAATGGGGAAATCATGATATTCTCTGGATGGGAGCAGCTTCCGGTAATGATAGTTGTATCGCTAACGTGATACGTATGTCTATGCGCTATGGTAATCTGGGGACACTTGAAGACGGATACGGAATCAATTTGCTTCCATTGGCTACTTTTGCAATGGATACGTATGCCGATGATCCTTGCACGATTTTCATGCCGAAAATGAACTTTGCCGATGCTCATTATAATGAGAAGACTTTGCGTCTGATTACTCAAATGCATAAAGCCATTACCATTATCCAGTTTAAGCTGGAAGCTGAAATCATCGACCGCCGTCCAGAATTCGGAATGGCTAATCGTAAACTTCTGGAGAAGATTGATTTTGAACGCGGCGTCTTTGTATATGAAGGAAAAGAATATGCTTTGCGTGATACCAATTTCCCGACTGTAGATCCGGCAGATCCTTACCGACTGACTGAAGAAGAACGTGAATTGGTAGAAAAGATTCATTATTCATTTATGAATAGTGAGAAATTGAAGAAGCACATGCGTTGTCTGTTTACCTATGGCGGCATGTATCTGGTTTCAAACTCGAATCTTCTTTATCATGCTTCTGTTCCTCTGAATGAGGATGGCAGCTTTAAACATGTCAAAATACGTGGTAAGGAATACTGGGGACATAAATTGCTGGATAAAGCCGATCAATTGATCCGTACCGCTTATTTCGATGAAGAAGGAGAGGAGGATAAGGAATTTGCTATGGATTATATCTGGTATATGTGGTGTGGCCCGGAAGCTCCTTTGTTTGATAAAGATAAGATGGCGACTTTTGAGCGTTATTTTGTAGAAGATAAAGAGTTGCATAAAGAAAAGAAAGGCTATTATTACACATTGCGTAACCGGGAAGATATTTGTGACCAGATTTTGACAGAGTTTGGAGCTTCAGGGCCTCATTCGCATATTATCAACGGTCATGTGCCTGTGAAAACGATTCAGGGGGAACAACCTATGAAAGCCAATGGCAAGCTTTTCGTTATTGATGGCGGTTTTTCAAAAGCTTATCAGCCGGAAACGGGAATTGCGGGGTATACGCTTGTTTATCATTCTCATGGTATGCAACTCGTACAGCACGAACCATTCCAGTCTCGTCAGAAAGCCATTGAAGAGGGGCTTGATATCAAATCGACCAACTTCGTTCTCGAATTTAATTCGCAACGAATGATGGTGAAAGATACCGATAAGGGAAAAGAACTAGTGACTCAAATACAGGATTTGAAGAAACTGCTTGTTGCTTATCGTACTGGTCTGATAAAAGAAAAAGTGTGATAGATTGAAATGATAAGGGCTTAAAACCATCATTTATCATTTGATAGTTTTAGTAATGCTTAAAATATAGTGTCTTTATTTACTTGATACATAAGGAAAAGTGTAATTCATTATTAATATTGAATTGCACTTTTATTATTAATGCCCGTTATATTCCATACTATACATATCAAAGCCTTTGGCCCAATAGTCTCTTTGGATTTCTTTCAGTGTGAATCCTTGCTTTTCGTAGAATTTATAGGCTAATTGTGAAGTTCTAACGGTTATTTTTTGAATACCATCAATGGACTTTAATATTTCAATTCTATATTTTAATAATTGTGCTCCTAACGATTTGCCTTGGTACTGGGGATGTATGATATCCCAACTTATTTTTCCGCTGGCTTTATCCTTTGTAAAATTTATTCCGCCACAGCCTACAACCTTCTTGTTGAGTAATAGAACAAAATAAAGTTCACGTTCGCTATCCAGATAGTTACTAAAATCAGCTTCTTCTTTCGGTGCAAAATATGCAGGCGTGTTCTGTCTGATTAAATCTATTACAGCATTCTTATCTGTTGGCTGGTATTCTCTAATTGTAGTTATGTTCATCTCAACGTTCATTGTAATTTTATTTAGAAAAGAACAATGCCTGCTTCTATAATCGCTCCTTTATCGTAATTGCTTGATTTATTATAGAATCTGGTTAACCCATAACCACCTGTTGCATAGATGCCGAACTTCCTGGTAATTTGATATTCCAGATTGGCACGTGCCTGCAATGCATATAAACGTTTCGGAATCACCTCGTCTTTGTTATCGAAAGCCTCGATATGCTGGTAGCCAAGGTCTCCGCTGATGGATAAGCCTTTGTAAAGAGTGAAGGACAAGCCGGCACGATAGGATGCACTTGCCGAAAACTTATCATTCAATCCCTGATACATGGAGCCGATTCCCAGAATGGTATAAAACAATTGGTTCTTGAAGCGTACACCTATATTGGCAGGCGTAGCATTTCCACCATACACCATCATTTGCACTCTTGTATCAGGATTCGCATTAACCAATCCGAGTTGGAATCCCTTCATATCTTCTTTGTAATAATTGACAAGGCCAATTTGAAGTCCGCGGGCCTGCGTTGCATAATTACATAATGCTATTTGCACCCCATTCAGTTTCGATGCGGTTATATTGGCAATTCCTGCCATCTGCAAACCGTTCATGTGTTCGCCTACTACATTCAAAAGTCCGGAAGCCATCAAGCCACCGAAGCTCTGCCCTGTAATATTTGCCGCTCCGGAAAAGTGTAGCCCCGAAGCCATATTGCCCGTCACATTCATGAAACCGCTAATCATTAACCCCGAGGTATTATCTCCTCCGATACTGGTTAAACCGGATATGATTACTCCTTGCGTTCTGTCGCCAGTGATATTTACTAGTCCGGCAGCAGAAAGCCCTACGGTGTTGTTGCCGCTGATATTACTGATACCGGCTAGCTGGACACCCCTCATTGTTCCACCTGCCAGATTGGCTAATCCGGTGATCTGTACTCCGTTCATGTCACCATGTACCACACTTCCCAATGCATTGATACCCACACCGTTCAAGCGATTCATTGTAGACAGGAGACCGATGTTCACATAAGTCGTCTGTGTACTGTCATGCGGTTGCGTACAAATATCTTTCCAGATAGATATATTAATACCTGCACTCTTGTTCTGTGCCGGTAAACAAACGGCAGCCATTAGTATAGCTGCCGTAAATATTGTTTTCTTTATCTTCATTCCTTTCTCTTTTCGGTTTAAGTAATATCTCTATGCAGCTAACTTTATATTAGCCTTTTGCTTCCTGGTATAAATAACGTTTGATGCTCTTCTTCGGTGTCTTTTCGAATTCTTCCGGATAGATTTTCATCTTGGATATTTGGCTGTAAGCCGGTAGCGTATCATTCAGTGCCACACGGTTTTCTTCCATTATTTGCTCGATGTCTTCATTCTTCAGGCCATGAGCGAAAGCGTCGTCAAAATCAGGATAAACAAGTCCGACAAGTTTTTCGTTTTGCTGAACGATAATACTTTCAGCCACGTATGGCAGGTTGTTCAATTTATCTTCAATTTCTTCCGGGTAGATATTCTGTCCGCTAGCACTCAATAACAGGTTCTTGCTGCGTCCTTTGATCGTAACATTTCCTTCAGCATCCATCAAAGCCAGGTCACCTGTATGCAGCCATCCGTCTTTGTCGATAACTTCCTGAGTAGCTTCTTCGTTTTTGTAATATCCCAACATCACATTCGGACCCTTACATACGATTTCGCCAACAATGTTCTCGGGATCAGATGACAACACTTTCACATCCATACGTGGTACAGCTTTTCCGCATGAACCCGGCTTGAATCTTCTCCAATCCTCGTAACAGATAATCGGACCACATTCCGTCATTCCATATCCTACTGTATAAGGGAAATCAATCATTTTCAAGAACTGTTCTACTTCCTGATTGAAAGCAGCACCTCCTACAATAACAGCTTTGAAGTTTCCGCCAAATGCTTTAATCATTTCTTCGCGTACCGTTGCTTTTATCTTGTCGTTGATGATAGGCACTTTTAGTAAGATCTTCATTGCAGGAGTTTCCAATTTCGGAAGCACGCTCTTCTTGATGATTTTTTCGATGATAAGCGGTACGGCAACAATCAGATTAGGTTTCACCTCTTCGAAAGCCTGGAAAATGATTTTCGGACTCGGCATGCGAGTAAGGAAGTAGATGTGGCAACCCACGGAGAACTCATAAAGGAATTCGAAAGCCAGTCCGTACATGTGTGCCATAGGGAGCATGGATACGATCTTATCTCCGGCTTGCAGGTCTAATACTTCAAAAGCAAATTTGGTATTCGACCACAGACTGCGATAGGGGAGCATTACTCCTTTCGAGTAACTTGTTGTTCCTGAAGTATAATTGATAACAGCCAGTTCTTCCGGTTCATCCTTATGATAAGCGATATGCTCTGTGCGGAAATTCTTCGGATATTTTTTGCCGAACATTTCGTTCAGGTGTTCGCGTGCATAAGTCAGTCGTTCGCTGCGTGACACTAGCAGGGTGAAGTCGTTCATCATCAGGATACCCTCCAGTAGCGGCATTGCCGACTCATTCAGGTTTTCCCATACCATATCTCCTACAAGCAGTAATTTTGCTTCGGAATGGTTGACGATGTTATGTATATTGTCCGCTTTAAATTCATGGAGAATGGGTACAACAACTGCCCCATACGTCAGTGTAGCAAGAAAAGTGACTCCCCAATGAGAGCTGTTTCTTCCGCAAACAGCGATTTTATCTCCTTTGCGGATTCCACTTTCTTCAAAAATGATATGGAGTTTTTCGATCTTGCGAGCTACGTCTTTATACTGTAAAGTTGCACCTTTATAATCGGTCAGGGCATCCAGGTCCCAATTATTTTTGATACTATTCTCAATGTAGGCTATAAAACTTTGTTCCATTGTTTTGCACATTTGGTATTAATTTGTGCAAATATAGCAATTATATTAAGAATGAAGAATTAAGAGGGAAGAATTTTTGGAAATGGGGGAAGGGCGATGTAGTGAGATTGCGACAGGCTGGTAGGAGGAAAGATTATGGTTATAGCTAATTTCATTATGCTATAACCAAAAATCATTATGCTATAATCAAAAAAAAATATGCTATAAGCAAAAATCATTCTGCTCATAGCATATTGATTGATTCTTTAAATTCTTATTTCAAGTACCATTCGTACATTCTTTGTACGCCTTCCTCGATTTCAATTTTATGGTGCCACCCCAAAGAGTGCAGTTTCGAAGGATCGGTCAGCTTGCGCATAGTGCCGTCCGGTTTGCTGCTGTCGAAGGTCAGTTTTCCTTGATACCCTACAGTTTCTACAATACGTTCGGCCAGCTGACGGATGGTGATTTCCTTACCGGTGCCGATGTTGATATGGCAGTTGCGGATATCTTTGCTGCCTTCTTTATAGGTATCTTTGAAGTCTACGTGCTCCATTACGAAGACGCTGGCATCTGCCATTTCTTCGCTCCAAAGGAACTCGCGGAGTGGAGTACCTGTCCCCCAAAGAGTGACTTCTGTTTCGCTGATTCCGTATTTTTGCAGAATAGCCAGGATTTCTTCTTTCGGACTGTCGCCATTTACACCTTCCACCGGACGCAGATTCATATCTTTGCGTACAGCTTCCCAGTTTCCTTCTTTCAGACAGTGTGCCAGATGAATCTTTCGGATCATGGCAGGCAGTACATGACTGCGTTCCAAGTCGAAATTATCATTCGGTCCGTAAAGGTTTGTCGGCATCACAGCGATGTAGTTCGTTCCATATTGCAGGTTGAAGCTCTCGCACATTTTCAGTCCGGCAATTTTGGCGATTGCATACGGCTCGTTGGTATATTCTAACGGTGAAGTAAGCAATACATCTTCTTTCATCGGCTGTTCGGCATCGCGTGGATAAATACACGTACTACCAAGGAAGAGCAACTTCTTTACATGGTGACGGAAGCTCTCTCCGATGATATTCTGTTGAATTTGCAGATTCTTATAGATAAAGTCGGCACGGTAGATGCTGTTCGCCATGATACCACCCACAAAGGCAGCAGCAAGGAATACATATTCCGGTTGTTCTTCATCGAAAAAATTACGGACAGCCATGCCATCCAGCAGATCAAGCTCTTTGTGAGTGCGGCCTACCAGATTGGTGTATCCTTTATCCTGCAAATTCTTCCAGATAGCAGATCCCACAAGTCCGCGGTGTCCTGCTACATATATCTTTGCATTCTTTTCCATTCTATTAGTAAAGCAAGTTTTAATGTTTGGTAGCAATCATTCGTCTCACTTTCTCCATATCGTGGCGAACCATGATACTTACCAGTTCTTCGAATGATGTTTTACGTGGATCCCAGCCCAACAGTGTTTTAGCTTTAGTCGGGTCGCCCAACAATTGTTCTACTTCCGATGGACGGAAATACTTCGGATCAACTTCTACCAGAGATTTTCCGGTAGCTACGTCAATACCTTTTTCATTTACGCCTTCGCCTTCCCAACGAAGTTCGATACCTGCTTCCTTGAATGCTAACGTTGCGAATTCGCGCACCGTGTGCATTTCTCCAGTAGCAATAACGAAATCTTCGGGAACATCATGTTGCAGGATTAGCCACATACATTCGATGTAATCCTTGGCATATCCCCAGTCGCGAAGAGAATCCAGATTACCCAGGTACAGTTTGTCCTGTTCGCCCTGTGCGATACGTGCGGCAGCAAGCGAAATTTTACGTGTAACGAACGTCTCACCACGGCGTTCGCTCTCGTGATTGAACAAAATACCGTTTACAGCAAACATACCATAGCTTTCGCGGTAGTTTTTAGTAATCCAGAAACCATATTGTTTGGCTACCCCATACGGAGAACGGGGATAGAATGGAGTTGTCTCTTTTTGTGGAACTTCCTGCACCTTACCGAACAATTCGGAAGTAGAAGCCTGATAGATGCGGGTTTTCTTTTCCAGTCCCAGGATGCGTACAGCTTCGAGCATACGCAACGTGCCGATAGCATCTGCTTCGGCAGTGTATTCCGGAACGTCGAACGAAACCTTCACGTGGCTTTGAGCTGCGAGATTGTAGATTTCATCCGGTTGCACCTGTTGAATAATACGAATTAACGAACTAGAATCTGTCATATCCCCATAATGCAGATTAATCGTACGTTTCTGTTTCATGTCGCGCACCCACTCGTCAAAATACAAATGTTCAATACGTCCTGTATTGAACGAAGAAGAACGACGGAGTATACCGTGTACTTCGTAACCTTTTTGCAATAGAAATTCGGCAAGATAAGAACCATCTTGCCCGGTGATGCCTGAAATTAGGGCTTTTTTCATACGCTAATTATTTATATAATTGAAAATGTGGGTGCAAATGTCGGCATTTTTTGTGACCCAGCCAAGTGACTTTCCAATTATTTTTCAGCACAGTCATTCAGCACGGTTTTTTCCCATTATTTTGTCGATAATCAAAGCGATAGCTCCGTCTCCCGTTACATTGCAGGCAGTACCGAAACTATCCATGGCGATGTAAAGCGCAATCATCAAAGCTTGTGCCGATTCGTCGAAACCGAGCATGGATTGTAGAATCCCCAGGGAAGCCATGATTGCTCCACCCGGGACTCCCGGAGCAGCTACCATAGTGATACCCAGCATAAAGATAAACCCGGCAAACAGGGGGAAGTCGAACGGCATTCCCTGCATCATCATCAATGCCAGTGCACAGGCTACAATTTTCAGTGTACTGCCCGATAGATGGATGGTGGCACATAGCGGAATCACAAATCCGGCTACTTCAGCAGATACTCCGTTCTTTTTGGTCTGTTCCAGTGTCACGGGAATGGTGGCTGCAGATGATTGTGTACCCAATGCTGTGAAGTAAGCGGGCAGCATTTTGCTAAGCAATTTGAATGGATTTCTATGCACAAACAATGCCGCAATGGAATACTGAAAAACCAACAGGAAAATATGAAGAACGAAGATGACTCCGATAATTTTAATAAACACCATTAGGATAGAATATACTTGCCCCGAATGTGTCATATTGAGGAATATGCCGAAGATATAAAGCGGTAGCAAAGGTAGAATGACGGCACTTATCATTCGTACGATAATTTCCTGAAAATCACGTGCCACATTTTTCAATGCGTCGCTGTTGAGTGACGCCAGTCCTAACCCTAGTGTGAAAGCTAAAACCAGAGCTGTCATTACGTTCATCAGTGGCGGAATGGAGACGGAGAAGTAGGGGAGGATTCCCTGCGCTTCGCTTACTTCTTCAAGTGGTGCACCCGGTTCGATGAGCGAAGGAAATACTGTGACTCCTGTGAAGTAGGAGAGAAAGCCTGAAAAAAGAGTAGCGAAGTAGGCGATCAAAGCTGTCACGAGTAGCATTTTTCCTGCGCCTTTTCCGATGTCGGCAATAGCCACAGTAACCAGTCCGACGATAATCAATGGGATAGAGAAATTAAGAAATTCACTGAAAATGCCATTGAACGTAACAAATATTCGCACTAGCGGAGCTGGGAAAACTGTGCCGATGGCAATACCCAAAATGATGGCGATAACGATGCGTGCCAACAAACCGATTTTGATCTTCTTCATCCTTGATTTTATTTGTAGACCACAAAAATAATATTTTAATCTAAAATATTGCGAACAAATGTGCATTTCAAATGTTACTAAGATAAAGAATATTCAAAATATACAAGTTATGGCAAATCAGAATAAAACAGATATCGGACTTATCGGCTTGGCTGTGATGGGCGAGAATCTTGCTTTAAACATGGAGAGTAAGGGATGGCACGTGTCGGTTTATAACCGTACTGTTCCCGGAGTAGAAGAGGGGGTGGTAGAACGCTTCCTGAATGGTCGTGCAAAAGGTAAAAACATCGAAGGATTCACAGATATAAAGGCGTTTGTAGATTCGATAGCTATTCCCCGTAAGATTATGATGATGGTTCGTGCCGGAAGTCCGGTTGACGAACTGATGGATCAGCTTTTCCCGCTGCTTTCACCGGGAGATATCCTTATTGATGGCGGTAATTCTAATTACGAAGATACGAACCGCCGTGTCCAACTGGCGGAATCAAAGGGATTTCTTTTCGTCGGTAGCGGTGTGTCCGGTGGTGAAGAGGGAGCCTTGAATGGAGCTTCTATCATGCCCGGTGGTTCGGAAAAAGCATGGCCGGAAGTGAAACCGATTCTTCAAAGTATTGCGGCAAAAGCACCGGACGGCACTCCTTGTTGTCAATGGGTGGGTCCTGCCGGCTCCGGTCATTTTGTGAAGATGATTCACAACGGTATCGAATATGGTGATATGCAGCTGATTGCCGAAGCCTATTGGGTGATGAAAAAGCTGCTTGATCTGACCAATGAGGAAATGGCTGATGTCTTTGCCCGTTGGAACGAAGGCAAACTCCGCAGTTATCTGATCGAAATCACCGCCAACATTCTGCGGCATAAAGACAAATCCGGAGGTTATCTCATTGATAAAATCCTGGATGCAGCCGGACAGAAAGGAACCGGAAAATGGTCGGTTATCAATGCGATGGAACTCGGTATGCCGTTAGGGCTAATTGCCACGGCGGTATTCGAACGAAGCCTTTCTTCACAGAAAGACTTGCGTCACTTGGCTTCCAAGCAATTCCAGTGTCAACATACACAACCTATATATAATAAGGCGGAACTCGTAAAGAATATCTTTTCTGCTCTTTATGCTTCCAAACTCGTCTCTTATGCCCAAGGATTCGCCGTGTTGCAACGTGCTTCCGACGCTTTCGGCTGGCATCTCGACCTGGCTTCCATTGCGCGTATGTGGCGTGGGGGATGCATCATCCGCAGTATATTCCTGAACGATATTGCAGCTGCCTTCGAAGCCACCGACAAGCCTAAACACTTGTTGTTGGCTCCTTATTTTAAAGAAGAAATGAAGACATTGCTTCCCGGATGGAAGAGCCTGGTGGCGGAATCCATGAAAGAAGAACTTCCCGTTCCTGCTTTCTCCTCTGCCCTCAACTATTTCTATTCGCTCACTTCTGCCGATCTGCCCGCCAACCTTGTACAGGCACAACGCGATTATTTTGGTGCGCACACTTTTGAGCGTAAGGATGAGTTGCGCGGACAGTTCTTTCACGAGAACTGGACAGGCCACGGAGGAGATACGAAATCGGGCACCTATAATGTTTGAGTAAACCTATAATTCATATTTAGAAATTAATAAAGTGGATAAATTTGCAATGATAATTTTCGGTGCGTCAGGTGATTTGACCAAGCGTAAGCTGATGCCTGCCCTTTACTCCCTCTACCGTGAAAAACGGTTGACCGGAGAGTTTTCCATATTGGGTATCGGGCGTACGGTCTATTCTGACGATAACTACCGTTCCTATATATTAGAAGAACTACAACTGTTTGTCAAGTCTGAAGAACAGGACACAGCTCTTATGGCTTCATTTGTCTCCCATCTCTACTATTTACCGATGGACCCGGCAAAAGAAGAAGGTTACCCGCAACTCCGCCAACGTCTGGTTGAATTGACTAATGAGGTAGATCCGGACAATCTGCTGTTCTATCTTGCCACTCCGCCATCACTTTACGGAGTAGTGCCCCTCTATTTGAAAGCTGCCGGACTTAACACTCCCCACTCGCGCATCATCGTTGAGAAACCTTTCGGCTATGATCTCGAGTCGGCACTTGAACTGAATAAAACGTATGCCTCTGTTTTCAATGAGCATCAAATTTACCGTATCGACCATTTTCTCGGTAAGGAAACGGCCCAGAATGTACTGGCTTTCCGTTTTGCCAACGGTATCTTCGAACCTCTCTGGAATCGTAACTATATTGACTACGTAGAAATTACAGCCGTAGAAAATCTGGGTATCGAGCAACGAGGCGGGTTCTATGAAACGGCAGGTGCGCTGCGGGATATGGTGCAGAATCATCTGATACAGCTCGTGGCCCTTACGGCTATGGAACCGCCTGCTGTTTTCAATGCAGACAATTTCCGTAATGAAGTGGTGAAGGTCTACGAATCTCTTACTCCATTGAATGATATCGATTTGAATGAACATATTGTTCGCGGACAATATACAGCCTCCGGTAGTAAAAAAGGATACCGTGAAGAAAAAGGAGTGGCTCCCGATTCGCGCACGGAAACTTATATTGCCATGAAACTGGGCATTAGTAACTGGCGCTGGAGTGGCGTTCCGTTCTACATTCGTACAGGTAAACAAATGCCGACGAAAGTAACGGAAATCGTTGTGCATTTCCGGGAAACACCTCACCAGATGTTTCATTGTGCTAGTGGCAACTGTCCACGGGCTAATAAATTGATCCTTCGTTTGCAACCGAATGAAGGAATTGTGCTCAAAATCGGAATGAAAGTCCCCGGTGCAGGTTTCGAAGTCCGCCAGGTGACGATGGATTTCAGTTATGCACAGTTGGGCGGTGTGCCTAGTGGTGACGCTTATGCCCGTCTGATAGATGATTGTATCCAGGGCGATCCGACTTTATTTACTCGAAGTGATGCAGTAGAAGCCTCATGGAAATTCTTCGATCCGGTGCTCCGCTATTGGAAAGATAACCCCGATGCGCCTCTTTACGGTTATCCCGCAGGTACGTGGGGACCTTTGGAAAGTGAAGCAATGATGCACGAACATGGGGCTGACTGGACGAATCCTTGTAAGAATTTGACAAATACAGATCAATATTGTGAATTATGAAACTATCAGTTTTTCCCTCATCAATTGAAACTTCACGAGCATTGATACTCCGCCTGGTGGAAATCATGAATGAAGAGCCGGACAGAGTGTTCAATATCGCAGTTAGTGGTGGTAATACCCCTGCTCTGATGTTCGATTTATGGGCGAATGAATATATGGAAATTACCCCTTGGGACCGTATGCGGATTTATTGGGTGGATGAACGTTGTGTGCCTCCCGATGATTCGGACAGTAATTACGGAATGATGCGCAACCTTCTTTTGGGTATCACTCCTATTCTCTATGAGAATGTATTCCGTATCCGTGGAGAGGCAAAGCCTGCGAAAGAGGCGGTTCGTTATTCGGAGTTAGTCCGGCAGCAAGTGCCGTTTAAGCGTGGTTGGCCCGAATTCGATATTATACTGTTGGGAGCCGGAGATGACGGACACACTTCTTCGATCTTTCCCGGGCAAGAAGATTTGCTGACTTCAAACTCTATTTATGTGGTCAGTGCACATCCCCGTAACGGGCAGAAGCGTATCGCAATGACGGGATACCCCATTCAGAATGCCCGCTATGTCATTTTCCTGATTACCGGAAAAAATAAAGCCGATGTAGTAGAAGAAATCTGTAATTCGGGAGACACTGGTCCCGCAGCCTATGTGGCTCATCATGCGCAAAATGTAGAACTGTTTATGGATAAAGGGGCTGCCGCATATATTGAAGATCCTAATAAAAAGATGAGTTAGAACAGAACTATTTCATTGACGAAACTAATAGAAAAAAAAGAAAAATATGAATCCTTATCAACATTCATTTGGTGGTAATATCCCACAAGACGTAGCGGGGAAACAAGGCGAAAATGTTATTTTTATTGTTTATACTTTAAAAGATTCGCCTGAAACTCTTGGCAAAGTAAAAGATGTGTGTGCTAATTTCTCGGCCCTGATTCGCAGTATGCGTAACCGTTTTCCTGATATGATGTTCAGTTGTACCATGGGATTTGGAGCCGATGCCTGGAACCGTCTTTTCCCGGAACAGGGAAAACCCAAAGAACTGAAAACTTTCGAAGAGATAAAAGGCGAGAAGCATACGGCAGTTTCTACTCCGGGCGACTTATTGTTTCATATCCGTGCAAAACAGATGGGATTATGTTTTGAGTTTGCATCTATCATCGATGAGAAACTTCAAGGCGTGGTTGAACCTGTCGACGAAACTCACGGTTTCAGATATATGGATGGCAAAGCCATTATCGGCTTTGTGGATGGAACGGAGAATCCGGCGGTTGATGAAAATCCCTATCATTTTGCAGTTGTAGGAGAGGAAGATGCTGATTTTGCAGGAGGCAGCTATGTCTTTGTGCAGAAGTATATTCACGATATGGTTGCGTGGAACTCCTTACCTGTGGAAGAACAGGAGAAAGTGATCGGGCGTCGTAAGTTTAACGATGTCGAACTGTCTGACGAGGAGAAACCTCAAAATGCGCATAATGCCGTCACTAATATTGGTGATGACCTGAAAATAGTGCGTGCCAATATGCCATTCGCCAATACGTCTAAGGGAGAATATGGTACTTACTTCATCGGCTATGCAAGTACGTTCACTACTACCCGGCAGATGTTGGAAAGTATGTTTATTGGCAATCCGGTAGGCAATACCGACCGTTTACTGGACTTTAGTACAGCAGTTACGGGAACACTTTTCTTTGCTCCTTCCTACGATTTGCTAAGTGAACTGGGCGAATAAAAAATAAAAGACTGGGGGGAGTATTACACTTTAGTAATCTCCTCCACTACATATTGGTCTTTTACTTTCTTGCAGGTACATACGAAGAATTCCGGATGTTTCAGAGCTCCTTGTAAAGTATCAGGAAGAATCATTTCTTTAGTACGACGGTCCATTGCAACCGTTGCATACAGGATACCTTCACTCTTGCATTTCTCTATTAATGCACTTTTTAGTTCTTCTACGCTATATTCCATTTGTGTGATCCTTTGTCGCTGCAAAGTTATGGAAAATATGTATATTTTGTGCAATAATATTCCTGTAATCTATGGAAAATAGTTCTTTGATTTATTCTAATCCATGACAAAGTAAGTTAGATTCTTGGTATAAATTTAGAATACACATGTTATAGAATAAAAAAAGTCCTTTAACTTGTTAATAACGAAACTATTTAGTACGTTTGAAAAATAAATCAAATTTTAATGCTATGAATAAAGAACAGGCGATGAGTTGTGCTGCAAAATGTATGTCTTCATTTAACAAGTATGCTACAAAGTGGAATATTCCCTCACATTTAACAATTGAAATGTGGAATATTATAAAGGAAGTTTATGATAGAATGGATTCTCCAATTACAACATGTAATATTGATAGAAATGGAGGGGTTGAACTTGAATATCGAGAAGCTTTTTCTAATGTATTTTATAATGTTTATGTTTGTAGCTGTAAAAATGCAAGATATAATACATCTGCTTCTTTCTCAAAACATGTAAAGTTACAAAAAGATCAATGTATAAATATTAATTATGACCCAGATGTTCTTTCGATTTCTTATCGTATAAATGACATTGATATTATAGATATGGGAGAAACGTATGGTGAATTCTATAATAACCTAATTTAAAATTCAAGTAGTAAAATTAGCTGTTTAAATTTTAAGTTTTTTGTAGTATTGTTTCATCTTCCGAATCCTTCTTTAGAAAGTCGTTTTTATTTGGTATGCAAACATTTTATTTTCATCAGAAGGTCTTAAAAGTGACTTGATTCCAGTTTTATTCAAATGATGATCAAGCCACTTTTTTTCGTTTTCTTTTGATATAATATGACTGGTAATAAAATAAATAGATTAGCCATGTTTAAATTCTATTTAATTAGTATGTATTGCCGCAGTACGGTTGCGGCAATGTAAATAACGTCAAAAGTGACGTTTTAACTTTCAATGATAAATACTCATTAAGAAAGAAAGGGCTCGATTTGAATTTAATAGTTTGTTGTATATCAATTATAAAAATAGCTCCCTAGTTCGTCCGCTGACGAGGGAGCTATTAACACAAAAACTAAACTAGACACATTTTTGGAAATCTAGTTGTATATTCTGTATATCAATTATATAGTCCTGCTTTTTTTTATGGTTCGACCATAATTCGACCATTTGATGTTTTATGTACTATCAAGATTTCTATATTTCATATTTTATATTACTTTAAATATTATATTTGCGCATTGTCAAACTAAAATAGTGCGTTTATGAAAATGTTTTTTAGAAGCATCCAAAAATGGATGAAAGAACGTAAAGTTCGTCGAGAACTTAAAAAAGACCAAGCTTTAAGAGAACGCTGCATTGGTTATGTCACAAAAGTGAATGGAACCAGTTCTTTCATTAATGTGGCTGATTATACATATAAATATATCAAAGAAGGAAAATTGCCTTAATAATTTTAAACTTCCTTGTTTGGTAAAAGCATGGGTAAGGAGAACTTTATTCTGCTTACAGATCCATTTTGTGCATCTTCATTAGAAGATACACCTACTCCTATAATGCTTGCAAACACACCAACTTTTGTATTGTTTCCTTTATTGTCAGATGTTGTCAATGACAGATTAAATTCAATATTTGTGATATAACAATGTTTTGACGCTATCTCTATGTAATTTGAATCCTGTTTCCCTATATCACCAATAGGATTAATGGTTAGTGGATATTTTGATGTTCCACCATTTAACTCTGTTACTGCATCTGCTATTTGAGTAACTGTGTCTTTTATAAATTCTTTTAGTTCCATATATAGTGTTTACTTCTAGTTTGTATCATTGTTTAAGAATCATATTTTATTTATAAAGCGTAATTTATTCCACTAATTCTTTTAAATGGGATTTTTCATGCCATTTTAAATACGTACGCCCTGATTTGGTTTCAATAGACTTTAAGTAAGGAGCAATTTTAGGAGATTGAATAGATTTTGTAGTATCATCTATTAGAGTTATTTTATGATTGATACGGCTATTGATGGCATGTGCATCTACTGCATCATAATTCAAATTAGAACGCCCTAAACTTAATATGAAATTTGTATCATTAGAACCTGTAACGTAATTAATAAGCGTCATTCTATTATTTCGAAGAACAACAGCATTGAATTTAATTGCTAATCCTTCATGTATAGAGTAGTTGGTTTTTAAGTGTTCCTTATCTACAAGGTTATGTATGAAATTAGTGGCATTCCTTTTAAATCTACCAATTTGTTCTTTTTCCTTTTTTTCTTCAAAAGAGATAAAAGATGCACTAACTACGGCATTAATGAAACTGGACAAGTCGTATACTATATTTGGTACTAGCTCTGCTTTCTCTATTTTTTTATAATAGTAATGATAGCCAGCATGTTCTAAAATATCTATTTCATAATCTTCTAAATAATACTGGAATAGTTTGAAATAGTATATGTCATCAGAATTAGCTTCACATTCATACATACCACTGTCTATCCAACCACCATCAGTAACAATAAAATCATCTCCTCTTCGAGTTAAAAAGACGGAAACAAAGATATTACTTGTTGTTGCTATCGGTGTTATGATCTCAAAAGTATTTCCATGTTTCTTTATTTTCCATAAAGAATTGTAGGATTTGATGATATATTCAATAAGTTTTTCCATCTCTTAAAAATTTATTCCTTCAAGTGGGTCTTTGTCTTCTCTTTCGAAAGGAAGATAGCCTTCTCGAAATACTTGTATTTCAGGTAATTCATGCTCATCATTAGTGTAGATCACACTTTCTTGGCAAAAGTAAGGAAAACCAAAGTCAATGTCAAATAAATGCTCAGCTTGTTTGGGATTATTCAATAAGTCTGTTTTATAGGCTAAGAAATATCCATTATCATCATATTTGTGAAAATGAGGAGTTGTAACACTTTGCTCAGCTAAAGGTATAAACGGAACTTCGTTTTTATGAGTACCTCCACCACTGTCATAGCGGATAACTACTCCTTTTTTGAATTTATCCGAAACTATCTGGAATGAACAATCTGTTTTATCTCCATTTCGTACTTCACAAGTCATGAAGGTATTTCCGAAGTGGAACTCTGAGTGAAGATGTTTTTTAGTATAAAGAGATGTACCATGATTTCCTTTAGGTTCAGAAACAATGATTGGTGCATTAATTCTCTTTTCAGCATTAATGAAAGTTTTATAGTCATCTATAATTTTTAAAAGCTCTCTATCTTGTTTTATTTTTGCCATATGTATGAATTAAATTATAGTGTTAGCTATATAATAATTAGGCTCTACTGTTTCAATTTGGCGCATACTTAAAATGCTATGATATGTCCTTTTCACGGCTTATCCTATATTTCTTTCATTCTTCAACATAGCTAGTTCACCCTTTAATTTCTGGTTTTCTTCCAAAAGCCGTTGGGTAAGCACTGTCTTCTCATTGATTTCATCCTGCAAATTGGCTATGGTATATACAATACTTTTCAATTTGTCCATTCCTGGTTCTGTTTCTTCTTTTTGAATGAGCATGGAACCAGTTCCTCTTAACAACCATTCAGCGGAAATTTCCTCAAATGAGGATGAAATTGCTATTATTGTTGCAAGGCTAATTTCTCTTTTTCCTATCAGTTGATTATTAATAGTTGTGGGCTTTAATCCACACTTAATAGCAAATCCCCTCTCTGATAGCCCTGAATAGGTTATTACTTCTTTAATTCTGTTTATCATAATCAATCAAAAGTTAAATATCCACAAATGGGGATACAAAATAGGTTTTAAATTTTTATATATCCACATTTGAGGATATATTTGCATCATCAATCAATCAATACTCCAAAAGTATAAAAAATGATTGATAAAACAAATGTGAAACCAAATAAATGTGACAGACATGAAAAGATTTGATTTATCCGAAATAATGAGAAATGCTCATAGAACCTATAAGTATTCAGGCAAGAAGCAGGGAAAAACTTTTGGAGAGGTTCTGAAAGCTACTTGGAGACTTGCTAAACTTCAAGAAAATTTCTCACAGGAAGCCATGAAAGCAAGAACGGATAAATTCTTATCAGAAAGAAACGAGGTAATGAGTAAAGCGGCTAAAGCTACAAGGCATGAGGGGTACAATAATCTTAATATACCCGCTTCCGCTTACTACAACCCAAATAGTACTCATTACGGTGCACATTACGTCGGAGATTAATCAAATTATACAACAATGGATAAAAGAACCGAACTAGAAATACAGCGAGACAAATATGAAGCTGTGATTGAAGAACGAGACGCGTTGATCAACTCTTTGAGAGGTGAAAATGAAAAACTCAAACGAGATTTAGAATCAGAACGTGGATTTTATAGAGAGAAAGTTTCCCAATGTGATGATTTGAAGAAATTTATTGAATCGCAAAGAAACTTAATGGATATAGTTTTGAAGAACAACCAAAGTATTCTCTAACCCTCACTAAAGTCAAACCAAACCGCCGGTTATCCGGTACCCAGTCCGGTCTTTGAGCCTGCCCTTGAAGGGAGACTGGGAACAACAGAGAAGAGTTCTTTGACATATTGGTAAAATGGTGTTTTGGAAGCCGACACGTGCCGAAAGGGATTACTGACGTAGGCGGGCTTCTCAACGATATAATGCTGTGGTTAATGGTCAAGCCGTATCGTTGTAAAACTAAATCAGTTAGACGTTTGTCGGCAAATCGAGGTATTTGCTTTATGTATATAAAGGTGATGTAGCTCAGGCAGGTTAGAGCGCTGTGTGTGGTGGATGGTTGAGAGTTCGAGTCTCTCAAGAAATACTCTTAGCTTAACGGAAGAGCACCACAAGCAGAGGTCGGCGGTTCGAATCCGCCCATCGCTTCAATGTTTAATTAAAGAATATAGAGTTATGACAAGGTTTTTCCAGTTTGTAATAGTTGGGATAATATTAGGAGCGGTGCTTATGTTACTCGCTTCTATTGTTTCTTCGTGTTACTTTTTTATTACAACATTTACGTTGAGTGATTTTGAAGAAAGAACAGCTTCATTTGTCCTCGGTGCGGTAAGTGCTCTATTTACATACGGAATGTTCCGGATATTAATGAATGCCTTACAAGTATTTTCAGATAAGTTGGATGCAATAAAGAAGAGATATGAAAGCAATAATTGAAATGTAGGATACACTGTTTTCTATGGTCCTCAATTTTAATAACACATCCTAGATTGATAAGGATGCGTTTACCGTTTTCGGTAATCTCAATAAATTTGTTCATTTTCTTATTTTTTAAGTTGGTTCTACAAAAATAAGAAAATCCCCCGTTCCTTTTTTATTAGCGAATAATCTTGGAACGGGGGAAATTTATTAATCAATTAATATTAAGCGTATTATTATGAAGAATTACATAACTCTAATTGTGATGTTCATCATCGGTCTATTTGTTGGAAATAGAATATTTAATCATGTAAATGCGTGGATAGGTGTGGGTGTAATCTTGTTCACGATATTTTTTGTCACATATAAATTAATAAAAGCACTGAAAAATGAGAAGAAAGATTGATTGTCTGTTTTTGGCATTGATTGCCATTATTTTATTTGCATCGTGTGAAAGAGTTGCTCCTAATTATGCCGGTGTGCTCATGGAGAATTACGGTAAACAGGGGAAAGATGATTTTAAGGTAGTTTCGGGCAAAGTATCTACATGGGAATGGGGTACGGAGCTATTTCAAGTTCCTTTGTTTGACCAACGTGGAGAATTCGCAGAGCCAGTAACATTAAAGGCTGCTGACAATACGGAGTTTACAGCACGTCCGACTTATTCCTATAAGGTGATGAAAAATAGGGCTATTGATATTGTATTTGACAACAAGCATATTGATAAAGCCGATACTCCATCAGGAAAGGATGGCTTTATGCAATCGTTGGAAGATAATATCTTGGAACCTCGTATTTATGACCTTATTAAGGAGGAAAGCCGAAAACATAAGACTGATAGCCTGATGGCGGATGGTGGTTCGTTAGTTTTTGAAAAGAGACTGGAGCAAATAGTAGATAAAGAGTTTGATAAACGAGGATTACAATTACTTACTTTTTCTGCACAGTTGGAGTTTTCAAGAGCTGTTCGTGATAAGATTGATAGTCGCAATGAAGTAAATACCAATATATCTGTTCTCGATCAGAAAATTGAAGAGCAGAAGAAACAAAATGAATTGGAACGATTGAAAACGGAACAGGCTCTTATTACATCGAAAGGGTTGACTAAAGAAATCCTGTATAAGCAGTTTATTGATAAATGGGATGGAAAAACACCGCTCTATGGTATTGCTCCTGATTTTCTGAAAATAACTCAATAATGAAATTACCCAAGTTTATTTGGAAATACTTAATCCGAATGATTAAGATGCGAGTTGTTAAGAAAATGCAACCCGATGGAGATTACCAAAAAGCAGTCTCTTTTGTAATTAACGCACCTTTGAAAGAGTGGCGCATCCGATTGTGGTGTGTCACTCATTTCAAAGATGAATGTGGGTCAGGCGATGAGTCTGATTGGGAACGGTTATTGGACTATCTTACTCATTGAGTAGCCCCATTAATTAATCAACATATTTATGATTCAAGTAACAATTAAAAACGATAGGAATGAGAATTTGGAAGATGCCACATTCTCATTAAGTGTAGAGAATATGCCGATAAAATCAGCTAAAGTAGTAGCCGAAAAGCTTCCTGCTATGATACAGAAAGCTTTTCGGGATTATGCAGATTGTAAAGTCGGGTTTAATCGAGATAAAAAGAGAGATAATGAATGAATTTTTCTATGAGTGATTTGAGTTTGTTGCAATCATCATTGTAATAATGATCTAAAAAACCTGAATCAAATCGAGGTCGAGGTTCTGACATCATTTTTTTGTAAAATGGCATTTCTTGGTCAAAAGCATGTACAAGATTGATGAAATCATCTTGTACTTCTTTGAATTTGCATGAATATACATCATTTGTTCCTGGAGTACTATCTTTATAGCTTTTGGGCGCTATCTTGTTAGAATCAACCAATTCTTTAAATGTTGCTCGTATGCTTTCAAGGTTAGAAAGTATATCTTCTGCGTGTTTTTTGTAAAATTCTGCTCTCATATTACTTAATTTTTGATTATACACCCCAAAGTTAAGTAAATCCTCCGAATAAAGCGTGATGCTGCCGATCGAATTGGTTCGGGGGAGCTTTTATTTTAAAATCAATCAGTATGGAAAAAGAAAAGAGTATTATGTGCATTCTCCGTGAAATGGAGATTGATGACAAAAAAGACTTTCCCATTTCCAAAAGGGCGTATCTTTTGAATCTGACTTCTTACAGGCTAAAGGAGAAGGAGCCTGATAAAAAATGGGGGATTAAGTCTGATAGAAACGGTGGTATTGTTACAGTTACACGGGTTGAGTAAGTAATATAAGGCTATGGAAACTATTAGGGGTGAAATGGCTGAAATATTGCTAGATAATATTCTCCGTCTGTTTTCTACAGAGACATTCGGAAAAGATAAGTCTGCATATTACGTAGGTGGGGAAAAGAAATTGATGAATCTTATAGAAGCGGGTAAGATTGAAAGTGATAAGCCCACTAATGTCCAAAACGGCAAGTGGCATTGTAATGCTGCTCAAGTATTACTTCATTGCCGATGTGCGGGAAGGAAAGTTAAATCTAAAAAACGGAAGAAATGAAAAAGATTAAAGTGATACAGTATGCCATGATGTTCATTGCCTTATGGACAACACTGTATCTTATAGATAGCATTGAAGTTAGCAAGAAAGAATTTATTGCTGCTTTTGTATTGGTGACTGTCGTATCAGTGAATTATATCTGTTTTCGATACTACGAAGATAGGAAACAAAATAAAGATAGCCTGTGAAGGTCTGCATTGCTTAATTTTAGTATTTGTCATGTTTATTTAGCCCGGTTCGCCGGGCATCTGCCGGGATAGCCCAGTTGGTTAGAGCGCATGTTTCTACATGAGGTCAGCGGTTCGAATCCGTTTCCCGGCTCAACTCAATCAGAGTTAAGTAACCCGTGAGGGTGAAAATATATTTGCATTATATATACAATCAATGTAGCCGGAAGCGTCTGGCTACGACCTGAAGGAATGGCGGAATTGGTAAACGCAAGTATGCAGATAGATTGAAGAAAGTCATACATAGGTAATCTATCATCTCGGTTCGAGTCCGGGTTCCTTCACAGAGAATTTTTCTTTTTATGTTTAACTAATGTTGCCAGCGAAAAGGACGCTGTAGGGTTAAAGCCCCTGTTATTTGAGTTTTAATTGTTCTATACTATTCCGGTGTGCTTTGAACGGCTATCTGGAAGCAAGAAGCTCGTGAGAGTGCTATTTAATAGTTAATGTCGTGTTTTATTTTGTGTTTGTGTTCTAGGTGAATGGTTCGTGAGAATAGTTCACTTAAAACGGATGGCTGGTGTAATTGGCAGCATACGCAGATATGCGTGATGTGGGTTCGATCCCCACGCCATTCACCCTTCTGATCCTAATTAAATTATAGTAGTTCATGAGTTTTGTTTTGTGTTTGTGATTGGGGTGTATGGTCTGTGAAGATAGTGCACCTTTTTAATTAATCGGGCGGATATGTATATCGTTGGTTGAAACTGCGGTGAGGTGCACCAATATTCCGTGAGACCGGTTCGACTCCGGTTCCGTCCACTAGCATTTACATTATGTATAAATCAGGGAGCCGTACACCCTTCAAAGCGTAGCCGTTCCATAAGGTACATTGGATTATTCATTTTCTTATTTTTCTGCCTGTACAATATCGTACAGGCAGTTTTTACTACCTGAAAATGGCGTTAAAATGGCGAAGTTTCTGTTTGCTAAACTTGTCAATAACGATTACCTTTACTGATGTAATGAGCTAAAAGTCAAACCATTAAATTAGAATTATGACAGCGAGAAAAAACACTGTATCAACGGTTCAGAATGAAGAGAAGAAGAAAAATTCTATCAGACCGCTTCTAGCTTCTGAAATTGAATGTAGGGTTGGTACTATGAAACCGGACGGTTCGGGCTGCTCCTTGCTATTATACAAGGATGCTCGAGTAGACATGAGAATACTTGATGAAGTGTTCGGAGAAATGAACTGGAAACGGCACCATGATGTCGTTAATGGGAATCTATTCTGTACGTTGTCCATTTGGGATAATGAAAAGAAGGAATGGGTGAGTAAACAGGATGTTGGGACAGAATCTAGCACAGAAAAAGAGAAAGGGCAGGCTTCGGACGCCTTTAAACGTGCAGGATTTAACTGGGGAATTGGGCGTGAACTTTATACGGGTCCTTTCATTTGGATTCCACTTGAGAAAAATGAAATATATCAGAGCAAAACAGGTTCTCCTGCTCTATACACCAAATTCAGTGTAAAAGAGATTGGTTATAACGAGCAAAAGGAGATTATTTTACTTGTTATTGTGGACAATAAAAACCGCGTTCGTTTTGCTTATGGTAATACAAAGGAAAAAGTATATGCTCCCAATGTTTCTGCTTCAAACGCTTCGGGCAAAGTATATACTGGTGTAGACCTGGATCGTGCAATTAAACAAATGACTGGTGTTAAAAGCCGCGAAGAGCTTGAGAGAGTTTGGGCTGAACATCCCGAACTTCACAATAATAAGGAGTTCAGAAACATAACTATTGACATGCAGAAAACGTATCCTCCTAGAAATTGATAATAATGATAGAATTAGTGAAATCCAGTGTGGTTTTCAATGAGGAAAACCACACTTATATGCTCGGTGAAAAACAGTTGCAAGGTATAACCGGTATGATTAGCCGGCAGTTGTTCCCTGACAAATATAAAGATGTCCCCGATTTTGTATTGAAGAGAGCTGCAGAGAAGGGTAGCCTTATTCATGCTCAATGCCAGTTTGCTGATGTAACAGGCTTACCTCCTGAAAGTATTGAAGCAGAGAATTATATCAGAATGAGGGTAAATGCCGGATATAAGGCGCTTGCCAATGAATATACCGTTTCTGATAACGAATACTTTGCATCGAATATAGATTGTGTTTGGGAGAAAGCCGGTAGAATCTGTCTTGGTGACATCAAAACTACGCTGCATCTTGACGAAGAGTATTTGAGTTGGCAGTTGTCAATTTATGCTTATCTGTTTGAACTTCAAAATCCATTACTCAAAGTTGATAAATTGTTTAGCACTTGGTTGCGTGGTAATAAACATGAATTTGTTGAAATTAGCCGTAAGCCTGATAAAGAAGTCAAGAAATTAATGGAATGCGAGAAGAAGGGTGAGCAATATCTATCCATTCTTCCTGTTCCTGCCCCTGATGATGACAAGTTACTTATTCCAATGCAACTTGTAAATACTATAATCGGAATTGAGGAAGAACTTGCAGATCTAACCAAGATTCAGAAAGATTATAAGGCAAAACTGAAAACTGCTATGCGTGAGAATGGTGTCAAGTCATGGGATGCCGGAAGATTGCGAGTTAGTTATACACCCGCTTCTACGAGTGACAATTTTGATACTAAAAAGTTTCAGGCTGACTATCCGGAATTATATTCTAAGTATATCAAAACAGTTCCTAAAGCTGATAGTATCCGTGTAACAATAAGGGAGGATAAATCATGAGTTTAAATAAATTGATGCTTATCGGGCATGTTGGCAAAGACCCCGATATTAGAATTTTGGAAGCTGGTTCTAAAGTGGCCACTTTCTCCTTTGCCACCACTGAAAAAGGTTATACCCTTGCCAATGGAACACAGGTTCCTGAAAGAACTGAATGGCATAATATTGTTGTTTGGCGTGGTCTTGCCGATGTTGTTGAGAAGTATGTCCATAAGGGAGACAAGTTGTATCTGGAAGGAAAGATAAGAACTCGGAGTTATGATGATAGCAGAGGAATTAAACGGTATATTACAGAACTTTTTGTTGATAATATGGAGATGCTTTCTGTTAAGCCTCAACAAGCGCCACCACCGCCACCTCTTCCGGAACACACCAATAATCAGACTCGAAGTGCGGTGAATGAGTGCCCGCCACCGCCACCACCGACTAAGGACGATTTGCCATTCTGATAGGTTATGGAAGCAACATTGACGAAGAAAGATGGCAAAATCCAAATGGATAAGTCTTTCGAGTTCATGTGCAGCACACTTCGTAATGGAGAATACACTGTAACCATTAAGAAAAAAACACAGCCGAGAACATTAAATCAAAATGCTCTCATGTGGAAATGGTTTCAGTGTATTGGTGCCTGTTTGCGTGAATACACAGGTGAAGAGTATTGGAGCACTGCTGCTGGAGTTCAGGATATACATGACTTGTATTGTAAGAAGTTTCTTGTGAAACAGGTTCATGTGAATGGTAAGGTGGAAACTATTGTGCGAGGAACAAGTAAACTTAATACTTTAGAGATGCATAATTTCATGGAAAGCGTGAAAATAGATGCGGCCACCGAGTTTGGTATTACACTTCCATTGCCTGAAGACCAGCATTACTTAGATTTTATTCATGAGTACCAAAACCGGTACTAATTAATCCTTTTATAATTTATGATTGCAAATTTGAGAAACTACGAACCCGAGACAATCGAGTTTGTAGTTCCCGATTCTATTCGGGAAAAATTTCCCCCTGTTTTATTTCAGGGTTCTACGAATGTAGATGAATTGATAAAGTTGGTGAATGAGCATTTCAATGCTACATTCCCTGAAAGTGAGGTGACACAACGTTTACTGGATGAATTTGAGATTTCCGAAATTCGTGAAGAGTATTGCATCAAGCAAGAGAATGAGGTCCCCAAACGCGAACGTGAATTGTTGGAAGCCATTGAACGTGCGAAGAAAATTAAGAGTGATGCTCAAGACAGGTTAGCTTCTATTAAGACTGAAATTAAAGACCTGGCTGCCGAGGTCAAAAAGGGGACGAGGGAGTATCATCTTTCAAGTAAGAATACGATCCGGTTTGCTCTTGATGGATATTTCCTGTATTATTCATGGGTGAACGGTGAGTTTAAGCTTGTGAAAGCTGAAAAAATTCCTGATTGGGACAAACGTTCTCTTTGGGCACAGGAAGATCGAAACAGAAAAGCGATGCTTGATTTGTTTGGTATTGAATATCCTGAAGTAGAACGTCCTATTGATGATACAGAAGATTATGGGGACAAGTTCGAAGAAGACCTGTCTGATAAACTTCCTGAAGAAGAACCGGAAGACGATGAGTAGATTGCAGCACAAAAAAGGCAGGAAGTCCAACTATGTGAAGCGGCTTGTGAATAATCCAGATTGGGAAGAAGCCAAGCGTAAAATTCGTATTAGGGACGGACATAAATGCCAGATGTGCGGTAAAGACTTCAATTTAGAGATTCACCACAAAACATACAGGGTTAACGGAAAATCAATCGTTGGTCATGAACTTGAACATCTTGATTGTCTCGTTACCCTTTGTGGTGACTGTCATTCGAAAGTTCATAAATATCACATCAAATTATGACATACCAGTTAAGAGACTACCAAAAAAGTGCTAGTGATGCAGCGGTCAGCGTTTTTAAATCCAAGGAAAAGAAAAACTACGTGATAGTTCTTCCCACTGGTGCCGGGAAGTCCCTTGTCATTGCCAATATAGCTGCACGGATAGACGGGCCGCTGATAGTGTTCCAGCCTAGCAAGGAAATACTCGAACAAAATTTTGCGAAACTTCAATCATACGGCATATTCGATTGTGGAGTTTATTCAGCTTCTGCCGGAAGAAAGGATATCAATCGTATTACGTTCGCTATGATTGGTAGTGTGATGAAACACATGAGTTTCTTCAAGCATTTCAAGCACGTTCTGATTGATGAATGTCATTTAGTGAATCCGGAGAAAGGAATGTATAAGGAATTCTTTGAAGATGAGCAAAGGAAAGTTATTGGGCTGACAGCGACTCCTTACAGATTATGTTCAGGAAGAGGTGGTGCTATGCTTAAATTTATAACTCGTACCCGGCCAAAGGTTTTCACTGATGTTATTTATCACTGTCAGGTGAGTGAACTACTTGCTAAAGGATTTCTCGCAAGTTTGAAATACTATGATATTACAAAGTTGGATTTAAGTAGAGTCAGGACTAATTCTACTGGTGCAGATTACGATGAAAAAAGTCTTCTGCAAGAGTTTGAACGTGTGGACATATACAAAGATATAGTTGGATGGACAAAACGTCTGTTGAACCCCAAATCGGGCATACCACGCAAAGGTATTTTAATATTCACGAGGTTTATTCGTGAAGCTGAAAAACTGGCTTCCGAAATTCCTAATTGTGCGATCGTTAGCGGTTCTACTCCAAAGGAAGAAAGGGCACGAATTCTGAAAGGTTTTAAAGATGGAAGAATAAAAGTTGTTGCTAATGTCGGAGTACTTACAACCGGATTCGATTACCCGGAGCTTGATACGGTTGTTCTTGCACGTCCAACCAAATCCCTTTCCCTCTATTATCAAATGGTCGGTCGTGTTATTCGTCCCTGCCAAGGTAAAGAGGGTTTGGTTGTTGATTTGAGTGGGAATTTCCGGCGTTTTGGGCGTGTTGAAGAGTTACGCATAGAACAGCCTGAAAAGGGAAAATGGTGTATAATGAGTCGTGGCCGTCAATTAACCAATGTAGTATTTTAATTATCATGTGGAGAAATTACAAGAAGAAAGAAAAGAAAAAGCCTCTTTTCGAGGTAGAAGGTGTTAAGGTCAAGAAGAAACCTGATCTTGTCGATAAACTAGACAGAATATTTAGTTTATTCATCCGTTATCGTGATACGATGCCTAATGGATATTTTCAGTGTATTTCATGTGGTAAAATAAAGCCTTTCAATAAAGCAGATTGCGGTCATTACATCAACCGCCAACACATGAGTACTCGCTTTGATGAAATGAACTGCAATGCTCAATGTTCACATTGTAACCGCTTCATGGAAGGAAATATTCAGGATTATCGCAGACGTCTAGTTGCCAAGTATGGTGAACGAAATGTGCTGATCCTGGAAGCCAAGAAAAATGTTACTAAGCAATTTAGTGACTTTCAATTAGAAAAGCTGATTACTCATTACAAGGAAGAAGCGAAAAAACTGAAGGAAGCAAAAGGTCTGTGAGTTTTATTACTAATCGGAGTATAATCCCTTAAAATATGGAAAGAAATTCATTCATCTTTTATAAAGGGTGGAGAGAAGCAATCAAGGATTTGCCGGATGATGTCAGGCTGGAGATTTACGAAAGCATAATTGAGTATGCGACAACGGGAAATCTTCGGGGGTTGAAACCTATGGCAAATATTGCTTTCAACTTTATAAAGATAGATATAGACAGGGATACTGAAAAGTATATGTCTATTGTGGAAAGGAATAAGAGCAATGGTTCTAAGGGGGGACGTCCGAAAAGTGAAAACCCAAAAGAACCCAAAGAACCCACAAAACCCACTGGGTTATTTGGAAACCCAAAAGAACCCACAAAACCCGATAATGATAATGAATATGATAATGATTATGTAGATGATAATGATTCTCATTTAAAAAAGAAAGAAACTTCTCCTAAAGGAGAATCAAAGAAAGACGAGCTTTCTTTGTTCCCCGAGGAAAAGATTGATTGGGGTGGGCTAATGGATTATTTTAATTCCACGTTTAAAGGTAAACTTCCTGCTATAAAGTCCATAGATGCAAAACGAAAGAAAGCTATTAAAGCACGTGTCGCACAATACGGGAAGCAAGCTATATTCGATGTGTTCCAATTGGTTTTAGACAGTCCTTTCTTGCTTGGACAAAACGATAAAAATTGGAGGTGCACTTTTGACTGGATATTCTTGCCTACAAAATTTACAAATATTTTAGAAGGTAACTATAATGGAAAACGAACTGATACTGCGGCCACAAGAAGAGAATCGGTTAGCAGTCTTACGGACCTCGCCGAAGAACTACTGCAAAGCTCTATGCCCAAAGAAGGTTGAAGATGTATTTCAAAGTGATGAACCTTCTATTGGCACTATCATAAGAAAGTTTGGTGAACCACAGGCTAGAGCAGTGCTGGTCATATTGATAGCTGATGCCTTGGAGTTTTTCAATGTCAGTAATACAATGTCTGCTACCCAAGTTGCTACTACAGTAGATTTAATCATTGAAGAATATCCCTATATGAAAACTGATGATTTTAAACTGTGTTTCAAGAATGCAATGAAAATGAAATATGGTGAAAATTACAATCGTATTGATGGTTCTATCATTATGGGATGGCTTCGTGAATACAACAAAGAACGTTGTGCTGTTGCTGATAATCAGTCATGGAATACTCATAAGGCTAAATTGTCAGGGGAAACGAGTTTTACAAGTGGCTTGTCGTATGAAGAATACCGGAACGAACTCAAACTTAGAGTTGAGCAAGGAGATGAAGAAGCTGCTAAAGCGTTAAGTCTCTCAAATGAAATAATCTCTTATCTAAACAAAAGAGAATATGGCAAACAAGAAGCAGAAGGTGACAATTTACTGGAACACTAGGCATATCAAACTTGAAGATATTCCTGAAGTGAAAAGAAGAATACGGGAGCGTTTTGGTATTCCTAATCACACAACTGTTAATGGTGAAACGGATTGTTATATCCGTGAGGAAGATATGGAATTGCTTCGGGAAACGGAAAAACGTGGCTTCATTCAAATACGTAATAAGCCCGCATGAAAATGGCGTTAAAATGGCGAAGTTTCTGTTTGCATAACTTGTCATTTTACGATAACTTTACTGATGTAATGAATTAAAAGTCAAACCAATATAATTAAATTATGGAAGTACAAAACATTAGAATTGACCTTATCAGTCCTTCTCCTTTGAATCCGAGAAAGACTTTTGATGAAGCAGCTCTTGAAGAGCTTGCAAGCAACATTGAAAAGCAAGGTTTATTGCAACCTATCACTGTCAGAGTTGCTAAATCCGAGGAGATGACTAACCTAGAAACCGGAGATGTTACCCCATTACCTTACACATACGAAATTGTTTGCGGTGAGCGTCGTTTCCGGGCTGTGTCACTTTTGAAAGCAAAGGAAGATGAAGCGAATGTTGCAAAAATCAAAGCCCATCGAAAAAAGTCGGAAAAATTTCAGACAATATCCTGCATTGTCAGAGAAATGACAGATGATGAGGCTTTTGAAGCGATGATTACCGAGAATCTTCAAAGAAAAGATGTTGATCCCATCGAAGAAGCTTTTGCCTTTGCGCAGTTGGCTGAAAAAGGACGAACTTTGGAAGATATCGCTCTTAAAATAGGAAAGTCTACCCGGTTTGTTTTTGACCGTATTAAATTGAATTCTCTTATTCCTGAACTAAAAGAGCGGGTAAGAAATGGAGATATACCATTGTCCGGTGCTATGATTCTTTCTAAATTGGATGAAGATACTCAAAAAGAGTTTCATGAGGAGGAGGAAGAACAATGTACTACTGCTATGATTCGAGAATTTGTGAGTAATTCTTTCATGGAGCTTGGTAACGCACCTTGGATTAAAGATGATTCCGATAATTGGGAAAATACCGATATTAAATCATGTTCTCAATGTGAGAATAATACGTGTAATCATGGTTGTTTGTTCTATGAAATGAATAGTAAGGATGCTAGATGTATCAATGCTGCTTGCTATGAGAAAAAACAGATTGCTTATGTGACGCGGAAAATTCAACTAGAATATGAACATCTTGTTAAAGTTGGCGAACCTCTTTCATTTGGAAAAACAGTAATTATCGCTAGACGTCCCGATACATATTGGGGAGAAGATAGAAAGGTTTTCTATGAAAAAACTTTGGAAGCTGTTAAACAACTTGGATTTGAAATAGTTGATCCTGATGAAATCTTTAGATGTAAGTGCTGGTATTCAGAAGATGATGAACGCACTTTGAAAATGCTTGAAGATGGAGAAGTTTATCGTTGTCTTTCATTTTTTGGACATTATTCTCCCGAATTTAACGTTAGTTTCTATTATGTTAGAAAAGAAACGGCTTCCTCTACTTCCGCCGTTGCCGATCTAAAAGAGATAGAAAGGGAAAAAATAAACGCCCAATTAAAAAGAGCGAAGGATATAGTCAAGGAGAAGTCTGCTGAAGAAATGCGCAAGTGGGCGCAAGAGAAAACATATTATCAGAGAACAAAAGAATTCTCTGAAAATGAACAACTTGTTTTTGATGTGCTGGTTCTTAGCGGTTGTAGCAGTACTTATCTTGAAAAACTGAATTTAAAAAAATGGAATGGTGAGAGTGATTTTGTAAATTATGTCAAGAACAACCAAGCTGACCGACACCAATGGTATAGAGCCTTTATTGCTGAATGCTTATCATCGAATAATGTGAATTTCTACTCCTATTTGCAAAAGTGTCAGAAAATCCTTTTTGCAGAACAATATCCGGATGATTTCAAAGCGCTCTCTAAGAAACTTGCGGATTCATATGATAAGAAAGAAAAGAAGCTCAAAGAAAGACTGAAAGAACTAAATAACGATAACACAGAGGAAGCCTAGTGGTTTCCTCTCTTTATTGACGCACTTATGAAAACGTGGACTGACGAACAACTTGCTATACTTGACAGTGAGTACCCGACTGCTGATTTAAAAGAACTTGCTAGGCGTCTTGATAAAACACTTAGTGCTGTTAAAACAAAGGCCTTGATTCGAAAACTTAGGCGCTCTCCGAGAATCTCGTTTTGGAATAGTGAGAGACTTGATAAATTGAAAAAGTTGTATCCCAATCATACTAATGAGGAAATAGCACAGATATTAGGTACCACTTATTCTGCTGTAAATGGAGTTGCATTTAAATTACGGCTCTTTAAATCTAAAGAATTTAAATTTCAATGCGCTTCTAAAAGCTTCTTTCCCAAAGGCCACCAACCGATGAACAAGGGACGTAAGCAAACGGAATATATGTCAGAGGAACAATTAGCAAAAACGAAAGCTACTCGATTTAAGAAAGGACATGTCCCCAAAAATCATAAACCAGTCGGTTATGAACGCATAACTCGTGACGGTTACATTGAAGTGAAAACTGCCGAACCGAATGTCTTTGAACTTAAACATCGGCTTGTATGGATTGAGCATAATGGAGAAATCCCCCCTGGTTATAATATTCAGTTTAAAGATGGCAACAGGCAAAACGTTTCCATTGAGAACCTTTACATGATTAGTCGTTCTGAACAATTAAAAAAAGAGAATTCTTTGTATGCCCGATATCCGGAAGATGTTCAGTACCTAATCAAACTAAAAGGAGCTTTGAATAGACAAATTAATAAAGCAACAAAAAAGAATGAATCATGACTGATGGAGCAATAGATAGATTGAAAGAAATGGTTAATAAACCATTCCTTTATCAGAATGAAGAAGTTGTAATTCTCAATTACTGTGACGGTACCGGTGATGATGGTACCGAAGTTGAGATATACTTGAATAATGGCAAAGTATTGGTATTTAGTATGTTTGATTTGGCTTCCAAATTGAATCGTTTTCGGCCAATAACAAACACAGTTGTCGTGTTGGCTAATGAACGGTTGAATAAGGTGTCTACAGTGAACCCTACCATTTTACAAGATTTGAGGAATTTGGTTCTTCAACAAATTAAGGATGTGAAAGAAGATCCTAGTAAAGTGAGCCAAGCAAAACAAGTTTTCCAAGGGGTTAATACCGTAATCAATCTTGCTAAGACAGAATTAGAGTACAGGAAATATTTAGATACAACAGACCCCTCAAAATAAATAATAGTATGCTGATAGATAAAGAATATGTTCATTGGTTTCGCATCAGAGACCAACCTAATAGAATCGTGTGAGATTATTCATAGTCTAACAATTTAACCCGATCGATATGATAACATTGAATAGGTTTGCCCAGAGATGCTTGAATATCATGAGGAAGCGCTTTAAGATGAATGAGCATAGCTCAAGAAAAGCGTTTAGCATAAGAATTGAAGCCGTTTGGAGAAAATTCGATATTGCTTCTAAATATAGGAGTGATAATCTTCCTAAATATTCGGAAGATGAAGAATTGGCAGCCGAGATGATAATTTACCTTGTTGCCTATTTAAAAAGATTTGGTTGTGAGGACATTGAACAGCTTATCAAAGATAAGATAGAGTTCGATGATAGAAAAAATGATTAGGTGTTGTTACTGACTGTTTGTGTTGTTGATTTTGTGTTGTTGATTTTAATATAGTTAGTTATGACAGAGATTATTCAAGTCTGCCTACTTGATTTTAATAAGGGGCAGCTCACGGGATTGCCGAAAAATCCACGTTTTTTTCGTGATTACCGCTTTGAAGCGATGAAGAAAAGCATTCAGGATTCGCCAGAGATGCTTGAGCTTCGAGAACTTATAGTTTTTCCCTACAATGATGGCAGATATATTGTTGTTTGTGGTAATTTACGTTTGCGAGCTTGCAAGGAGTTAGGTTATAAAGAACTGCCTTGTAAAATTCTGGCACCTGATACCCCCGTTAAGAAGTTGAGGGAATATGCCACTAAAGATAATGTCAATTTTGGTGAGAATGATTTGGACGTTATGGAAAACGAGTGGAATAAGGCGGAACTCCAAGATTGGGGCATCGAATTTGCCCCGGAGAAGAAAGAGGATGAATTTAAAGAGCGCTTCGATGCCATCACGGATGATACAGCCATTTATCCTCTCATTCCAAAGTATGACGAAAAACATGAGTTGTTTATCATCACCTCAAGTAATGAGGTAGATAGCAACTGGCTTCGTGAAAGGCTGGACATGCAGCACATGAAGTCGTACAAAACCGGGAAAATAAGTAAATCCAATGTAATTGATATAAAAGACGTTCGCCATGCCCTGCAAGATAGTAATACCAAGTCATAAACGCCATGACCGGGTGTTCGCTAAAAAGTTGGTGAACGATCCTATCATTTGCGTTGCTGAAAGTCAAGCTGACTTATATCAACAATTTAACCCGGAATGTGAAATTGTTACTCATCCTGACGACGTTATGGGCCTCATCCCGAAACGTAACTGGATGGCAAAGCATTTTGGAGAACTTTTCATGCTTGATGATGATGTCCATGCCTGCAAACCTATTTATGTGGAAAAAGGAGAACCTAGCCGGATAAAGGATAAAGATAAGATAACCAATATCATTCAGTCATTATTTGAGATGGCCAGTATGATGGATGTACATCTGTTTGGCTTCACCGCTCGGATATCGCCGGTAATGTATGATGAATCCGCTTTTCTTTCTCTTTCGAAAATGATAACCGGTTGCAGTTATGGAGTAATCTATAACAAAAACACTTGGTGGAATGAGGAAATACGTTTGAAGGAAGATTTTTGGATTTCTTGTTACATGAAGTACAAAGAACGTAAGGTTTTAACCGATTTGCGGTATAATTTTGAGCAAAAGAACACTTTTGTAAACGCTGGTGGGCTTGCTTCTATAAGGAATCAGGAAGAGGAACGTAAATCTATCCTCTTTATCAAAAAGAATTTTGGTGATAGTATTTTGCTAAAGAGTGCAACCACTAATGGGAAAGACAAAACAAAGCAGCTCGTTCAATATAATATATCATGCAAATTCAAATTCTAATAGTCTGTAAAAAAGGCGTTTAAATGGCGTCCATTCTGTTTGTCATATTCGCCTTTTTTAGCTAATTTTACTGATGTAATAAACTAAAAGTCAAACCATTAAATTAGAATTATGATTATAAGAACAGTTTGCGGATATGATTTCTTTGAGGTGAGTTCTGCAATGCAGAAAGCCATTAGGCGAGCCGACACCGGGGTAGCCGGCTTTTTTGCATTGGAACTTTGGGCGAGTGGGTACCGCGATTATGTGTGGAAGCGTCTGTTTACCATTAGTGCTGAAGATTGCTATGGAATCATTACTAAAGAGATAGAAGCATTGTGGCAGGGGCATGAGCTGGTAAACAAGACTGCTACTGAACCCAAAGGGAGGATATTTGTCAGTAAAGCTGTTATTCTCCTTTGTGAATGTAGAAAGAATCGTGATGCGGATCATTTGCAAAACTTCATCTATGATAGAAAGGATATTGATATAGAAAAGTGGATAAATGATGTCAGGCGTTACCCTATTCCTATTCCAGATTACACTTTCGATGTACATACACGAAAGGGTAAAAAACATGGGAGAACCAAAGAAGAATTCTTTCAGGAAGAATACAAGGCGTTACAACCTCGTGTTCCTGGTTTATTCGATGATTTGGTTCAATCCAGTCAACCAAAGTTATTTAATGATGAAACCACGGCTAAGTAGCTGTGGTTTCATCATTTTTCATATAAGTCAAACCAATTTAATTAAAAAAATGAACACGTATTACAAATTTGCGCCAAATGTATTTTTGGCAAAGTGTGATGAGAAGCACGAAAAAGGTGAAACTATTGAAGTTACCACCAAGTATGGAAAAGAAAATGAATGTATTGTTTTCAACCTCATTTACGAACGTGATGGATTCTATTACTACTCAATCGTACGGGCTGATGGCTTTAATGTGCAAGAGTGGGCCAAACAAAGAGCTGAACGTCGTCATGAATGGGCTACATCTGCTGTACAGAAAAGCTGTGAATATTACAACAAGTCCAATAAAGATAAGGATTTTCTTTCTCTAGGTGAGCCTATCAAAGTGGGACATCATAGCGAGAAGCGACACAGAAAAGCGATAGATGATGCGTGGAACAATATGGGGAAAAGCGTTGAGTTTAGCGATAAGGCTGCCGAACATGAAAGAGTTGCGAAGTATTGGGAAAAAAGGGCTAATACGATAAACTTGTCCATGCCGGAAAGTATAGATTTCTACGAACATAAGTTGGAACAAGCAAAAGAATATCACGAAGGATTGAAGTCCGGTAAGTACCGACGCGAGCATACATACGCTATGGCTTATGCCAATAAAGCAGTAAAAGAGGCTAAAAAAAATTATGACCTTGCAGTAAAGCTGTGGGGCGATGTTTAATAATTTGTAGTATCTCAAATAATTTACTATGAGAGAATTATCAAAAGAAACCTCATTACAAAGGGTAATGAGGGCTTCAGGTCGTGTACCTGTACAATGCTCATGCAGTGTTTGTAAACAACAATGTCATACGCCATGTTTAGGTACTCCTGATGATATTGAACGAATTATTGATGCAGGTTATGCCGACAGGTTAGCGCTGACGAACTGGGCTGCTGGTATATTCTTAGGGGTTATTAATATTGCTATTCCGATGATTCAGCCCGTTGCTGGTAAGGAGTATTGTGCTTTTTTCGAGAATGGACTGTGTATCTTACATGATAAGGGTTTGAAGCCCACTGAAGGACGTTTGTCTCATCACACTGTCAGGAAGGATAACTTCAATCCTGCTATGAGTATTGCTTGGAACGTTGCAAAAGAATGGCTGATGCCGGAGAATGAGGATGTACTTTCTCGTGTAGTAAATAAATTCTTGAATGCGAGGAAGCCATGAATGTGTGTCAATCAATACCTCGTAGAGATTGTAAGGTGTTTGCTAAATGTGGAGCAAAATCCTTATCACATTGCCGGCGGCACCGCGAAACTGATGAGAAGTGTAAAAGTTGTACTCTAATTCGTCGTAAGCCGCGTAATCGGATTATAGATGATTCAGGACGTGAAATGAAAAGATGTACCCATTGCGGAAATTACTTCTACTTGAACCGGTTCTACAATCGTATAGTGGTGAGAAAAGGTAAGGAATATCATTTGTTGACTTCCTGGTGCCGTATGTGTATGTCACAGATTAATAATCAGAGGGCAAAGAAGAAAAAGTGACTTGTCTATTAAATTTTTTGTATGAAATATTATGCTTCAGTCAGCTTTGGAAAGGATTCCTTGGCAATGCTTTTCATGCTAATAGATAAAGGATATCAGTTGGATGAAGTCGTTTTCTATGATACAGGTATGGAATTTCAGGCAATCTATAACACTCGTGATGCTGTTCTTCCAATTCTTAAAAAACTTGGCATTAAATATACAGAACTACATCCGGAGCAACCTTTTCTTTGGACAATGTTTGAAAGGCCGGTTAAGAAAAGAGGGACCAATATTATCCATAAAAAAGGATATAGTTGGTGTGGGGGAACATGTCGGTGGGGAACGAGTGAAAAACTTCGTGCATTGAAAACTCACACAAAAGACGGAATTGATTATGTCGGTATTGCTGCCGATGAGACCCATCGCTTTGAAAAGGAAAAACGACCCAATCGGGTTTTTACCACTTCGTGATTGGGGCATTACTGAAGCAGATGCACTCCAGTATTGTTACACAAAAGGCTTTGTTTGGCATGAGGATGGAGTAAGGCTATATGAGCTACTTGATCGTGTGAGCTGCTGGTGTTGTGGAAATAAGAACTTGAAGGAGTTGAAGAATATGTATTTGTATCTTCCATGGTATTGGAAAAAGTTGAAAGAACTTCAGTTAAATACTGATAGACCTTATCGGCGTAATAGTGGAGAAAACATTTTTGATTTAGAGGAAAGATTTAAACGTGAAATGCAACAAAAAGGGTTATTATGATTCCCATATGTGTAAATGGAAAAGATTATTATGATCGAGAAGAAGCACTTGCTGCCTGGTTCGAGGAATGGTTAATGAAACAAGACTTTGAGCAAGACCTTATTGACCGGGAGAGAGAGCTTGAATATCGAAGAACCCATCCAGATTGGGATATTCCCTACGTAATGTATGGAGTTCGTAAAAAACACAAGTCTATTAAGAGGAATGAAATAGCTGTGTTTTATGACTTGTTACCGAGACAAAAGCGTGCTCGTACTGCTGAAACGCACTGGTACAAAGTGCTATACAAGAGAAAGGCTACACCTGAAGAAGTGGCGTCACTCAAGGCAGGAGAATACACTCATAGATATTTGGTATATTCCCTGTTTATTGAGAAGAGGATGACTCTTGACAAGGCTTTGTCCCTTATAGTTGCCGATGACAAGTTGTTAGGCATTACTGATAATACCATCTCTGAAATTGTAACAGCCTTTGAGACTTTCTTTAGCCGTAAGTTTAGAATTTATAAACCCGAGTTTACAACTCAACTTAATTTGTTTACAGATTAAGTTGAAAACAACAATTATTTCATGTGTGATTTTGTTTGTGTTCCTGTTATATGTAGGGCATTTGTCTATAACAATCAAGCCGTTCACAGTCCAACTTCCATACTGGCATCGTTCGCTCGGACTGTTTTTGTTGTTCCTCTCTTTTATAGTGTATAATGCCGGTGAACATGCAAAAGGCTACCTTGATGGATTAAGAGAGAGTGAGAGAATAATACTTGAATTGTTGAAGAAAAAGACCGGGTAAAATGGCGTTAAAATGGCGAAGTTTCTGTTTGCTAAACTTGTCAATAACGATTATCTTTATAGACGTAAAGCATTAAAAGTCAATCAACATGAAGAGGAATGAAAAAATAGAAAAATTAGAAAGAATGGGTATTTTCAATCAATGGAAATATAATACAGAAAGAGCAAATGAGACATTTAATATTGAGTGTCCTGACTTCTCAATGACAAATGAAGAGCGGATGAACAATTTGTTAGATGTTGATTGCTGTTTTCATCGGTTTCTAGCTATTTCATTCCCTTTTAATGGTACTCCTGAAGGCGTTGCTTTTTGGGAGAATATTGCAAAAAAATAATCGAACTTAATTGAATTGAAATTATGAGTAAAAAAGATTTAATAGAGCAGAACATCACAAAAGTTCAAGAATATGTGAGGGAACTTATTGAAGATGCAAGGTGTAATAATGGTGTTTCGGAAACTCTTGAATCTACTTCAATAATTGTAGGTAATAGTGATGATATCTATGATTTTGCAATTTTATTTGCTTCTAATAGTGAATGTGTTTATTGTGAATTCATGGATAGTAAAATAGAGTACATTGATTGTGAACTAGATTGTGAAATATGCCAATTTGAAGGAAGAATAATTTTTCAATATATAAACGGAAAATTTCATAATCCTGCTAGTCAAATTATCGAACTATCAAAGTTGCTGATGAAAGGCGAATTAAGAGACACAAAAAGTATCTTTTGTTCTATGGTACTTCGATTAATGGATACTGAAGAATACAGTAACAATTATTGCAAATCTTTGGACTTAGTTTTGAGACTGTTTCCTGAAATAGATGGAGAATTGCTAGAAAAGGAATTGGATAAATATATTTAAGCAATACAAAAAGGAATCATTATGAAAGAATATGTTTTAACTAAAATACGTGATACTTTGTACGGTAAGATACCCAATGAAGAAATTTCGACAGTAATTGATTCGGTATCTTTCTGCCTAAGGAATTATGATATAATGGCAAAGGAAACGTCCGTTGTAGTATATGATAATTCCGATTCTCAAATTATCAGTAAATTCTTCATAGCCAAAGCCGTGGAAGGATTATGCCAAAGTTCATTAGACTATTATCGTGTCATTTTAAGAGCGTTTATCTTACATGTAGGAAAACATATCAAGGAAATCGTTACCGATGATGTCCGTGTCTATTTAGCCTATAAGAAGATTAATAAATGTAGTGATAATACTCTTAACAACATTCGAAGAACTTTGAGCAGCTTCTTTACTTGGTGCACAGAAGAAGGTGTACTTGATAGGAATCCAATGCTTAGAATCAAGGGGGTGCGACAAGTGAAGAAATTGAAGAAGCCATTAAGTGAGGATGATATGGAGAGATTAAGGTCTTTGGCTAGGACAAAAAGGAATAAGGCTATAATCGAATTCTTGTTTTCCACCGGCTGTCGCGTATCCGAAATGGTAAATGTGAATCTCGGTGATGTAGATTGGCAAAATGGGCAGATTGATGTACTTGGAAAAGGGCGTAAGTATCGAACTGTTTACTTGTCTGCTCGCTGTAAAATAGCTCTTCAGGAATATGTTGATTCAAGAACAGATGATTTAGAAGCCCTATTTTTATCTGATTATGAGGGAATGTGCCAGCAGATAAAAGATATGAATAAACTATCCCGGATATCCAAGGGAGCAGTTGAAATCATGCTAAGGAATCTAGGGAAAAAGGCGGGTATATCCAATGTACATCCACATAGACTTAGGAGAACAGCGGCAACTACAGCCCTAAAACGAGGAATGCCAATAGAACAGGTACAGAAGATGCTAGGTCATGAGAGCATTGAGACAACTACTATCTATGCACAATCAACCAATGACGAAATTAAATTATCCCATGAGAAATATATTATCTGACATAAATGGAATGTTGGGAATAACAGACAGTTATCAGGCACCGGAACGGATAATGAGTCTTTTGTTTGGAGAGGAAAAAGAACGGACAAAGGTATTCAAAGACTTTTTGGACTACTTCAAATGTGATGTCAGTTATGATTGGTTCCATGAATACTTTGAAGATGAACATGCTGACCGAAAGAACAACAAGCAGGATTTCACTCCTAAATGTATTTCAACTTTGGTTTCTAAATTATTAGGTTCTGATACGGGCGTAACCTATGAGCCAACAGCCGGAACAGGCGGAATGCTCATTTCAAATTGGTACAATCACCGGAATAGTATTAGTTTCTTAGATTACAAGCCTAACGACCATTTGATTGTATGCGGTGAGTTGTCAGACAAAACAGTACCTTTCCTTTTATTTAATCTGGCTGTCAGGGGAATATCCGGTATCGTATTCCACGGTGATACTTTGAGGAACCAGTACAAGGCGGCATACATATTAACTAATAGATTCAATTCCCCTTGTGACTTTTCAACAGTAACCAAGTGGAATTAACCCTCAAAACAGAAATAATAACGATTCTACTTATTGTGCCCCGGAGCATAATATCTCGCAGACTTACTGCCTGTCACTTTCTTTATTTGTCCTAGAGGAATTGTTTTATCCTTATGTGGGTGAACCCTCACCGACATACATGAAGTAATGTTAAGGCATAATGATATGCAGAATAACGTAAGTAGTAATTTGGTTCTCATATAATATATTTTTTAATTAAACAAGTAGCAACAAAAAAAGTTTGGAACAATGAAAGCAATAGCAATAAAACAACCGTGGGCTTCTTTAATAGTCCATGGTATTAAAAACATCGAGAACCGAACTTGGCCGTGTCCTAAGAAATACTTAGGACAGAGGGTACTGATTCATTCAAGCGGTAAACCTTTGAATTACGATAATTTCTATGATTCAATACTTACCAATGAGCAGTTATTGGCATTACCGGAAAACAAAGAGTGGAAAGATTTTAGTTTTTGTACAGGCTCCATTATCGGTAGCATTGAGATAGTGGATTGTGTACAGAATCATTCTTCTATCTGGGCCGAAAAAAAGTTTATAACTGGGTGTTAGCTAATCCTATTATTTATGAAGAACCTATCGAAAATGTAAAAGGGAAACTATCTTTCTGGGACTATCCCGGTATCAAAGAAGTAAGTATTGAGTGTCCGGAATGTGGTAGTATAGAGATAGCAGTTGAAGATTATACAACAGCCCCTTTTCCAACTTATTTGCATAGGTGCAATAAGTGTGAACACGTAATTATGGAAAGTGAATGGAATATAATAAAATAGCAATGTGTTTTTGTAAAAATGAACAATTTTTGAAATATGCGAAATTAAAATGGAGTTATGCTGAATAATCTTGTATTTAATTAAAAAGTGTATTTTTGCAAAAAAATATATTAGCTATGAGATTTAAAGAATGGTTAGATAAGAAACTACTTCCTCCTAGTATGACTAATAGTGTACAGCGTGATATAATGCTTAGATTTTCTTTTGTTGCATTTATATTTTTGTTATTGGCTATAGCTGTTCTTGTAAAAGCAACAATAATTATGATTTTTGAAAAAACAGAAGTGTTAATTCCTAAAAGTATAAAATATGATTTTGTTAGTGCAATAGATAAAAATTGTAGTTATGATGATTTGAAGAGTTTGTACGATAGGAAAGAAAGAGTTATGGTAAGAGGCGATCGAAATATGGATACTTATACAGCTAATGTAGATATTGAGTATATTATAAATGATATTATATGCGATTATTATCTTGGAACAGAAGTCGATACCATTTTTTTGTCAAAATTATATTTTTTAAAAGAGGAGGCTAGACTAAAGTATCCATTCGATAAATTGAATTCAACTCAAAAAGAACTATTTGAAAAAGTCAAAAAATCGGCAGGAGATGATTATGTTAAGATTGAAAATGAAATAATCTCAATAGCAAATGAATTATATAATAAAAACAATGATATAGATAAGTATTTAGATAAATCAAATCAAAGCTATATTTTATCTATTATGGCATTTTTTATTTCCCTATTTCCTTTCATTCCACCATTGTGGGGCTATTTTAAAAAGAAAACCAATAAGAAGTGATTTCTCTTAATTATTGTTGAACTTGAGGTTGTGTCAAAATGTTGGCACAACCTTTTTTATTTTTTGTGATGATGAGAAAAATGATTGTAACCGGCAGTGAGGGGTTTATAGGAAAAGCCCTTTGCCGCGAATTGACAAAAAGAGGTGTTGAAGTCATAGGACTTGATCGAAAGTCTGGTACTGAAGCCACAAAAGTATGTGAGCTCCTGAAAAATGGGGGTATTGATTGTGTGTTCCATTTGGCGGCGCAAACTAGTGTGTTTAATGGAAACCTGGAACAGATCAGGAAGGATAACATTGATACTTTCATGCGAGTAGCTGATGCATGTAACCAGTATCATGTGAAGTTAGTATACGCTAGTTCGTCAACGGCGAATCCGGAGAATACCACTTCCATGTATGGAATAAGCAAGTATTTCGATGAACAGTATGCATCTATCTATTGTAAGGCTGCGACCGGGTGCCGGCTGCATAATGTATATGGACCTAATCCGCGAAAAAGAACTCTTCTCTGGTTCCTGATAGAAAAGGAAAACGTGTCTTTATACAATTGTGGTCAGAATATCCGGTGCTTCACTTACATAGATGATGTCGTCGAAGGGCTTATTTATGCGGTGGGCTGTAACCGGCAGCTTATCAATATTTGTAACGTCCAACCTGTGACTACTATGTATTTTGCTTCTTTAGTAAAATACTACAAACCGCTTGAAATTGAGCTAATTAATGAAAAACGGGATTTTGACAATTTAGAGCAGTCGGTGAACCGGGATATCTATTTAGTACCTTTGTCTTATACATCTGTCGAGGATGGAGTAAAGAAGATTTTTGATGAAAAGAAAGGGAAAGATATGTCGTATTGATGACTGGGATAAGCCGGAAGCGGTGAAATGTAAGAGCTGGTCTCATCAGGAACGGTTATGTGATTTGAGAGAAAAGGTGTCACTTCATAAAAAGGGTGATATCTATTACATCTCCCAGTTCACTCGTTCCAAGACTGGTACCAGCTTTTCAGAAATTAAACAGTCGGAGGAACTTGCATCATTCTTTGCAGAGAGAGCGTGTGAGTTTCTCCACCGCTTCATAGTAGGGGGATATGAAGGATGGTGTATAGTCACCACACCGCGACGGAGACACAACGAGGGCTTTCATTTTTCAACCTCTATCTGTACGAAAATTGCGGGGGCGGTGAAAATACCATTCTATGAGAATGCAATCCAGTGCCTAACTAAAGATAGATTGAATCCGGAATTCTTTCTTCTTCGTCCGATAAAGGAAAAGAAAATAATAGTGTATGATGACATATTAACAACTGGCAGCACACTGCTTGCCACCTATGAGCTTTTAAAGGATAGAGAGCAGCTTCTTTTTCTCGTAGGAATAAATAACAATTGATATGGGAAAGCAAGAGAAACCATTAACATTCAAGCAAGAGAAATTCTGTAAATACTACGTTGATACAGAAGGTAATGCTAGTGAAGCATATAGGATGTCTTATGATGCGTCAAAGATGAAACCTGAAACGATTTGGAGTGCTGCTAGCAGATTGTTAGCCAATAGCAAGGTTAGTGCAAGGATAAGTGAGATTAAGCAACAGAGGGCGAAAGAGACTGAAGTAGAGAGGAAAACGGTCGAAAAGGTATTAATGGATATTGTACTCGCTGATCCCGATGATTTACATTATGTAGACCCTGTTACCGGGAAAACAAAGATGAGAAGTCCGTCCCAACTTCCAAAGCGTGCCCGTAATGCGTTGAAGAAGATTCAGAATAATAGAGGAGTGGTTAATTATGAGTTCAACGGCAAGACAGAAGCCGCCCGGATTCTTGGTGCCTGGAATGGATGGGAAGCCGATAAGAATGTCAACATCAAAGGTGGAGACGGAAATAAAGTCGGTGAACTTCGTATCGGATTTGAAGATAATGAGAATTCGGAAGAATAGAACAATTTGAACTGCAAAATCCGGTATTCATCCTACGGAGAAACCTTACTTTTAGAACAATATGGTTATAAATTATAAGAAGCTAAATCCTAACGGATTCTATCTATTGAAGTACTTGAATGATGAGACTATCCGTTTTATCATTCTCTATGGAGGTTCATCTTCCGGTAAGTCGTATAGTGTGGCACAAACAATACTGATACAGACATTACAGGATGGTGAGAACACTCTTGTCATGCGTAAGGTAGGAGCTTCTATTCTCAAAACCATTTATGAAGATTATAAGGTCGCTGCGATCGGTCTTGGCATCTCCCATTTGTTCAAATTTCAACAGAATACTATTAAATGTCTGGTAAATGGTGCGAAGATAGATTTCTCCGGTCTTGACGATCCGGAGAAGATAAAAGGTATCTCTAACTATAAGCGAGTTCAGTTAGAGGAATGGTCAGAGTTCGAGCATCCGGATTTCAAGCAGCTACGTAAGCGTTTGCGTGGTAAGAAAGGGCAGCAGATTATTTGTACCTTCAACCCGATTAGTGAAAGCCATTGGATAAAGAAAGAGTTTATTGATAAAGATAAATGGCATGATGTACCGATGACGGTTACCATTGCCGGCAAAGAGTTGCCGAAAGAACTTACCAAGGTCAAATCCGTAAAGAAGAATGCACCCAGGCAAATACTTAATCTTCGTACTAAGCAAATCGAGGAACAGGCACCTAATACAGTTATTATCCAATCTACCTATTTGAATAATTTTTGGGTGGTCGGTAGTCCTGACGGTACGTATGGTTTCTATGATGAGCAATGTGTTGCCGACTTTGAGTATGATAGAGTCCACGATCCGGATTATTACAATGTGTACGCATTGGGAGAGTGGGGTGTTATTCGTACCGGTAGCGAGTTCTTCGGTTCGTTCAACCGTGGCAAACATTCCGGTGAACATAAATATATCCCGGACCTGCCTATTCATATATCAGTAGATAATAACGTACTGCCATATATCAGTGTGTCGTACTGGCAAGTAGATTTCACTACCGGTATCAAGGTTTGGCAGTTCCATGAGACATGCGCCGAAAGTCCAAACAATACAGTAAAGAAAGCCTCCAAACTTGTTGCAAAGTTTCTGAAATCTATCCAATATTCTGATAGGTTATATGTACATGGTGATGCATCAACGAAAGCGGCAAACAGCATTGACGATGAGAAGCGTTCCTGGATGGACTTGTTCATAGACACATTGCAGAAAGAAGGGTTCGAGATTGAAGATAAGGTAGGCAACAAGAATCCGAGTGTTACTATGACCGGTGAGTTTATCAATGCTATCTTTGATTGTACTGTTCCCGGTATAGAGATACACATTGACGAATCATGTTCGGTATCTATTGAGGACTACATGAGCGTACAGAAAGATGCTAACGGTGCCATTCTTAAAACTAAGGTCAAGAATAAAACTACCTTGCAGACTTATGAGGAGCACGGACACCTGTCTGATACGTTCCGATATGTCGTTGTGGATTTGTGTAGTGAGCAGTATATAGAGTTTAGTAACCGGCGAAAAAGAAACTTGTATGCTTGTAATGGCACTATTAATTTCTTCAATCCAGATACCGAATGTAAATACACTAAGAAGATTCTATATGTGATGCCGAATGTTAATGGGAAATTTGTCCTTATACAAGCGTTTAGATGTGGAAATAAATGGCATGTTGTTGATGTCGTATTTATGGATACTACTTCAACAGAAGATATACGTTCTTCTATTTTGTCCCATGAATCTGATTCATGTGTAATTGAATGTACAGATGCTTATTTCCCTTTTATCCGGGAACTCCGTTCTAGTACAAACAAGGAGATTCGTGTAATGAAAGAGTTTCCGGATGTAGATAAGCGTATTGCTGCAACATCTGATTATGTGAAAAATAGTATTCTTTTTTCTGCATCAAAAGTAGAATCTGATACGGAATATGTTGCCTTCATGAATAATCTGATGGACTATAATAAAGATAGTGAAACAAAAGAGGCCAGTGCTGTTTTGAGTGGGCTAGTACAGTTCGTTGTAAAATTAGGTTTGAATTGAATTGCGTTATATGTGATTGAAAATAAGGATGTTGTATTGTTGATATTATGTTTTCGTAATTTCAAGATTTTAGTGTTTTGGAAAACGGTTTTCCTTTTTACTTAGTTTTGCTCAAAAAGGAACCCAATGAATATTTTTTTTGATAATCTATTTGGAAAGAAATCTAAGACTAAAGGTGAAGTTGAAATAGTTACTTCATCTGAAAATAAGGATATAGATACTCAAAGTGGCAAGGCTGAAAAATGGTCAGTTGCATACATTGAGGACCTTACTAGTCCTATTGTAGCGGGCAGTAACTATCTAACGCTATTCAGTACGATACCTGAAGTCTTTTTCCCGATCGATTATATTGCATCGCGAATTGCAGGTGCTAATTTTCAATTGAAGAAAACTAAGGATGACAGTATAGTATGGGCGAATAAACGAATGAATGGCATACTTAGTCGTCCTAATTGTTTGATGCGTTGGAAAGAATTGATTTATCAGCACCATATTTATAAATTGTGTACAGGGAATAGCTTTATTCGTGCCGCTATGCCTGATGTCTTTTCTACAGCTGAAAAATGGAGATATTGCGATAATTATTGGGTGCTACCTTCTGATAAGACTATTGTAGAACCTGTTTACGGGAATATACCATTGTTTGGCATTGCCCAAACAGAAGATATTATTCGTAGCTATCGTTTGGAGTATGGTTGGAATGGTAGTTTGGAAATTCCTCCATACCAAATATGGCATGATAGAGACGGAAGTGCAGAGTTCTATTCAGGGGCTATGTTCTTGAAGTCCAAAAGTCGTCTTGCTTCCCAAAATAAGCCAATGTCAAATCTAATAGCTGTATATGAAGCTAGAAATGTGATTTATGTAAAGCGGGGTGGATTGGGCTTTATTGTAAGTAAGAAAACTGATGCTACCGGTTCAATAGCGTTGACTGACGATGAAAAGGAACAGCTTTTGAAGCAAAATTTTGAGAAGTATGGTGTAAGGAAGGGCCAGGTACCTTATGGTATTTCAGATGCAGACATTGACTTTGTTCGTACTAATCTTTCTATTGCAGAGTTACAGCCGTTTGAAGAGACTTTGGCTGATGCAATAAATATTGCAGGGGCATACGGCATCCCTGCCGTTCTTGTTCCGCGAAAAGACCAGTCCACATTTAGCAATCAGGCTACTGCTGAAAAGAGCGTATATTGTTCAACTGTTATTCCTATGGCCAAACAATTCTGCAAGGATTTTACAGCTTTCCTTGGTCTTGAAGGAGGGGGATATTATTTGGATTGTGATTTCTCTGATGTTGATTGTTTGCAGGAAGGATTGAAAGAATCCGAAGACGTAAAGACAAATATAAATAAACGTTGTCGTGAACAATTCTCATGTGGGCTTATAACACTCAATGACTGGCGTGCCCAAATAGGCGAAAGTATGATAGAAAATCCCTTGTTTGACAAATTGAAATTTGATATGTCAGATGAGGAACTGGATAAAGTAAATCGAGTTTTTAACACTAAAAGTGGAGATGAAAAAGATGGAAGAGAAAATCAAAAGCCTTCAGTACAAGACAAAGGCAAATGATGTTGATGAGAAGGGTATCGTTACCGTTGCGGTGAACGGTATCGGTGTGAAGGACTCACAAAATGACATATCTATGCCCGGCTCATTCAATAAGACATTGAAAGAAAATATTGGTCGGATGCGTTGGTTCCTGAATCATCGTACAGACCAGTTGTTAGGTGTTCCGTTGAGTGGTAAGGAAACAGAAGGTAATTTGGTTATGGTCGGTCAGTTAAATCTTGAAAAACAGATTGGCCGTGATACGTTAGCTGATTATAAGCTGTTTGCAGAGAATGGAAGAACCCTAGAACACTCTATCGGAGTAAAAGCCATCAAAAGGGATTCTATCGATCCTTGTAAGGTGCTTGAATGGCGTATGATGGAATATTCAACATTGACAAGTTGGGGGAGTAATCCACAGACGTTCCTTGTGAATATCAAGTCTGCTACTGCTGACCAGGTAAAGGAAGCTGTTGATTTCGTCCGGAAAGCGTTCTTGCAGCATGGATATAGTGATGAACGTTTAAAAGGATACGATATGGAATTAAGTTTATTACTGAAGAGCCTCAACGGTGGTGCCGTTGTCTCATGTCCTCATTGTGGTTATCAATTTGATTATGATGCAGAAACAGAGCATACCTTTGCCCAACAGGTATTAGATTATGCTGCTGATTATCAGAGATGGATAACACAGGACATTGTAAGGGAAGAAATGGAGAAGCTCACTCCGGAGATTAGAACCCAAGTAATTTCTCTTATTGATTCTGTCAAATCAGAAAAGAAAGAATTTTCTCAAAAGGGTCTACAAGACCTTATGAATTATGTAAGATGTCCCCACTGTTGGGGAAAAGTATATCGTTCGAATGCTATTCTGCAAAACACTTCTGAAGATACCACCGGAAAAAATGAGCCGTCTGTTGACACTCAAGAAAAGAATGACGGGGAAAATGGGAACGATGAAGTGACGATTAAAGCCGCTGATAATGGCACTTTACTCGATTTTAAGAGTTTGAATAGCTGTTTCGAGAATAAATAACTTAAAATTTAAATTTTATGCCAATTAGAAAATTTACAGTATCAGATTTTAATCTGAAAACGGACGGCTTGCCGGCAGAACAGAAAACTTTCATGGAAAACATTGTCGGCATGATGTGTGAAGTAGTTAACAAGTCACTTGAAGGATTTGCCTCACCGGAGGAGGTAACGAAACAGTTTGGTGACATCAATAATCTATTGAAAGCCTATGATGGAGAAAAGTTCCAGCAATTGGTAAAGGACAACGAGCAACTTGTAGAACAAGTTAAAACTCTAGGTGAAAGTATCGAGAAAATGAAGCAGAAAGGTCTTTCTATGGATACTATCAACAAGTTCGATGAGAAGTTGAACGAGATGCTTGATTCTGAAAAATTCAGAGATTTCGCAGAAGGAAAAACACGCAAATCAGGAGAATTTGACGGCTTCTCCTTGAAAGATGTCGTTTCCATGACTGACAATTACACCGGTGATTTGTTGATTACTCAACAACAGAAACGTGTTGTGACTCAGGTTGCCAACAAAAAGTTGCATATGCGTGATGTATTAACGACGTTGACTGCTGATCCTGCATACCCTCAACTTGCCTATGCACAAGTATATGCTTTCAACCGCAATGCCCGTTTTGTAACAGAGAATGGGCGTTTGCCTGAATCAAGCATCAAGGTAAAAGAGATACAGACAGGAACTAAGCGCCTTGGTACTCATATCCGTATCTCAAAACGTATGTTGAAATCAAGAGTGTACATTCGTTCCTACATCTTGAACATGCTTCCTGAAGCTGTTTGGATGGCAGAAGACTGGAACATCTTGTTTGGTGACGGTAATGGTGAGAATTTGCTTGGTATTATTAATAATACTGGGGTGACTTCTGTAGAGAAGATTATCAGTACAGCCATTGTTACAGGTGCCGCCGGTGCTGTAAAAGCTATTACCGGATATAACGGTGATAAGGATGTGATTGTAGAGTTTGCAGAACCACAGGATTTGATTCTTGATGGAATGAGTATCACGTTCGCTGGTGCCGCTGTTCTTACAGAACTGAACAAAACACACGCTCTTGTGAAAATGGAAGATGGTCGTATCCTTATTCCTGGTGTCGCGTTCTCCGGTGCTGAAACGGCTACGGATAAAATGACATTCAGTGTTCATGAAGCCGGCTTTAAGAACATTGAGGAACCCAACTCTGAAGATGTAGTGAAAACAGCTTTCGCCGCAATGACATATGCCCAGTATTTTCCGAATGCTATTATTCTAAATCAAATGACTGTTAACGGTATGGAATCAGAAAAAGATACGACAGGACGTAATCTTGGTATCGTTAAAATGGTTGATGGGGTGAAATATATTGCCGGTCGTCCGATTATCGAGTATGGTGGTATTCTTCCAGGTAAGTATCTTTTAGGTGACTTTAACCAAGCCGCAAATTTGGTTGATTATACCACTTTGACACTTGAATGGGCTGAAGATGTGGAGACCAAGCTTTGCAATGAGGTTGTGCTGATGGCACAAGAAGAAGTTATCTTCCCGATTTATATGCCGTGGGCTTTCGCTTATGGGGATTTGGCCGCATTGAAGACTGCAATAACTAAAGCGTAGGATTATGGATTACATACTTAGAGGTAACGATAAGGATGTAACCAATGTGCTTAAAGAGCAACGCATTCGGATTAATAGAGGGATGATTCAACTCATCCCTATTTCCGAATGTGGTCTTGTTACAGAAGAAGATGCCCGAAAGACATTGGAATGTATGCTTGCAGAAAAAAATGAAGAGATTGGCAGGCTTACTGCATCCATTGCAGAGAAAGATAAGACAATTGTTGAACTGACAGAAGAGCGTGAAACAATGAAAGCTCGCATTGCAGAACTTGAAGTACAGGTGCCTTCTGATGAAAAGAATCTTCCGGTTGCCGATTCAAAAGATTTGCAAGAGGAAGATGCCAAGGAGGTAACTGTTACAGATGATAAAGCCGTTTCCGTAGAAGATGAAAAGAAAACCGGGAAAGGCAAGACTTCTAAATAACTATCGCTATGTTGATTGATGTTTCATATTTTATGTCAGGTCCCAGGCATATTGAGAATGTTTCGGTCGCTGAAATGCCTTCGCCCCAATCTCTTGCTGTGAATGAGGTGATAAATGGGTATATTAAGGCATTTCAGCCCGAATTTCTCCGGAATGTTGTTGGTGTGACTCTTTCCCAAGCTATCACAGATTATTTGGAGCTTATTGAACGGGAAAAGGAAGATTCTTCAGATGAAGTTGATATTTCAGAAGAGAAGGAAGCCCCCCAGTCCGGATATGCAGTATTATGCGAGAAGCTGTGTGAACCGTTCGCTGACTATGTCTTTTATCATATTCTTCGTGACGCAAACACCCAGGCTACAATAACCGGGCTTGTCCGTTTGAAATGTGCTAATGAATATATAGCTCCTTTGAAGAGACAAGTAAGCACATGGAATAGCATGGTAGAGAAGAATAAACAGTTTGTTGAATGGGCTATGTCGAATGATTGTCCTTTCGATGTGAAAATAACCAAGAATCTTTTGACCCCAATTAATGCTTTCAATTTATGATAGATTTAGATATAACAGAACTGTTTGAGGAGATTGTAAAGGAACTTCCAGAAGGGCTTGAAATTCTCTATCCAAATGGGAAAGGGGGAACTAAAGTTATGAAGTCCCCAAGGTTGAATTACATCTTCGGTAGCAGTCAATATATCAAAGATATTTTAGATGAATACAGTAAGTCTTCTGCCCAGTCTGAAAGGAAGTTTCCATTGGTTGCACTATTCACTCCAATTAGTGAGGATAGAGGTGATGCGGATTATTTTTCAAAAGCAAAGGTTTCGTTAATTATAGCATGTTCTTCTTGTAAAGAGTGGAGCAATGAGATGCGCAGAATCACATCTTTTAAAAATATCCTTCGGCCAATCTATAAACGTTTATTGGAAGTATTATATGAAGATTCTCGGTTCGACTGCGACTATGACGAAAAAGTGAAACATAGTTATTCAGAAAACTATTCATATGGCAGATACGGAGCCTATACAGATTCCGGTGAGGCTGTGAGCGAGCCGATTGATGCCATAAATATACGCTCGATGGAAATAAAAATTAATAATCTTAATTGTAGAAGAAAATGAGAAAGATTAGAACGTGTAAGGGTTCCCGGATGAACACTGGTAGTTCTGCTTGTAGCATTGACTGGAAAAAAGTCAAAGGTGCTATCTTGACAGAACATGGTGTCAAACTCCCTGCTGATATAACAGGTGAGAAGTTGCTCGAATTGTGCCATGCAGACCGTCCCGGGCGTATTTACCCTATTTTGCCATTCCTGGAGTATGCCAAGAATGGTGGAGAGCCCCAAGTTAATGCTGTAGGGTACGGTGCAAGTGAATACAACGGGCTTAGCGCTCAAACAGACACCTTCACTTTGAAGAAATTTGATGAGGTTTTGAATGCCCAGCTTCTGAAATGTGCCAATAAAGGATGGGACGTTTACTTTTGGAATCAGGATAATATGTTGATCGGTTATAATGATGACACTGATATCCTTGCCGGTATTCCGATGTCTACTGTTTACCCGACCGTGACACAGTACCCGACCAGTAGTGCTAAGTCTGCGATGACTGTTAGTTTTTCACATGAAGATGTGGAAGACAGCCAATTGCACTTTGACTACGTGCAGTTAGACTTCAATCCCAAGAATTTCGTTAAAGGCTTGGTTGATGTTGTGTTTCAAAAGTTGGAGGCCGAAAATACTTACAAAATAGTTGAAGTTGTTGGTGGTTATGACCGTACAGAAGAATTTGGCAGTCTTATTGCTGATGGTGCTGCTGAAGTTATGAATAACGTAACTTCTGCTACATATTCGGATGGTATCATTACCATTGTTCCTAAAGCCGGGGCGGTTCCTTCGTTGAAAGCTCCTTCTGTATTGTATGAAAAAGGAATCAGAGGTATCGAGCAGGTGTCATGAAGGTAGATAATGTTACGTTCGTCGAGGTTGCTGTGAAGGGCATGACGAAGGAAGAGTTTATTAATGCACACATTAAAGTCGTGTGGCAGGAACTGAAGGAAGCTGACCGCAAGAAGAAGCTCTCGGAAGTGTACGATGCGATAACTAAGTAACCGACGGGCTGGGGTGTGATTACAGCCCGGCCCGTTATATTTTTACTGTATGGCAGATTTTGATGAATTACATAGAGTTATTCATTCCATTGCATCCGGGTTTGAAGAGGAATGTATTAGGTGTATGGAAGAACATAAGAATGTGCTCGTTGATTGCATTCAGGAACAATTATATTCCGGTCTGGACGGTACTGAACATCTATTGAATCCCGATTATGATACTGACACCTATTTTAACGAGCCCGGACCCTGGCAGAACCGTGCGGAACAATATAAACGATGGAAAGAGAGGATAACTCCACCTCTTAGAAGTGAGATGCTTTATTTGCCACCGCGTCCAGTTGAGGTACCTAACCTCTTTATTACTGGTACTTTCTATGATAGTATAACTGCCGATAGAATTGATTCCGGGCTTCGATTCTCAACGAAAGGATTTACGGACGGTAGTTCTATTGAGAAGAAATACGATGAGCAGATTTTAGGCATTGGTGATACAGCTAAAGAGTACTTTAATATTATGTATCTCCGTCCCTGGATGGAACGTTTCTTTTCAGAATGTGGATATCGGTAAAAAATGGCTTGTAGTTGCGAAATAAAAAAGATGCAGAGTGAACTGGAACGTATCAGTGATCTTGCAAAGAAAGCAGCTGTCTTGGATGGTTGCATGTATGTCGTTTATCAGAAAGAAGATGGTACCTATGCTTTTGATAAACTTGGAGTTGAGATAAAAGGAAAGATTATTGAATATAGACATTATCTGTAATTATGGCAGATTTAAAATTAAAAGATTTCGTTGATGAGAGCGATTTGCAGAAATTGGTGGAGCTTGATAATACTATTGAGCGTGTGAGGGCTGATTATGCTAATACGGCCAAAGAATTAGCAAAAGGTTTGAAACTAAATGTAGAAGGCGTTGCTGATCTTGAAAAGTTGAGTAATCTTTATAATACTCAAGCAAAAACGGCTGGTTCTGCATCTGCTGAATTAACCGAAGCTCTTAGAAAACAGTCTGAAATAACTCAAACTGTCAGTAAGAAGATAGAGGAAAAGCTAAATGTAGAGAAATTATCTGCTGCTGAACTGAAGAAACTAACCAAGGCAAATTCGGATAATGCTGCGTCCTTGGAAAAGGCTGCTAAAGCGGAAGCTAACTTGACAAAAGCGCAGAATGCCGGTAATACTACTCGTAAGAAAGCTGTTTTATCTGAAGAAGAACGTTTAAAACTTATCAGAACTGCTATTACCTTGACTAATCAGGAAGTACATAGCCGTTCACAAGCAAAGGAAATGAATAAGCAGCTGCATAAGGCTGTTGATGTTTTGAAAGATACGGATGAAAACTATATTCGTACACTTGCCCGTCTTAATTCTACAATCGGAATCAATACCGATTACATAAAGCGAAATTCCGATCGATATAGTCAACAGAAAATGACTATCGGTGCATACCGGGAAGAAGTAAAGGCTGCATGGGTTGAGATACAGAACGGTAATAAGTCCATGCAGAATATGGGTATTATTGCCCGGAATGCCGGTAGGATGCTTAATACAGAGCTTGCTCCTGGGTTAAGTAAAGTTGGTGCTGGTTTAAAAGGGTGGGCAGCTGGATATATTGGTGCACAAGCTGTTGTTAGTGGAGTTGTTGCTTTATTTACAAAACTGCGTGAAGGAGTAGGTGATATTGTTAAATTTGAATTAGCTAATAGTAGGCTTGCTGCAATATTAGGAACCACTTCTGATAAAGTGAAGGAGTTAACTGCGGATGCTCAACGTTTGGGTGCTACAACGAAATACACTGCATCCGAAGCTACGGATTTGCAAATAGAACTTGCTAAACTAGGTTTTACTCGAAAAGAAATATTAGATGCAACAGAGCACGTTCTAAAATTTGCACAAGCTACCGGGGCAGAATTAGCAGATGCGGCTTCATTGGCAGGTGCTTCTCTTCGTATGTTTAATGCTGATACAAGAGAAACTGAAAGATATGTGTCTGCGATGGCTGTCGCAACAACCAAAAGCGCATTGTCGTTTTCATATCTCGCTACTGCATTACCAATTGTTGGACCGGTTGCAAAAGCCTTTAATTTCAGTATTGAAGATACTTTGGCTTTGTTGGGTAAATTATCGGATACCGGCTTTGATGCTTCAATGGCTGCTACTGCTACCCGTAATGTTTTTCTAAATTTAGCTGATAGTAATGGAAAGCTGGCAAAGGCGTTAGGTAAGCCCGTTAAAACATTGCCTGAGTTAGTTGAAGGATTGAAATCGCTAAAAGAAAAAGGGGTAGACTTGAATACTACTCTTGAATTAACTGATAAGCGTAGTGTTGCCGCTTTTAATGCCTTTCTCACCGCTGTTGATAAAATATTACCACTTAGAGAACAGATTACTGGTGTAGAACGTGAATTGGGCGATATGGCTCACACGATGGGAGATAATGTTCATGGAGCTCTTGCTAACTTATCTTCAGCATGGGAAGCGTTTATGCTTTCTTTCTCCGAGTCAACGGGACCTGCTAAGGAGTTTCTTAATTGGATGGCTGATAAAATAAGAGGTATCGCCAATGATTTGAAATCTCCTGAAGAAAAAATAGAAAAGATAGATTATAATTTTAGAACACTTGCAAAAAAAGATGCGAACAAAAAGTTATTGGAAGTAGAAAAAGATTTTCAGGCAGAATATAAGAAGCTTATTGATGCTGGTGATACAGAGGAACAAGCATACACAAAAGCTGTTATTCAAATGAAAAATAAACGTATTGAAGTAACGGCCCAAGAGAGAGAAGCTTTAAAACGGATGAAAACTCGTGCTCAATATGCAACATCAGAGTTTGAAGATATGTCTTGGATAAAGAATGGTGCTGCTAAAATGTTTGGCTATTACACATCGGAAGCAGAAAAAGCGGATAAGGCTCAGTTGGAATTTTCTAAAAACTTATTCAAAATAGCATCTAGCGATGAGTTTAATCGTGGACTTGATGTGATTGCAGAAAAGTTCCGTCCAAAGGGTAACGACAAAAATGGTTCAGGTATAACAGTCCTTACTGATAAAGAAAAACGTGAACAGGAAAAAGCTCTCAAAGAGAAGCTGAAAATTCATGAAACTTATCAGGAGTCAGAACTAGCTCTTATGGATGAGGGACTGGAGAAAGAACTTGCTAAAATTGGTGTTGCTTACTCGAAGAAGATTGCTGCCGTCAAGGGTAATAGCAAAGAGGAAATTGCTACACGTCAGAATTTAGCTAAGGAAATGCAGGAAAAGCTAGATGAGTTTACTATTAAGTATAATTCTGACCGTGAAAAGAAGGATGTTGAGAACGCTCTTGCTGTTGTAAAAAAGGGGTCCCAGGAAGAACTTGATTTGAAATTGCACCAGTTGGAATTGCAACGTGAAGCAGAAATTGATGCAGCGGAGAAAACAGGTGAAGATGTAATATTGATAGATGAAAAATATGCTAGGAAAAAACAAGAGATTTACGGAAAGTATGCTTCTGATCAGGTAGCATTGATTGCGGAAAATGCAGCCCATGAGCAAGAGATACGTGACGCTGCGTATGTAATGGATATGCTTGCTCTTAAAAAGAAGTTAGCATCCAAGCTAATAACAGAAGAGCAATATGCGATAGAGGAATACAATTTACAACTTGAATATGCACATAAGACTACTGAAGCAGCGATTGAAGCTTTGGAACTGGAATTAACCGTTGAAAATATTACTGCTGAAGAACGTACTAAGATTGTTACTCAGTTGTATGTTTTGAAGGCTGCTCTCGCTAAAAAGGAGGCAGAATTACAGATAAGTGCTATTCAAAATATTACTAAAGCTGAAGATAAAGCGTTAAAAGAACGCCAAAAGAATCTCAAAAAATGGTTGCAAACTGCATCACAAGCTGTAGGGACTATTGGAAATCTTGTTTCTACACTTTATGATGCTCAAATTGATAAGATAGAGGAAGAGCAGGATGCTAATGATGAAAAATATGACAAAGATGTTGAACGGGTTGATAAACTGGCAGAGTCAGGTGCTATTTCCGAAGAAGAAGCAGAAGCACGTAAACGTGCTGCAAAATCTTTGACAGAAGCAAAAAATGCTGAACTAGAAAAACAAAAACAAGAAATGGCGCGTAAACAAGCCATTTGGGAAAAGGCGACTAGTGTTGCCCAAGCTGGAATAGCCACTGCACTGGCAATAACTGAAGCTTTACCGAATATTCCTTTATCTATTGTTATTGGTGCCATGGGAGCAATTCAGGTTGCAACTATTCTTGCAACTCCTATTCCTTCCTATGCAGACGGTACTAAAGGTAATGATAGGCATCCTGGCGGTACCGCTTTAGTTGGTGATGCTGGTAAGCATGAAGTTATTATGTATTCCGGAAAAGCATGGATTACTCCTGCTACTCCAACTTTAGTTGATATTCCTAAAGGTGCACAAGTCTTTCCTGATGTTGATAAGATAGATATCTCTAATTTTGATATGCCGGATTGGGACTTTCCTACATTTTCACCGACATATTTTGCATCTTCTTCCGGTGACACCATTGTTTTCAATGATTATTCCCGGTTAGAAAAAAGGGTTGATAGAACAAATCTCCTTTTAATGAAGAGTCTAAAAATGCAACGTCAGGATGCTTCCAACCGTGAATTTGAACTGTATAAGTTATCTAAATTGAAATAGCTATGATTGAAAGATTAAATCAGATAACCTTGAATGATTTCATTGAACTTTCATGCGGAAACTATGCTTGTTTGCTTTCGGACTGCAAATCTATGTCCGAAAGCACGCTTAAAGAAATAGCGTCTAAATTACTTGTCGAATACAGAAGTATTGTTAATCCCTCAAGTATGAAGGCTATGATAATGGACAAAGAGGATATGGTGAAGGAACGTGCCAAACTATTGAGTCTTCGTATTTGTCAGGCTCTTGTTTCTCTTGGCTTTTATGATGATGTTCGTCAGGTATTGGGTCAACTAAATGTAGATACTCAAAATATGAGTGATGAACAAGTAATATCGAAGATTGATTATTTACTTCATTCTGCAATTTTTGAGCAAAAACGGAATGAGGAGAGACGCAGTGAGGAACATAAAGGAAATAAGGTTACTCCTGAACAAATTCGTTCTTCTTTCGATGCCGAGATTGCTTTTCTAATGACATTCTTTAAAATGAGTATAGATTCTCGTGTAATTAATGCTGCTGTCTACGCAAATATCGTTCATCAAGCTGATGTTGAAATATCAATCAGAAAAAGAAGCACATGATAATATTGGGCATTACATATATGCTGTAATTCGATTAATTTTTAATTAAAGCGAATTATTTCATACAGTCGTTTGTACATCTCTTTTGGAATCACAAACGACTTTTTTATGAATAAAAAAAAGAGCATCCATTGTATAAATAGGCATTTATACAATGTTTTATTGTCAGAATTACGTACATTAGAGACGAAGTGTAATCGGATAACAGCAGAGGTGTCCGAGGTAAAAAAAATGATTGCCTTATTGCCCCCCGATATAGGCACTCTTATTAGTTCAATCGAGCGTTCTGCTAAGGAAATGCACGAGCAAAGTATCATGCACCGGGAATACGTGGAAAGGTGCATTAATGGCGAACCGAGGATACACCTGATAAGGAGGGCTGACAATGGACTTTGAAAAGGAATTATCAGAAATATATCCTTGGATATTAAAGGTGGCAAGAAAATTCTGCTGTTCCATACAAGATGCTGAAGACTTAGCTGGTGATACAGTTTATAAGCTACTTGTGAATCGTGATAAATTTGATTGTTCTAAACCACTTCAACCGTGGTGCCTTATTATAATGAGGAATACTTATATAATAAGATACAATAGAAATTCCCTTATACATTTTACAGGGCTTGATATGGTAGACGGAAGTGCTATTTCTAACTGTACAGCTCATTCAATACTGTTTGATGATTTGGTTTCCACAATACAACGGTGTGCTAAAAAATCCCGTTGTATTGATAGTGTGATGTATTATGCTAGTGGATATTCTTATGATGAGATAAGTGAAATCCTGAACATTCCTGTTGGAACTGTAAGAAGTCGTATCTCTTCCGGACGAAAAATGATATGGCATGAATTATATAGCCGATTTTAATGGCTTATATATATGTGTTATTGTGAATTTTTATATTTTTGCTAAAAAGAATAAGCTATGAAAAGAAGAATGAGTTTTTTAGAATACTTAAAACGAAATCCAATAATGGTGTCGTTTTGTTTGAGTACTGGTATTGTTGTGTCCTGTCTGGTGTTCTATTCTAGATATTTTAACGGACCGATTTCTACTGATATAGATGATTGGGCTGGATTTGCTACATTTTGTGGTTTTAGTCTATCATTAATTTCTATAATTTTTATCTTTATGACTTATAGAAGTCAGCAGGAATTATCATCTATATTACAGTTTGAATCTTCTTTTTTTCAATGGCTTGAGATGCATAATTCCATATATAATGAGTGCAAGGTGGATATTGAAAAATATTATGATGAGGTTGTTTCTATTTTTATTTCAAATTCAAATGATTTAGTGCCAGTAGAATTTGAGAGGAATTTAGATAATGGCAAAAGTCGACATTTAATGAGGTATTATCGTCATTTATATCAACTATATAAATATATTTATTTGAGTGAGGTTTTGACCTCAATTAAAAAAAAGAAGAAGTATTATGATATTATACAAGCCCAAATGGGAGATAAAGAATTGTTTGTTGTTTTATATCTCCTTCTTGGTGATAAACGTAAAACAGAGGAAAAGGCTCTAAAGGGTATTTTGTATTATGAATTGTTAGATGAAGCCCATTTGTTTAAAAATATCTATTATCCTAAAGAATCTTCCAATTTTAAAGAATTTGAGAGATTGATGCGAAATGTCTTTGTTGAAACAAGAGACTCATTTTATTATTTAACAGATAAGACATGTGATATTTCACAGGGAGAAGAAAATCCATATTTAATAAAATGATTTGTATATAGCTCATAATTAGTAGATTATATTAGTTTTGGACAAAGCGTGATTTTCAAGAATTTAGCCAATCGGGAAACCGGTTGGCTTTTTCTATATATTTGCTCGTGAACGTTCAAAACGAGTTAAAATGCTTTGTAAATATGTGCTTACAGTTGATAGTATTTCCTATGATATTCCCAAATCTTGTATTCAGAATTGGGATGAAATAAAGTTTTCCCGTAAACGCTCCGGACTTGAAGGAATAACTAGAACCTTTACTTCAAAATTCCAGTTTGTGGGAGAAGCCTATGATCTCATATTGGAGGAGTATTTGAGCAAATATTTGGCTTCTAATGCTAGTATCACTGTTTATACTATAACTAATTCTCATACTTATGAGGAATTCTTCAGTTGCCGACTGGATTTCAGTTCATTGACCTATGATGGAAATACTGTTTCTATTAATTCGATAGATGATAGTGTCGCTAATATCATAAAGGCTAACAAAGGAACGCAGTACGAATATTCGGTAGATGAGATAAAAGATGTATATCAGCTTTATTATGATAGACTACCGTTTAATTACTACGCGAACTATATATGTGGTGGATACTCTTTAGAAGATGGAGGGCAATATGTTGATTTCTCAAGAGATATAACAGGAAAAACTATATTCCAGTCTCTTCCATTGGAAGTCGTAGAAAAAGACTTACCAGAATCAGATAGTCCTGTAGAAATAAATTCTGTGACTTTAGATACTTCTGTACCTGCTTTTTTAAGGGCGCATAAACCAGTCAAGGTATATATAACCCCCGAATTCAACTTTTATTTAGGCAGAGGAGATGTAATGTTGACACTTGCTAAAGTTGATGGGAACGGTACCACAAGCACTATTGCGAGTTGGATAAATACCGATTATTCAGGAAATACACATACAACAGAAAAAGACACTTATAGACCCGAACAATATCGGGATGTTTATGCAATAGACCTTCAAGATGGTGAATGTCTTCAATTTGTCATACATGATCCGATAGGTAATATGAATGTTAACGGACCTGGAAAGGTGTATTTTTCTAAATATTCACTACAGGTTAAATGGACTTCAATAGCATCACCTATCAATATAGATGTGGTAAAACCTATTACTGTTCTGAATAGTTTGCTCAAAAGTATGAATGGTGGTAAAGGGGGTATAAAAGGCGAGATAGCTTCCGGTGTAGACAATCGGTTGGACAATTGCCTTATTTTGGCTGCCGAAAGTATTCGTGGGATATTGTCTGCTAAATTATATACCTCATATACGAAGTTTGTAGACTGGATGGAAGCCTGTTTTGGCTTTGTTCAGAAGATTGAGGGGGATATTGTAAAGTTTGTCCATCGTGACAGCTTATTTACTTTTAATGGTAATAAGAATATATCAAGAAGCATTTCAGATTTTCAATTTAAAGTAGACAGTTCTAGGATATATGCACGAGTTAAAGTTGGTTATGATAAAGTTGATTATGAATGCTTGAATGGTCGTGATGAATTTCGATTTACTGCTGAATATACTACTGGATTGCAAGTAACAGACAATACACTAGAGTTAGTGAGTCCTTATCGTGCAGATGCTTATGGCTTGGAAATCGTGTCACAGAAAAGGGGAAGTAGTTCTACTGATAACGAAAGTGATAATGATGTGTTTATCGTTGGCGCAATGCTCGCTTATAATAAGGTTATTGGGAAAGCGGAATATGTACTAGAAAGGAATGCGGATTGGAAGATTGCAGGTGTTCTAAATCCTGATGCAATGTTTAATGTTATGTATTGGCAGAAAGCTATGTTGAAAGCTAATGCTAAGTATATTGGCATGTTCGCTGATTCTCTTCATTATGCTTCTTCGGATGGGAATAGCAATGTTATAGTCAATGATGTGAAATTAACTGATGACTTTATACTTGAAGAGCATTTGGTCACTTGTGGAGATGTTTCATTTACAACCTTTGATGAGGATATTCCACAAACAGATGATGGAACGATTAAGATTCAAAAAGGTGGCCTTGTTTACGAAGGTTACATCAAAGAGGTGAGTAGTGTGGTTGAGAGAAATGAGGGAGTGAAGTATGATTTATTTGTCCGTTCAATAACAAAAGCCTAGAATATGATTATAAGCCCGTTTACCCCACTGTTTTTTTCTCCGTCTACCGATAAGTTTGGAGCGAAGAGCAAATATGTGCAGTTATTTGCACGTACAGACCGGATTTTTGTTGAATTGATTTTGACGCCCAGAGAGCAGGAGCCTATTGTTTACATTAATAATCTTTTAAGTAATATATCTACACCTGTATCATTAAGCTCATGGAAGATGAATGATGATAAGATTCTTTATTTCTATAACATTTCATTGCTTCCATGTGGATACTATACTGTAACAGTTAATGGGAATACGAGTGAGATTTTTAAAGTTACGGACGATGAATGTGAGTTATCAGAAACCAGCCTTATTCAGTATTCAATGAAAGATAATAAGCAGCGTCTTGATGCTGTCTGGTGGATAGATGGGATGCAATACTTTTTTGATTTTCGCGTTCCTGGTGGTTTCAAAGATAACGGATGGACGTTCGGTGTGGATAATGAGCAGTTCGTGACCTCTGATGAGGATATTGTTGAGCTATTCAGCCACGAATATACAACAGTATTATTCACGCTTGGAAATGGGATGGGATGCCCTGTGTGGTTTGCTGAATTATTGAATCGTGTCTTATGCTGTAATTACGTCTACTTTGATGGTGTCCGATATACCAGAAAGGAAAGTAATGTTCCGGAACTTAACCAGCAAATAGAGGGATTGAAGAGTTTTGTGTTCAATCAAATGTTACAGAAGGTAAGAACGATGAATCCAATTTTGGAATGGAATAACCAGCTTGCTATGAGGTGTGTACAAAGCGGTGCTTATAGGATAGCAGATGATGAAGGAATGCGTAGTATCAAGTATGGTTCAGAAAGTGAGGTTGCAGAGGTCGGAGCATATATCAATATGACTAAGGCTATTCCTAATACTGGAGTTTCTATTAATAGTGATACTATGGTTACTGTCAACAGTATTCATCACCTAGGTGTTGATGAAAATTCATATTGGGATTTGATTGCAATCAAGACGACTGACATAGATAACAAGTATATTGGTAGAAGAGGTTACGGTAAACTTACAGTTAATGGACTGGATAGACTAAAGAACGATTTGGACAACGGTTCGATAAATTTGCGTGCTGTACTATATAAAGGAGATTCGTATACTAACCTCATTGAAGGGAGTGTAATCAGTAGGGATGGTGTATGTGTCTTGAAAGGTATTAACGGTGGAGATATTGGTGCTCTGAAGGAGTTCCAACTTTATCTTGATAATGTCTATGATTGCGACATAGATAATCTTGGTATGACCATTGAGCTTGTATGGGTATATGAAAATGATTAAAAAAGAGAATTATGACAGAAACAGAAAAACAACAGATTATTAGCCTTGTGTTACAAGCGTTGAAGACAAACAGTCTTACAATAGAGCAACTGACTGATACAACAGAGCTATCCAAAGATATGTACGTTGAAGTTAGTGGCGGTCGGAAAATATCTATTGATTTACTTTCAAGTACCATTGCTAAAATGGTGAATGGTGATTTTGATGCATTAGTGGAGAATGTCAATAAGATTGCAAAAGATTTATCGGATGGAGACGCCGAGTTATTGAAACGTATAACAGGAGTGTCTGATAAATCCAATCCTTTGACTGACCCATTTAAAAGTATTGGCTCTTTTACTACTATTGGTAGCTTTAAAGATAAATTAAAAACAATGTATTCTGGGGATTCTTCTATTGGGAATTATCGGTGTATTTTGTCTGTTGATTCGTCTAAGATTCCTGTAAATATACAAATTGAACGGTTGGAGCTTAATAAGGTTTGTCAATCATTCACTTCGTGTATACAACTGGCTACCATGTCAGACAATGCCGAAGGTGTATATTTAGGTACAGTTTGTACAATCTCACGAATAGGTATTGTTTCCAATGAGAGTGTTACATGGGGCAAATGGACCTCTGTAATAAATGACTTTGAGGAAAGGATAGGAAAAGCGAACGGTATCGCTCCTTTGAACGAAGAAAGTAAAGTTCCTTCTGAATGTCTGCCTGAACCGTTGTCTCTTGGGGAAGGTGAAGAAGAAGCTTTCCCCGGCAACCGTGGAAAGTCTTTGGAAGATACAATGAAAAATATCCCTTCCGATATAATCAAACCGGGTTCTTTCTCCGTCCTGTCTGACGCTTCCTATCTCAATGTGTATTTTAAGAAAGTGTCCAAAACAACCGGTAAAGAAACGGATGACAGCTTCCGTCTGCCTTCTGCTACCCTTGAACAAGCCGGCCTTTTGTCCGCCGAGGATAAGCAAGCCCTTGAGGATATGAAGAGCGGCACGCCCGCTGACGATGTAACACACCCCATCGTCATTGTTGATGAGATCCGCCCATTGAAAGACGGCTACTATACCCTTGAAACCGCTATTGCCGCCATTGTCTCCTATCAACAGGAATCTGGCGTCAAATATGAGCGAACGGGTCTCATCATTACTTACAAAACAGGCGAGTATGAAATGGAAACCCGGCAGTTCCAGGGTGCTGTGTCCGATTTTGCGACCCCTTCTCTTTGGAAACCCTTCGGGAATGGTGGTGGCGGTTCCGTTTTTGAAACTTCCGATGAACCGGCGGAAGGGGGAAAGGACGCCTTTTCAACTGGTGGCGCCTATGCCTATGTTCCGGCCAACCTCGACGTAAACGTGGAAACAGAAGGTATTGTAAAACTTCAGATGAAGAACGCTGCCGGTGAAACCCTTGGCGATGAAGTGCAGTTCGCTATCGGCACGGGTGGCGGCGGTCAGACTGGTGGTACCATTGTTGCCATTGCTTTCCAGTCGACACCTGTCTATGGCTCTTACGGCTCCACGTTACGAACCTTTGCTGCCATTCGTTCTGTGACCTCGAACGGTGTCGAATCCTCTGACAACCTGATTGAGAAATTGGAACTCGTAGACCGTGAAAGCGGGCTTACCGTCTGGACTGAAACCGTCAACAAAGCATCTTCCGGTGACATGAAGGACTTCTCCTTTGAACTGGACTTCACCACATACTTTACGGCTGCCGGTACTCGGAAATTCAAGCTGATAGCCACTGACGAAAGCGGCAACACCGGTTCCAAGAATGTCAATGTAACAGCTGTTGATATTACCTGTACCTGTGTGCAGGTGCTCAACTATACCCCTGAAACTCTGCTTACTCCGACAACTGAAAGTTTCAGCCTTCCACTCTATAAGTTCGGAAACAACACCTCTGATAAAGGTATCAGTGCCCAGGTTGACATCAAGATTAATGGTGAATGGCAATCCCTGTCTACCACCGTTGTAAATGACAACTACTCGCACTCCGTTGTAATCCGCCCTGCTTCCCTCGGCCTAGAACACGGTACCTATCCCTTGCGCATCCAAGGAACGGATGTCGCATCCGGAGTGAAAGGAAATGTCATCTACACGGCTGTCATGGTAATTGACCCGAATAGTTCCACACCTCTTGTTGCCTTGAGATACGATGATAAAAACGGTGGAGTAGTCCGACTGTACGAAACCGTAGAACTTGATGTTGCCTGTTATGACCCGTTGGAAATGACTTCACCCGTCAGCGTGAAAGCCAATAACGTGCAGGTAACACAAATTGCTGCCAGTCGTAACAAAACCTATCAGGTCAAACAACAACTGCAGGGCTACAAGGCTGACGGCACCGATACGGTCAACTATACTGCCGTATGCAAGGACGTGACTAGCGAACCTGTCCGGGTGACAGTTAGCGGTTCCGCCATTGATGCCGCCATAAAAGAAGGCGCCATCTATAACTTTGACTTCTCATCCCGTACCAATCAGGAAACTGACCATAGCATTGTCAGCGGTAATTATGAAATGAAAGTGGACGGTGCCAACTGGACTACCAACGGTTTTGGCACATTCTTGGGTGAGAACTGCCTTCGCGTAGCCGAGAATGTGGGCGTGTCATTAAACCATGCCCCGTTTGCCGGCTCGTCCATCGAATCCAACGGTGCCGCCATCCAGTTCGCTTTCGCTTCCAAGAACGTGACCGATGATGATGCCCTGCTCCTTAGCTGCTATGACGAAACGTCCGGTGCCGGCTTCTATGTCACCGGCCGGGTGGTCGGCATCTTCTGTAACAATGGTGTCGCCCGTCGTGAAGAACGCGCCTACCGGCAGGGTGAAAAGATAACCGTAGCCGTAGTTGTTGAACCTGCAAGCAACTACGTCGAACGTGACGGCACACGATATTCCATGATGAAACTCTTCCTCAACGGTGAGGAAGTCGCCTGTCTTGGTTATGTTCCGGGCGGCGGCTCCCTGATTCAAACCAAGTATATAACGATGGACGGCAAACTGGGTGATTTGTATCTTTATTACATGATGGCCTGGAACTCCTATATGGAATGGGCACAGGCGTTCAAGAACTACCTTGTCCGTCTGACCGATACAGAGGTAATGGTGAAGGAATACGCCTTTGAGGACGTCCTTAAAAGCCAGACAGCCGAGGGTAGTACCCAAAGCCGCCCGTCAGCTGCCGAAATCTATTCACGCGGTATGCCTTACATTGTCGAATGCCCCTATGAAGGCTCCGATATAGAAGCACTGGACGGCACCACTTCCACTAGTACGAAGATATACATCACGCTCTATTACTTTGACCCCGAACGCCCGTGGCGTAATTTCAAGGCCGTGAGTGTCCAAACCCGCAACCAGGGAACCACCTCTGCCAAACGCCCGGTAAAGAATAAACGCTACTACCTCGCCAAAAGTAAAGGCAAAAACAAGGACACTCGAATCATACTACTTAATCCGGACGATACGACGGAGGAAGGACGCCGTGCAATAGCCTTGGCTGCCATCAACAAAGTACAGGTCGGTGATAATACAATCCCGGTCGATGTCATTACCGTAAAAGTCGATTACTCCGATTCCGGCAATGCGAACGACTGCGGCGCCTGTGAAATGATGAACGTTACATACCGTGCCTTGGGTGGTAACTATATGACACCTGTCCAACGTGCATTTGACGGAACATTTGACAGCGGTGACTTGCATATCGAAGGCTTGCAGATGAACCACTCCACCGCCAATCACCCGGTAGCCACCTATCGGTGTAAGGATGACAGCCTGCAAAACGTCTATTTCCATGCCAAAGGCAACTGGAAAGAAGACAAAGGGGAACAGTTCGCCCTCGGTTTCAAAGATACCCCCGGCTATAATAAAGGTTGCCTGAATTATGGTGACTTCATAGAGTTCTTCGGTACTCCTGACGAAACTTTAGACGCAATTGAGATACGCTTCAAACAGACTGACGGACTCGATACGGACAGCGTGTACCTGCTTTCCCTATATTGCGGTAGTTCGTACCGAATAATGAGGTATCAGGACGGCTCATGGAAAAAGCAGTCCGGTTCCATGAAGTATGAAAACGGCAAATGGAATGTCACCGGTGATGTCCTTAATCCCGTTGAAGGCTTCGAACTTCTTAATTACCAAGGTATGGACTGGTTTCAGGGCGTCGGTTCTGTTCAGGATATGATGGCCATGAAAACGGACAAGTCCTCATGGGTTCAAAAACTCGTGGATAACGGAACTATCTCTGCTGATACCTTCCCGGCATGGACTTACTACTTTGAATCGCTTGTCGATGATGACCAGCTCGCCATTGATTACGCTTTGGGTAAGAAAGTGCCCTATAACCTCTACCGATGGTTGCGCTTCTGTGATTCCTGCGATTACTCCAAAGGCGGAAACTGGCAGAGAACATGGAAGGAAAACCTGTATAAATATGCCTGCCCGGAAAGTGTCTTGAGTTATGACATCTTCACCGACTACCTTGCCGCCACTGACCAACGCGCCAAGAATATGCAGCCGATGTGGTTCCTGGAAGAGTATGCTTCCGTAACAGACGGTGTGTACAGCTCCGAGGATGCCATGCGCATGTACCTGAATAAAATCTATGACTGCGATACGCTCAATAGCAAGGACAACGACGGTGGTTGCACGGTTGACGCCGAGGTGGACCCCAACCGGACGAGCGATGAAACATTCACTAACCCTTATGCCGGCTACGGCTCCGTCCTGTTTAATAACATCTATCTCCAGCAAACAGTGTGGATTGACTCATCCGGTACGGAACTGTCCCTGCGTACTGTTGCCGCCGCCATGCGTAACGTTCAGGCGACCATTGACGGCGTCACCCTGCATCCGTTTTCACCCGAAGGAGCTACGCATTTCTTCATTGACAAACGGCTCAAAAAATGGCAGAAACTGGTTAGTTCTTACGATGGTGAACGGAAATACATCTCCTATACAGCCACTTCTGACGCTATCTACTTTTATGCCCTGCAAGGTCTTGGACTTACTGCCCTTCCGTCCTTCATTGAAAGACGTTGGCGTATTCGTGACGGCTATTTCCAAACCGGTGATTTCTTCAGCGGTGTAATTTCCGGGCGCGTATCTTCCAAATCAAACGCCACCATCCGGATTGTCGCTGCTAAAAACGGTTACTTCGGTGTCGGCAATGACGCTAGCGGCAACCTTTCCGAAAGCTGCTTCCTTGAAGCGGGCGAAGAATATGTATTCACCAACTTCTCACATGAGGAAGGCGCCTTGCTGTATATCTATCAGGCTGACCGCATGAAGCTACTCGACCTGTCTGAAATCTCCCTGTCAAGTACGGTGGGCTTCTCCGCCATGCAACTTGTGGAAACCCTTATCTTGGGCTCTGACACCCATACAGAACAATCCATCGGTTCTTACGCACCGCTTACCTCGCTGAACTGCGGCGAAATGCCCTTCCTCGTATCACTCGATATCCGGAACACACAAATCGCTACGCTCGTCACCGACAAATGCCCACGTATCGCCCATATCAATGCGTCCGGTAGCAAACTGGAGAACATCACTCTTGCAGAGACTTCTCCGATTAATGACATCTCTCTTCCACCAACAATGACAAGCCTCCGTTTTGTCGGTCTTCCTGAACTGACCTATACAGGTCTTTCCGCCCCGTCCGGCCTGCAAATAGAATCCATGCCGAACGTCCAACGCCTGCGTCTTGAAACGTCGCCTAAACTTGACGCCATTCAGATGCTCCGTGACGTCCTCGCTTCACAAACGGCATCCCGTAAACTTTCCATGCTCCGTATCTCGAACATGACACTGAAGGCTGACGGCTCCGAGCTTCTTGCCATTCTCGAATATGGAGTTGCCGGAATAGATGAGGACGGCAACAGACAGGATAAACCGGTAGTCAACGGCACGTATGAACTGACAGTTATCCGTGAAACGGATGAAATCGAATCCCTTGAATCCGGTATCGACGACCTTGTCATCCTTACCGTCATAGATGCCTACATCGACCTGATCAACTGGTTCAATAATGAGTCTTATGGCGGAGAACCGTACTACGATAACGTAACGCTGGACAACATCAATGAAGTCCTTGAATATTATAACGGCGAAACCTACGAAGAATATCTCGAACGCTTCGCTGAAGACAATATGGATATTAATGATTTAATCAACAAGTAACTATGACGAATGAACAAAGCGCAACGCTGCTTCGCTTGAATAAACAGGCACAAGTGGCAGCACTGAACGCCGTGGGCTTCTCGGATGTCACCGAGAATTCCCGCGCATCTGAATTTGGACAACGTATCAAGTGGGCCGCCGGTCTGCTTGATCTGCATCTTGCCTGTAATCGTATTTCGGATAACTCCAAGGCATACTTTACTGCTGCCGAATGGAACTCCCTTACGCTCGCTAATAAGCAACTGTATATCAAACGCGGGCTTCGTATCCGTGCCCATGGACACTCCTTCGTAATCGCCGCCCAGGAGTGCTATAATGCCGATATGACTACTACCTTCTATTGGGGCGGTCAGGGTAAAGCCATAGACGGCCTGAACCAAAAAGGACTGGGTGCCATGTACGGCTGCTTCACGGGTGAGGAAGATACCGACCTGATTATCACCGGCCTGAAAGACCAAAACAATAGCGGTGTAATCGGTGCGCCGGCTGCCGAAGCCGCCCGTGCATACCGTGCCTACACTTTGGAAAGTGACGGTATCGAGGATGAATCCAACTGGTTCCTTCCTTCATCCGGCCAAATGCTTCTGATGTACCGCTACCGCGATAAAATCAATGAGATGATGCGTACCTTTTGGAGTAGTGACAGTATGCTGATGACTGATAAATACTACTGGTCATCAACAATTTGGGATACTAACTCCGCCTGGGCGTTCGAACTGAATACCGGGCGTATTACGAATCAAAACAAAAATTCAGCCCTTCTTCATGTGAGAGCTGTTGCTTCCGAATAGTATTAACTTAATATTATACAATAAAATGGATAAAAATATCGCCAACGCCATGCTTCTGCGCTTGAATAAACAAGACCAGATAGAAGCCTTAAAATCAATAGGTTTTACAACCGTGAATGAAAACACCCCCGCAAGCGACATCGCCAAATATATGCAATGGTCAGGTACGCTTCTTGACCTTTCTTTGGCTACGCTCCGGATTGAAGACGGTGAACAAGTCTTTTTCACGGCTTCCGAATGGAACTCCATGAGCGCGAATAATCGCTCCAAGTATATCCGTATCGGCATCCGACTTCGCGCCGAATGCCACCAGTTCATTATCGCCAAAAGCGACTGCGTTGACGCAGGCGGCAATAAAACGTTCAAATGGGGTGGCTACGGTACCGACCTACGCGGCCTGAAAAACTACGGCAGTGGTAACCAAGGACTCTATGATACCTTCGACGGCAAGGAAAATACCGATGTTATAATAGAAACCCTTGCAGGCGTCAAGGACACCCAGGGAACTGTCGGCGCCCCTGCCGCCGAAGTTGCCAGAGCCTATAAAGCCTGTACGCTTGAATCTGACGGAATTGAAGATACAACCGTGTGGAACCTGCCCGCATTGGGTGAACTTATGCTTATGGCCAAGTATAAAACCGAAATCAATGAGCTCATAACTTCTATGTTTGGCAATCAAAATATATTTACAAATGACTGGTATTGGTCTAGTACCGAATATGACGCTTCCAGCAGTTGGAACGTGTACTTCAACTACGGCACCGTCTACCCGAACTACCGCCAGTACGCGTACCGGGTTCGTCCCCTCGCCGCAATAAACACTTTATCCCTTTAATTATTTATCCCTTAGAGAGTTAGCTAAATAAAAGCCCCGGTAGGGGCTTTTTAGTTTCACTTTTTTGAGCTAAAATTGTGTTAATTGCTTTACAGTTATTAACTTTGCGCCCTCTAATACATACATTAAAATATTAAAAAATTAACATGGCACTTACACAAGACCTTCCTATATCAAATTCGATGTATAAGCTTCTGAACCTTATCATTGATGCCCGGCAACAATTCCCCAAGGCGTTCCGGTATGAATTTGGTACGGAGTTGATGATGCTTGCCGTCCATTGTTGCGAATATATCCGTTATGCAAATACAGATATGAACCTTGAGCACCGTGCAGATTATCTGATGAAGTTTTTGTGTGAGTTTGATGCATTGAAATTACTGCTAAGAGTGTGTGAAGAACGACATTTGACCAGCCTGACTCAAACAGCCGAAATCTGTCTGCTTGCAGAGAGTATCGGTAAACAAAGTACCGGCTGGTACAAAAAAACGGTTGCAGATCTCCAACGGCAAAAAGCTAACGGATCGCAACAAGTCGCAAAGCCGGAGCTGTAATCTTTACGGAGATTATGGGTGAGCAATTAGAATTATTTATTGGGCATCCCCCCGGTGATGAGCCGGGAAAGACTAAGATAGCGGATGCAACGGCTTCCAGCAGTTGGAACGTGAACTTCAACAACGGCAACGTCAACACGAACAACCGCCAGAACGCGAACCGGGTTCGTCCCCTCGCCGCAACAGGTAATATAATCTATGACATACTTCTTAGCAGTATTTTCGAAGCATCCGAAGATTGTGCCAGACAGAAAAGAACGAGTACGGATTGTGTTGAGTTCTATAATGATTATCAGTCCGCATTGGTGCGGCTATGGTATTCTATTATTTACGGTGAATATGTACCGGACTTTTCAAAAGTATTCATACGGACTTACCCTGTATATCGGGAAGTCTTTGCCGCCGCTTTTATTGATCGCGTTGTCCATCACTGGATCGCTCTTCGTATCGAGCCGATCTTAGAGGAACGCTTCCGGGAACAAGGAAACGTCTCCAAGAACTGCCGGAAGGGTGAGGGATGCTTGTCTGCCGTGCACTATCTGAATAACATGATAGTCGAGGTCAGTGAGAATTATACTGCCGATGCGTACATTTTCAAAGATGACCTGTTCAGTTTCTTCATGTCTATCTCGAAATCGTTGGTATGGGAGATGCTGAACATATTCGTAAGGGACAATTATAAAGGCGATGATATTGAATGTTTGCTTTACCTTCTAGCCGTTACTATCTTTCATTGTCCACAAAATAAGTGTATCAGACGCTCTCCCGTCTCCATGTGGGACAGACTTCCCAGTAATAAAAGTCTGTTTCATAATGATCCTGACAGAGGAGTGGCTATCGGGAACCTGCCGTCACAACTCATAGCCAACTTTCTGGCGTCTGTATATGATTATTTCGTGATGGAAATATTGGGATTCATGTATTATGTACGCTTTGTTGATGACTTTTGTATCGTAGTGAAATCACCGGAAGAAATATTGTCCAAAGTCCATCTTCTTGATGGTTTCCTGAAAGAACAACTCCTTTTACGGTTGCATCCACGCAAACTGTATCTTCAGCATTATAAGAAAGGAGTCTTGTTTGTTGGGGCGTTCATTTTGCCGGGTAGAATTTATGTATCTAACAGGGTGGTTGGTAACACATATAACGCTGTCAGGAAATTTAATAGAATAGCTGAAAATGGATTTGCAGAAGCGTATGTTGAGAAGTTTGTGAGTACGATGAACTCTTATTATGGCCTGATGAAACACTTTGCAACGTACAATATCCGTCGTAAAATTGCAGCGATGTTACTTCCTGAATGGTGGGAATATATTTATATCGAAGGACATTTTGAAAAGTTTGTATTGAAGAATAAATATAACCATAGAAAACAACTAATTAAACATATCAAAAAACATGGATCAAAAAAATATCTTACCGCGTGGGATTGCTAAGCCTATCGAGCAACAGCCGGACGGAACCTGGATTGTACGTCATCACTTCCGGGTGGTTGGTACCAGTGAGAATGGTGAGGAACTGGTAACTTTTGCCAGTTCGGAATATCCCGAGAAACCTACCTTGCAACAGATTCAAAGAAGTATTGACCGTTATCGGGTGTGTCTAACAATGTATGGAGATACGATTTCTGACGAAATAGAAAAGGTTGACCTTTCCGTGTATATGTTTACGGATTAATAGTTCAATCTGTTGGTCGTTTTAGGGGTGCTTTTCAAGCATCCCTTTTTTATTTATGGAAAAAGTGAAAATTATAATGTCTTGTTTTATAGATATTTATCATAGAATCGATTTCCAAGATTTTCCATTTTTGTAAAACTCGTTATTATACTCAATACATTTGTTCCATACAGAATATTTTATTAATAATTAAACGCTATGAGTATGGGTATAAAAGTATTGTATGATTGGATTTTGCAATCTAACCGACCGGCACACGCCAAAGCCGGGATGTTCGTCTTTGTTGTAATGCTTGTTTTCTGTTTCCTTCTATTAGGCATTGATTTCTGTAAATCTGCTATTGTTTCTTTAACGACAACCGCCATTGCCGCAATAGTGGTTGAGTACATTCAGAAAAAGTGCGGGTTCATCTTTGATTGGCTTGACGCATTAGCTACTGTTTTGCTTCCTGGGCTGATTACTGTGTTTTCAATATTGGTAGTAACTTTATGATTAATATTATGAGATGGTTATATGAGCTATTTAATGTAGACCAGATACGAATTATTTTCGTTTCGATGTTCAGTTCTCTTCTTGCTTATTTAACGCCGACTAAAGGTTTTCTTATAGCATTAGTTATAATGTTTGGATTTAATATTTGGTGCGGAATGAGGGCTGATGGTGTTTCAATTATACGTTGTAAAAACTTTAAGTGGGATAAGTTTAAAAATGCCTTGGTTGAACTTCTTCTCTATCTTATAATCATTGAAGTAGTCTTCTCCTTTATGAGCTTGATAGGAGACGGTGAGAACTCATTGTTAGTTATTAAGACTATTACGTATGTATTTTCTTATGTATATCTTCAGAACGCATTTAAGAATCTGATTATTGCTTATCCTAGAAACAAAGGGTTTCGTATAATTTACCATGTAATACGTTTTGAATTTAAGCGAGCTACGCCTACACATGTACAAGGAATTATTGATAGAATCGAAAACGAACTAGATAAAGAGGAAAGATATGAAAATATTGATTGATAACGGTCACGGTAGTAATACTCCGGGTAAGTGTTCTCCAGATGGCAGGTTAAGGGAATACTCCTATACCCGTGAAATTGCTGGGCGTGTAGTATTTGAATTGCGTAAATTAGGTATTGATGCGGAACTGGTCGTGAAAGAGGAAATAGATGTTCCTTTGTCAGAACGTTGTAGGCGGGTGAATGAATATAAGACTTTTGAAGCAATTCTTATTTCTATTCATTGTAATGCAGCCGGTAATGGCTCAAATTGGATGCAGGCACGTGGTTGGGAGGCATGGACTAGCGTGGGGCAGACAAAAGCCGATAAGTTAGCTGACTATCTGTATGGGGCTGCTGAAGAATACTTGCCTGGAATGAAGATACGGAAGGATATGGCAGACGGTGATCCAGATAAGGAGAGTAGTTTTTATATCTTGAAGCATACGAAGTGTCCGGCTGTTCTGACGGAGAATCTGTTTCAGGATAACAAAGAAGATGTGGATTTCCTGCTGTCAGAAGAAGGTAAACGGACTATTGTCTCTCTTCATGTGAAAGGTATTTGTAAATATCTGAAAGTATGAAAATGCTAATCTATATAACCATGTTCCTGATGTCAGGAATATGGTTTACTTCTTGCAAAACTTCTCATAACATTGAGTCACAAAAGCAGATTGACTATTCAGGGGATTTCTTGTATTTGCGAAACTTAATTGAATCACTACGGCTGGATGTGAATAAGCAGACGAAAATTACTACTGACAAGTTGAGTGAGCTGAAATTTGAGAATAAAACAGTTTACTTGTCGCTTCCGGATTCAACCGGAAAACAGTATCCAGTCAAAGAAAGTACTACCACCGCCTCTAAACAGGAGCAAGAACGGACCGAAGTTTATGAAACATTATCTATTACCTTGCAACAATTTTCGAATCGACTTGATACTATAAGTAATAAGGTGAATGCTTTACTAAATCAAAGAGAGAAGGTTGTTGAGCTATCATGGTGGAAGCTTCATAAAGATAAGATTTATATTGGAGTAATTCTATTGGGCATTATCAATTGGATAATATATGGGTTAAAAATGAAGTAATGTAGCCTTCAAATAGATATTTAGGCAAAATTACAAGTGTATTGATATTTGATAACTCATTTGTGTCAACAATATATCAATATTAATGATGATTACGAAGTTATTGTGTTAAAAATGTATTAACATTACCCCAGTAACAAGATGAATATATCATTCATTTATTGAGATAAATTAGTTGTGTATATCGCTGATTAGTAGTGTTTTATTGCAATTTTAGTTCATCAATCAATCAATCAATCATCCACACGTATAAGTTTTATACAAAATTTCCTTGAAAAATGAAATTTGTTTCTTTAAAATTAAATGTTTAGCTTTGTCGCAACGTAGCGATAAAGCTAAAAAATAAATATTAATATAAGCCTGGTGCAAAAACAAATCATTGATTTGAAACGTTTAATGTATCATACCCAAGAGAAAAGAAGATTCAGGTTATCAGGACCTGCTATTTGTAGTAGGAATGATGCTTGGTTAGGTAGTGGTTACTATTTTTGGGATGAAGAAACTGATGCTGTATCGTGGGGATATAATTCCAAAAAGCGCACAGGTGCTTTTGAAATATATAAAGCAAACATTGAAACTGAGAATTTTCTGAATACAGTTTTTAATGAGGAACATTATAATTTTTATCGGTCACAAATAGACAAGGTTGGAGAACGTATTTGGAAAAAGACAGGTATCAAAGCAACAGTAGAAGATGTTTGTGAGTATATAAATGAGAAAGCTAAGTGGACAGAGGAATTAGATGGGATAATCTTTCAAGATTTACCCACAGGGGATTCTATTTTGATAAATAAATATCCTTATAGAAAAAGAATCCAGGCAGTAGTTTATAAATTGTCCTGTATAACAGATTTTATATTTAAGGATGAGTATAATGCTAACTAAAGAACAATGTTATTATGTTAGACTTGAATAAGTTAGAGCAGAAGCTTGATAAAGCTCTTGAAAATGAGACTACAGAAAGCTTGACTGATTGGATTATGAAAAGAAAAGCAAAAGCGTTATCCAATTTTGTCGGTGAAATCTGTAATTATACACAAATGGAAATTGTATCTTCTGAATTTTCCGTAAAAGTAATTGAAAATAAGGAAAGATATAATAGCAATATGCATAACCATATTTCTTTAACTGAAGATTTATTAAACGCATCATAATGGAAGTCAATACTCAACCAAAACTCTCTTTTCATGGCGTCGATATTGTAAATGTCACATTTGAGGCCAAGGCTCCTAGAGGGAGACAAATGGATGTCGAGATAGAATGTGAGCCTACTGTTTTTCTTAATAAGAAAAAAAGAGATACTTTTAGTATTGTAATGGAAGTTACTGTTTCCAATGAGAATTATTTTTTATTATCATTGCGTGCTATAGGTAAATTTAAACTTAGTGAGGATATAACAGAGGATATTAAAGCGAAATTTCTGACAGCTAATGCACCTGCAATTATGTTCCCTTATATTCGTTCCTTTATTACAACTTTTACTGCAAATTTGGGGAATGTAGTAGGGACTTTAACAATACCGCCACAGTTTTTTAAAGGAGATATTCCTATAATAACACCTGATGAATAGGATTAGAAGAGGTAGCCCAATAAGCTACCTCTTGTTTTTGTAATCCTTCCAATCAACAACACACGAATCAACAAACTCTCCAGAAGGGTTACATAAGATAGTACTAATATATAATTGAAAAGTTCGGTCGGGAAAATAAAAAAGTGAGAACTTTTCTTTTAAGTCAAGTATAGCTATAATTGGTGAGCACTTGTATTATATTGTTTGCTGTGATAAATAGGAACAAACTTTAGTACCTTTGGAATCTATTATTTCTGGAAATATTTTTTATTTATCAAAATCATGATTATATTTGAATTGATAATATTGTTTTAAAACTTATTAGATTTTGATTTATGATAAGAATGAAAAGAAATGTAAAAGGTTGGCTCGTTTGGGGAACTGTCATCCTCATATTAATTATAATAGTCATTTTAGCTTTCTATTTTATTCAGACCAAAGGTAAGTTTGCGGATAAACAGACCGACTGGGGTGAGTTTGGAAGTCTATTAGGAGCGATTGCCGGATTAATAGCATTCGTCGGAGTTTTATTTACATTAAGACAGAATAAACAGCAATTCTTGAATAGTGAGGATAGAGCAGTCTTTTTTGAATTGCTTAGGATTTTCATTTCATATCGGGATGCTTTGCAAGTGAAAAGAATAGATTGGGTATATGATGAAAAACAATGTGAATGGAAAATAACTCCTTATAATGAGTTTTGTACACCAGAAAAAACTTATCGACAGATTTATGTAGAGTTATATCATACTTTCTATTTGGAAATCAGAAGAGGTATTCCTGAGAATTTTTCCAAAGAGGAATTTGTAAGGAGGATTATTCCCCAGAGTATGTCTAAAGAGCAATGGATGCTTATGTATGGTCAATTGAATACTGCTATTAACAACATTTATTCAGAGCATGAATTTGGAATACATAAAGGAAAGATTAATATTTATCCTGTACATATAAACACCTATGATTACCTCTGTTTAAATGCGATTAAGATCTATTTTGAACAGAATAATTTCAAGCCCATAGCTGAAGCTTGTGCTAAAGCCGCTGATCATTGTTTTGCCCCATATAAAAATCAACTTGGCACATATTTTAGGAATGCTTATTATATTTTGGAAATGACTTCGGAATTCACTTCGCCTCTAAAATATTCGAATATATTTCGAGCGCAACTGTCAAAGTATGAACTTGTGTTGTTGTTTTTTAACTCATTTAGTTCATTATCAACAATTGAGACACGAAGGTTATACTTGAATGCCGATTTGTTCAATAACCTTGAGTTGAAAGATGTGCGATTGAAAGAGGGGATAAATGATGAATCTGTATCCCGCCGAATGGAATATATACATTTTCCACCAGTCTTGTTTCAAAAGGCAAACAAAAACGAATATATCTCTAGTGGTTTGTTGGAAAAATTGTACAATGTGATTCTTTCAGAAAATAATATACTATAGAATGTTCGGTAGAAATAAAAAAGTGAGGGGAACCACCCCCTCACCAAAGTCAAACCAAAATAATCCGAATTATGTCCGTATTATCTTGATGTTGCAAAGATACAATTATTTTTCGATTAGACAATAAAAATCCCTGCATCGGCTCAATGCAGGGATGGTGTCAAATAAGAGCTTAACTGATTTTTAATGATGTCTGATGAATCATTTCGCTAACATCGTTCAAAGCGTTCAGGAACGTTTTGAGTTCATTGTCAGTAAAGCGAGCCTTTTTCCCGTTGACTATATTCCCATTAATACGCTGATATAGCCAGTTTCTACTTTTACCAAAATATTTCTTTGCAATATAACTGAATGAGATTGCTTCGGGCAATTCTCCAAGTTTATCACGTAATATGGCTTCTTCCGCTCTTTCTATATAATCATTGCAGGCATTTACTGTTGCTTTTAGCCCAGCTTCAGATGCTTTTTTGTAGGCTTCCTTTTGGGCTTCCGGTAGCTTATTATATTTATCCTGCATTTCCTTTTTGAAAGCTTCTTTTTCTTCTGTGGTTTTTAGTTCTTTGAATCTTTCAAAGTCAGCCTGCATTTCTTTTGTTGGCAGGCAATCATTCCAATCTATCATAGCTTTTAATGTTTGTCCCTCCCCGAAGGGAGGGATGTTAATTACAACTTTTTTAATTTCTCTTGGATTTCGTTCATCCGATCGAGTATGTCATTTATAAGCGCTTCCCGTTCTTTGGCATTTTCAGGAACCCCATAGGCCTCGTGAAATGAAGCGAGAAGTTTTAAATTCTCATACTCTTGTTCTAATTCTTTTTTTTCTTCATCTTTCATCAGTTAAACATTAAAATTAAGAACTCTTATTTGACACTACAAAGATAATAAGCATTTGGTTATTATGCAAATTCTTAGTGATTTATTTTATATGTGATTATTCATTTTTCAAGTTGTCAAGTATTTCCCTGATTGCTTTATCAGCGTGTTTTCTCATTATTGTGACATAGTTGAAGATTGGTCTATCTTCTTTCATTGATTGCCCGATACAGTATTCCAGTGTACTAAGAGGAATTCCCAGGTCATATCCATGTTGGACGAAAGATTTGCGGGCTGAATATAGGGTGAATTTATGCCTGATTCCTGCCACCTTGCCTAATTGACTGATTTTCCTGGCCAGCAGGTTATAGCAGGAGGTATAGTTCTTGTATTTCCCGAATATGATTTTCCCTGTATTCTTTTTCATATACTTTTTTATAATGGGCTTTGCTTCTTCGGGAATGGAAAAGGAAATCAGGGAGTCCCCCTCTTTGGTGTTTTTGGTCTTTTTTCGGATGTAGTTTATTTCATCCGTCCGGAAATCGTATGCTAGTATGTCTACTAGGTTCATGCCGGCAAGATAATAAGTAAGCATGAAAATGTCCCGTGTGACGTTGAGATTGTAATGCTCTAAATTGGCGTCCCTGATTGTCTTGAGTTCTTCGACGGTGATTTGCGTTTCCCTCTTTTGGGCTGATGGAATTCTGGCTGTGATGAAAGGGTCGATATCGTAGGTGACGTATCTCATCTTTATAGCATAGTTAATGATAACCTTTAGCAGGGTTATGTAGATGTTGATTGTGGTGCTTGACAGCTTTGTCTTTTTGAGCCATGATATGTACTGGTTCATTCTGATAGGGGTAATATGTTCCATGAGAGAACCGTTCCCGATGAATTGCATAAACTTGTTTGTGGCCAGCCGATAGAGTTTGTATGTCTTGGTACGTTCTTCTTCATCTATTTGGGACAGATATTCATCCACGATATCCTCGAACTTACGATGCTTTTCTCCGTTTAACGGGTTAGTTATCATTTTGACTAATTGCGTGCACGTGAGTGAATCAGGGTAGTCCAGTTCCATGTATCGTTTGAAATAAAGGTTGTATAGCTGTTGTAATTTTGTATTGAGAAAATCCTTGTCTGGACGGTGTACTATTTTACCGTTCTTAAACTCGTTTTCCCTTACCACTATATCCGTGGTGATGAATCTCGTTTCAGAGTTGTGTGCGACTCGAATTCTTATTTTGTGTGTCCCGTCTGATAACCTTTTTGCGGGAACTATTACCAATGTTAATGTAGCCATAATTTGTGTTTTTAGGGTAAAAATGGCGTTTTCGACCATTATTTTTTTAACATCCTATTGTAATTTACTTATAATCAGATTCTAATCCGGGAATTTTCCGACCATAATCCGACCATTTTATAGCGTCAAAAGTGACGTTTTTGCTCTCTATTATAGACTACTAATTGATAGGAAAAATAGTTCGATTGTGCTTTTAATATGCTGTGTATCAATAAAATAAAAATCGGAAGCTCATGCTCGCTCGCAGGCTTCCGATCAACACAAAAACTAAACTAGACTTAACTAAACTATTCTATTCTTGGAATTTCACAATCCCTTTCTGTTCGTTGCAAAGGTAGATATAAAACGGGTTTTGGCAAACTATAATCGACAAAATTCACTTTTTTACCGATAAATTCATGAATAATTAGCTCCTTTCGTCAAGAAAAGTCTGAAAAACTTGCTTGTAACTATCGCTGATAGGAATATATGTCTTGTCAAAAACAATACGCCCGCGATCGATCACACGTATCTTATCTTTTTGTACGATGAATGAGCGGTGCACGCGTATGAAACGGCTGGAAGGTAAAAGTTCCTCCATTGCTTTCATACTCATCAGTGATAGAATAGGTTTGGAAGCATCTTCCGTATATATTTTAATATAATCTTTCAGTCCTTCGATATACATGATTTTCTTCAAGTCCACTTGCACCAGTTTGTAGTCACTTTTCACAAAAATACTGTCTATCTCTTCCGGTTTCTGTACAAGTTCGAACCATTGAAGGGCCTTGTTGGCAGCTTGCAGGAAATCGACGTAGGAGATTGGTTTCAGCAGGTAATCGAGTGCATTGACACGATAACCGTCGATGGCATACTGTCCGAAAGCGGTAGTAAACACAATGCGGGTGTGCGGATCTACCATCTTCGAAAACTCCAAACCATTAAGCTCCGGCATCTGGATGTCCAGAAACAGGAGATCGACCTCTTCGCCAGGCAATTCTTTCATTGCCTGAACCGCACTGGAATACTTTCCTACGAGTTGCAGGAACGGGGTTTTATTCACGTAACTCTCTAACAAGCTAAGAGCTAACGGCTCATCGTCAACAATTGCACAACGTAACATCATACTATTTTATATCTAAAGTTTTTATATTCAATGTTTTGAAATCTACTCTCTGATCTTGATACTTAATTTCGATTCATATACTTTTTCATCTTTTGAGATACCTTTCGACCAGGTATAAGCCCCGGGATAAAGAATCTCCAACCGGCGGCTGACTTGCTCCAGTCCCACACCCGAGCCACTTTTATCCTCCACTGTCTTTGGATGATTACTGTTGCGAATTTCGCAAATCACTTCCTTATCATTCTCCGAAAGATGAATACTGATGAAACTCGATTCAGTAGGGGAGATGCCATGCTTGAAAGCATTCTCTATCAATGAGATAAAGATAAGCGGAGCAATAAGCGTCTGACTGTCAGGCTGAATATCAAATTTAGTAATCATCTGTACATTGGCCGACAGGCGGATGCGCATCAGTTCAATGTAATTTCGGATAAAATCAACCTCTTTACAGAGAGGAACGTACGTTTGTTGGTTATCATATAACACATAACGAAGCAGTTTGCTCAACTCCTGAACTGCTTGTTGCGCTTTGTCCGAATCAAATGCAATCAGTGCATAGATATTATTCAGGGTATTCAGCAGAAAGTGAGGGTTCAGTTGGTTTCGCAGATTTTTCAGTTCCGCTTCCGCACGGTTTCGTTCCGCCTCTTTGCGGGCAGCTTCATTTTGCGTCCATCGCGCGCTCATACGGATAGCGGCACTTAGGCCGATAGTAAATACGAGGCTCAACATATCTCTAAGGAAGAATAGCCATCCCGGAGGCATACCCGGTCTTTTGGCTTTGGGTGCAAATGACGGATCGAATGTCAGGCTTTGCCAGAGATGTAACAAAATGCCGATGACACATAAAAAGATAATGTTGTAGACGATATATCTTTTGGCCTGACTCTGAAACAGATAACGGGGAACAAGAATGAAATAATTCACGTAGAACGCAATCATAAAAGAGAGTGGTACAGCAAGATGGCGTATATAGGCCATCCAGTTAATGTTCCCGTTTCCACGTTCAACGAAGAAGAACGGGAAACCGAACATAATCCCCCAGCTGATAATGTGTATCAGTATCTCCAGGGGACGACGTGCGGATGTAAAGGTTTGTTTCATAAAGACAAAGATAATTTTTTTAATTGACAACCGACGGTTGTCAATCAATTATTCGTATCTGATGGCTTCTATCGGGTCTAAATCAGCTGCTTTCTTAGCCGGATACCATCCGAAGAAGACGCCCGTAACGGTACATACTGCGAAGGAAAGGAATACACTCCACGGCTGGATATAGATAGGCCAATGCGCTACGCTCTTGACAATCCAGCTAGCCCCGCAACCGATAATCACTCCGATGATACCTCCCGTGATACTAATCATGATGGCCTCGATAAGGAATTGGCTTAGAATATCGACTCCACGTGCACCGACAGACATACGCAGACCGATTTCACGGGTACGTTCCGTAACGGATACATACATGATATTCATAATTCCGATACCACCTACTACCAATGAAATACCTGCGATACAAGCCAGCAGGGTTGTCATCAAATCGGTGGTTGAGTTGAGCATTGTACTCAATTCCTGTTGGGTACGGATGGTGAAATCATCGTCATCCGAAGCTTTCAGCTTATGGTTGCGACGGAGGATCGTACTGATTTCGTCAGTAGCATAATCCGTCATATCTTCGGTAAGGGCAGAGGCAAACACTCCCTGCAAATACGTAACGGCAAGCAGACGTTTCATCACTGTGGTGTATGGTGCAAGCACTACTGCATCCTGGTCTTGTCCCATGGAGTTGTAGCCTTTGGCTTTAAGCACACCTACCACACGAAGCGGTATTTTACTGAAACGAATAATCTTACCTACCGGATCACTTCCGTCCGGAAAAAGATTGTCTACTATAGTCTTTCCAATCACACATACTTTCGCCGAACTCTGTATGTCGGCCTCTGTGAACATCTCTCCGTTTTCAACAGTCAGCTGGCGGATGTCGAGGTATTCTGTTCCGACACCGTTCACGGAAGCTGGGTAGTTGTTGTTTCCGGCAATGAGTTGCCCCGATGATGAAACATTGGGACTGATGGCGGACAGGAAACTTGTCTCATCACGCAAGGCTTCGTAGTCGGCAAGCTTCAACGTTTGCATAGCAGACGGGTCCTGCCGGACACCTCCGCGCATATCAGCTCCTGGATGAATCATAATCATGTTCGATCCCATTTCGGAAATCTGCTGCTGGATGCTTTTCTTCGAACCTTGTCCGATAGCCAGCATCGTGATGACGGAAGCAACACCGATAATGATACCGAGCATGGTTAGAAAAGCACGCAGCTTATTGTTCGCCAATGCCCGGAGAGCTATCTTAAATAAATTAGTTCCATTCATAATGAATAATTTGCTAATTTGTCCATATACTAATGGGGCAATTTCCTGAAGGTATACTCTCCCAACTTGTTTATTGTACAGCCAATCGGCACATTAGTATATCGGCACATTGAATAATTATTAATCCTCGTCGTTTTTCGGCAATGCGGCCAGCGCTTCGGCAGCAGACAGAATTTTCGGATTGGTTGTATCTTCTATAACCTGACCGTCACGCAGACGGATATTCCGGCTGCTATATTGCGAAAGTTCGGGATTATGTGTTACAAAGATAATCGTACGTCCCTCTGCATGAAGCTTTTGAAACAGTACAAGTATCTCGAAAGAGGTACGGCTATCGAGGTTTCCGGTCGCTTCGTCGGCAAGAATCACTGCCGGATTGTTGACCAATGCGCGTGCGATGGCAACGCGCTGCATCTGTCCACCGGACATCTGGTTGGATTTATGTTCCAGACGGTCCCCCAATCCTACAGCCTGTAGGGATTCGATGGCGCGGCGACGGCGTTCGGAAGCGCTCACGGCAGAGTTGTACATAAGCGGTAGTTCCACATTTTCTACAGCCGTCGTTTTAGGTAACAAGTTGTAGCTTTGGAACACGAAGCCAATCTTCCGGTTTCTTAGTACTGCACGTTGAGGCTTGCTCATTGTACGTACGGGAATATCGTCGAGCAGATATTCTCCACTGGTCGGGGTGTCCAGGCAGCCTAATATATTAAGCAGCGTGGATTTTCCCGAACCGGAAGTCCCCATGATGGTAACAAACTCTCCTTCATTGATATTGAACGAAACGCCCCGCAATGCGTGGACGGTTTCGTCGCCTACCTGAAAGTTACGTTTGATATTTTGTATTTCAATTACTTTTTTCATCGTAAATAATGTGTTAATGTGCCAATAACGGATTGGCACATTGAATAATTATTTTTTCTTCTTACTTCCCGGAGGGCCAGGCATGAACGGACTTCTTTCTCCGCCACTTTCCTGATTTCCTTCAGCAGCCACATTTTCACCGGGCATTGCTCCTATGGTAGCTTCGGTCACTACTTTTGTTCCTTCGGAAATGCCACTGATAATTTCTGTAGATATACCGTTGCTGATTCCTACTTCTACCGGATGAGCGGTGAATGTGGTTCCTTCACGAGTCCAGAGTTTATGTTCGCCTTCGCAATCTTTTACGATGTCATTATTACCGATTAACGGTTTTTCAGGTGTGAATCGCAGTGCTTTGTTCGGGACAGACAACACATCCTTTTTATCAAGAATATAGATCGTGACATTAGCTGTCAAACGAGGTTTCAGTTTCAAATCAGGGTTGGGAGCAGAGATTACAACTTCATAAGTAACTACTGTAGTGGTGGTGCTTGTACTGCTCGTACTGCTTGCATCTCCCAGACGAATTTGTGTAACTACGCCTTCGAATACATCATTCGGATAAGCATCTACCGTGAAGCTGGCACGCTGGCCTTCTACTACACCGCCTATATCAGCTTCATCCACATCGGCTACTACCTGCATCTGTGTCAGGTCGGCAGCAATGGTGAACAGTGTCGGAGTTTCGAATCCGGAAGCAACGGTTTGTCCTGCTTCCACATCACGGCTGATGACTACTCCGTCAATCGGTGAGGTGATAGTAGCATAAGCCAGGTTACGTTCTGCTTTTGCGAGCGATGCCTTACTGCTATCATAGCTACTTTTCGCTTTCTGATAGTTGTAGAGGGCCTGTTCGAAATCCGTATCACTAATCAGTGACTTTTCGTGTAAGCCTTTGCTACGTTCATAATTCTTCTTCTGATATTCATATTCGGCTTTTGCACCATCGTACGTTGCCTGTTGTGATGCCAGTTCGCTTTGCAATGTGGCACGGTCCATTTCGGCAATCAACTGTCCTTTGGTTACTACCGAGTTGTAATCTACGTAAATCTTGTCGATGATACCGGAAACCTGCGTACCGACTTCTACTTCCGTCACCGGTTCGATGGTTCCGGTAGCAGTTACCGAATTTGAAATATCGCCTTTGCTCACGTTGGCAGTGGCGTAGGTGACTTTGTGCTTGGCCGGTGAACCTGCAAAGAACCAGATTCCTGCACCTGCTACCACAACGACTGCCACAGCGATTAAGATAATCTTTTTCGTTTTCATTCGTTTATTATGCTTTTATTTAGATTGCTAATTGATCTCCCTGATAGAACTTCAGCAACTGCGTATTCAGTATGGCCATATATTTGGCTTGAAGCTGTTCCTGCTGTGCTTGCAGCAAGTTGTTCTTTTCAGTAAGAAGTTCTATGGTATTCTTCATTCCCAGATTAAACTGTTCGCTAATCAACTCATAGCTGATTTGTGTACTCTTCAACTTCTCGTTTGCTGCTGCATAACGTTGCTGTGCACTGTTAGCATCCAGCCAGAGTCCTTCGATGGTCTTGTACAGAGTTTTTTGTTCGTCAAGCAAGGATAACATGCTCGTCTCGTATTGCAATTTTGCTTTCTGTACGGCACTTTTAGTTTGACGGTTATTGAAGATCGGCACACTGACAGACAATCCGATCGAATTGTTCCATCCGTTTTTCACTTGCTCTCCGAAAGTGAAGTCGCTGCCGCTGGTGTGGTTGGTTCCGATGCCTGCGCTAAGGCTGATTGTGGGCAAATAACTTGATTTGGCAATACCGATACCCAGTTCGGAAGCCTCTACATTAAGTTTGCTAGCTTCAATCTCCGGGCGAAGACTCAATGCACTAATGTACACATCTTTTTTGGTAGGCAACGGAGCCAGTACATTTTCGTCGGACAGGGCAGGGAGGTAGATGTTCATTTCATTCTCCCCATCCAGTTCGAGCAATTGTTTCAGTTGTAATTTGTAATCTTCAAGAGTGGCTTGCGCTGTGACAAGTTGGTATCGGTCTGTGCTCACCTGTGCTTCCAGTTGGGCGAAGTCGCTTTTAGCAATACTTCCGGCGTTCAGAAGTTCCTGTCCGCGGTCACGCTGCGCAATAGAAACTTGCAGGGTACTTTCGTTTACTTTGACAGACTCGGCCGCATAAAGAATCTGGATATACACTTGGGCGATAGATTCCTGAATGTTATTTTCGGAAGTCGCTACGTCCAGTTCGGCTACCTGATTGTTCAACTTTTCCTGCTGGATGGTTTTCAGTCTTTTATTACCATTATATAGAGTCCACGACGCATTCAGTCCATAATTACCATTGTAGCTCGTTTTACTATTGCTACTGATAATTTCGCTGCCGCTTACCCGACTACTCGTCTCCTGATACGGACGATTCACCACCTGCTGGCTGGTAGAGAACGAAAGACTGGGAAACAAGGCAGCCTTAGCTGTCTTTACATCAATCTGCGTGCTGGCCGCAGTGATCCGGTTCTTGCGAATCGTGATGTTCTGCTCTTTTGCGTAGTCGATGCATGACTGCAAATCCCATTGAGCCGGAATTTTCGTTTCTTTCAGCGTATCGACTTGCAGCGGAGAAACTTGGGCAGATATGCCGGACAGCATACCTGCTCCAAGAAATGTCATCACTGTCAATCTTCTTACATTTATCATATTCATACTTCTATTGATTTACTGTTAGCGAAGGTACGTACATATTATATATGCCGCAAAAACGATAGACGGATGACGTAATTTCGCCGTTAAATGTTTTTTTTCTGTCGATAGGCAGGTTTTTGAAGAAAAACACAACAAATCACACAACTTTTTTGACTAGTTGTTTGTTTTAATTATAAAAAATGTATATTTGTACTCATTACAAATTATAACGTCAACATATGAAGAATACACTGCTTACGATCTGGAACTTCTATTTGGAGGGCTTCCGTAGTATGACCTTGGGGCGTACCCTGTGGGTTATCATTCTGCTGAAATTATTCGTTATGTTCTTCATCCTTAAAATGTTCTTTTTCCCTGATTTCCTCCGTGACCATCCTACGGATGACGACAAGGGAACATACGTGGGAAACGAACTGATAGAACGTGCCATCCCCGGTAAATCTACTGATTTTTAACTCTTAAACTACATAGGATTATGATTGAAAGTATTGACACCTCGCTGATCGATTGGTCGAGAGCCCAATTTGCGATGACAGCCATGTACCACTGGATTTTTGTTCCTCTCACACTCGGACTGGCAGTGGTGATGGGAATCATGGAGACGCTGTATTATAAAACAGGCAATGAATTTTGGAAAAAGACTGCCCAGTTTTGGATGAAACTCTTCGGTATAAACTTTGCCATTGGTGTGGCAACCGGTTTGATTCTGGAGTTTGAGTTCGGTACGAACTGGAGCAATTATTCATGGTTTGTAGGAGATATCTTCGGTGCTCCGTTGGCCATTGAAGGTATTTTGGCATTCTTTATGGAAGCCACATTTATCGCCGTCATGTTCTTTGGATGGGGCAAAGTAAGTAAACGTTTCCACTTGGCTTCTACCTGGCTCACAGGCTTGGGAGCTACGATTTCCGCCTGGTGGATTCTCGTTGCCAACGCATGGATGCAGCATCCGGTAGGCATGGAATTCAATCCTGATACAGTTCGTAATGAGATGGTAGATTTCTGGGCAGTGGCTACGTCACCTGTAGCGGTCAATAAATTCTTCCATACGGTATTGTCCGGCTGGGTGCTGGGTGCTATTTTTGTAGTCGGCATCAGTTGTTGGTATCTGCTGAAGAAACGTAATCGTGAGTTTGCGCTTGCCAGCATCAAAATTGGGGCGATTTTTGGATTAGTAGCATCGTTGCTTTCTGTTTGGACGGGTGATGGTTCCGGTTATCAGATTGCCCAGACGCAACCGATGAAACTGGCTGCCGTGGAAGGTCTGTATGAAGGCGGCACTAATGTAGGTCTGGTTGGAATAGGAGTGTTGAACCCGGAAAAGAAGACTTACAACGATGGGAAAGATCCTTTCCTCTTCCGTTTTGAAATCCCCAGCATGCTTTCTTTCCTTGCAGAACGTAATGTAGACGGCTACGTTCCTGGTATTACAAATATCATCGAGGGTGGTTATCAACAGAAAGACGGATCGACAGCTCTTTCTGCTGCCGAGAAGATAGAACGTGGAAAAACGGCTATCGGTGCATTGGCTGCCTATCGTGCAGCAAAGAGTGCAGGACATGAGGAAGATGCTCAAATTGCATATAAAGTATTACAGGAAAATATTCCATATTTCGGTTACGGATATATCAAAGATGTGAACCAACTGGTTCCGAATGTTCCTCTGAACTTTTATGCATTCCGTGTAATGGTAATCTTGGGCGGATACTTCATCCTGTTCTTTATTGTCGTTCTCTTCTTTATCTATAAGAAAGATTTAAGCCAGATGCGTTGGATGCACTGGATTGCTCTGCTGACAATTCCTTTGGGATACATCGCCGGACAAGCCGGATGGGTGGTTGCCGAATGTGGGCGTCAACCGTGGGCTATCCGTGATATGCTGCCGACAATGGCTGCCATCTCCAAACTGGATGTAAGCTCTGTACAAACGACTTTCTTTATCTTCCTGCTCCTGTTTACAGTGATGCTGATTGCAGGTGTCGGAATTATGGTAAAGGCTATTAAAAAAGGACCGGAGAATTGATAATAACCTATTACTCATTACTTAATATTTTAGCTATATGTATATATTTTTGCAACAATATTGGTGGCTTGTCGTTTCCTTGTTAGGAGCCATACTCGTGTTCTTATTGTTTGTACAAGGAGGTAATTCTTTGTTGTTCTGCTTGGGTAAAACCGAGGAACATCGTAAGATGATGGTGAATTCTACCGGACGTAAGTGGGAGTTTACGTTTACTACATTGGTTACATTTGGAGGAGCTTTCTTCGCTTCTTTCCCCTTGTTTTACAGTACCAGTTTCGGCGGTGCATATTGGCTTTGGATGATTATACTTTTCAGTTTTGTATTGCAGGCTGTCAGTTATGAGTTTCAGAGTAAAGCCGGAAATCTGTTAGGTAAAAAGACATACCGGACTTTTTTGGTGATTAATGGAGTGGTAGGTCCTGTGTTACTTGGTGGGGCAGTGGCTACTTTCTTTACCGGTTCTGATTTCTATATTAATAAGGCCAATATGACAGATACCATTATGCCGGTAATCAGTCATTGGGGAAATGGCTGGCACGGATTGGATGCACTGACCAACATTTGGAATGTTATTCTTGGATTGGCTGTCTTCTTCCTTGCCCGTGTGTTGGGATCTCTCTATTTCATTAATAATATTGATGATAAAGAGCTGACCGATAAATGTCGTCGTGCAGTACGAAATAATACAGTTTTGTTCCTTGTATTCTTTTTGGCATTTGTCATTCGTACATTGGTATCTGATGGCTTTGCCGTTAATCCGGATACACAGGAAATTTATATGCAGCCATATAAGTATCTCACTAACTTTATCGAAATGCCGGTAGTGTTGGCTTTATTCCTGATTGGTGTGGTACTGGTTCTTTTCGGCATTGGAAAGACATTGCTTAAAAAGACGTTTGATAAAGGAATCTGGTTTACGGGAATCGGTACGGTACTGACTGTTTTATCTTTATTGCTGGTAGCAGGGTACAACAATACCGCTTATTATCCGTCATATACAGACCTGCAAAGCTCATTAACTTTAGCCAATAGCTGTTCCAGCGAATTTACACTAAAGACAATGGCCTATGTCTCTATTCTTGTTCCATTCGTAATTGCATATATTTTCTATGCTTGGCGTAGTATCGATCGTCACAAAATTACCGAGAAAGAAATGGATGAAGGAGGACACTCATATTAATACTTTGTCCACATAGAATTTCGAATTGAGATTCTTGTAGGAACAAATAAACTCCCCTTATTTAATTCTCTATGTCATGGTAGAGAAGTTAAATGAGGGGAGTTTTTATATATAAGCCTTTTCTATCCTTTCGGATATATCGCTTTTTATTTATTGACTATATTCTCCGGTTTTCCGGCAATGTAAGCCTGAAGGTTACTGATTGCAATATTCATCAGACGTTCACGAGCCTCGATGGTTGCCCAGGCAATGTGCGGAGTGATGTAGCAGTTCTTCGCAGTTAGTAATGGATTGTCGGCACAAGGCGGTTCAGTAGAAAGCACGTCTACTCCGGCTGCATAAATCTTGCCATTGTTCAAAGCGTCTGCAAGGTCTTGTTCGTTGATAAGCGGGCCGCGACCGGTGTTGATTAAAATAGCTGTCGGCTTCATCATACCCAAACGGCGTGCATTTACCATTTCGCGTGTCTCCGGAGTAAGCGGGCAGTGCAAACTGATAATATCACATTCGCTGAACAACTGATCTAAATCCATCTTCTTGATTTCCGGTGGTAACTGGAAGTGCGATTTAGAAGTCAATGCATACACTTGCATACCGAAACCGATCGCAACACGCGCTGTGGTATATCCGGTATTTCCCAGTCCTACCAGACCGATTTTCTTTTCCCGCAGTTCCATCAACGGAGTGTCCCAAAAACAGAAATCCTTGTTGTTGGTCCAACGACCTTTATGCACTTCTTCAGAGTGGTGTTGCACTTGTTGAGTGATGTTCAGGATATGCGCAAATACCATTTGAGCAACGGAAGCGGTGCTGTATGAAGGAATATTAGTAACGACGATTCCCCGTTCTTTTGCAGCAGCTGTGTCTACCACATTGTATCCGGTAGCCAACACACCGATATATTTCAGTTCGGGCAGTGCAGCCATGTGGTCTGCATTGATGATTACCTTGTTAGTCAGAATTGCTTCTGCACCGGCTGCACGTTCTAATACCTCTTCCGGAGCTGTACGGTCATAAATTGTACATTCTCCAAGCACCTTCATACCCTCCCAGGATAAATCTCCGGGATTGGCGGCATAGCCGTCTAAAACTACAATCTTCATTTCAATTTCAATATTATTAATATGTTATAATGTTTCCTACTGCTTTATTTTGCTTTTAGCTTTTCTTACAGAAGGGAGTGACTTATTTTACGAACACTTATTTCTTAAATTTGTCTCCCCACAACTGTATCATTCGCTCGGCATGTTTCTGTTCTGCCGGATTGTTTTGCGGTTGCCATATCCGTTTGTCTTTCAGCTCGTCCGGAAGAAATTGCTGTTTGACAAAGTTACCTTCATAGCTGTGCGCATATTTATATTCCTGTCCGTATCCCAACTGTTTCATCAGTTTGGTCGGAGCATTGCGCAGATGCAGGGGCACAGGCAGATTACCGGTTGACCGGACTAGCTCTAATGCATCGTTAATTGCACTGTATGCCGAGTTGCTTTTAGGGCTGGTAGCCAGATAAATCGTTGTTTCAGCCAAAGGAATCCGTCCTTCGGGCCAACCGATTTTCATCAATGTATCAAAGCACGCATTAGCGAGAAGCAATGCATTCGGGTTTGCCAAACCAATGTCCTCGGAAGCAGAGATCACAAGCCGGCGGGCAATGAAAGCAGGATCTTCGCCTCCTTCTACCATACGGGCAAGCCAGTAGATCGCTCCGTCAGGATCGCTGCCGCGGATAGACTTGATGAAAGCCGAGATAATGTCATAATGCATCTCTCCATCCTTATCATAAGCCAGTGGATTCTGTTGCAAGCGTTCGGTCACCATTTCATCGGTGATGACAACTGTTTCCTCCGTCTCCGATTGCACAACAAGTTCCAATATATTAAGCAGCTTGCGGGCATCTCCACCGGAGAAGCGCAACATAGCTGTTGTTTCTTTCAATTCAATTTTTCGTTCCTTCAGTATGGCATCTGTGGTGATGGCACGTTGCAGAAGTTCCAGCAAATCTTCTTTTTCCAAAGATTTGAGTACATAAAGCTGGCAACGGGATAGGAGAGGGCGGATGACCTCAAACGACGGATTCTCCGTTGTTGCGCCAATCAGCGTGACTGTTCCGTTCTCTACCGCTCCCAACAGAGAGTCCTGCTGCGACTTGCTGAACCGATGGATTTCATCGATAAACAAAATCGGGCTGGACTGCGAAAAGAAACGGTTGCTCTTGGCACGGTCTATCACTTCGCGTACATCCTTCACACCGGAAGTCACAGCACTCAAAGTATAGAAAGGCGTTTCCAGTTTGTTGGCAATGATCTGTGCAATAGTTGTTTTACCTACTCCGGGAGGTCCCCAGAGAATAAAAGAAGAGATGCGTCCTGCGTCAATCATTTTCCGCAAGATGGCTCCCGGTCCAACTAAATGTTTCTGACCGATATATTCATCCAAAGTTTTTGGCCGTAACCGTTCTGCTAAAGGTTGCATAATTTTCTAGAATACCATTAATACCATGAAACGAATACCGTTTTTGTTGATACCCGGATTATCACGATAAGTGAAACGATGTACATATTCAACGTGCAGCAACTTGAAAATGTTGTAGATACCTACACTTCCTTCAATATAAGGCACTTTCGGGTCCATCACGAAACTGGTGAACTTACCGTCGCGTGTCGGGAAACGGAACAAATCGGGATTGTTGCTCTTAAACGGATTATTCTTATCCGTCAATGTTCCCCACAAAGCACGTACGCGGAACATTTCTCTCCATTTCAAGTTCTTGATAAGAGGAATACGGTTGAATAGTTTTCCATTCATATCATAAGATAATGACATGGAAGCGTAACGGTCGTTCAGGAATTCCATATTATTAATCAAGTTGAACGTTTCGCGCTGGGTGATGTAGGACAAGTTAGCTTCCGGCAAGATCAACAACGGGAAAGGAACCGTGTTCCATTCAGCACCTGCTTTTAAGCTACAATCAATCTTTCCCCAGGAAGCGGGAAGCCAGAAACGTTTCCATACACTTGCTTCCGTACGGTTAAAACTATAATCTCCACCTAGTACTCCTTTGAAACCCATGGCATGAGTCAGGGTAAAGATAGGAGCATCCAGCGATACAGGTACGCGGCGTTGTTTGGAGTTGACAAATGATTCGCCCGGAGCATAACGCAGCGTCAGGCTCGCTTCCGAAGTCGTGACATCATGCACACGGGTTTGCGCGGCATCATTGCGCAGATATTCCAGTTTGCCGGTAGGCTCGTCGTTACGATGGCGCAGCATGGCTTTCACTCCGAATCCTGTCAGCGTTTCAAGTTCATAATTAATGGTGGCATCGCGCATATACGACATCTGGTCTACTGTCGTTGTTTTTACTGACAGGAAGATATTGTCTTTATCAGTGAACAGGAACTTATCCATCGGAGACATAACATCATAACTGTACGTAGCCGAAAGATAATGTTTCGGGAATTCCCAGACAACATAATCGCGTTTATTGAACGAATAAGTTACCGTACCGCTATATTTCCAGCGTTTGTCTTTCAGACCGTAAGCTCCGTATCCGTTCAAGAACCAGTGTTTGTGGAAATGAGCTGTTGTCATGCCGCTTAACCGGAAACGGGTACCATCAATGTAGTTGCTCGAAATCATGGTGTTGATAGGACCGATATCCACTTTGCTCGGATGACCTTTGCTTCCTGTTTCCACAAAGTTTTCAATCAGCGCTTTCGCTCCGAAGATGATGTATTTGAATCCCGGTATCTGTTCGAGGCGGTTGACGAATACATCCATCGAACTTTCTTTCTTCGTCAGCGGTACTTGACGAACACTTGCCCAATACTCATCGCTTTTCGAAAGCATATCCGCTTCTTTTATCACGCTGCCTTTCAATCGGAACAGTCGTTGTTCGATAGGATCGAATTTATAATTACTATATTTCGTAGTTCGTTCCACCTGCAATCCGCCTGCTGTTTTGTTGGAATTCCAGGACAGGTCTACGGTCATGTCATCATCCGCCAATACCCAGTTTCCGTTAGGGAGTTGCTCGTATTGTTGCACGATGTCCATACGGTTGACGAAGTTTACTCCGGTCTTTTTAGGCAGGTTCATCGTACATTTCTGAACGGCATAAGTAGAATCGTTCAATACATACAGATGTCCGGTGAATCCGAAGTCCTGCGAGTTTTGCGGAACAAAAGTGAGGTGAACACATTCGCGCTTGTTTACCATCAATGTGTCCATCAGATAATATTTATAAAATGAGATGGCATTGTTACCGATCGGACTGACGAAACGCTGCTGGAGCAATCGGATATCGTCGTCGTAGATATTGATGTCGGCAAATACGTCTTTCAATACAGTGCCGAGCATATCTCCCGTAGAGAAAAATTCTTCTATACCATTGGAATTCTTTCCTTTGATAATCGTTTTCTTGTTTTCGGGATTTTTGCGGTAGATGGTTTGCGAGGACGTTTCCTGTACGGAAATAGGGAGAATCAACTTATTGGTTGTTTCCGACACTTCCACCTGATCTCTTAAGAATGAATATTTCTTGTAGATACCTTTTTCGAGCTTTTCCGGTGTGAGGTCGTTGATGGACATTTTCATCTTCTCGTACTTGTCGTACTGATAGTACTCGTTCACTTCGAGTACTTGCGCTTTTTTGTGTTCGATTACCTTCTTCATGAATTCCACTGCCGGATTGTTCTTGCGGGAATATTTCTCCTTTTGAGGTTTCACGACAACCTCGTTCAGGAGCACATTATCCGGAGCTAACTTAACGTTCACTGTCTGATTGTTGGAACCGACTCGAACCGTTTTACTGATATAACCTACAGCGGAGAACACCAGTGTCCCTCCGTTTCTGCGGGCTTCAAGACTGTATTCTCCGTCAATATTGGTGATAGTACCCATATCTCTCTTTTCTTGGTAGTAAACAGAGATATACATCAATGGCTCGTGGGTAACCGAATCAGTGACTACCCCTTTAATTTGCTGCGCAAAAGCATTGGAAGCTACCAATACGAGTAAGAACAGTATAAGTATTTTGTTATATCGTTGTATCATAACGTTTGTAGTAGGGCTGCAAAGTTAACAAATAACTCTAAGGATAACAGAATATATAACTTTTTTTACCCATCGTTTTTGGTTGTTTACAAGCATATATCGCCCGGTAATCCAAGGAATATTCCTTTGTTAATCCTTTTGATAAGGCTGTTTCAGTACTTTGTTCTCCCGGTCCCGATATTTGAAACCTTTGCTCTCGTTGTAGGGCACTTTTTGTTTCGACACTTGACACTTTTTGTTTCCCGGCATGAAACTGTTGGTTTCTCGGTGTGAAACACTTTGTTTCCCGGTGTAAAAGAGTGTAGTTCGTTTTAATCTTTTATAAATCAGCGATTAAAAGTGTTTTTATAAAGATGCAGGTAACGATATAGTAGTGGAAGTTCAGCTACACATTGCATTGCTCTGCATAATTTCAAATATCTCTGTAACACAAAGGTAAGCAATGTTTTTGATGCTTCCAAGTTAATCATAGCATATTTATAGAAGGGTTGACAATTAATTGTCAGCCCTTTTTTTATCCGATATCCTCTGTCATTCTATCAGTCTCTTTTTTAAGAAGGAGAATTGCGTGTATTCCCCTTTCTATCCTGATGAAGAAAAAATATTCTGAAAATTCACATTGATACCAAGTGAGTTACAAGGAAAATGTGGGGCTGGCGGTTACCGTCAGCCCTATTTTTTCATGCCTAATTTTGAAAACTTTGCAACCGAAGAAAGAAAAATAACCCATTAGAACAAAGGAATATTGTATGGAAGAGAACAGAAATGATATTGAGATACTCAAAGCAATGATAAAGGACAACTTTGAGGAACAACGAAAACTGATTGCCAAGCTGGAAACGGCTCTGGAAGCAGTAACCAGTTTCAACGGTAAGCAAATGCTGGACAGCCGGGATATGCGCCTGATGCTGAAAGTATGCGACCGGACACTGATCCGCTGGCGTAATTCCGGGAAACTCCCATTTTTCAAACTCAGCGGCAAGATTTACTTCTGGGCTTCTGACGTATATAAATTCCTGAGAGAAGAATGTCTAAACGAAGATTTCATATCCGATTCTATTAACTCATAAATAAAAATTCACATGGAAAATCAAAGTAAAGTAATCGTCATAGAACGAAACAAATTCGCAGCACTCGTCAAATCACACCGCAAATGCCTCCAGATGCTGAACATCCTGACTTACATCTACACAGTTAAGGAAGTAAGCCTTACCCTGACCTTGCAGGAAATCTGTGAAGTCCTGCACATGACTCCCGAAGAAGTGGAGATACAGCGACAGAAAGGATATATCCGCTTCACGACACAGAAAGGGATGACCGTCTATGAAATCACGGACCTGCTCCGATTGGAAAATATGCTGGAGATGGGGAGCATCTATCGTAAGATCGACAAAAAAGTAATGAACCTCGAACCTCTAAATAATGAATAAACAATGAAAGAAGAAGAGCAAGACAAGAAACAGCGGAAGCGTCTGGTACACGCTTCCCTGTTTAGTGGATTCGGCGCCCCAGACCTGGCTGCCGAATGAATGGGATGGCAGAATGCCTTCCATTGCGAGATAGACGATTTTTGTAATACCATTCTAAATTACTGGTTTAAAGATGCGAAAAGTTATACAGATGTCACAACGACAGATTTCAGGGAATGGAGAGGAAAAATCAATGTCCTTACAGGAGGTTTTCCTTGTCAACCATTCTCCGTCGCAGGCCAAAGAAAGGGAGCGGATGATAACCGCTATCTCTGGCCTCACATGCTCAGGGCCATACATGAGATCAGGCCCGATTGGGTCATTGGTGAGAACGTTGCTGGCATCCTCACGATGGTACAGCCCGGTCAGGAGACTGAAGTGGGAAGTCAATCCACTCTATTCGGAGAGAGTGAGCCTGTATTTAAAAGACGACAGCAATATGTTGTTGAAACCATTTGCCGTGATCTTGAACGCGAAGGATATTCCGTCCAGCCGGTACTTATACCGGCTTGTTCCGTCGGTGCACCTCACAGACGGGATAGAGTTTGGTTTATTGCCCACCGTGACGGCACAGGACTACAAGCGCAGGGGGCCGGGCAGCAGGCAGCAGGGACTACCGGAGATAATCCATGGAATGCTTCTGCCAACGCCAGTGGCAACAGAGATACACCATGCCGAAAGAGTCAGGAAATGGAAATCGATGAATTTATCCTCACCCCATGCCCAGATAGCCGGAGAGAAGAATCCCAACGGCCTGACGGATTTTCTGGACTTTTACGGGATACTACCGGAACCGATACCGGACAATACTGAGCTGGAAAACACGGACGGGAACAATCTGGAAGAATCGATCCTACAATGGCTGGCAGAAGGACAAGTGATGCCGACACCGACAGCGCGGGATTGGAAAGGCGCACCTTCACTGGAGAACCTGAAGAAACGGGGAAAGATACCACAGAAGAACAGCCTTCCGGATTTCTTCGCCCGGACTGGAAAGAGTTTCCAACTCAATCCCCTGTTTGTAGCCGAGATGATGGGCTTTCCACCCGATTGGACGGTATCTCCTTTTCTCGGTGAAGACAGGCATCCATTAAAGGATACGGGAACGCTATCGTCCCCCAGGTAGTCTACGAGATATTTAAAGCAATAGAAGAAACCTATAAATTAAACAGTCATGAATAAAGTATCGATATTTGAACATCCCGAGTTCGGACGCATCCGGACACTGGAAATTGACGGGAAAATATGGTTCTGCGCCTCGGATGTTGCCGCCGCACTTGGCTACTCCAATCCGAGAGATGCCGTCGTAAGACATTGTAAACCAATGGGTGTCGTGGTTTACGACACCCCTACACGCAGTGCCGTCCAGAAAATCAAGTACATCAGCGAAGGAAACGTATACCGGCTGATTGCCGGTAGCAAGCTGCCTTCCGCTGAGAAATTCGAAAGCTGGATATTTGATGAACTGGTTCCCGAAACACTAAAGAACGGTGGCTATCTTCTTAAGAAGAATGGCGAAACGGATAATGAACTGCTTGCGCGTGCCATATTGCTCGCACAGAACCGTATAAAAGAGCGAGACAGCCGTATTTCAGCATTGGAGAAGGAGAACAACTATGCTATCCTGAAACTCAAGCTACAGGCCCCAAAAGTTCAGTATTACGACAAAGTCCTGCAATCCCAAAGCACCTACACGACCACACAGATAGCGAAAGAATTGGGAATGACTGCCGGAATGTTGAACAAGCGGCTCCGATGGGCAGGCATCCAGTTCCGTCAATCCGGTCAGTGGCTGCTCAAAGCTCCTTACCAGAATCAAGGCTATACAGCAACCCGGACCCATGTATGGGAAAGCCGCACAGGAGAAACAGGCACGGCCATGTTGACGGTCTGGACGGAAAAGGGCCGGTTATTCATACATTATCTTTTTGAGGCTTATCTGGTATAGCCGGAATATAAGACCGGGATAAATAAAAAAGCTACTGAAACAAAAATTCAGTAGCTTTTTTATTGCTTTCAATTGATACTATCTCAACCGTGGTCCCGTTTTCTTCTTTTCTTTCACAGGCACAATTTCTTGTCGGGGTGCTTCTTGCGGCCTTATTCTTTCACTTACAGTCTCACTCTGAAGAAGCCTGTTTAAATACCGGAGGTCCTTCAGTAACTCCTGTTTGCATTCCATCTCCAGGGAATGGGCCATATTCGACATCGGGTTGGTACTTTTCTTGACAAGCGGACCGTTCAGGAGATCTTCTTCTATATACAGGGTACAACGCTTCAAATAGCCTTCAATGTCCTTCGGCGTTTCAGCGGTATCAATCGCCTCCTGAATGGCCTTATAATTCTTATCCATATAACAGGCCTTATACAAGTCATCGGCATGCCAGTCAAAGAAATGAAGATAGTTTTTTCCCAGTTGCTGGTTATACTCTTTTATATCGCTTTCCACAACCCCTTTCTTCTTGTCAAGATATTGCTGCAATTGTTCGATCCTTAAATCACTTTTATCCATTGTTGTCCGATTTATAGTTCCATGTCCGTTTCAGTTTCGCTCTGAAAGGATATATCCAGTTCTCTTTCCTGATGGAAATTATCCGCTATCACGAATTTAATTTCCGCATTCTTGCTGCTTCGGTTATGATAGAAGAGCGTGAATACCTGGCGGCAGGGATCGCTGTCATCCAACTCCGCTATCGAATCCAACGGTTGCATCTCCCGGTTCACCAGATAGACCTTCTTCTTGTCGTACACCTCGCCGCTACCCTCCATCTGTATATAACCGATTTGATAGCCGGCTTCCTCATAGTTTCCGCTACGATTGAGTGTCAGACGAATCTCCACGGTCTCATCCGGGGAAATGGTCTTCTGGAGATACCAGGACGTTAGCGAGAAATCATAAGCCTGCTGTACTTCCAATTTATCATCACAGCCACCCAGCAGGCAAAGCAATGTGAGCATGATACCACTTATTATTAATTTCATCTTCATGATTTTACGTATTACTAAATGAATAATTTACTTGATTGAGTCCGTTGTCGGCTAACGCCTGATGCCCGTTTTTATCTTTCTTTCAGGCGGCTCTTCTCTCTTCTTTTCTGTTTTATTAGCCGTCTGTTGCAAATTCTCTTCGGGAGGCGTTTGCGCAAGGATATTCGCGAATTCCCGGTAATCCCTAACTAACTGCTGCATACACTCCAACTTCAGGAAATGGGCAACATTCGTTGTCCGGCTGGAACTGTTACAATCCACCTGACCGTTCAACAGTTTGTTCTCACAGTAAGCAATGTTGTCCTCAACAATATTCCAAACCGTATCCATGCCCTTTGCCCCGTCCACCGCCTGCCGGAGTATCTTATAACACCCGGACATAAAATGAGACTTATACAGGCTCTCCGCATTCCATTCGAAAAAGTGTAGGAAATTCTCATTCATCTTCTTGCTTTGTTCACGTATGTTCCGGTCTTCCCGGTTTATTTTCATATCCAGCCAATGAAGCATCTCATCCACGTTCCAATTGCCTTGTTCCATACTGTTGCTGCTAATTGAAAATGTACTTGACACCGACAGCTGCCACCGTGTGGAAATTCCCCACGGATGATCCGAAGAATATCCTCTGGCGGACATTGAAAAGAAAAACCAGCCTGTCGGAAAGGAACGCCTCCATCTCGAAAGCCGGGGCAAAACCATAAATGAAGCATCCGTCATTCTTTAAAGTCGCCCCGTCATAGAGCAGCTTGCAGTTCCAGTTGGTCGTCTCATAACCCGCCAGAGCGGAAAGACCGGCAGAGAAGAACACGTTCTTACCACGGTCCGAGATGAACGGCACGAAATAACCTACCTCCCCGGTAAACTGCGCTTTGGGGATCGCAACATCCTTATAGGAATAGTGCTTTTTCACATAATCCGCCCCGAACAGCCAGCGGGAATGGTTCCGGTTATACCGACTCAGAGCCAGTCCGACCTGGAAATTACCATGCAGATGCTTCACATTTGAACCGAAGTCGTCTACACCGCCTAACGTAAGCTGGATACCTTTCTGCCCCGGCAGGTAACGCTGGGCAAAAGATTTGCCTGCCACAAAGGGCAGACAAATGCATAACAAAATAAATAAAACTCTTTTCATGATTACTCACCGATTAATTCATTCACAATACGCGCGTCCACCAGGTCACTGTTCTCAATATAGAACCGCTGGTGACGGCCTCCCCCTTTCTCGTAAATTTCCACTTCCAGCAACTTGTCGTCAGGAATGACAATTTTCGGAAAGGCATACACGATCCGTCCCGTGCTCTTTCCTTCGATGCGTGTCAGGGCATTGAGCGTGCGTACCGGTTCAATATAAGTTTCCTGCTGAGCCGTCCTTTTGGCTATCTTCTTATCCACTATCTTAAATCGCACGAAATCCACATCGAAAGGCACATTGGAATTGTTCGTCAGGGAAACATGGAAGAAGATCAGGTCCTTATGCACATAAATGCCCTTTAAAAGAGCCTGCATCCCGAACTGCCTGCATCCGATATGCTTCACGTCCCTACGGTCCAGCCGGTGGATGGTGTACATCACGCTGGCAATGACCGTCGGATCTTCCTCGCCCAGTTCCGTGACACGGATGGAGCTGCCTCCTTTCTTTTCTCCCTCGTCCGGGTTCATCCACTGGTCCATATTGATATTCAGTGTGGAAGGCTCTTCCTTATAAACGACATTGAAGGAAAAGAAAGAGCCGTCTCCTGTAATCACGGAGAAGTTCGTCTCTCCCGGAAACTCCTTCACCGCCGCTTTGACACGTACCACGTTCTCGACTCCGTCAGCCTTGCCTGCGATGATATTGTTACTGCCCAAATCCACGTAGCGCACTTCCGAAGGGAAGAGGATATGCACCGTCTTCCCAAAAGTGACCTCTATTTTATAAGGGATGATATGCTGGCCCGCCGTCAGAATCCTGACGGGATTTACCGGCCTTTCCTCCTGTGAAAAACCGGATACCGAGGCCAGAACAGCCATCAAGAATGCTATAACTATTTTCATTGTCTTGTCTTTTTTATTAAAGTGAATAATCCGTTATTGTCTCTTTGTGACCAGCAGCACCTTATATCCGGCTTTCAGTGTCACCTTGACCGCGCGAACCCGTCCGGCGATCAACCGCGTGCCGCCCTGCATGACTCCGCGCGTCAGGTCCATGACCACCTGCTGTCCGGCAGAACGTGCAAACGAAACGCTGTTTCCCATGCTCTCGCTGACCGTTCCAGCCGCATCCTTTGCCGCATTGCGGGTTTCCGATCCGGGAACGAAAATACCTTTCTGCCCGTCTATATCGTAAGTCGCCAACTGAACAGGAATGATATTCCCGGCATACTCGATGCTGCTGATCAGGATATCCAGACGCTCTCCCTGTATGACCGCCGCACCTGTTACCAGACTGTTCTCCGGAACGGTAATGTTGCCGGCTTGTAGAGGTTGCAGCAACCGGAGTTTTACCCTGCCTCCCTGTTCAATGATCTGGTTCTCCGAAATGCAGGCGGCGATGGTATTCGTCCCCATTTGGTAGCTGTTCCCGACAGCAGTATTAAAACCGTAATTCCTCTCGACAGTAAGCGAAGCGATATAGGCGGAATCCGTAACAGGTTGTGAAAGGCCGGAGGTCGTCTGATACTCCGCCCGCTGAACCGGAACAGTTTCCGTGGGTTCTTTTCCGACAGCTTTCTCCTGGACCGTATCCTTATCCGGGTTCAGATACTTTGCCGCCATCTTGTAGGACCGCTCCATCAGTTCTTCTCGGGTAGCCGCCTTGTTCTTCTCCTTTTCCGCCTCTTCCAGCTTTTTGTTCAGTTCATCTACTTTTCTTTCCAAATCGCTGTTTGCCGTCTCTTTGGGAGTCTCATAGAAGTCATTCAACTGCCCGGAGATTTGCTCGTAGGTATTAACGGACTGTTGCAACCGGTCTCCGTCCTTTTCTTTTTCACCGGTATCGGATGCCCCCTTTCCTTCGTTCATTAATGTCCCGGCAAGCTGCTCCAACGACTTCATCCGGCTTTCTTCCTCCACTTCCGCCTGTTGCTTCTCATAGGCAGCGGTCTTCTTATCCACCAGTTTGGCAGTGGTAGGTTCGGGTACGTTCACATTGAATCCTGAATTTCCGGGGGCTTCCGTCTCGTTTTCCTTGCCGGAGGGGGCAAATATTCAGTACATGACTCCCAGGAAGACCAGCACAAAGGCCGGAATCACAATGAACTTCCTTCTTTTTTCCATCTCTTCCGGTGTGAGCACCTTCTTCTCTTTTTCAGGTTCTTCCTTCAAGGCTCTGCCGTTTTCCGGCTGTACCGCCGTTTCTTCTGCCGCTTCGGGCTTTTCCAAATCTTTATCTTCCATTACTCGTTGGTTTTAGGGTGATACATTATACTGTCTTTATCCGCCCGGTGGAGGGAGTCCACCGGATGGACAAACGGCAACTCCTTTTGTGTGCCGTGAGAGAGAAAACGCCCGAAAGCGCGTGCTACGGTGATACCACATAGAACGGTACTGGTAACCAGCATGCCCACAAGCACTCCCTTACGCTCTTTTTCGGACAGCTCCTCGCAAACGTTCTTCAGTTTTTCGCTGATCTCTGTCTTTATCTTCCTGCTTTTCATTACCTTAATATATTAGCGTTCAACGGTCCTTATATCCCTGTTTTCCAAAATCTCAAAGCGTTCCGCCATGAAGCCTTGCGGATTATTATCCGACCTGACCGTACTCTGCAGGAAGCAACGGGTGACCAGGGAACGCTCGGTGATATTGCTGTTTCGGATAATCATCTGCCGGGCAAAGGTGGTGATCCGGTACGGATAGTTATCGAAATCACACTGCATGCTGTCTACCAGGACAGTCTGGTTAATATTACCGCTGATCAGACGATTATAATAGCCTTTCTCGTTCCAATCCCGGTAATAACTATAAAGACTCTTGTCCGCCAGATACATGGCCCGGTTGATATTGGATTCGATAGCGGCCTTATCGGGAGCCAGCGTAAAGAACAGTTCATGCATGCGGCGCACATGCTCGCGGGCCTCCACCGGACGGTTCAATGCCGCATCTTGGGATAACGCCACTATGAGTGACTTGCCCTGATCCAATACATATACTTTCTCCCGTTGCTGGTTAGCAAAGAGGTAGGACTTTCAGATGGCATACGTAGTCAGTGAGGCACAAATACCCAGAAAGACCAACGTGAACAGGCGGATCTGCCTGAACGAGGATTCGATGTTTTTAAAACTTTTAAATTCCATAATTTTATGTTTTTTCAATTTCTACTTTTTCAATAATACGGCACCGACATTTCCCGTCGAAGCACCCGCCGCAGCACCGGCTACATTGGTCACCTTGGATGTCGTATTGTTGACATTCCGGTTATAGGCACTCATACCTCCCGCTTGGACAATCCAGTTCGAAACAGTGGGCACACAAAAATATCCGATAATGCCGATGACCATGAATATCAGATAGATGGCCGAGGAACCGTCCACGTCAATGACACTCATCGGATCGGCCATCAGGTTCATCTCTTCCTGCAGGATTAGCGTCTGTATCTTGGCAAGCATCGCCCCGAAGAGATCAGCCACCGGTAGCCAGAGATAGACACTGATATAGCGTGCCAGCCATTGGACAAGCGTGTTCTGCAGTCCGTCAAAAACACTCAGGGCAAAGGCTATCGGTCCCAAAATGCTTAGGACTATCAGGAAAAAGGTACGGATCGTGTCGATGACCAGCGAAGCGGACTGGAAGAGAATCTCCAGCAATTTGCGCATGACCATCTGGACAATACCTTGCAGGGAGAAGGCATACGAAACCTCATACATGGTCTGCAAGGCCGTATGCTCCTCCTCACTCCAGCCCATGTTATCCAGTTCCGCATCCAGCTCCTCATTGGAAGCAAAGACACGTCCGGTCATCATCGTCTTAGCCATCATGTCCGCACGGAGCTTGTCCTTCTCCTGCTGGTACTTCTGCAAGTCGAAGGTCTGGTCACGGAGCAGCATTCCGGTTCCCTGAACGATGGGGCTAAAGATACCGTTGAGAGTTCCCAGCACCATCACGTCAAAGAAAAGGATACACATGCCCAGGACAAAAGGCCGTAACATCGAAAAGACATCGATGGGCTCCGCACGGGAGAGCGACTGCCAGACACGGTAAGCGATATAGAACAAAGCTCCTAATGCAGCGAGTGCCATCGCCATGTCCATCATCGGGTGGCAGAGTTTGGTCATCGTATCATAGAGATTCCGAAGAATCTGGTGCATATTTTCAAATGAAATGGATAATAATACCATAATTGATTCTTTTAAAATTGTAGACTACCAATAACGCTCATCCTTGCCGTACAGGTCAAATACCTGTTGCTGCTCGTTCTTCTCCTTGGCACGCAGGTAGGATACATGCAGGTTCTTGCGGGTGTAGTAGTTGGCCAATTCCTTGTAATGTGTCATTTCCCTGTATACCCGGTTCACCAGGTCAATGCGTTCCTTGTCGTTCATGGACATGCCGGTGGGATTGATGATATTCTTCAGCTCGGTAATGCTGCGGCTGCTCTTCTTCATGATGGTGTTATAACCGGCAGCTATCGCATTCAGCTCCCGCTGGCTGAAATTCTTGTCGGTTAGCATCTTGCCGAAATTGTTCACGTAAATCTCGGAGATATCACCGAGCATCAGGACGGACTCCTTGACTTTCTCGCTACCGCTGATCAGGTCGTTCACTTTGCGCAGCTTGTCGTAATACTCACGCCCCTGCTCGAAAATCTTTGAGGTCTCCTTCCATGTGGAGAGGGCATTCTGCGCCGTTTCCGAGGTCTCCACTATTTCGTTGACACTGTTCACGATACCCTGGACGAGGTTGCCCGGATCGGACACCACCCACTGTGCCTGTACGCTTGCCGGTACTATAAAGGCCGACAGGACAAACAACATGCTTATAATTCTCTTTCTCATTGCTTCTTTATTTTAATCGTTTATTTTTTCTTTTTCTTCTCACTTGCCAACATTCGGATAGCCTGCTCCATATTGCCGCCCAGCTTCTCTGTCATTTGTGTGACTTCCAGTTTTTCGGTTTCTTCCGTGGTATAGGTGAGATACTCCTCGACAGAGGTTTCTGTGGCATAGACAGCGGACCGGACACCTCCCAAGCCTATTCAAACCTCCTTATACTTCCGTGCCGGATCGTTGGACTGATTGATAGACAATATCTGCCCTTTCTCTTTGTCGGTCAATCCGAGCAGGGACTGTACGGAGTCAAACTTGTTAATATACTTTCGCTGATCCAGCAGAATCTTACAATCGGCATTGTTGATAATGGTGTCTTTGATAATGGGACTTGATACAATATCGTCCAGTTCTTGAGTGACGACAACGGCCTCACCAAAATACTTTCTAACCGTTTTGTGTAGGCTAAGCACCCAGCGCCTTATCATATTTCTATGGTAGGTTTCCAAATGCTCGCCCCCGAACCGGACTTACACCTCTCAGCGTATCCGGCTCTCCACTAATTTCAGTCTATCTTTCCGTCATGTATCTTCTTGTGACAACTCCTGCACACGGCAATCGTCTTGCGTTTACGGGCAATCATGTGTCGTTCCCAGCTTTCCTTTCCCTGCAAGTTCTTTAGTTTCCTTACATGGTGCATAACAAGGTCGTCTGTCGCTCCACATAATTCACACTCACGGGCTTTCAGCCTTTCAACAAGGCTTGTCCGCCCCGCAGTATAAATTGTTCGTGGCATAATGTCACATTCCGATTTATAGGTGGGCTTCTTTCGTTTGAAGCCACCGTCGTAAAAGTATCTTTCCTTTACACCAGTTTTAGTCATGTGCGTTACGATAAACCTACCGTTCTTACGATATTTCTTGTTTACCTTACGTGTTCGGCACTTATATTTGCCTGCAAACGTTTTGTACATGCTGTATTCCATGATGTACTTGAAATTATTCAAGGCATGGGCGCAGTTGTTGGCTATGGAGTAGTAATTATAGAACCCCACGATTTCCCGATTATAACTATCAAGGATTTCAAGGTCGTCATTGAATATCAGTCCCGATTTACATTTCGGTTTCCATATTTCCTTTCCGTTACGGTTTGTCAGTTCCAATACTCCCCAATCGAAAAGTTTTTTACGGACTGTTTCCGTACTGACATTCAAGCAGACCCTTTTACCATAGGTTCTTCTCAATCTACCCCGTTTATCCCGTCTTTGGTCATTGGACTTTCTTACAGTGATTTCATATCCGAGAAACTTGGCCGGTCTTTCCGTGTGAGTGACAAGTGTCTTTTCATCGGACAGCTCCAATGCCAGTCTGTCAGCAAGGAAGTTTTTAATATCTTCTTTTATCTGTTGCGCATCCTGCTTGCTTCCGATAATTCCCACAAGAAAATCATCTGCATATCTTGCATATTTCATTCTTCTGTAATCGGCATCCATTTCTTCGCCGTTGGGATATTTAGCCCGTCCTTGTTCTATTGCTTTCAGTTCAAGGATTAGCTTTGTCCTTTGCCTTTCGTCTTTTACGAACTTCAATCTTCGCACAATACGTTTTCTTGCATTGCCAAAGTCCATACTTTCTCTACTGAATTTTCGTTTCTTCCCTTTGTCGAATTTGGCTGTGTATTCCTTTATATACTTATCCAGCTTGTCAAGGTATATATTAGCCAATATCGGGCTGATGATACCCCCTTGCGGTGTGCCACTGTAAGTATTGTGGAATTGCCAGTCTTCGATATATCCCGCTTTCATAAACTTGCGTATCAATCGGATGAAGCGTTCATCCGCAATACGCTCCAAGAGAATGTTTATCAATACATCATGGTTTATATTATCAAAGAAGCCTTTTATGTCTCCCTCCACAAACCATTTTGCACCATTAAACTCCTTTTGGATATGAGTTAATGCAGTATGGCAGCTTCGATTGGGACGGAAACCATGCGAGGTGTATTCAAAATTTCCCTCGTATATGGCTTCCAGTACCATTCTTACTACTTCTTGTATCAACTTGTCATTGAAAGTCGGCACGCCAAGAGGTCTTTTCTTACCGTTTTTCTTCGGTATGTACACCCTCTTTGACGGTTGGGGCTGGTACGTTTCATCTTTTAACGTATCAATCAACTTTTCAATTCGTTTCAGGCTCATGTTGTCAATGGTCTGACCGTCTGAACCTTTAGTCATGTTACCCTCTTTAGCGTAGATACGCTGATAGGCAACGTAGAACATTTCCTCATTGAACAAAATTCTGTAAAGACGTTCAAACTTATAGCTTGCATCCTTACTGTGTTCTGATAGACTGTTTAATACTCTTTCTGGACTTCTCATAATGTCTCTCACATTTTCCGTTAATTGTATTAATAATTAGCTGCTTCCCTTCGCCATGTACAAGGCGTTACCTTGCTCAAACTACTATGGAAGCTCCGTTACCACTCCGAATTTTCATAGGTCGAACCTAATAGCCTTTCGGCACTTCGGGATAGGTAATCCCCGTTTATTACATCGTAACTGTTGGCATGATAGATTGTCGGATACGACTTCCGTCCTTTACTCGCTTACTGCGGTTGTGTCGTGATAAGTTCTTGCTACCTTCATTCCTATACACTGAAGTAGTATCACGATATGGCGATTGATAGTTACCTTACGCCATAGCCTCAAGGGGGACCATTCGGACTATCGTTCAATCAATTCGGACTTTATCCTCATATCTATCTTTTCATCTCGCCATTCAGTCGCAGTTTGGTAACTAACTGACTTATGACTTTTCCGACATGCTACACTCCCTGCTCGGTTAAGTTTTCCCGAAACAGATAAGTCGGCTGATGATAGGTCATTTTCAAAGAACACTTTCCTAATCTCTTGCCAAAGAGATATTTACGATGCAACCTTTACGGGCGCACATAAAAACTTTATATAGTCAGCCATGCCTTCACGTGCGATTGCCTTCCAAGCCTCCTCTACAACTATCATCTTTCGCACCCCATGCAAACGTCTCATTTTGTTTATGAAAGCCTCCATAATGATGACAGTGACTACCGGAAAAAGAATTTTATGCTCCTTAATTTCGTCAATTTCAAATACCACAAAACGCTTGTTCAAGAGGTCGAGCTGCTCGTCGGAGTTCAGCAGATAATCGTACTCTCCACCACGATAATAAGGAGCCAATACATTCAGAAAGTTAGTGAGATCGAAATCCTTCTCGCGGTAATGCTTCTCCTCCAGTATTCCACGGAACTCTCCCTGTACGAACTCGTAGAAAGTATTAAAGGAAGGAACCAGCTCATTGTCCTCCTTTATCTTTTCAAGGAACAGGTTAACCGCCATTGAGAGTGCTACTTCCTCGGCACGGGTAATGACTTCCGTATCCCTTTTCCAGAGCGACATGATCAGCGTTTTAATGGACTCTTTCTTTTCCAGGTCAAAGACCTTGTCTTCGGTGAAAAATGGATTAAAAGCTATCGGATGTTTTTCACTATACGTATAATATATGCCATCCTCACCGTTTGTGCGCTGGTGAATCAGGTCACATAATCCCTTGTAACTGTTACCGATGTCGATCAATATAATGTGGGTATTCTGTTCCCAATACTGTCTCACAAGATGGTTCATAAAAAATGACTTGCCCGAACCGGAAGGCCCGATGACCAGCTTGTTACGGTTGGTTGTAATACCACGACGCATCGGTTCGTCCGAAATATCCAGATGCAGGGGCTTCCCGTTTGTCCGGTCTGCCATCTTGATACCGAATGGCGACAGGGAATCCGCATAGTTCGTCTCTTCCGTAAAGAAGCAGACTCCCTGTTCGACGAAAGTGAAAAAGGACTCCTCGGAAGGGAAATCGCCCTCGCCTCCCGGAATACCTGCCCAATACAAGGCAGGTGCGTCAATGGTATTATAACGGGGCTTGCATCCCATCAGGGCCAGAGCAGAACCGGTATCGTTCTTTATCACCTTGAGCTTCTCCCGGCTGTCCGACCATGCCATGACATTGCAATGGCAACGGATGGCGGTCAGCCCGAAGGAATGCGCCTCGTCCAGGTAGGCATCAATCCACTGCTTGTTAAGTTGGTTGGCTCGGCTGTATTTGGAAAGCGAGTGCATGTTGCGTGCCGTCTTCTCAAAGCGTTGCAGGATTTCTGCCGAATCATCGATGAACAGGAACTGGTTGTAAATATGGTTACAGGAGAGCATTAGCCCCACCGGAGCGGCAAAACTTAGACGGCAGTCGCTGCGGTCGGTGGAGTATTTCTCATACCGGGTATCCGTCTGGACGGAACCGGGAAGATCATCCACATCGGAAAGCGTATGTACGCAGAGGATATCATCCCCGATGCGCATCTCCGACGCGCTCATCTGTATATCCTTCAGTGTGGTCGTGTCCTGCTGCGAAAGAGAAAAATACTTTTCAATCAATCCGGCCTGCTGCGGTGTGCCGACTATCTCATCGGTGGTCAACCGCTCCAGACGGATAAAGGCCGAGTCATTCAGGATGCGCTCGAACTGGTCGACACTCTCCAAAAACAGGCTGACCGTTTCTTTGTCCCGGACTTCCTTCGGAATTATATTCCCCCGGCAGAGGATGGAGAAATTGCTCTGGCTGCGGCTGCGTTCCTTAGTCGTCTTGGTGATAAACAGGTAAGAGAAATGATTTAGGAAAGGCCGTTCATTAAAATGAAGTTCGAAAGAACGGTCCAAAAAACTCATCCCGTCTTTCTGCGTGTCGGCCTTGTAATTTTCTTTCAGAAACCAGTCCTGGCGGTGTACTATCGTATAATTCGGCAGTACCTTGACTGCCTTTGTTCATGTGCCGTGCATGGATGCATAATCTGCGGAAGTGACCGTGAACAGCTCCGGAAGAAAGACCTTGAAGCCGATGGTCACGTCCGCGTCTTTGGAGAGAATGCACCCTTCCTCCACGGACAGGATTGGAAACTTACTTTCCAGCGTTGCGGCTTTTAATATATTTCTCATGAATGCGTTTTTTAAATAAGGAAGATATACGTTTGCGATTGATGATATAGGACGGGTGGTACTTGACTGCGGCCAGCTTCATCAAGCCGTTGGGACCATACTTCTTGTTCAGGTGGAACACCCCGAAGATCAGAGAGAAAGCGGAGAGGACACCGAAACCGATACAGAACCACCGGTCAATACCTATCATATAGAAGATGACGAACAGCAGGAAAATGGCCAGCAAGCCCCCGACAAAAAAGTACAGGTATTGTGCCTGCAAGCCGTTGAATTCCACGTTGCGTCCGATTCCCTTGTTGATATTGTATTCCATAGCCTGCTATATTACAGGAAGAAGGAACGAAGGACTGTCGCCGCGACGATGAGGAAGACGCAGGCTCCAAACCAGCTCCCGGCGGTTTTACCGGTGTCGGGGTCGCCGCTACTGAACTTCGAATATACCTTAATGGCACCTATCAGCCCCACAATAGCCCCTGCCGCATATATCAACTTGGTGGCGGGGTCAAAATAACCGGTAAGCATGGATGTGGCCTTTGTTATACCGGCACTTCCGTCCCCTTCGGCATAGGCACTCAGGGTGGAAACAGCTATTCATGCGATAAGAGCAACCGTCTTTTTAAAATGTCTTTTCATATACAATCTAATTTTTTAATGTGAATAAAAACCTTGTTTCAAACAAACCGCAGGAAGTTTCCTGCCTGCGGATTTGTCCTTGCAACCACGATGTCTTTTTAGGATCAACCTGAGTCATAGTAACCAATCATAGATACCTCCGTTTTTAAGGGGTTAATCACTCTTTTAATGTTCGCTCCGGTAAAGGGTAAGGATCAACCGGAATCATAGAAGCCTCTCATATATCTATATCTTCCTTTTAACAGGTTATACACTACGTTTCAAGAACCCGTCCTGCCCGGATCAACCGGAGTCAAAGAAATCTATCATGCTTTTTCGTCTTTTTAGGTTATACATTCTGTTTTAAAACTCGCTGCACCCGGATCAACCGGAATCATAATACTGTCTCATATTCCTTACTTGTTCTATTTTATTGGGGCACATGCTCCGTAATATCAAATTCCCGGAGAATGTCGTCCCTATTCTTTCCAGTCAATAAATGGGGTTCACCCCGGTCTACATACAAACGCATATAGCGTTTCAGTTTATCGCTGCTTCCCAAGACGCTCGCCTGCAGTACCCTTTCCATGTTCGTGCCTTCCAGCTTTTGGAAAGTCTGCCGGGCCTGTTCCTGTTCCGCTTCCGTAAGTTCGTCCGATGCCATTGCTTTCTCAATCATATCCATATCGTCAAAGGTGACACCGGTTGCCCGGTGGGGATTGCTCCGCTGTACGTATCCCGTAATCTCGTAGCGTTCGGGAATCTCCTCTTTTTCTTCACCGGAAGAAGGAGAGGGCTCCTGCATATAATCAATTTCAGGATAATTCAGTTTTTGAAAAAGAGCCGGAACTTCCGGGAATTTCGTATTCTTATCAAGGGGTTCGTGTACTCGGAGAACCGGCTCTGTTTTCTTTTCGGGAGTAAAGGTATCACTCTTTTCTATGCCTGATTCAGGCTGTCCGCTATTGTCATCTATTGTCAGTGAATGTCGCATTTGGTATCGGCTTTTGCCTATTATTCCCGCCTGAGACGGAGCAATTGCCGGATGGATGGCGGCAGGTGCAGTCCGACGTTCCTTCTTGTCCTTTCTGCCTCTCCATGTGAAAATGCTGCCTGTATGCACATACTTTTCAATGCTCAGGTAAGAGGCATAGATGAACAGGATAATAAAAAGGTATTCCATGTCCTTATGATTTTAGTGATTGGTAATACTTCTCCAGCACAGCGTTTATCAATCCGCCGTTCTCTTCGAAATGATGTGCCAGCACCTGGTTTACAAAACCGGCTACGGTCACCTCGCCACGTCCCACCGCCCATACCAAGGAAGAGATGCGGCGATGCAGGTCGGCATCGATATGCAATGATTTACGGGATTTGGTCCTGACCGTATTCAGGAAGGATGCCCTGTAAGCGTCGATTTCCCCGGTGGTAAAGACCGGAGCTTCGCTACTCCCGGCAATCTCCTCTGCCGTATCCTCCGGCTTAGGGGATACACTCGTTGCAGGGGAGTCCGGTCGTATCGTCCCTTTCCTGGCGACAATATCCAATATGGCCTTCTCATCAATGCTCCGAGGGTCAAATTTCTTTTTTCCGCTGTCCATAATTCCTTTTATTATAAGGTATGGGAGGCATCCAGATGTGTTACGGCACATAACTCCTCTATCAGTTCACAGAGACCCGAACCTTTTATCTGGCGGTTGTCGGGAGGGAACAGTGTGGAACGGAAGATACTGTTCTTCAGGGAGCTCAACTCCTTGTTATAGCGTTTGGTATCCGGTATCCGTGACTCCAGCAGGTGTAACTCCGCTTTTTGTATGACACGGTTCCAGGACTCGTAGCTTTCTGTCCGTTCACGCTTGTCGACCATGTTCCAGAAAAGATAGATGCCTTTCAGGTTACAGTTGTGCCTGGCAATCAGTTCTTCCTCCACCACCTCGGCAAACTGGAGGGAACTCTGCATGACGACATTATCGGCCTTTAGGGGGATGAAAATGTAATCTATTGCGGAAATGGTATGGACAACCCCTTCGCTGCGGAGGGTTCCCGGAAGGTCGAACAGTACGACATCAAAGACGGCATCCTGCTCTTCGATGTAGCGGTACAGGTCTTCTATCGCTTTCTCCGGATTGCTTTTGATTACCGGATAGGAACGTTTCCGGATTTGTTCATGCTGCCGGTAGAGGACCACTTTGAGAAAATCACTTTCCTGCACGCTTTCTATGTCCCGGTCACGCATCCGGGAGATGCTGTGCTGGGGGGAGTCGCAATCCACGACACCCACCTTCAAACCTTTCTGGTAGTGAAGGATACTGGCCACCAGAACTGTGAAGGCAGACTTTCCGACTCCTCCTTTCTGGCTGGCAAAGGCAATTAATAACGGTTCTTTTTTCATACGCTTTCTTTATATAATCAGATAAAAATATAATGCTGTAAAACTGTAATGCTTATAATTGTATATCGTTCTACACTGCAAAAGAAAGGAATGCCGGGAAAAGATGAAATACCCTGTCACGGATAGTCATGGATAGTCAGGAATTGACAGGAGGAAACGCCGTCAGGCAGACAGGAAAGGTTGCAATGAAAAAAGAAAAATCCCTGCCTCATCTTTGAAGCAGGGACTAATAATAAAGGAGCGATACCGGTTACCGGACGTAACCGGCGGCTTGCAAGTCCGTCAGGAAATGTTCAGGGGTATCGGTGGCAACTGACACGCCATGCAGCTCCCCGTAACGCCGGGCAAAGTTCTCCATATACTCCTGATCCGTGCAATCATAGTCGAACCGGCTCCCCTCACGGAGCAGCCGGACGAACTCTTCCGGGCTGGCGGCGGTTATCTGACCGCCATCCAGCAAATGATAAGTCTGTATCATACCGCTAACTTTTTAGTTCTAAGTTTAAAAAATAATTTCTGTTTCCCGTCCAGGAAGGGTAACTCCTCCAATGTCATCCGGCTGGGAAGGCTGGATCTTTTCGCAAAGGTAATTAATCCGTTCAAGAACCGGATCCAATTCTCCATCTTTGTGAAATTGGTCGTACCGGAATGCTGGCGGAACTCAACGGTCCGGTGCCTAGAATAAGCCTCAAAATTGACCTTGTGGTATCGGTCATTATTAAAGACCTCCCGCAGGCCGTCTATCGTCCTTACCGATTTGATTCTCTCGTCGGAAACACCGGAGAGGGTTTTGCAGTAGGTATTGTTCCGGCGTGTCCTTGGCATAAAGGCATCAATCAGGTGTTCGAGATGCTTGTAGGTCAAAGTCAGATTCTTCCAGGTGTCCAGATTGAAACCAGCCGCATCCATATGGACATGGAACCCGCAACTGTCATTCACTTTTGCATTACAGATGTCAAGCACCCAGCATACCGTTTCCAGCTCTTTCAGGCCATTCTCACCCACCAGTATCGGGCTGACCAGCTCGAAAGTATTATTTCCCTGCAGGCTGCTGTCCGTCACCAGCTTCCAATGATCCTTGGTCGTGTGGTTATAACCCTCAACGGCAACATGGATACCGGCCTCCCTCAATTCGCGTGCCAGTCTTTCCATATTACAGTTATAGGCTTCAATCTCAATACCGAACTTGTGGGTGAAGGTGTAATCCATCAGGGTGGTTGCTGCCCTGTTCAGCAAGACTCCACCTTCTCTTTCAAGCATTTTCTTCTCAACATTATATACAAAACCATAGTTGCCACGTGTCACCAAATCGGCAATTTCCCTGCGCATCAGGCCCAGACGGAGCAGCTGCTCAATCTTGCTCGTCTTGGTGGTACTCTGTTCTAAGATATTTCTAACTTGTTCGTTCATAGCTTTTTATCCTTTATTATTATACCACTAAGGTAGCATAATAAACCCACATGTCATAGTATTAGAAGCCTTATTGTCAGACTGTTAGCTTAGTTTAGCTAAGGCTAAATACCCTTATTTTATGTATCCGATTATAACATTGCAGCAATCTACAAGGACAGCAATACAGCAATCTACAGTTCAGGGAACCTGTCTTTTTTTCTCATCGTTTCCCCGGTTAGGGAGATTAGATAATTATGCTTATTTTTGTGCATTGAAAACTTAACCCGTAACGAATAGATTATGATGAAATACCTGATTGTGTCCGACATACATGGCTCGTTACCGGCACTGGAACAAGTGCTGGCATTTTACAGGGAGCAGCAATGCGGAATGCTTTGTATTTTGGGAGATATCCTGAATTATGGTCCCCGGAACGGGATACCTCAAGGACTTGACCCGAAAGGGATCGCAGAACGTCTCAATGCGATGGCCGGTGAGATTGTCGCCATCCGTGGAAACTGTGATTCGGAGGTGGACCAGATGCTGCTGGACTTTCCCATCCTGTCCGATTACACCCTGTTGGTGGATAATGGAAAACGTTTCTTTCTCACCCACGGACATATCTACAATGAGGACAGACTGCCGAAGGGAAGGTTCGATTGTCTTTTTTATGGTCACACCCACCGGTGGAAACTTGAACGGACTGAGCATACAGCGGTCTGCAATACCGGCTCCATCACTTTCCCGAAGGACGGGAACATGCCAACATTCGCTATTTACTGTGACGGTACGGTATCCGTTCACCGGCTGGACGGCAGCAGGCTCAAGGAACTTTCTCTCTGATGGGGAATGTATAATAACAGCCTATTATAATTGTAGCCTTTTATAATTGCTTATCCATTATACAAATATAGCAATATCCAAAACGCCAATTATTCAGTTGTCACTGTGTAACATTCCAAGAGACTACAGATATAATAGTATTCGGATTATCCGATTATCAAAATATTCAGTTCTCTGAATATTCAATTATCACGAAAAAGAAGCCATCTGATGTGTCGGATAATCGTAGAATGCTCTACTATTACAGGAAGCTACAGCCTATTCCGCCTCCGGAATATTGGTAAAAAACGCCAACTTTCCTGAAGAAGCAGACCGAAATCGGGAGAGGTTGCCATCGGGAGGGAGGCACCAGTCGGGGCAATCTACAGTTCTACTTAAAAACGTTGTCCCCGTAGAGGGGACAGCAAGTTGTGTTTTCGTTTAACGAAAACCGGACGGTTTAACGGCATATTCCGCCGCCAAACCGTTCCTCAGAATATAGCTCCAGAGTCGCAAATTCAGCCAGAAAGAAACTGCATGTTGCAAGAGTTATTTATTGATATCTTCCTTTAAAGACTTGATTCTTTTATTATTAATCATTCTTCCCGGCTTGATTGAACTAAAAATAAAAAATAACTGTTACCCCAATTCCAATTGCAATGAATTTGGTTTTGGCATTTATCATCTTTAGTAGCTGTAATACATCCTTCTAAACTCTTCCCCTTGGTCTTGTTGGTCTGGTAACATGTTTGGATGGTCCCTACCAGAACTTATAGTTAAAGTAAAAACGGAATTGTTTTTTGTAATATCCCTTACAAAAAATAGGAAGTCCCAAATTAGATTCTGAATAATTAATTTTAAAGGCATTCTTTATGTCATCTAAAGAATTAAAAAATAGATTGCCATCTCCTTTTGTATCATCAGAAATAAGATATAATGTGATAATTGATTTTTGTAATATTTCTGTGTCTTTAGGGGAAAAACTTTGAAGACTTGACTATATCCTGTATTTTACAGGAAAGTATAAATTTGGACTGTGAACTAGAAATAAATTAGGGGATCTTTTTATTGGGGAGAACGTATGAACTGGTATATATTGGTATTGATAATTGACGTACCAGCTGTGCATCTGTCCATTTTCTATCTCGGTAGCGATATACAAGGTTGGAAGATGAATACAGAAGGGGTTGCACAAATGAGAAGAATTTAGTGGCTATACTGTTTTCGCTGTGCTGTATGCTGGCGGGAAGGATACTCCTTTTGGGAAAGTAGAAAGATAAAAGGCAGTCGGGCACTAGAGATAAAAAGTGAGAGGAGCTCCATAGAACGGAAGCTCTCCTCTTTTATTTTTTTATTTTGTACTAAGTTATAAGATTCCGGCTTGTCACAAGCAAGAATAATATAAGCAGATTCCTGTTTCACAACAGATATCTATGCCGCAAAGATACATGAAATATATATTAACACAATGATTTAACGGGTTTTGTTGGGGAAGCTGTCTGTGACGGGGGAATGGACGCTAAGGTGCTTGACATACTGGAGAACTGCTTCGAGTGGAACAGGGACAGGAAACTGATACGGAAAATAAGGAAAGAGGTGGAGGACTTCGAGCGTTGGACGGAAATGAAGGCGGCAGAAATGCTGCGTGCCAAGAGGCAGCAAAAATAAATCTCATTTATATCATATTATGCAATATACAAAGCTGATAAAATATTCAAAAAAAAATATTTTATCAGCTTTCAAATAATGAATTACTACATAACCTACATTAAGAAGTGCATTAGTATATAGAAAGTAGTGAATATACACTAGTTACGATAAGCCGAGTTTTTTTTACTAAAGATGGTGGCGAAGATTCTTGTTTCATTACTTCTCTGTCATCGAAATATGAAGTTAAAAACATAATTGTCAAAATCAACAAACGTGTATACTGTTTTATAATTAATATAATTAAGGTTAATACTGAATACGTTAAAAGTCAAAAGTGCCATGTTTATAAGAGGACCGGGAAGGTTTATAATAATCCTCACCCGGGGTCTGGGGTTGTATAAAATCTTGTCTGAATATTTCTGTAGGATTATCTGTAATTAAATCTGCATCATGGGTATATATGTTAAAATAGCACTCTGGATCTGTTTTTTGGTTATATGGTCCTTCTCCCACAAAAGAAAATTTGTAAAAACCAATTTTTTCTCCGTCTTTTCTGACTGTAAGGAACCAGACATTACCACTACTTATCGTTTTAAATCTCAATCCGTTTAATGATGAATAAGTTTCCTCTATAAACTGGCCATTCAAATATGTCTGTTTTTTACAAGTAAAAGGTGACTCAAATCTACCACCTTCAGCTGGTAGAATAAAAGGATTCTGTTCCGAATGGATTTTATACACAAATGTCAACTTTCCTTTATCTATAATTAGTGGAATTTTTTCTACTTTTATGCCATTAATAGTAGAGTAAGAAATCTGTAAATCAGCATTCAAAATTTTATCTTCTTTATTAATATTTGAGGTTATATTTAATACTACCTGATCGCCCTCCACTTTTGTTTCTATATCAGAAAAAAGAGTTTTATCAAATTCTACCGAAACATCCCTGGGAATAATCGGAACCTCTGAACTTAAAACATCATCTATTAATGTTTTTTTTATAATCGTAATCGTAATAATACGTTTCTCTCCAAGACAGCTAAACGGTTTGGATGCGTCCTTACTTGTTAATACTTGATACTCTGTTTTTCTATTGTTTTCCTCTTTTTGACAGGATAACAATGCTAAAGAAATAAACAAAAGAATAAATACCTTTCTCATATTAATGCAAATTAGTTACTATAAATAAAAGTAATATTTAATATTGTTGAAACCTCAACATCTGATACAAACTCTTTTGCGGAATCAACAAATTCATTTTTACTATTATAAGATAATTGAACAACAAGTATTTTGTTTTGAGAGCTTTATTTTGACCATTATCTTTTTTATCTTATTGGTATGATTATAAAACATATACTACAATTCTGGAAGAAGAATTGAATGTCCTTATAATGCAAAAGCTTTTTTACTAGATAAAATCAATAATATCATATTGTAAATATAAGGCTAAATCTGTATTTTACAGTTATAAAAAAAAACTTTAAATCTAACAAATAAATTTATATATGTATTATAATCAAATTCTTAAGATTAAAGTATCCGGAATTATCTAACATAAAACTAACATTTATATTTTAAAATAGAATCAGCTCACAAGCTATTTCTAGCTAAGCATTTCCGGTACCGTGAATGATGATTTCGGTCTGGTTACCGGTGCGTCAGTCTTCGTAAAAGGTACCAGCAACGGTTGTATCACCGACTGCATTAGCCAATGTATCTTCCGAAGAAACCTTGGTCATTTCATTCATTGGTTATCAAACACAAGAAGTTCCGGTAAACAATTAGCGGAAGTTTTTCATCAACTTAAGAGAGGGCTCACAACAACTGCAAGAAGTAGTGGTAATGGCAATGGGTTATGGTGATGTCCGCTGCAAACACCTAACAGGTTCTATCGTTAAAGCAGACATCAAGTTATTTGGGGATATTCCTAAAAAAATAAAATGTAAGAGGGTGCACTTCATCTTGAACAAGTATATGACATGCTCGATAAAGCATTTGATAAGTGTGATAACCTTGACGGACTCGTACTTCATTCTGATCAAGGTTAGCAATACCAACACTTCGGATATCGGAAAAGGCTTGAAGAGCATCATATAATTCAAAGTATGTCGAGAAAGGGAAACTGTCTGGACAACTCTATGATGGAGAATTTTTTCAGAATTATGAAATCTGAACTTCTATACGCTGAAAAGTTCGAGTCTCCGGAAGACTTCACAAAGGCTTTGGAAGGATATATAGATTATTATAATAATAAAAGAATTAAGTCCCGGTTAAAAGGAAAGAGTCCAGTACAATACCGAACTCTTTCTATAACTGGATAGTGTTTAACCAGTCCAAATTTTTGGGGTCACTTCATCAGTCGGACACCCTCTTTATTTTTGGAAGGAGGCTATCCCGAACTCGCGTTATAAGTTTAGTTGCCGAACCACTCTATAGCCATGGGATTTCCTATGGTGGTTATCATAGGAATAGGATTAATCTTATCTGTCTGAGGATTGAGATAATAGATGCCTTTTGTTGTCGTTGAAGCATTGGCGATTGCCAAACCGTCTTTATATTTAGACACTAACACGCCATAGCCATTGGACAAATCCAATCCTTCTATTTTCTTCATCTTCTGATTGTATAAATCAAAGACTACAGCTCGGCTCGCTATAGCGCCATGTCCCGTTTCTCCTGGTTTGTAATAACCGGGAATATCAATGTATCCGTAGGCTTTGCCATTGGCTGCATAACAAATTGAAGCGGCAAAACCAGCTACTTTCTCTTCTCCTTCGATAGAAGCTCCGGTTATCGTCCAATGGTATGTTGGATCAAAGTCTGTTTCTCCTTTCTTAATCCGAAGTATGCCGGCCTTATGACCTGCCACCATTCCGAAGTTCCCGAGACAAGAAATGTATATATCGCCTTTTTCATCCATGAATAAAGACTTGGGGTCGATCGGACGTGTGGCTTGAGAAAAACCACTGGTTTTCTCTGAAATCATCTTGACCAACTTGTCCGTCTTGGTGTCAATGACGGCTACATCTGCTTGTTTGTAATTCTCAGGGCTTGTCCAACCTCCCACCATCTGGCTTAGACCAGCAAACACATATCCGTCACGCTCAATCATGATTCCGATGTCCGGATTATTATCTTGAATACCCAAAGAGGTCAGGTTGATCTCTCCTGTCTTCTGCATCGTTTCGGGATTAAATATGTAAATCAGTCCTAGTCCGGCAAGCGATAGATAGGCTTTTGTGGAAGATAGTTTGACAAGATTGTTGGCACTGTTATTGGCAGGCAATTGCAAGCTTCCCTCTCTTTGTAAAATTCCATTCGTGCGACGGTATTTAATCAGTTCGTTTTTGTCCATTGTCAAATGATAGCTTGGGAAGACATAGACTTCCTGACCTATTATCATAGGATAAGAACTGCCAAAGGGAACATTTATACCATTGTTGTTATTGGTAGCCATCGTCTTGCCTAATACAGGCTCATCAATGAGTTGCATATAAACCGTTCCATCCATACCTGTTGCATTGGGTAGGGCTGTTGTTAGGAGAATCTTTCCCGAACCTCCTGCAATAGGATTGTCCGGATCATTCTTGTCACATGAGTTAAGGCACAATGCAGCGAATATCGCTGCTACAAAAAATACATTCTTTTTCATTTCTTTTTTTGTTTAATGATTGTTAATTTGTTACTTAAATACGTATCTGAATCTGATAGTGAAGCTACGTCCGGGTAAAGGACGGTTAAACTCGCTGATCATTTTTGTATCGGTCAGGTTGTTTATTTTTCCCATAATGAAGTAGCGCCCATTGCCAAAGCTTTGCTCAAAGCCTATATTGCACGAGAGGGCTCGAGGTATGCGATGCTGCTGGAATTGGCTTTGTTCGAAGTCGTACAGATATTCTTCCACAAATGAAGCATCGGTGAATATGCGCGTATTCATCCCGCTGCCTCCGAACAGATTTTCTTTGTGAAACTCCAATCCTGCGTTTGCCATCAGATAGGGTATATTGGGCATACGGCTACCTTTGGTAGGGTTGGCAACAGTTGTATTTTGTTCATACTTACGCACATCTCGCAGATCTTGGTAAGTGGCGTTCACATAGCCATAGAGCCACCGTGTCATGTCGGCTTTCACCTCTGCTTCCATACCAAGAGTCCGCATCTCGCCGAAGTTCTGATACTGCGACTGCAAGAATCCGCCCGTAAAGCGAATCATGTCTTTGAGATGCATATAGTATCCGTTCAGTTCAATCTGTAAGTTAGAGGAGGCTTTTCCAGTTAAATCGAATAACATTCCTATGTTGACACTTATATTGCGTTCGGGAGTGAGATTGCCGGCAGGAGCTATCACGTATCCATCACCCAACAGTTCCTCTTCCGATGGAAGCCTTACATCATATCCGAACGAAGCTTTTGCCATCAGACTGGGTGTGATGCGGTAGCGAAGTGCATTGCTGATGCCGAAATCATTCTTGTGTGTGTCTATATCCTCTGCTGTCTTTACCAGGACACTTGCCATCCGCGTTTTCATCGAGTAGTAGTAATACTTGACGTTGAAAGAGTTAAGGAACTTATCGTTCGAGGTGCGATAGTCGTAATTCAAGCCTGCCACCCAACTGAACATATTGCTTGGAAAGTCGGTACGATAACCTATGACCTTGTCCTTCATCCCATCACGAGGGTTGGCATGAGCGTATTTCAGCAAAGAGTTGAAGTTTACCGAATGGTTCTCATTGACAAGATAGTTGAGATTCAATTTGTGCTGCAATTGATGCTTTTCATTCGTCAATAATGAAGCCCATTTGCCGATTTCGCCGCCGAATTCGGAAACTGCCGGATAATGCGTTCCATCCCAATGTGTGCGGTGCGAGGCGGTATCGGCAAAATGATAGTCGGTATAGATATACCCCAGCTGCCAGTCCAAGTCCAGGCCGTCTAAGAGGAAGTTTTCTTTCTCCATCTTATTGGCGAAAATAAAGGCGTTGGAATGGCTGTGTGCATGCCGGATGTTCGATTCTATCCCCTGTATATCTTTGTAAGTATGTATGAAAACGGGTTCAAACTCCACCAAGTCAAACCACCACTTCCGTGCCTTAAAGCTACCGCCGATGACTGTTTTTTTAAACTTGTCGTGATCGCGGGTTATAGTAAGCCCCTCTTGAAAAGGAGACTTCATCTTGTAGTCGTTGTCGGCATAGGTATAAAAACCTCCCAGCCCGAACTCGATTCCTTTTGGGGCAATGTTCATCTTGCTCACAACGGATGCATTGTGCGTATTGAAACTGCCGTAAGAATAGTTCACGTCCAAATATTTAGGCGGATACTCTTTGATGACAATATTGACCGCACCACCTACGGCAGAACCTCCGAACTTGGCAGGGACAACTCCTTTGTATATCTCGATGCGGTCGATCATTTCGACCGGAATATCATTGATGTCGATAAAATCGGAATTGTCGTTCATCGGATTCCCGTCAATGAAAAGCCCGATGCGTTTGCCTTCCAGTCCGCGCACCGATATGCGAGAGGTACTGCCCGTTCCACCCGTGGCACGCACGGTGATTCCGGCAGTTTTTGCCAGAATGTCTTGTACATTGTTAACCGTTCCTTGTATCTGGTTCATGCTGATAACGGATATGGGCATGGCCTGCTCCCGTAACTTACGGGCTTCGCTCTTACCCATCACTACCACCTCGTCCAACGATTTTGCTTCGGCTTTCAGGCGGATGATGATTTTTTTCCCTCTCTCTTTACCCACCGTGAGCTTGCGGGTTTGCGTGTGGTAGCCTATAAACCTTACAGTAAGCGTATAAGTGGCTGCGGGAACATCGGAAAGTAAGAACTCGCCATGCCCGTCTGTCACAATGCCCTTTTTCAGCTCTTCGATGAAGATGGTTGCGCCGGGCAGTGGTTCTTCGCCTGCATTGTCGATGACCACGCCTGCAATCCGTCCTCCACCTGTTTGGGCGGACACGCTGATACCTGTGAGCATCAGCGTGAAAAAGAAAAATAATACTTGCTGCTTCATTGTTTCTTGTTATGAATATTAAAGAGCAGAATCGGGTGCTTCGGGCAAATCTCCGGGATTCGGACTCGGTTTAGCCGATCCGGCCTCGCTTTCACGTATCACCACATGCTGTACGTTTTTTGCCTGATTGCGCATTTCGAGTTTGGGAAAAAACTGAATGCGTGGTGTTTTGAGAGTTTCGGCGGTAACGGCTTTTTCCGTTTCCACGCGTTTCCCGTTGGATACAACCTTAAATGACCCGAGGTTGGCCAGGTCAACGGTTCTGCCGCTGAGCATCTCTTCACGTACGATTTTCGCCAAGGCGGTGATGGCTGACCGCACGTCGGCACGGCTCAGGGCTGTGGCATTGACAATCCGATCCTCTAGCTGCTTGGTGGTAATCTTGTCTTGTGCAATGGGAGAGGCGTAATACATGGTTTTGCCCTTGTGTTTACCGATGCGCATCTCTTCTTTTTTTACGTTGTATAGTAACATGACTTTTGATGTTTTTGATGGTTATACTTTGAATAATTTTGCTGTTCTACTTAAACAGCTTCAGTAAACGGCTTTGATCGCTCCATTGGAACGTCTTTCACCGTTTAACTTAAACGATTCCGATTGCTTAAGTCCGCATTCTCTTTAACTGCTGTCGTATGTCTTCTTCATAATCTTTTCAAATTTTGTTTATGGTTATTAAAATGGTGTGGATCTCAAAAGCAGTATTTAGCCTTTGCCCATACTTCCGAATTGTGCTTATACGGGCCGAACATACCCTCGCTTCCTCCGAACCAGTCGTAGCCTGCCAAGAGGTGGATGTGGTCGTTCAGGGCATAGTCAGCCGTGAAACGGCTGAACCAGCCCTTGTGGTTGAGGTCGAAATAGGTGAAGTCGGAAAGCTGTAAGTTGCTGTCCAGTAACTTCTTCGACACGCAGAGCGTAAGGAGCGAATTATGGCGGGGCTGTGCGACGTAGCTTTCGTACTTGAAAATACTCTCGGAAGAGAACTGAGCCATCACTGTCCATTCATGAGGGGCATACCAGTCGGCCCCCACCAACCAATTGATGGTGTTGAATCCTTTTTGAGGGGTGGAGGCGGCTTGCTGTATGTAGCTGAAATGCTTCCCGAGGTTGAAGGCCGCTTCGCCGCGCAGCACGAACTGTCCCAAGGGCTTTGAGACATCGCCTCCGACGAATCCCATGCGGTAGTATCGGGGCGAAACCGTAAGTTGGGAGCCCGATGGTTTGTACTCGATGACGGGCATCTTGTTCCACGTATGCAGCGCGGCAAGCGAGAAGTCTACCCCCGGCAGGGCGAAAGAGAGCCTGCCCCCGTATTCTACGTTGGAGAGGCGTAGCTCGGGGCGGCTTCCCTCCGCGTCCCAGACAAGGGACCGGGGTGTTTCTTTAGGCAACACGCTCCACGGATTGGCGGCATCGGTGGGCAGCTTGTATCCTTCGAAAGTGGGAACGGCAAGCAGTTCGAGCTTTATCTTGTCGTTGAAGACGAAGAACCGCAGGGCATTGACGGGCATGCGGATGTCGTCGTAGTCTTGCGCCAAGAACTCGGTCATATCCATGGGTGAGACGAGGTCGGTGATACGTACGCCGTCGGCCGCACCCCAGATGACAAGTTGTCGCCCGAGACGAAAGCCCCAGTGCTCCTGCCGATGGTCAAGGTATGCTTCCCGCAGTTCAAAGCCGGTGCGCTCTTTCAGCAAGGCGTTGTAGGTAGCGTTGAACGAGACGAAGAGCGAAGAGCCTGCGAAGTTTTTGCCGACCTCGCCCCTGAGTCGGGTACGGGAAGACATCCAATCGTTCGGCTTTTCGGAGCGGAAGGCGTGGTAGGTGTCGACAAGGCCTTTGAGCTGCCACGACGATTCGCCCGCTCCTTGTCCCCAAACTCCATGCACGGGGCAAAACAGAAAGACCGAGAGGCAAAGCCCCGCGGAAAGACGATTGAACGCTTTCATCAGAACCTGCCTTTCTCTAACGTGGTCACGTTAAACTTGCTCTCCTCCATGGGAATGTTGTACGTCGGATTCTTGATTTCGAGAACCGTCTGATGCTCGGTTTGCACGTTGGTCATGTGCATCTTCCGGGCTACCCAGAAGCCCTCTACCTTGGCAATATCCGACATCTCGAGACGACGGTGCAGCTTGCCCATCTTGTCGTAATATTCCACCCTGACAGGTATCAGACAGTCCTGACGTATCAGGGCCGTTTTCCTGGAGTAAATATCACGCTTGTCCTTAGGCAAGGATTCCAGTTTCCAGCACTTCTGTCCGTCGACGGTTTCTTCGCCCAGGAGCGTGTGCGTATCCTCGTCCACGTTGCGGCTGCCCATGTCGTCGTAGGTAAAGTCGCTACCCATAAAGTAGTCTTGCTTGGCAGACGAACCGCTGATACGGCGCGTTTTCTTTATGGCGGGCAGATAGAGCCATTTGTCATCGTCCTTGTTTAGCTCATCATAATCCCACGTCAAGAAGCCCGTCCCCTTTACATCGCCGGGATATTGGAAGAACATGATGCTCTTGCGGTCTTTCTTTTCTTTGCCCACATCGATGGAGTAGGAAATGAGCTTGCGTTCGCGCACCGCTCCGCGTTTGTTGATTAACGTCATAACCATTTCAGACCGACGGGTATCGCCGTCGGGACGGTCTTTTACCTTTTGGGCAATCTCTCTGCCCGTTTGTGCGCATGTTGTGGCAGCGAACCCCACCACAAGCATGGCTACTACTGCGATTGATCTCTTCATTTGTCCTTTTTCTTTATAATTGATTCTGATTGATTCGATTTATATTCCGGTCTCCTTCTGCCGTGCTACCATGCGGGCAAATTCGCCGTTTCGGGCAAGCAGTTCGTCGGGTGCTCCTTGTTCTGCGACGGTTCCGTCTTTCAGCACCACGATATGATGAGCGTTGGCAACGGTGCGCATACGGTGTGCGATGATGACGACGGTCTTGTTCTTGATCAACTCCGATATACCGGCCTGTATCAACGTTTCGTTCTCTACGTCCAGACTTGCCGTTGCTTCGTCCAAGAGGATGACAGGAGCATCTTTGAGAAGCGCACGGGCAATGGATATGCGTTGGCGTTCGCCTCCCGATAGCGATTCTCCGTTTTCGCCTATCAAGGTGTCGTAACCGTTGGGCAGCCGGGCGATGAACTCATCGCAACGGGCAAGACGTGCTACCGCTTTCACCTCTTCCTCGGTAGCGTCTTTCTTCCCGATTTTGATGTTGTCCATGACGGAAGCGTTGAAAAGCAACACGTCCTGAAAGACTACGGCATAGTTTTTCAAGAGCATTTCGGGATCTATTTTTGAGATGTCCCGTCCGCCAAGTGTGATCTTTCCGCCATGAATATCCCAAAAGCGGGCAGCTAATTTTGCCGAAGTGCTTTTGCCTCCCCCCGAAGGTCCCACAAGTGCCGTTACTTTGCCTTGCTTGGCAGTGAAAGAGACGTTGCGCAGCACCTGCTTGCTTGTCTCGTAAGCAAAATCGACCTTGTCAAAACAGATGTCGTAACCCTCTACCGTGCAATCCTCATCGCCTTGCTGTGCGGGCATGTCGTTCATCTCACGTATGCGGTCGATACGCACATCGAGTAGTATCAGTGTCGCCATATGGTTGAACACGTCCATGATGGGGTTGTAGATGCTGGCTACAACGAGCAGGAAGACCAAGTAAGTGAACATGTCGATGCTGCCCAAACCAAGTAAATAAGCTCCCGCAATGATAACGCTTGCCAAACCAAGTTTCAGGATAGACTGTGCACTGCCCACAAGCCCCGCTCCGAGAAATTCGCCTCGCTGCAGAGTGGCTTCATATATCTCGAGCTGTTTGTCTAAACGGTCGCAATAGGCTGCCTCTCCGTTGTACGATTTAATCTCCTGCGCCGCTTCAAGCCCTTCCTGTATCTGCTCGGTCGTATCACGCCTTACGTGATAGTACTCCTTATTAGCTTTATCCATAAGCCTTTTTCCTAAGAAGATGACCGTTGTCGCTACCGGTACGACCCCAAAGAGAGCAAGGGCCAGTTGCCAGTTGTAGAAGAACATCCCGGTGGCAATCAAGATAATGCTGATGACAGAGGCGAAGAGTTGTGGAACTGTGTGAGAGAAGAGGGTTTCCAACATGTTACAATCCTCCATCATCGTAGCGGTGAGATCCGAAAGATTCTTTTCTCCGAAGAAAGCCAAAGGCAATTTACGCAGCTTCTCGGCAATGCCAATACGACGGTTGGCACTCTCGGTATAGATTTTCGTGTAGGTGCTCTTGTACTGTATCATCGCAATCACAAAGAGTACCGTCATAAAACAGAGAGCCGTCAGCACGTAGTACCAGAGCCCGTGCGTCGTGCTGTTCCCGGCTTGGATAACAGGGTGCAGGTAATCGGTGATGAACAGAAAGATGAAGATTACCGGCAGCATCAGTGCCAGGTTGAGAAAAAGAGAAGCTATAACCCCTTTTATAAAGGTCTTTGCCCCGTCTTCCGATAAGGTGAATCTGTGTTGAAAATATTTACTAATATTCATAATGTTGTCTCCTGAGGTTTATACCGTCCATGTCACGGTTCGTTGATATTCATTCCACATGCTGTTATAGATGCCGTTTCGGGCTATCAACTCGCTGTGTGTGCCTTCTTCGGCAATCTTGCCTTGTGCTATCACCAGTATCTTGTCGGCATCCTGTACGCTAGTCAGATGATGGGCGATCATCAACACTGTCTTTCCTTTTCTCAGCTCGTGCAGGGCTTTTTGTATCAGGTGTTCGTTTTCGGGGTCGGCAAAAGCTGTTGCTTCGTCCAGGACAACAATCGGCGCATCTTTCAAGATGGCCCGGGCCAAGACAATGCGTTGCTGTTCCCCTCCCGAAAGGAATGTTCCATCTACTCCTATCTTCGTGTTCAATCCGTTGGGTAGCCGGTCGATGATCTCCCGACTTTGGGAAAGGTCTATGGCACGTTGCACGGCTTCATCACTCGCTGCCGGATTACCGTATTTGATGTTCTCCAGCAAAGAGGTCTTGAAGAGTTTTGTATTCTGGAAGACGAAAGCGATGTGGTTCATCAGGTTGTCTTTGGCAATGTTTTTCACATTTATTCCGCCAATCGTCACACTACCTGCTGATACGTCCCAAAAGCGGGGAATGAGTTGGGCAATGGTGGTCTTCCCTCCTCCCGATTGCCCCACAAGGGCAAAAGTCTTCCCTTCGGGGAGGTGGAAGCTGATACCGTCTACGGCATTTTGACCGGCATTGGGATAGGCAAACGAAACGTTCTCGAATGTCACATCGCAAGCGGTGATTTTCTCCGGATTTTCGGCTATTGGGAGTGGTTCGCTACTCGTCAGGTTTTCCACCCGGCTTATGGCTTGATCTGCCAGAAACATATCTTGTTGCAGATACATCACTTTCATCACATTGGTTGCTATCACCGGAGTAATCAGCACATACAGGAACATATCGGTGATGATGGGGGCAATGTTTTCGCTTTTGTTGCCGATAAGCAATATGACTACGGGGACAAGTAGGAAAGCAAAGCTATTGATGGCCACCGTGTAGAGTGACATCGGCTTTTGCCAACCCAGCGTGTATTTGGTAACTAAATCCCGGTAGGCGATGATGCTGTCGTAAAAACGTTTGAAAGAGAATATCGTTTGCTGGAACACTTTCACCACCGAAATACCACGTACGTATTCCACCGCTTCGCTGCTCATATGCTCTTGTGCTCCGAGGTATTCATTTTGGAACGCCTTCTGAGCAGTTGTATTCATCCGTGTCATGATGAAGACAGCCGCCGTGAGGGGGATCAGGCACGCCAGACCAAGTTGCCAGTTGAAGACGAAGATCAATATTATAACCGACAGCGGGGCTATAAAACTCCCCGCCAGGTCGGGCAAGAGATGTGCGACAAACGTGTGGGTTTCAGAAGCATTTTCATCAATAATCTTACGCATCTGTCCGCTGGTATTCCGGTCGAAGAAGCCAAGCGGCATCTGCATGATTTTTCTCATAGCCGTACGTCGCATATTGGTTTCTACCCGGAACGCCGCTAAGTGCAAAAGCATCAGCCCGGCAAAGTAAATGACAAGGCCGGCAACGGCTGTGCCTACCGCCCACCATGCATAGACGTTGATAGGGATTCCTGAGGCAACGCTGCCAGTCAATAGTAGCGAGCGTACGATAAGCCAAATGAAGATGAACGGCATAAGCGAGAGCAGACCGCTTAATCCCGACAGTGTCAGGGCTATGGGCATAAGCACCTTGCGTTTGCCCATGTAAAATTGAAGTTTCTTTAATGTATTCATATTAATTGATTGTTTCATTGGTTTCTATCTCTTTCCCGAATAACCGGAACTTTTGGAATAACACGGGTGTAACGCAGAGGTCGGCCACGAGTGCCGATACGATACCCGCTACGGAGAGCAGACCCATGTGTATAAAAGAGAGGCCTTCGGAAGTCATGTAAATAGCGAAGTTCGCACATATCACGACACTGGTCAGAATGATTGGTGTCCCGATCGTACGGAACGAGCGGAGAATGGCATCCCGATAATTACCTCGACGGTCGAACTCCAAATGCCCGTGGTTGATGAAGTGAATGGTGTCGTCGACAGCCAAACCGAGGATCATCGGCATAATGGTTGCGGTCATCATATCCAACGGGTAGCCCAGCCATCCCATCAGTCCGCCGACCACCAAAGCCGGAGTGATATTGGGTATCAAACCGATAAGCCCGATGCGTACACTGCCAAAGACCAACATCATTAGGATGCCGATAATAAGGAGAGAGATGGCAAATGAAACCATCTGCCCGCGAGCCACGTACTGCATCATCACGGTAAATTGCGGAATACTACCCACTGTAGTGACAGAAGCTTCGGGGAAGAGCCTGGCGGCATTGGCTGCAATATCGTTCAACTCTCGTTCTACCTCGCCGGAGTCAAAACTGCTGATCTCCACCATCAGGCGCAAACGTCGATAGTCGTAATCGATCCAATATTCCGCTTCGCTACCGCCTGCATTCTCGTAAAGGAGCAGCAGTTGTGCCACCTCTTCCGGATTCGTCGGAATACGATAATAAGCCGCATCTCCTTCGTGCAGGGTTTGATTCAGGTCTTTTAGGATATTCAGCACTGTAGTCGTTCGCTTGGTTAGCTTATAGCCTTCGGCCTTTTGTGCCAGAGAGTCTAAGCGTACAAGCATTGCCGGCGATTTTGTCAAGCCGTCTTCGGGCAGGTCTATCATGACGTCGTAGGTGTAGATGGATCCCAGTTCGCTTTCACCTACTTCCAGCAGATTGTTTACATAGGCTATTTTACGTCCCATGGTGCGTTCTATGTCAAAGGCGGTCTCTATCTTGGTGAATTGATAAATGAGTGCTGCGGTAAGCAGCCCTGCAATCCATAGGATCAATGTGCCATGCCGGAGTACGCTTTCTCCCAAACGCCCCAGTTGATGGTCGAGCCACCGTCCGCCGGTTTCCTGCACTTTGGGATGAGGTTTGCCGTTCTTGCCAAAACTCAACAGCACGGGCATCAGTGTAATGGCAATGAAGAAAGCCAGCATCACGCACGAGGAGGTAGCGATACCAATGAACCGCATGGGCTGCATCGGAATAGCGAGAAACGACAGCAGGGCGGCAAAGGTGGTGAGTGCACTGAACAACACAGGCCAGCCCATTTCACCCACGGTCTCTTCTACGGCTCGTCGACGTTCTCCGTGTAGAAGGAATTGCCGTTTGAAATAGGAAAAGATATGTATGTTATAGGCTATCGAGACGGCAAACGCCAACAGCATAGGTATCATCATCATACCGCTGTCTATCGTCATGCCGACATATCCCAACAGTCCATACACAATCACAATTGAGCCTGCCGCCGTGATAAGTGGAACGACAACGCCCCGTAGGGAGCGTGTTATGAGTAACAAAATAAGAATGGAAACGAGTGCGGCAATGCCCATCACACGGGGCATCTCTTTGCCAATCCATTTCATCTTCATGGCGGTAACGTAGGGCAAGCCTGTGCCTTTGGGATGGAGCTTTTGGTATTTGTCTTTAGTGATGATATGCTCCAGCTCATTCCCCGTTAGCACTTCAGGAGAAACGGCATTCTTACCTTTATTCCACACTGAATCTTTAGGAAAGGTACGCAACTTGAGAATAATCCACGAGAGCGTACCATCTTTGGAGACAAGCCGCTCGGCAATATGTGGCTTCATATAGGCTTTGCGACGTATCGTTTCCAGACTTGCCGCATCAGTGGGAATAAGGTCAGGCACTATCTGCTCGATAGTCATTCCTTCTTCATTCCCTACCATAAATTCGATGTCAGTGAGCGAAGTGATTTTGTCGGCGTATGAAATGCTATCCATCATTTCGTTCGTGAGTTCGCGGATGAGCTCTAAGTTCTCTTTCATAAACGAATTGTCGCATTGGGTCAGTACGGCGGCAAAATTGTCATTGCCGAATATATCCTTGAATTCTTTGGTCTTGACAAGCATCGGGTCGTCTTCGAGGAAGTAGTTTTCCCACGAAGCACTCACCTTGAAATATCTTAACCCTGTAAATCCTATGGCGAAGACGAGGATAAACAAGCTTAGTACAAGCCATCGTTTTTGTACCATCCATCTGCCCTGACGGGCAAACCAGTCATTGATTCTTTCTATTTTCATATCGTTTGTTATTGGTAAGTTCATTCATTTCAACACATTCAGCAGCGTGACGAGAAATAGCTTTCCACTTTGGGGCTACATATGATAATGGTGACAATGTGCGTGGACACAAGAATGCTCTTTGTGGGCATCATGCACGTGACAACGGCAGGAGTGAGAAGTGTTCATATTCTTTCTTTTTTTTACTTATGTTTTTTATATTACTTAGTCTTGCTAACACAACATCAGCAGGTTGAGTGCCATAACCGCCATGCCTGCTACCAAACCATAGATAGTATGATGGTGCTTACCGTATTCTTCGGCAGCGGGTAGTAACTCATCAAGCGAGATAAATACCATGATACCGGCAATCATCCCGAAAATAACGCCGAAAACATGGTCATTGAGGAATGGTGCCAAGATAAGATAGCCGATGACGGCTCCTACCGGCTCGGCCAATCCCGATAGAAATGAAAGCCAAAAGGCCCGTTTACGATTACCTGTAGCATAATAGATCGGAACGGAGACGGAAATGCCTTCGGGTATATTATGTATGGCGATGGCACAGGCAATAGGTATAGCAATGTTTATATCCTTCAATGCTGCAAGAAACGTAACCATACCTTCCGGGAAATTGTGTATTGCCAGCACCAAGGCTGTCACTACATCGACGCGTAATAATTGAGGCTTTATTTCAGTCTTTCGTTCTTCCTTTAAGCTCATTTCTTCCACCCGATGCATTTCGTGTGGATTTTCGTAGTGAGGAATTAGCTTATCAATAAGTAGAATCAATACGATTCCCCCGAAAAAAGAAAGTGTGGAATGAAGAGTTCCGTCGTCCTTGCCATGTATATTGGCAAGAGTCTGCAAAGAAGAGGCAAACAGATTGGCGAAAGACATATAAATCATTACTGCTGTTGAAAATCCCAATGAAAGAGAAAGGAATGAAGTATTGGTGCGCTTAGCAAAAAATGCAATCGCACTGCCTATCCCTGTGGATATACCGGCAAACGATGTTAGGAAAAATGCTATAAGTACTGGTTGAGACATGGCTATGATGGATTGGAAGTTAGTGCGTCAAAAGAGAACAAAAGTTTGTTTTGTTCAGAAGCAAAGCGAGCCGCTCTTTGCAGGCGGCTCGCTCGGTAGGAGAAACAGTTAGATTTAGAAATAAGACGTTTCATGCTTTTGGCAACTAAGTTTAGTTCGGTCAGTCTGCGGATGTACGATGTTGGTACTTTGATCTTTCGTCCCAATAATTTCTTTGGGCAAAACCTTTCCGATACGGGAGACTGCCCTGCTTTGCGTAACCCATGACTCCTCGCAGAAGAAAAGCCCGTTGACTCCTTGTACGAGTGTTAATTCGTCGTTGCTGATGATGTTGATGATACTCATATGCTGATTATTATTTAGTGATTCTTCTGGAATGACTCGGCGTTCCAACTCCTGCATCAAACGAAACGCTGCCTGACAAGATTGCAGCATCTGTCCATGCAGGCTATAGGTGTGGAGTCGAGCAGAAGGTAGCTGATGCCTATTGTCTCGGAATCAAATACAAAAGAGATTCGATTGTTTACAATCGTACAATCATTTCCGCAAGGCTTGCATTGCAGACAAGACGAGAAACGGATGTTTTGATTAGTTATCTCTTGACAGACAGGATGTTTCAATAGTTCTGCCTTCATCTTTCATTCTTTACATTCATGAGTTTCTTCCATCCTCCCGTGCTAAAGCGAATATACTCACTGATGAAACACTCTATCTCTTCGCAGGAAAGTTCCTTATGTTGCACCACCTCTTTCATCATATTAATCCACCAAGAGCAGGTGAAGTGCATGAAGAACGGAGAAATATCGGTATGTAGTTCCGGATGGAGTCTTCTCATCTTTTCCATATATTCCATCCCTATTGTGGCACTCTTCTCAATCCACTCTTCCAAATAATCTTTGAGGCGAGAATGCTGCGTAGAGAAAAACAGCAAATTTAATTCACTTCGGTAACGAGTTATAATGCCCATAAGCTCCTGCAAAGATGCACGATGATATTCATCTGAGATAAATATGTCAAGGGAGAAATTCTCCGGTCGGTTGTGATCTTCCAGCATCCTGTACATAGCAGCCAAAAGAGGACGCAACACATCAACCAGTAAATCGTCCTTACAGGGATAGTAATTGTATATATTGCTCAGACCAATGCCCGACAACTTAGAAATCTCACGCATAGACACCGACTTGAAGCCCTTTTCGAAAAAAGCTTTCTGCGCTGTTTCCAGCAATAGCTTACGTATATAATCCTTCGTTGTTTGCATAGGTCAGAACATAATTCTTTATTTTATAACGCAAAATTAGTCACATATTTTTTCGGTTGCAATACCTTAAAATGATGATTTTTTTACTTACCATTCCCCATTTATGGTAATTCAGCAAATGAAATTTATAACTTTCAATATGCTACTCCTAATCATATCAAAGCTACAAATACTCACTTATTTACAATCTCTAGCACTCACTTTTTTTTGTTTACTTTTGTCTGTAAACCGCTACTGACGTCATTAAATACATAGTAATATGAGCAAAAAAATCAAAGACCAAGAAGTTCTTTTGGTCAAAGATCAGAAGGACGATAGCCTCCGAGCCGTAGTCGGAGCAGATGGGAAAAGCGGACTGAAGTTGCATTCTTTCAAAGTCTCCTTTGAGAGTGTCGTTGCCAGCGTGCATGTATACCAATAGACGATTACTCACTACCAATATAAGGAAAAGTTGCATGCAAATGAAATTTATCATACGCCATGCAACTTTGGAGCCAATTCATAAGAAGAGGAGCTAACGGAGAAAAAGAACTTTTTCAGTGCCCTCAGATTTCGGGCTTCCTTTTTTATTTACCTTCAACAACTCCAAATATTCTTATTACATCAATCTTCGATAGTACATACACTTACACGGTTCCAATCCGGTTCGGTAAACATGTCACCTACTCCCTGATCTTCGGCAGTAATACGAGACGTATTAATCTTGTATTTATTAACAAGGATTGTTTTTACAGCTTCTGCACGTGCGGTAGCAATTTTTGCGTTGATCTCAACATTGCCTTCTGGAGAAGCGTACCCTTTAATAATGACTTTTGAATCGGGATATTTCTTCATGTAGGAGGCTACACGTTCCACATTCGGTAGCTGTGATGCATCCACTGATGAGCGACCTTGTCTGAAAGTAATGATAGATTCCGGAACGCGGGCAGTCTTGACTACTGTTTCAATGGGAACGACCTTTGTACGACATTCTTCCAACTCTTTATGCAAACCGCTAATTCTTTGGTTAGCATTGTTTAGTTCTCTGTCACGACTGCCCACCTGTTCGCGAAGTGCATTAATAGCAACATTCAAATCATCAATTTCGCTCTGATTGTAGACTTTTACTTTAGTAAAGTAATGATTCCCAGTACTCATCTTGAAGTGATAAGTCAATCCGGCAGTCAGTTCAAATGTTGCATTGTTTGCATTGAAACGACTCTTTGCCTGATTAAAATCACCTTGCATATCATATACGATAGCGGGCTTAATTCCCAATGTCCATGCTTTTGTTTCACCGAGGTTGAAATTAAGATTCAATCCGAGACGGGTAGACCATGAATTGTCATCTCCTTTACCATTTACATAATAATGCAACCACCCCATTCCGGCAATAGCTTCTATCTCAAACAAACGAGGTTTGCCCCGATAGCTTGCAAATAGATTTATTAAGTTAATTTTACTTAACAAGCTGACATCTAAAACATCAAAAGCTGTTTTACTCGGAGTTGTATTGATATATCCCATTCCCTGAAATTCCAAACCGAAAACTAGGAGTTAATTGTTTGGATATTCCAACTCCGAAACCGGGACGCATCCCTTTAAAGAAAGAGGCGTGAGTGAGAGGGGTAACTGTTCCTGCATTCACTCCTACAGACCAATTGTCCATAAACTTTGTTCCTTCTACAACTGATTGGGCATTTACAATAAATGTTCCCAAAGTAAAAACTAATAAAATAGCAATTTTCTTCATAATCTATTGTTTTATTTTTTTCGAATGCAAAAGTAAAAAGATTGCAGAGCTTTTTAGTTGTAGGACAAAAGAATAAATCTAATACATTGATTTTTATTTTACTTATAATCAGTAGTTTGCAAAAATGGTTCAATTAATAATCTAACACATATCTAACACCCTTGATAAAATTCAAAAAAGCACTTACACTTACACCTTTAGGGTAGTCAAGTTTATTTTTTAACAACAACGAGTGAACTGATACTTTTACTCTGAATAGCAATAACTTACTGCTATTTTGTACTATTACGATTATACATATTATATAATATGCTAATAAGCAATTATATATTGTTAGGCCCAATAAAAAATATATATAAATAGCGAGCGATAATCATATAAGTTAAAGAATAATTTATATTGGTAAAATATTCCTAATCGCCCATGCAAAAAATAAAACACATTATTATATTCGCAATATGAAATGTAAGATTATAATTGGACTATCAGCTATTCTCTATTTTACAGGTTGTTATAACAGGGAACAGACCCCTCGCCTTAGTGAGGCTGAAAAGCTAATGCAGAACAACCCGGATAGTGCATTAGCAATACTACAAAAACTCAAACCAGAAGGCAACCGGGCTGAACAGGCCAGATATGCATTGCTCTATTCCGAAGCTTTGGAAAAAAAACAAATGAAAGTTACTGACGATTCATTGATCCGCCAGGCTTGGCAATATTATAAACATTACCCCAAAGATTTACGTCACCAGTGTAAAACTCTATATTATTGGGGAAGAATTAAATTACGCACAGGTGATAAACCTGGAGCATTACGTCTTTTTCTCAAAATAGAAGAGAAACTGACAGATACCGATGAATCTTATTACAAAGGGCTTTTATACAGACAGATCGGTGAAGTATATTATAAACAAATGAACTACAGCCGGGCATATCATTATTTCCACGAAGCCAGAAATAATTTCCGCCAATCGGGTGATATCCAGGAGGAGACAAAGGCAACCCTTGACATGGCAGCCGCTACTTTTCACTCAAAAGATATAGAAAAAGCAATAAGGCTGTATTCGGCGGCTCTTGACTTGGCCGATGAACATAATAACAGTAATCTGATAGAAGTCAGCCTTACTAATCTTGCATCACTATATGTGATATCCAAACGGCATATATCCAATGACCTGTTACAGCGAATCGAACTTTCCGCCCGACAGGATACGGTATATGGATATCACACATTGACAGATGTAAGTCTTTTGAAGAATCATATAGACAGTGCACGGTATTATCTGGAGCTTGCAAAGGCGCACACTACTGATATTTGCGACATGGCAGAACTACAATACACTGCATACCATATCGAAG